>Ga0210396_10001458_pt1 | contig 25594 bp, 17 predicted proteins | sample IncBWH17OmetaG_FD_155466 | JGI IMG/M metagenome (GOLD analysis project Ga0210396, IMG submission 155466) | Forest soil microbial communities from Barre Woods Harvard Forest LTER site, Petersham, Massachusetts, United States - Inc-BW-H-17-O ... | reverse complement strand
GCGCTTCAGGAAAAGGGGATGCTGGAGGAGGCGATTGGCGAGTATCGGGCGGCGATCTCGCTCAATCCCCGCTACGCCGAGGCCTTTAACAGCCTCGGGACGGCATTAAAGCAGAAGGGACAGCTGTTCGAGGCCATCGCCGCTTACCAGCAGGCTTTGACGTTGCGGTCTAATGCTCCTGAGGTGTACTACAACCTTGGCAAGGCGATGCGGGCCGCAGGAAATGCCGATCAGGAGATCGCCGCCTACCAACAGGCGATCGCACAGTGCCCGCAGTATCCCGACGCCTACAACAACTTGGGCAACGCGCTGGAGGAGCAGGGCCGGGCCGACGAAGCCATCGCGGCTTTTCGATCGGCGCTGTCGGCGCGATCGGATTTTCCCGAGGCATACAACAACCTGGGAAACGCGCTGCTCCAGACGGGCAAGCCAGACGAGGCGATCGAATGCTATCGCAAGGCGCTTTCGCTTCGGCCCGATTACGCCGAGGCACACAACAACCTGGGGAACGCGCTGAAGGAAACCGCCCGGCTGGAGGAGGCGCTATCGAGCTATCGCCGGGGGGCCGAACTCAGCTTCGAGCCGCGGATGGCCGGCAATGTGCTGTGCCTGATGCATTACCTGCCGCGTTTCGGCCCACGGGAGATTTTCGAGGCGCATGCGGAATGGAACCATAAATACGCCCGGCCGCTGGCTGGGTCAATGGGGCCGCATGCAAACGATCGCTCGCGCGAGCGGACTTCGGCGAGCTCGGTCGAGCCGCGGCTGCGCATCGGCTATGTTTCGCCCGATTTTCGCGAGCACCCGGTGGGTCGCTTTATGCAGCCGCTCATGGCCAACCACGACCATGAGCGCTTTGAGATTTTCTGCTACGCGGACCTGCATTTCGAGGATTCGATCACAGCCAATCTGAAGCGCGGCGCCGATGTCTGGCGCAACGCCGCCGCCCTGAGCGACGAGCAACTCGCCCGGCTGGTTCGGGACGATCGCATCGACATCCTGGTCGACCTGACGATGCACTTGCAGGGGAGCCGGTTGCTGGCGTTCGCGCGAAAACCGGCGCCGGTTCAGGTGACGTACCTGGCCTACTGTAGCACGACGGGACTCGATGCGATCGACTACCGGTTCTCCGATCCCTATCTGGATCAGGGGAAATTCGATTGGGAGGGCGAGGCTCCTGCCGAGCCGGGGCTTGCGGACGCGGAAAGACGCGGCTCGGCGGGAGCCTCGCCCTCCCCGGCAACGACCCCGCTCGCGAGTTCGTGGAGGCCCGACGAGTCGTACTATTCGGAAAAAACATTTCGTCTGCCGCGGACTTATTGGTGTTACCCGGAGCCGGCCAATTCGCCGGAGGTGGGCCCGCTTCCGGGCCGGCAAAATGGGTATGTCACGTTCGGCTGCATGAACAATTATTCGAAGGTCTCGCCGGAGGCTTTCGATCTGTGGCTGCGGGTGCTGCGGGCGGTGCCGGACTCACGGCTCGTGCTTCACTCACACCCGGGGTCTCACCGGCAACTTGCCTGGGACCGCATGAAATCGGCGGGGCTCGATCCACAACGGCTCCAATTCGAGTCCTTTGCGCCTTTGGGGAAGTATCTCCAGACCTACCACAAGATCGACGTAGCGCTGGACCCGTACCCGTATGGCGGCGGGACGACGAGCTGCGACGCCCTCTGGATGGGCGTCCCGCTGGTCAGCCGCCGTGGTCCAACGGCAGTGTCGCGCGGAGGATTGAGCATTCTCTCGAACCTGGGTTTGGGCGAGCTGGTTGCGGATGATGGCGATGCTTACGTGCGAATCGCGTCCGGGCTGGCCGGCGACCTGCCGCGGCTAGAGGGGCTGCGGGCGTCGCTGCGGCAGCGGCTCAAAAACTCGCCACTCATGGATGCGCCGCAATTTGCGCGCGATGTCGAGGCGGCGTATAGAACAATGTGGGGCGCCTGGTGCGATTCGGCGAAACCGTGACGACTCTATCTGCACCGGACGAGCTGTTCGTCGGTGATGCCAAGCTCGCGGCGCTTTGGGTCGATGTCGGTGAGGAAGCGTGTGCCGTCGCCGTAATAGCCGGCGGTCGGCTGCACGCCGGGCATCTGGATTTGCCAGTAGGCGTTGAAGCGCCGCATCATCGCCTCGCGGAGATACTTGCTCAGCATCGACGCCAGCGCGACCGGCAGGCAATCCACCTCGGCCTTTTCCCGGAAGACGATCCGTACGACATGCACGCCGTGGTGCAGGCGGTATTCACTGTTGCCGTCCTTCTCGATGTCGATCTCGAGCGACCACTCCGGGAACATCAGCCGAAGCAACTCGCCATAATGCTCGCGGCCGCCCTGGCGGTCGCAGATGATCACCAGGCCCTTCTCGCCGTAGGTGCGAAGGAGAAAATCCAGGTGAGTTGCGGCGATGGAGAACAGGGCGCTGGCCTTGTTGCGCGTGGCTGAGAGCATCTGGTTGAAGCGGCGCTCGAAAACGACTTGGGCGCGAAGGTGGACGCAGCGGGTTGCGGTTCGATCCATCTCCTGCCGCAGCGCGCCCGAGAAGATACGGACGGGCGTCGGCTCCTGCTCGAAAGGAAACGGCTCGGGGTCGGGCCGCTGATACCAACTGTACCCGCTCGCTTCACCGGCGGCGCCTGGGGCGATCAATTCGAGCAGCTCCTCCAGGCGCTGTGGCCAATTCCATGCGGCGGCAACGATTGCCAGCACCGAGCGCTCGAGTTCCTTGAGACCCAGAGAGGGGGAATAGACGATCTTGCTGTCGTTGACGTGGATCTTGCGGCCGGACTTGAGACGGTTGCGGCTGACACAGCGGCGCAGCCGCGACCAGAGGCACGGGACCTTTTCGCTTGTCGGGTCGGCGTCCAGCTCGAAAGCACAACACCCGACCACCAGCGGACCCAGCAGCGGCCCGTACCCGGCCTCGTCTATCCCTGACAAGATCATTGTGGGGCCGATTATGTCGCCAAGCAGCCGACGTGCAAATTAGAGAGGCATTCGCGACGGCGCGGCGCTGGCATGGGCAGCGGCGATGCAATACAGTCGCCGGCCATCGAGGCATTATGCATGTGACGGTAACCGGGGCCGGCGGGTTCATCGGCCGCAAACTTGTCGCCGAACTGCTTCGACGCGGAACCATCGCCGACGAAAACGGCAATTTGCAGCCCTTCAGTAAGATTGTGGCCTGCGATCTGTCATTGGCCGGCTTGCCGCCAGATCCGCGCGTCGAAGGCGTCGAGGCGGACATCGGGCAGCCTTCCGTCATCGAGCGGATCGTCACGGAGCAGACGCGCGCGGTGTTCCATCTTGCCGCCGTCGTCAGCGTGGGGGCGGAAGAGGATTTCGAGCTGGGAATGCGGGTGAACCTGGACGCGACCCGGCGGCTGTTGGAACGATGCCGGCTCGTCGCCAGGGGCGCCAGCTTTCTGTTTGCCAGTTCGGTGGCGGTTTATGGCGGGCGACTGCCGGCGGTCGTCGAGGATCTTCAGGCGCCGGCGCCGCAGACTTCATACGGCGCCCAGAAAGCGATCGGCGAGCTGCTCATCAACGACTACAGCCGTCGCGGGTTTGTCGACGGCCGATGCCTGCGGTTGCCGACGATCGTCGTGCGCCCGGGGTTGCCCAACCGGGCGGCATCCACCTTCGCCAGCTCGATCATCCGAGACCCGCTCCAGGGGCGGGAGGCGGTCTGTCCTGTGTCGGCCGACACGCCGATGTGCCTGCTCTCACCGCGAAAGGTGGTGGAAGCGTTTGTTCACGCTCAATCGATTGCCGCCGCGAATTTGGGGTGGACGCGGGTCGTGCAATTGCCTGGCATCACGCTCAGTGTTGGCCAGATGCTTGAGGCGCTCCAGGAGGTTGCGGGTGCGAACGTCGTGCGGCGCGTGCAGTTTGAGCCTGATTCGCGGATTCAAAAAATCATCGACGGCTGGCCGACGGCTTTTGGCGCCGAGCGGGCGCTGGCGCTGGGGTTCACCGCCGACCAATCCATGCAGAGTGTCATTCGCGCGTTCATCGCAGACGACCTGAAGGGAAAGTTCGTGGCCTGACGCTTCGAGACTGCCGCCTGATGGGAAAGAAGATGGAGCCAATTGCATTTTTTGGAACCGGTTTGATGGGCAGTCCGATGGCCGGTCGGCTGCTGTCCGCCGGTTTTGCCGTGACGGTGTGGAATCGGACACGCGAGAAAGCCGAGCCGCTGCTGGCAGCCGGAGCGAAATGGGGTCAGGGGCCGGCGGACGCTGTTGCCGGCGCCGGCGTCGTGATCACGATGCTGACGAATGCCGAAGTGGCGCGATCGGTGCTGTTCGCTTCCGGCGCCGCAGGCGCCATGGCGCGGGGAACGATCGTGGTCGACATGAGCACGACTTCGCCGCCGGTCGCGCGCGAGCATGCGGCGTTGCTTTCGGCGCGGGGGATCGAATACGTGGACGCGCCGGTTTCCGGTGGGACGCGCGGCGCGGCGGCGGGGACGCTGGCGATCATGGCCGGCGGCGAGGAGGAGGCGATCGCCCGGCTCGCGCCGCTCTTTGCCGCGATGGGCACGGTCCGGCGGGTCGGACCGGTCGGGGCGGGACAACTTTGCAAGCTCGCCAATCAGTTGATTGTGGCGGTGACGATCGGCGCCGTCGCCGAGGCGCTGGTGCTGGCTGAGAGGGGCGGGGCCGATCCCGCGGCGGTCCGCGAAGCCCTGCGCGGCGGCTTTGCCGACAGCCGCATCCTCAGCGAGCATGGACAGCGGATGCTTGCCCGCGATTTCGTGCCCGGGGGCACCGTTGACAATCAGATCAAGGACCTCGACGCGGCGATGTCCTTTGCCCGGGAAATGGGGGTACCGCTTCCTCTGCTGGCGACTGCGCACGACCTGTTCCTCCAACTTCGATCTCATCATGGCGGCCACCTGGACCACAGCGCGCTGGTTCTGGAGATCAGCAAGCGATCGGGACAGAAGTGACGCGGTTGTTTTCCACGCGCCGCGACGGTGATTCCGCTATAATCTGAACCGGCCATGAGCTTCGTCACCCGTTACCTTGAGCCCAATCTTGTGGAGCGCTTGAATCACCTTCAGCTCAGTGCCCGGCGGGTGGTGGAAGGAAGCATCATCGGCCAGCATCGCAGTCCGGTGAAGGGGGCAAGCGTGGAGTTCCGGCAGCACCGGTTTTACACGCCCGGCGATGAGCCGCGAAGGCTCGACTGGCGCGTCTTCGCGCGGACCGACCGGCCTTACATCAAGGAATTCGACGAGGAGACCAACCTGCGGTGCGTGCTGATGCTCGATGCCAGCGGGTCGATGGGGTATGCGGGAAAGCACGGAAGCAAATACGATTATGCGGCGCGCCTGGTTGCGGCGCTGGCCTATCTGATGCTGGCCCAGACCGAGAGCGTCGGGCTGGGGCTGTTCAACGCCAAACTGGAGCAGTGGATCGCGCCGCGCGGCGGTACGAGCCAGCTTTCGCGGCTGATCGATGTGCTGGAGCGTTCGGCGCCGCAGGGGCGGGCGGATATCGCCCCGGCGATGAAGCAGGTTGCGGACCGGCTGGGGAGGCGGTCCCTGGTTGTGGTCGCGTCGGACTGCTTTGCTCCGGCCTCAAGGCTGCGCGAGGGGCTGGCGCGGTTTCGGCACGACCACCACGAGATCATCCTGCTTCAGGTGCTCGACCGCGATGAGATGCAGTTTCCGTTCAAAACCTGGTCGCGGTTTCGCGGGCTGGAGGGAGAGCGGGCGTTGCTCCAGGAGCCGGCGATGGTGAGGCGGATGTACCTCCAGAATTTTCGCCGGCACCGTCATGAGCTGGAAGAGACATGCCGGACGCTGGGGGCGGAGTTCTATTCGTTTGTGACCGATCGACCGCTGATCGATGCGATCACTTCCTTCCTGCACCGACGCTCGGTACGGTGAAAATGTTTCTCACGTTCTCCAACACGATTCTGCTGATCGGGCTGGCGGGAGCCGTGGTGCCGCTGGTGCTGCACCTGCTGAGCCGGACGCGCTATCAGACGGTCGACTGGGGCGCGATGATGTTTCTGGAGGGGATGGAGGCGCGCCAGCAGTACACCGCCAAGTTGAACTCGGCGCTGCTGCTGGGGCTGCGGATGGCGGTGGTCGGGCTGATTGCGATGGCGCTGGCGCAGCCCGTGCTGGAGCATTGGCCGATCGAGCAATCGAGCATGGTGGACGCGCTGCGGGCGGCGGACCGGGGACGCATCTTCTGCGCTGCCGGCGCCGGATTGCTGGGGCTGGGAACGATCGCGCTGGCGCTACTCGCGACGGCGTCGATCCGGCAATCGGGATGGAGGCTGAAACAAGCCGCCATCGTGACCCTGGCGATCGTTGCGGGCGTCTGTGCGGTGGCAAGCGGTCGGCGGGCGCTGGACTGGCAGGATCGGTTGGTGCAGATGCAGGCGCGGCAGGGGGCCGAATCGCAGACGTCCCCGGCGTCGGCCGCGAGGGCGCCGCGCGTGGACGTGGCGATCCTGCTGGACTGCTCGCCGAGCATGGAGTTCGAGGAGAACGGGCACACTCGGCTGAGCATTGCCCAGGGCGCGGCCAAGCAGATTCTGGCGGGGCTGCGCCGTGGCGATCGGGCTTCTCTGGTGCTGCTTGGCATGCGGCAGAGTGAATCGGAGATGCAGGTGACGGCGGACTTGCAGTCGATCGCCGACCGCATCGACGTCGCGCGAGTCGGTCATGACCACGCGGACGTGGTCGGCGGGCTGACGCGGGCGCAGCAGGCACTGGAACGCGATGGCGCGACCGCCCGCGACTTCTACATCGTTTGCGACCGCCAGGCCTCGATCTGGCGCGGCGCCGATGCCACGTTCGCCGGCCGCTGGGAACAATCGCTGAACAAAGAAGGGGCTTCGGGGCGCGTCTTTGTCGTCTTTGCGGGTAGCACCGATATCGATAACGTTGCGGTCCAAAGCGTCGAGCTGACGGAGACCCCTGTAATTGTGGCCCAGCCTGCGAACCTGCTCGTGGGAATTCACAACTACGGCTCGTCGGCGCGGTCCGCGCTGCCGGTCTCGATCTCGGTGGACGGGACGACGGAATTGCAAACGACGGTGACGGTTCCAGCGGGGACGGAGGTGCATGTGCCGGCGCTGATCCGCGGCGGCGCATTCCGCGCCGCCGGCACCCATGTCGTCAGCGCCCAGATCAAGACGAGTGGATTTCGCGGGGACGATCAGCTCGACTCGGTCGTCGAGGTTATTGATCCGATCCGCGTGTTGATCATCAGCGGCGACGACTGGGGGAGCGAGTCCGGCGGATTTCGCAACGAATCGGACTTTCTCCGCCTGGCGCTGGCGCCGTTTCACACGCTCGGCCGGCCGGGGGCCGATCCGTACAAGGTGGATGTCGTGTCCGACGAGAAGTGGCCGGACCCCCTCCAGCAATATCAGGTGGTCGTACTCGCCAATGTGGAGCGGTTCAGCGAAGCTCGGTCGCGGGAGGTCGAGCAATACGTGTACGGCGGTGGCGGATTGCTGGTCGCGCCGGGCAACCTGAGTCGAGTTGAAAACTACAACGAGCAGCTCTGGCGCGAGGGGGGCGGAATCTTGCCGGCGGAGCTGGAGGATGCCACGTCGGCCGACGGGACAGAGGCGACCGCGATCGTCGGTTACGACGCCTCCAGCGCCGTGTTCCAGTTCCTGCACGAGCGCCCGGACCTGATGCTGTATCCGACGATAGGCCGCTATTTTCCGATCACGCCCCGGTCGGCCGAGGCGCGAGCGTTCGCCTGGTATACGTCGGGCGCGCCGTTCCTTCTGGAATCGACTGCGGGGCGCGGGCGGGTGCTGCTGATGACGACATCGCTGGACGCGGACTGGAGCACGCTGCCGCTATCGAGTTTTTACCTGCCGTACGTTCAATCGGCGGTGAGGTATCTGGCGGCAGGGACTCTGGCGTCGCACAACCTCGCGTCCGGCGAGCCGATCCACCTGACCGTTGATGAGCCGATTGGGGAGCCAGCCACACTCCAGACGCCGGACGATGAGACGCATCCGGTCGAGGCGACGCAAATGGACCAGACCACGGAGTTCCACTTTGCCGATACGCAGGAGCCGGGAATTTACCGCCTGCGGTACAGCGCGGCCCACGGGCGGCGCGATGTGGCGTTTGCGGTGAGGCGCCCCCCCGAAGGATCGGACCTGACACAACTGACGGACCAGCAATGGTCTCAATTGGAGAATCGTTTACACCTTAAGCGGATCGATCCCGCGGAACGGCCGATCGCATCGGTTGTTTCCGCGAACTCCGAGGGGTTCGACCTGGCGCCCTGGGCACTGGCGGTGGCGCTGCTGGCGGGGGTGCTTGAAGTGGTTTTGGGCAATCGGGGCAGGGAATAGGCCGTCAGTAGGCGCTGGACAGAGCGAACCGATGAACGTGCGCATACTTGCAAGCCTGATGCTGGAAGGCTCCGACCTGTGGCCGGCGGCGCTGCTGGCGCTTGCGGTGGTGACGGCGGCCGTGATCTGGATTTATCCGCCGCAGGTCCGCGGCAATGGCGTGTTGGGCTGGGTGCCGCCGGGCCTCAGATGGCTCGCATTGGCGGCACTTGCGCTCGCGTTGCTACGGCCCGTCTTGCTGGAGCCGAATTCGGCGGTGGAGAACGGCGCAGTGATGGTATTGGTGGATACGTCCGAAAGCATGAGCGTAACGGACAGCGGACGCACTCCCGCACAGCGAGTCGCGCTGGCGGCGGCGCTTGGGAAACTCCCCGAGGGCGTTCGCTCCGGACAAGTCGCGGGCGTTGCCGATCGCATTGGCAACACACTGAGACTGACGGGGAACGTTCTTGGGGCGCAGAGCGATCTGGATTATGCCCGCGTCTCCGGACGCGGGTTAGTGGAAAAGCAAACCAACCTCCAGAATACGATGGCGCGCTACGCGGAGGCTGTCGGGCAATTGGCGATCGACGCGGGATCGCTGGCGCCCGGGTCGGAGCTTCGGGCGCGGCTGCTGGCGATGAGCGAGGTCCCGGCTGCCGATGCTCGGGAAGAATGGTCGAGGTTGCCGGAGCAGTACAGACAGCTGGGCGGTTTGGCCCATTCGCTTCAGGAGGCCGCCGACAAGAAGCTCTACGAGGCCAACTCACAGGTTCGTCAGGCCGGTGACGCGCTGGCGAGTGAGTCGCGTTTGTCGCTGGTACAGGAGGTGTTGCTTGACACCCGCGCGGGTCTGGCGCCGGCGCTGCTGCGGAAGGGACCGGTCTTCGGGTATTCATTTAGCTCCGAGCTGCAACCGCTTGAATTGATAGGCAGCCGTCGGTCGTCGTCCCCCGCGCCCTGGCGGGCAGTCGGACCGCAGAGCGACCTGACGGGCGCAGTGGCCGCAGCGCTGAACCTTGCGGGGCGGCTGCCGGTCAAGGCCATCATCCTGTTTTCCGACGGACGCCAGATCGGCGGGAAAAACGATCTGACTTCGACAGTGCGGCCTTCGGGTGTGCGAGTCTTCACTGTGGATGTTGCGGCGCCGCAAGTCCCCGACGCCTGGATATCAGCGGTTTCACCCGTGGCGGGCAGCGCCTTCGCAGGCGAGACAGTCGAAGGGCAGATTGAAGTGCGATGCCGCGATCTGGCGAGCCTGCCCACAAAAGTAACGATCAGCGGTTCTCAGGGCCAACAGGAAGTCGCCCTCGTCCCACGTCCGGGCCGCGGACGCGCGGGTGTTGTCGAGCTGACGGCGCGATATTCCATGCCCGTCGGACCCAGCGGTGCAAGCCCGGCGGACAAACTGGTGTTCACCATCCCGACCGCCGCCGACGAAGTGACCAGGCGGAACAATCGCGTTGAGCGATGGCTGAAAGTGTCTTCGGAACAGGTTCGGGTCTTGCTCTGCGCCGGCGAGCCGACCTGGGATTATCTGTTTTTGCGCAATGCACTATCAAACCGGCCATGGGTACGGCTCGAGAGTGTGTTGCTGGACGAGCGGCGGCCACGGCTGGAAATGACGCCGGGACAGATTCTTCAGCAGGACGTTGTGATCTTGAGCGACGTGCCCGTGGGAGCCCTGAACCTGAACCAGTGGGACGCCGTCAGCCGGTTGGCCAGCGACCGCGGGGGGAGCGCGGTGCTTGTCGCAGGGGCAAACAACGCCATCGCTGATTATGGGCGACAGCCAATCGCGGGCGCATTGCTTCCGTATCACGACCTGCGACCGACGTGGAAGCAGTGGCCTGGCGAGCGTGGCGCGTTTCGATTCGTGCCGACGCCACTGGGAGAAAGTCAGATGCTTCGCCTGGAGGAGGGGACCGACGGACTGCGGCGGTGGCAGGAATTTCCCGGACTCTTTCGCTATCTGCAAATTCCAGAGAAGAATCTTTTTGGCGACGTGCGGCAGTTGCTGGTGGAGACCGACAGTGGTTCGCCGGTGCTGACGGAGCGTCTGCTGGGTGTCGGTCATGCCTATTTCCTGGCGCTGGATGAGACGTGGCGATGGAGACGGCCGGGCACGACGCGCGATCCGGGACGTTTCTGGGAACAACTGGTGCGGCGAGCGGCGGGGGAGCCTTACGCGGCGTCCAGCGGCGCGGTCGCACTCGATGTAAGCCGCGTAGCCTGTGAGCCCGGCGAAACGGTCAACGTTCGCGCCCGCGTCCGCGGCGGCCTGGCCGGAGCCGGCGATTCCTCCTACCCGCTCCAGGTCGTGCTGGGGGGCAAGACGGTTGCAACCGTGGTGCTCCGCTCAGTCGGCCGCGGACGCTACCAGGGACAGGTTCGTGACCTGCGCGAGGGGAATTATCAGCTTGAGATTCGCGGCAGCGGCCGGTCGGCTCGGAGTGTCGCGAGCGTTCCGCTTCGCGTTGCGGCCAGCGACGAAGCCGAGCTTCGCGACGTATCGGGCGAGCCGGCCACGCTCAACCGGATCGCGCGTTCGACAGGTGGGGAACACCTGACGCTGGACGAGGTGGATCGCCTGGCATCCCTGTTGGACGGGTTGCGTGCCGGCGAGTCGCAATTCATCCGCAGGCCGCTTTACAACAGTCCCTTGCTTTTCGTTTTTGTGCTGTCATGCCTGGCCGGCGAATGGGCGCTGCGCAAACGGTATGGATTGGCCTGAGTAGCTATTGAAAGAACGTGGACGCACGTATTGCCGCGACCGAGGGACGCGCTGGTGCGGCCCCGCTCGCCGGGCAAGCTTCTCGAGAGTCCGATGTTCGCACCGCCCCTCCTGTCGGCGCCGATTCGCTCGTGTCTGGGTGATTTTGCGGCACGCTCAAAGCGCGTGGAGATCACCCGCTCGGCCGGAACGGCAGTGGCGATTCTGGCAATGTGGATGTTGGTCTGGTGCGGGATCGACCGCTACTTTCAACTTCCCCGCGCGGTACGTGCGCTGGCCCTCGTGAGCGGCGTGGCCGCTGCCGCCTGGCCGGTGTTGCGGGCGCTGATGATATTGCGGCGCAGCCCGGATTGGGTTGCCGTTGCCGCACACATCGAACAACTCGATGCGCGTTTCGGCCAAAAGCTGATTACTGTCACCTCGCAAGCCCTGTCGAATCCGGATGTACGCGGATCAGAGCAGATTCTCTTGCAGCTTCAGGAGGAGGTAGGCCGGCAGTTGGACAGCCGTCATTGGCGGGCAGGACGCGCGACCCAGAGGCGCGCCGCGTGGGCGCCGTGGCTGGTGTCGGCGGCGCTCACGGGATCGATTTTGATCCTGCTGGGCGCGCCGGGGTTTCAGTTCAGCCGACTTATGCTCCGATTTGTGGCTCCGCTGGCCCAAGTGCCGGCGGTGACGACCACGCGGATAACGCTCCTGCCTGGAGATCTCGACGTCGTGCAATCGCAACCGCTTACGATCGAGGCCGGTGTCTGGCGGCTGCGTGAATCGTCGGTCACGCTGCTGTTGAGCGACGAGGAACGAGGCGACTGGTCACGCGTGACCATGACGCCGGCAGGGGCGGGCACGTTCCGTTTTTCCCTCGCGGCGGTCGACCGGGACGTGCACTATTACGCGATCGGGGGCGACGCGCGAACACCGGTTTACACCATTCGGGTGCTGCGTCGGCCGGCGGTCGCGCGGTTCACTATCCGCTATGACTACCCGCCCTACACGCGGCTGCCGGCGGCCTATGTGAGCAACGACATCGGCCGCATCGAGGCGCCGGCGGGAACCCGCGCGACGTTGAGCCTGGTTTCGACTGAGCCGTTGAGCCGGGCAATCCTCACCATCGGCGGCGCGCAACGGCCGATGCAATCCGTGGGTGATCCAACCACCTGGCAGACCACGCTCGAGGTGGAGTCGAATCAGACTTATTCCATCGAACTCCTGAGCACGCGCAGGGTACCGGGAACAGGGCCTGGCGAGGGCACCATTCGCGCGCTGCCGGACCTTCCACCGCAACCACGGCTGGTGCGCGGAGGCGACAGCATTCGACTTTCACCGCACGACATCGTTCCCATTTCTTACGAGGCGCTGGACGATTATGGCCTGGATTCGCTTCGGCTGACGGTGCAGGTGAACGGAGAGGCAAGGCCGGCGGTGCCGATCCGGCTCTGGGGCGACCCACGACGGCAGCAGGACACTGCCAGCCTCGATATGGCGACGTTGGGCGTGCAGGTGGGTGACGTCGTCAGCGTCTTTCTTCTCGCAATCGACACGGGGGGTCATGAAGCAGAGAGCCAGCCGTTACAGATACTGATCTCACCCGCCTCGATCGATCTGGACACATATCAGCGGATTGTCGAGCTTCAGCAGGGCCGGCAACTGGCCGAGTCACTGGCGGCTCAGTTGCAGGAAGCGGCTCAAGCCGAAGATGCCGCGGTGGGGCAGAAGGACCATCGTTCGATCAATTCCCTGTCAGCGGCTGGTCAGCGCGACCGCGCGCTCAGTGGAGCGACTCAGACGGCGGCCTTGCTCCGCCAGTCGCTCTTACGGTGTGGAACCGGCAGCACCGCGCCGCTCTCGACCGCGCTGGCGGGATGGCTGGACGCCACCGAAGTGGAATCGGCGGCGGCGCAGGAAGCGTTCCGTCAGTCCGGGACAGCCGCGGACATTGACGCGTCGAGTCGGCAAAAACTCCATGACGCGGTCGCGCAGGCGCGGCGGCTTGGGGTGGAACTGGAGACTGCCGTGCTGGGCGAGCGGGCCAAGGCGCTGATGGCCGATCGACAGAATCTGGCGGCCTTGCAGCGGCGCCCGTCGTCGGCGGACCAGAGTACCCGGGAGCGGCTGGCGCAGTCGGTGGCGCGCATGCAGAACGACATCTCCGCCGAGACTCGCGGATTGGGATTGAGCACGTCAATGCCCGACCTGGATGCGAAGCTGCGCGAATTGGTTGCCGCGGAACAGGCACTGCTAACTTCGGCGGCGCCGGTCGATTTCGCGGCAGCCGCAGACCTCTGGGCAAACCGTCTCCGAATCAACCCGCAGGAGCGGACGGGCCTCGAGGCGCGGCTATCGACGGCGGCGCAGGCCGAGGCCGTCCGCCCGGACGGCGATCTGGTTCGCGCCCGCGATCTCGAGCTGGCATCGCGTGCCGTGGCGGCCGTCAATTCGGCAATGCGCTCGACGACCAAGCTGGACGCGAATTCGGGCACGTTGGAAATAGCGGCACGCGACATTCGATTGCTGTTCGATCGGCCACGATCCCAACGGCCTGTGGACCTCACGACCCGGCCGGCGGCTGCGGGGCGGGATCGGGATGCCCGGATTCAACTGGCGCATTTGGCGGGGGAAACGGACTTGCCGGAACCGGCGGCTTGGACGTTGCCGGGCAACGATTCGGCGCGCGACGCGGAGGGGCTGGCGATGCAGGCCAACGCTGCCGCCGCCCAGCGGAACTATCAGGACGCAGCAAAACTCGAATCGGCGCTGCTGGGCCGGTTGAGATGGCGGACCCGACGCGGCGGGGTCGCCCGGACGCTTCCTGCCAGCAGCGAGCCGGAACAGGTCGGTGGCGTGGCTGATCGCATCGAGCACCACCGCCACGCCGCGCAGCAGGAGATGACCGCCGCCCAGCAAATGGACGATCTGGACGAGCGGCAGCGGCAGATATCGACTACCGGCGGCAGCCCCGAGCAGCAACGGACGATCGCCGAGCAGATCGCCAGGGTGCGGCAAAGCGGGGAGATGTCCAATTCTCGCGATGTCGCGACGGCCCAGGTGCTAGGGACAGAGGAGCAACTGGCGGCAATGCCTCAGGCGCTGTCGGATTCGATCGCGTTGGCGGCAGCGTGGCGCGAGGCGTCGGCCCGCGCCGCCGCCGCGCGACAGAACGCCGGCAACGCCGATCCCACACAGCGGCAGGCGGCTGACCGTGCCGCCGATCAGGCCGAGAAGATCGCGCAGGAGGCCGCCGGCCGTTTGGCGTTTGCCGCCCGGCCCCTGGCGGCTGGCCCCGTGCGGTCGATGGCGCAGCGGCTGGGGGCATTCTCGCCAGAGGCGGACGTCGCCCGCGATGCGTTGCTGGTGCAGCTCGTGCCGGCGTTACAATCGCTGGAGGAATCTCTGGCTGGCGACGATGCCGGGCAGCTGGATCGCGATGCCGCCGACACGCGTGAAGCGATTGCCTATGCGCAGCGCGAGTTGGCGGGGGCGCGGGAACTGCTGGTCAAACGTGATCCATTGGTTGCAGCTCGATGGTTCGCCCGCGCCGCGGCCGAATCGCTGGCGTCACAGCCGCCGGACTTCAGCGGCGCCCATCGCCGGCAGGTGGGCATCTCGCAGTGGCTTTCCCGCGCCTGGGACCAGTCGATCCATCGCGCAGCCCACGAGCGGCTTGCAATGCTGCCTTCCCTTGCCGCTGTGCTTGGCCCGGCGTCAACCAATCGGCGCGGTGCTCCGTCCTCGCAAGCCGCGAAATTTGCCGCGGCGCGGCAATGGGACCGTATGCGCGATGACGGACCTGAGATTGACAACCCGGCGACAGATTCCGAGCCCAGTGGCTATGAGCAGTCACTGAAGTTGTATTTCGAGGCGCTGGGTAAGGCGCAGGAGGCCAAGTGAAGCGCCGCCTGATTTTCGTTCCGGTGGTCCTGCTCTTATGTGCACGGGCCTTCGCCGTGGAGGACGACGGATTGCCGGCGGGCGTGGAGAAAGCTGTGAATCGCGGGACCGCATTTCTCGCAAGCCAGCAGGATTTGGACGGCTCATTCCTTAGCCAGGGCGCCAGGGTATCGACCACGTCGCGCGCGATACTGGCGATGCTGGGAGCCGGTCACACGCCTGATGCCGGCCGATATGGCGATAACGTCCGCCGGGCGGTGGAATTCCTTTTGTCCGAGCAAGCCGCCGATGGGTATTTCGGCCAAACTCAGCAGCGCGGGATGCGCAGCCATGCATTGGCAACGCTGGCATTGGCAGAGGCTTACGGTGTTGAGGGCAATTCCGACCGCCGCAACCGCATCCGCATCGCGCTGGATAAAGCGCTTTCGGTAATCCTCGCCGCGCAGGCGGTGACAAAATCCAATTCCGGTTTCGTGGGCGGATGGAACGGAGATCGTAACGCGGCCGACAGCACCCTCCCGGTCACTGCCGCAGAGCTCCTGGCGCTATGCGCCTGCCAGGACGTCGGTCTGCCGGTGCCTGCCGAATCGCTCCAATTGGCCGGAAGATTTGTTCTGCGCTGCTACGACCCCCAAACCGGCGGATTCGCCCCGGCTCCGGACGGGCAGGTGCAGGTTCCTTCGACTGGGGCGGGGCTGCTCTGCCTGCATCTGCTCGGCCTCACGGCACCGCATCCCATCGAGGTCGATGCGGCCGTCAAGTACCTCAATACCCACCCCATCGACGCCAGCCGCTCGGTCGGATACGCTTCCACGTACGTCGTCACGCTCTGTACCTATGAGATCGGCGGAGGCGCATGGTCTGGAGCTGGCCGGGCGGTAATCCAACGGCTGACCCAGATGCAGGAGAAGGACGGCAGTTGGCCTCAGCCGCGTTCCGGCGCCGCGCCCGACCGCACGGCGGCTGCCGCCGCGGCCCTACAGGCGTTGACGATTCCGTATCAATTGTTGCCCATTTATCAGCGTTGAAACCCAAGCAAAGTTCCTTTTGGAGGATTTCCATGTCCAGGGATTTGAATCGTCGCGACCTGCTCAAATCGGCCGGCCTCGCCGGTGCCGCCATGTTCGCGTCCCCGCTGCTTCAGTGGGCGGCGGCGGACGAGAAGCCGCGAAAGCTGCTGTTCTTTACCCGCTCCCAGGGCTTTGAGCACTCGGCCATCACGCGGCCGAAGAACGCTCCCGATCAGCTTTCGTTTGCCGAAAAGTTCATGGTCGATTTCGGCAAGAAGCACAATACGGAAGTGACGTGTACGAAGGACGGCGGCGTGTTTACCGCTGACGGGCTGGCGCCCTTCGACGTGATCATGTTCTACACCACCGGTTTGCTCGACCGGCCCGCGCCCGCCAAGAGCAGCGCCACCAATGGCAAGCCGATGCCTTCCGACGGTAAACAGAACCTGCTGAAGGCGATCGAGGGCGGCAAGGGCTTCCTGGCCGTCCATTCGTCCACCGACACGTGGCACAGTCCGCCGGGCACGGTCGATCCCTACATCGAAATGATCGGCGGTGAGTTCGTCGTGCACGGTAAGCAGCAGGATGCCAAGATCGAGGCCATCGTCCATGAATGGGGCGCGATCAAGGGTTTGGAATCGTTCACGAAATTCGAGGAATGGTACATCCTCAAGAACCTCGCCCCTGACATGGAGGTCCTGCTGCTTCAAGACACCAAGAGCATGTCGGAGCAGCGTTACAACGACTTGGCCCCCTATCCCGAGACTTGGGCCCGAACGCACGGCAAGGGCCGGGTCTTCTACACCTCGATGGGTCATAGGGAGGACGTCTGGGAGTCGGACATTTTCCATCAGGTCCTGCTCGGGGGCTTCCAATGGACCGCCGGCAACGTCGAGGCGGAAGTGAAGCCCAACCTTGTTCAGGTGGCCCCCGGCGCCCCGCGCCGCCATGCCGCAGCGACCTGAGCTGGGACATGGTGTGCTAGCAGGCTCATCAGCAGCCGCGTCGAGCATGCCCATGCTCGCCGCTATTACCCACAGGATGCGGCGGCCGGATTCATGCTTCCCTGCACCGCCGAGCCCCGCGATGAGTGCATCATTCAGAAGGACCCGATGAAACTGCACCGTTGCCTAAACGGTCTGCCTGCCCCGGGCGGATGAGGCGAGAATTGCGCGAAAATTCTTTCCATCCCCATGAACCGTTTATGGCATCCGTCGTAGTGATAGATGTCTGTACGATCCTCCTTCCCTGGGTGGCGTGGTATGCCGAGAGGACCACGCCACCTTTTTTATGCGCATTGAAAACCGTCCCAGGTGACTGCTGGCGTGGGGTTTGCGGCAGGTCTTGAACAGGCTGCCTGGACGCGGGCTGGTGTTTTTTGAGGAGGTCGTGCAATGTCGTCCACCCCCTGGTTCATCATCTTCGTATGTGTTGCGTTTACTGCAACGGTCTCGTCAATTATTTTCGCGCGCCCGTTCGCCCGATGGTTGCGGCAACACTGCCGGTGAGGGGGACGGGCAAACCGCGGCGGGCGGAGGTCTTACTCGCTGGCCAGCAAGTACGCCTTCGCCGGCCTTTCGCGTCTGCTTTTGCGATACCAGTAGCCGAGGAAGACGGCATCGAAACCGACGACGACCCCGGTGATGATCCAGGCGCGGGTGTTGGAATGCTTCGCATCGGCGCTGGGGGCGTTCAGCGTGGCGAGGTCGGCGGCAAAAACGGAGACCGCGTCGTGGAAGACGGTGGCGTCGAGGCGGATGAAATTGTACGCGACCGCCGCGGGGAGCGAGTTCTCCGGATGGGGGTTAGCGATCAGGTCGCCCGCCTTCTCGACGATGGTTGCTGTCGGCTGCACGACCCCCGTGGCTAACTGGACAGCGCTCGACGCGGCAATCGCCGCCGATTCTGATCCGATTGCGCCCGGCACGATCGAGGCCACCGTCGCCAGCGCGTGAGTCATTGTTATATGACTGTCCTGAGACTGTTCCGAGGTGCTCGACACCGCCCCAAAATTTTGATGTGACACCGGGACGATCACAACCTGTGTGGCGGGGTTGGGGACGCTGGCGGAGCTTGCAGTACCAATCGTCACCGGATTGGCTCCAGGCGGTGTCATCGCGAGCGGTGTCAGAACCGGACTGGAGGTCGCTGCCGGACTGGCCGGGGGCGCGATGGCGGGGGCAGGGCCCTGCGAGACCATGGCGGGGATCGCCGGCTCAACCGCTGGGGTGGCGGCGGGCTGCTGCGAAGCTGGAGCCGACGGCGTGCCACCACCCGGTAGGAGCGTCGGCGGACGCCGTTCCAGTCCGCCAGGGTCCAAGCCAAGTGGCACCGGTGTTCCCGTGTCTGGCCGTGTTAGAAATCCGATGATGAACCCCTTTGCCCCATCGGTGTCGCCGATCACGATTTCGATCGAATCGTGAGTTGAACTGTTCACCATATCCGCCTGATCCTGCGAACCGGTTGAAGCGGTTTTGGCAGTCTGCGCGCTGTCGGTATCGGAGGTTGATGACGACGTTGGCGATTGTTGCGTCGGCCGCACTACGCTCGGTTGGAGGCTCCACGCCGTATCGGCGCCGGGCGATCCCGTGGACGGCAAGTCAACCACCGTCTCGATCACCGTGACTTGGAGGTTGGTCAACTGCTTCTGCACCGATTCGATCAGAAGTGGCGCGATTGCGATGCCGCGGGAGCTTGGCGAGGCGTCGTTCGCGTGCGCATCTCCATCCTGATGCGACTCGTGAAAATACGGTTCGACGTACTGAGCGGGCGAAAAAGCGGGCGCGCCATCAAATGGCAGCAGCAGCGGTCGAACTTCGAACCCGTGGGCTGCCAGCAGCTTGCGAGGTTCCAGCACTTCGACGTTGATCCGAGGCAACCGAACCGTGCGCGTCGCATGCCGCGGCTGGTCAGATCGTGCTCGAGGATTCAACATTGACTCACCGCCTTACCTGGCTTTGGAATTCCTGTTGCCACTTCCCGGGATTGGCCGGCTGGGTGCCGGCGGGCGCCGAGAGCCACACGGTTCCAGGCTCAGCGCTGCGGCCAAGCCTGCTCTTTAGGATGACATCATACTTTTCTCGCTGCGATTCAGACAACAGCTTCCGCGTGTCGTTAATGGCTTTTTTTATTGCCGCCTGTCGCTGGGCCAGCAGGCGTGCGTAGGTATCGCGATCCTGATTGTAAATCTCGTTGTACTGCTTTTGTTGATCGGGAGTTAGAAGCTTGAAAATCTTGTCATCATGCGCCTGCTGGAGGGTCTGAGCTTGTTTGAAAAGATCGTCGGATTGGTCCAGGACGCCTTCCCAAATCTGCTTGATTTGCTCACGCTGCCCGGTGGACAGCTGGAGGTCGTCGAGGGTTGAGACGGCGGAAACGGGCTCCGGCCGCTTCATGAAGCGCGTAGCCAAGACACCCGCCGCCACCCCGGCAATGAGTGCCAGCGCGAAAGCCGCCGAGAAAATGATCCGCAGTCGTCCGGGCGCCACGCTTAAGGTCTGTAATCGCGGGAATTCAGGTCAGTGAACGCCATCCAACATCCATTTTATCGTTTCACGATCCTGCATGGCCACACCGGTGTCGGGCAGGCCCAAATTGTTGTTCATCGTCGGGTTTTGCACCGGCTCGCCCATTGCCATGCGATACCAGGGCTCCACAGAATCCGGGCTGTTGGCAGGAAGCGGACGGGGGGCGACGCCGGACGATTGTGTGATCCAGGTCAGGCTGATGATCAGAACCGACGCCGCCATCGTCGCCAGCGCCGTGCTGAAACGAAGCAAGCTCCGGTCCTGGCTGCGATCCAGGTTGCGGTGAAGCCGGGCCAGCTCGATCTGGCTGATCGAAGCCATTTGAAACTGGGCCATGGCCTGCGAGAGATCTCGCAGCCTGATCAGAGCCGCCGAGCAGGATTCGCACTCGGCCAGATGCCGCGTGATCCGGTCTGCCTCGGCGGCGCCTAACTCGCCGTCGTAGTAGGCGTCCAGACGCGAATGATATTGGCAATCTGACATGATCGCCTCAAACCTTGCGGGCCTCTACGCCCGCGTTAAACGACCCGCCGCGAACCTACGAATTGTAACTCTCCAGCTTCGACCTCAGCTCCGCACGGGCGCGGTGCAGTCGCGATTCGACGGTTCCCTGAGGCACGCCGAGCGTCTGGGCAATTTCTGCATAACTCATCTGCTCGTACTCCCGCAGGACCAGAATCTCGCGGTATTCGGGCGACAGCGTTCGCAGCACCGCGGCCATGTCGATCTTGCGGTCGACGGCGGCGGTCGCTGCGGGCACGCGAGCCCCGATCGAAGGCCGCAGCTCGGTGTCCACAGCATCCAGTGAAACCGATTTGCGCGACCCGCGCGCCTGATGCCAGGCGCGGGCGGCCTGCCTGACGAGAATTCGCTTCAGCCACGTCTTGACCGAAGCCCGGCCGTCAAACTTCCGCATCCCGCGAAACGCGCCCAGGAACGTTTCCTGAACGATGTCCTCGGCGTCACTGCGGGTACTGGAGAGCGACGAAGCCAGGCGAAAAAGCTCGGCGGCATGGCGGTCCACCAGCGCGTGGAATGCCTGCGAATCGCCGTTCCCGGCTTTGTTCAGCAACTCCTGATCATCTTCCGCCAACGCTCCGGCCTCCTGCCACGGGAGGGACGTTTGCTCGTTCTTACTGCCCGCGGCGGCACGTCGCTGCCGGCCGCGGGGATGCATTATAGAAAAATGGCCGGGCGTCTGCGGCGTTCGACGCCCGACCGGGGGAAGGAACGCATCGATTCGATAGCTCAAACTCTCGCCGGCCACGCTCATGACAACCGCTCCCACGAATTGTCACGATGCTCGACCATCTCACGCACGTGACCGGCGCCTTCGGCGACGAAACGCTCCTGAATCAGCGGCAGTTCGGGAATTGTAACCCTGCCTTGACACCGCTGATTAACCTGTTCCCGACTTAGGCGGCTTTCTTCCAGAAAATGTCGCACTTGTCACACCCCAAAAAGTGCGACATTCTGGGCTTTGCCTAAAAAGGGCGACAGGTTGTCACTCTGCACAAAAAGTCGGTCGGCTGCACAAAAAGTCGGTCGGCTGCACAAAAAGTCATTCATCTTGCACGGTGAGGTCGCGGAGCTTCTTTACGTCAATCTCTCCGTCCGCAACTGATGTCATGAATATATAGGGCGGCATAAGCGGGTCTTGGAACCGATACTTGTACGCCCGAGCCACGCCTGCGCGTTCAAACACCGGACCGCGCCCAGCCTCGCAGAATTCGTTCATGTGCTTTTGGAAGGTGGCGATTGTCACGCTCGGCCGGCTCAGTATCGCCGCCAACGGATCGACTACATCTGCTGGACGGAAATATCCAAGGGCGTCTTTGGCGACTGAGGACGCGCAGGCGCAGGCCAAAAGAACCTTATCGTAGAGGGCCTCGCGATGGGCGCTATGGATGGCCTGCAAATGCTTTTCTTGAATGCTCTGGACAGCTTGCTTCACCGCCTTGCCAAAGGATCGATGAACGTCTTCCGATTCAATGAGCCTTGACCGCCGGTTCGCCGCTTCTCTTGTCGCGTGCAGTCCGATCAAATGGGTGTAGTGCGGAAGGCCCTGAGACATGCGCACGATTAACGAGGATGCGGCAGTCGAGAATTCGATTTTTAATGCCTTGGCCGCTTTGTCGAGGATGTCACGCAATTCCCGTTCATTCATTCGCGGCAGTTGTATCTGAACGATGGAACGCACGATTGAGGCGTGGTCACGAATCAAATGGTCAATCGTGTCAGATACGCCAACGATGACGACGGTCGATTCCACGGCGTAATCCGAAAGGGCCTTGACGAGGTCCGTGCATGCAGTTCTGAGCGATTTGCCGCCCCGGTCGAATTCGTCAAATATGAAGATCGATCCCTTCAAACGCGCGAGCGCGCGTCTGACTTCATCGATAGAGGGCGCATTGCTGATTCCAAAACTTTCTCGAAGCGCATTTCTCTCAGTCACCTTCCCCGGATTCAGGCCGAATAACGGTCTGTTTTCTTCCACAAACACTTCGTCAAAAGCGCGCCGCCAAAGTGCCTGAAACGAGTCGCCTTCATGCGTATTCACTTTGACCACGAGTCGCGGGGCGGGCGTTTTCCCCGTAACGCTTTCCTCCATCACATAAAGAAGTGGCCCGACGATGTTGGCGAGCGAAGTCTTACCGACGCCCCTCTCTCCGAAGATGATGATATGCAATCCCTTCTGAGAGACTGCATCTGCGACTGTCGTTAATTGCTCCCAGCGACCGGCAAAGAGTTCACGGGTGCTGATCGGGGCGCGAGGCTGAAAAGCGGTCGCAGCCGCAATCGATAATTCCTGTGCTTCCAACTGGTCGATTTGCGAGTGGTTGGGCATGGCGATCATATTGGCGCAAGATCGCCAACTAATCAAGTGAGTTCTCCAAGTAAATCGATAACTTCTCCAAGTAACTCATTTATCAATTTCGTGCTTGGTTTTCTGTCTTGGCCTATCCCAATATGGACTCTTGCACTTAGGGCAAACACGGGGCGGCTCTTTAATGTCCGCTGGCAGCCACTTGTGTCCGCACCGCTCGCATTGGAATCCGTCGAGTTTGATCTTTGCCATGCTCGGATATTATCCTATCGAGTACATATCATCAAGGATATAATTTAGAGTAGGATTTTTCTTGCATCCGAACCCACCCCACGATATATTCCTTTCAGGTATACATCGAAAGGTAGGATCGCATGTACAACGGCATCGACCCCACGACAGACGGCATCACGGCTGGCATCGAAGAGCGTAAGCAACGCGGCCTGCAAATCGCGGCACTGGCGCGGATCGACAGGGAAGGCGAGTTCTACGTCGTTCCGTCAGTCACCAACCCCGTCCCGACGAAATACAAGGTGAAGATGGATGGCTTGTTTCCCAAGTGCAACTGCCGGGACCATGAAGAGCGCGGCTGTAAGTGCAAGCACATTTACGCGGTCGAATACTTCATCCAGCGGGAAACGTCCGTCACCGTCGCCCCGGACGGCTCAACGACCGTCACCGATAAAGTCATCATCACTCGCGAGCGGAAGACGTACGCTCAGGACTGGCCCGCGTACAACGCGGCACAACAAAATGAGAAGCGGGAGTTTCAGTCGCTCTTGCATGACCTGTGCGGCAACCTTCCCGAGCTTCCGGCGACTGACAAAAAGGTGTCGGGCCGTCCGCGTATCCCGGTGAGCGATGCCGTGTTCTCCGCCGTGTTCAAGGTCTACAGCACGATGAGCGCCCGGCGCTTCACGTCCGACCTGTGCGACGCGCAGGCCAAGGGCTATATCAGCCGCGTGCTGCACTACAACAGCGTCCTGAATTACCTTGAGAACCCCGACCTGTTCCCCGTGCTGACGGCCATGATCGAACGGGCGGCGCTCCCGCTCGCGGCGGTGGAAGAAAACTTCGCGGTCGATTCAACCGGCTTCTGTTTTTCCCGGTTCATCCGCTGGTACGACGTGAAATACAACCGCTTCACGCAAAAACAGGAGTGGGTGAAGGCGCACGCCATGTGCGGCGTCAAGACGAACGTCATCACCGCGATTGAGATTCACGGCAAGGATTCCGGCGATGCGCTGCACTTGCCGTCGCTGGTCGATACGACGGCCCGCAACTTCACCGTGAAAGAGGTTTCGGCCGACAAGGGCTACACGGGGCAAGAGGCTCACGACGCGATTGTCAAGGTCGGCGCGACCCCGTTCATCATGTTCAAGGCCAACGCGACCGGCGGCATCGGCGGCCTGTACGCGAAGATGTTCCACTACTTCAACTACCGCCGGGATGAATTCCTCGCCCACTATCACCAGCGGTCGAACATCGAATCGACCGTGATGATGGTCAAGACGAAATTCGGCGATGGGCTGAAAAGCAAGAGTGACGTTGCGGGCCGGAATGAAGTGCTGTGCAAGGTGCTCTGTCACAACATCTGTTGCGTCATCAGCGCGATCTATGAGCTGGGGATTGAGCCGGAGTTTTGCTTGTCGCCATCGTCGCCGTCTACTTGAATAGCGGTGGCCGGGGCGGTATGACACCCGCTGGCATGGAACAGCCGTTGCTCCCGAGTGCTTCTGGCAGTGCGAGTTCTGCGGTCCTAGAATGTTGCGCTCAGTCCTGCCAGACGGAGGAAAGCATGTTCGACACCTACAACGCTAACGCCGCTCCCCCTGCGCAACCGATGGAATATCCGGCGGTCCCGCCGATGGATTTCGTCTCTTGGCCGGATCGCGGTGCGCGATTGATAAGGGAAAGAGGAAACAAAGTCGTCATTACTGCCACCCGCCGCAAAGATTTTGCGGCACCGATCCGCGCCACGATCGTTGTTCATCGCGATTCGGCTTCACCTCAGACCATGGCCCGGTTGCAGCGTATTTTGACATTGGTCGAGCGTGCCGAGCTTGAACAAGCCGCTGTACGTCGCGTCTACAACTCAATTGGACGAGTGCTCTCTGGCTCCGTGACAGTTCTGAGGGGACGATGACTGAGCCCGCCAGCGATCCCCCGCCGCCCCCCGGTCAACCGCCGCCAAATCAACCGCCCACTGGTCAACCTGCTCCGATACCGGCAAAAACGCAGCTATTGGAAGAAATGACCTCGCTTGCTCGCAGTCAACCGAACGTGTTTCAAACCCTGATTCAACACATTTGGAACGAATCGGAGGGCATCCCGATTGAGGTTCCGCCAGAAATTATCACTCAGGCCATTCAGCATGATGGCGAGAGGTCCAAACGTGACCATGGCTTTAGGGTTTTGGTCGTGTGGGCACTCGTATTGATTGCCCTCTTGGCCCTGTCATTCACGACCATCATTATCTGGTTGATGCGCGATCATGTTGAGTTCACGACCAAAGTGATCGAGGGAATCGGTTTGATCGTGACCCATAGTGTCGTCGGCGTCGGTGCGGGCATCGGCGCGTATCAAGTGGGTAAGTCGGCCGGTCGCAATAGCTCAGAAACGTGAACTCGTCACTCGTCACTGCGGTCGATCTTAATCCAAGACCGCTGGGTGGCTGCACAAAAAGTCCCCGACCTGCACAAAAAGTCCTGATTTTCACCTGCCAGAATGGCGTTTTTAGGCAAAGCCGACATTCTGCGGCATTCGCGACATTTGGGGCACCCCATTTCCACCGCCCACCGCGTTCTGCCTACCGCCTACTGATTTGTGGATGTTTCAAATGTCCCAAAATGTCCCACGTTTCGAGTGAAATGGGACATTTGTCATATTCATGCTCAGACATTGCCCATCTTGCCATGGCAAACTGAAATCTCACCCCGCCCAGACGGCGGCGTCGCGCTCTCCTCCACTGCTCAACTGCTCTCCTGTTCAACTTTTCTCGCTCGCGAGTGCGAGCGAGCCCAGACCGCCGGCCTCACGATCTCCTCCAGCGCTCTGCTGTTCTCGCTCGCACAGGGCGAGCGGGTGACGCCCTTGGCCGATTTTGGCTTTGTTTTTGGAGTGCCAATCGCGCTATTTGTCGGATTACTGCTAATCGCAGGCGGTAGGCGGTAGGCGGTAGGCAGTAGGCAGTAGGCAGTATGCAAGAACGCAACACTCAGCACTCAGCACCCAGAACTCAGCACTTTGCTTTCCTCGCCGGATTCGCCCAGACCGCCGGCTTC
>Ga0210396_10001456_pt1 | contig 25624 bp, 18 predicted proteins | sample IncBWH17OmetaG_FD_155466 | JGI IMG/M metagenome (GOLD analysis project Ga0210396, IMG submission 155466) | Forest soil microbial communities from Barre Woods Harvard Forest LTER site, Petersham, Massachusetts, United States - Inc-BW-H-17-O ... | reverse complement strand
AGGCTGTTGCTGTGATTGTTGTTGAGGCTGTTGCTGTGGTTGCTGATGATTTTGTGGGAAAGGGTGTTGCTGTTCTTGTTGTGGCTTAATTTGTGAACTTGTTTTTTGTGCAGTCGGTGCATTCTGTTTTGTCTCTTGTTTTTTAGAGTTTTGGTTATTAGTTGATTGCTGATTTTGTCTGCCTTTTTGCGGTTCAATACCATAAACACGTCCTTCCGCGTCAACACCAATATCCATACCTTCTTCTTTCAAACATGCTAATTGAAGTTCAGCAAGTATTGACTCAAAAATATCTCCTTTACTGATTGCAAGTCCCGTAGATGTAATAGCAGCTTCTTTTGCCAGTCCGATAGAACTGGCAGATTCATAGATAATTCCTTGTAGACAAAGGGCTAATCCTTCAGGAGCCACCCTTAGCAGTGTTATACACTGCGGAATTAATTCGGTACCATCTGGTATTCCAATAGCACATGCTGCAGCTCCTCCAGCAGCTAAACATCCTAATAACGTCCTTCCATGATCAATGTTATCCAATAATTTACAAATACTTTTTTTTGCTTCTTGAGGCGTTGTTGGGAAAGTTAGAAAGTTCAGCACTTCAATATCAAGTTTAGGATCAATTACTCCTTTCTTCGCTCTGAACCACAGTGTAGTTTCTTCGCCATTATCATCAATTTCAGCCGAATAAACTTTATTATTAAAAATTACAGTATCAATATAAGGATCATATACTGTAATGATTTTTGATGCAATTAATGATTCATGTCCTTTTAATCCAGTATAAATATATTGTGCAGTATAAACCCCAGTCATAGTAGGATTTGTTAAATCTATTATCCATGGATTCCCTTGAAAAGTTCCGTTCGGGCCAGTCCATTTCACGATCGTGTTATCAATCGGTGGTACAGCCAAAAATAAGGGTGAACCACTTTTTATTTCATTTGAATTTGAAGAGATTTTTGGAGGTAATAACTGTGGAAAATCTTCAATTTCAATATCGATTGTAGAAGTCGGAGATTCACATTTATTTTTTTTCAAGTAAACATATTTCGCTGTGTATGTACCTGCCATTGATTTTGTGATATTTTCTCGAATTAAAGGATTGCCAATAAATGTTCCGTCTGGTCCAGTCCAATATACAGTGGTCATTTCAACTGGCGTCGCAGCTAAAATTAATGTATTACCAACGCATAGTTTAGTAGAACTAGCGATTAATTTAGGAGCTTTAAGGTCAGGACATTTAAAAGCTGTAGATACAAGAACTATAAGAAACAAAACGATGATCTTTTTCATATATGCAGGATAGATTACAAACATAGTTAAATCTTGGATAATCAAAATTTAAAGTATGCTGATTATCAATAAATTGAACATTTGGAATAATCTTGAAACTCGAAATATTTTCCTTACTACGTTTAGACACGTTCCTAAAAGCACAATAAATTGTCTACTGTTAGGTGTTTAATGTAAATATGTGCCCTGTGGTTTTTGAAAGCCTTTATTGACAAGGTGTCTATTGTTAAATACAATGAAATACAATAGAACCAACTGCTATGATTCTTAGCAAACACACTAATCAAGTGGAAATCAAACACTTGCATTAAAGAACAATCTTTAATACAAAAAAATAACCCCAGCCAAATTGGCCGGGGTTATTTTAACAGAATGAGATTAATTAACGCACTATCATAAGCTTGTCAGCTTTAATAAGTGTGCCATCATTACCTGTGATACGATAGAAATATATACCTGCAGGTAATTCCGCAGTTGAAATTGTTGAAAGATTATCCTTCAACGTTTCACATCTTACAGCCGAACCAATGCTACTGTATATGCACAGTTCCACTTGCTGGTTAGCTTGAAGTTCAACCTGAACATTCAGCCTGTCGCCCGCAGGGTTAGGATATACATTTGCATCTGTCATGACTGCTATTGCACTTCTGTCGCCGTGTTCAGGTGCAATTGGTGCGCATACAACTGATTCAGATCCCTGACCTGAACAACCACCATATGAGTTCGTCACTGACCAGTTAATCGTTCCGCCGGTGGAACCAAATGTAACATTGGCAACAGTGCCTGTTCCTGATGAAGGAGTACCTGTTGAGGTCCATGAATATGAACTTGGTGAAGGGAATACAGGAGATACTGAGTAAGTATTAGCCGTTCCACACATTACACTTGATGGCCCGCTAACAGTAAATGTAGCCGGGAATATCATTACAGCAGCAGTAGCTACAGCTGTACAGCCGGTAGCTGATGTATTAGCTGTTAGTGTATACGTTGTATTAACAGTAGGGCAAGCTAAAACACTCCAACCTGACGTTGCAGATAAACCTGTGGCTGGTGCCCATGTATAGGTTATTCCGGGTCTTGGGTCGCAAGTCTGACCATTAAGTTCCACACATTTACCCGGGCATATTACATCTGTATCTAATAAACATAACCTTGGCACTGCATCAACTGTAACAGTACCCGTAGCAACAGCAGAGCAAGCGCCATTGGTTCCGGTAACGGTATAAATAGTTGTTGAAGTAGGGCTAACTGTTATACAGCCTGTTGTTGCGCCTGTGCTCCATGTATAACCAGGTGCGCCAGTAGCGCAGATAGTAGCACTATTGCCTGAGCAAATGGTGGCAGATGTAACACTTATTACCGGTGGAGACATATTAGCTACAGTTACTGTACCGGTAGATATGCAACCATGTGCATCGGTAACAGTAACAGTATAGTTGCCAGGGCATAAGTTTGTAATAGCAGATGTTGTTTGTCCTCCAGCCCAGCTATAGCTATAAGGAGTAGTGCCGCCTGTAACTGTTGCAGTTGCTGTGCCATTGCACAGTTTACTGCAACTGCCTGTGCTTGCCATGGTAACAGTTGTATGCGGATATACTACAACTACTATACTCTTTGATGCGCTGCATCCTGTAGCAGAATTAGTTGCAGTTGTGGTATACACTGTAGTTACTGTTGGGCATGCCGTTACAGTAAAGGTGTTTATACCTGATAAACCTGTTGTAGGCGACCAATGGTAAACCACACCTGATTGAGGTTTTTGGCATAAGCCATTTAAGGTTATGCAGCTCGAAGGGCAAATGCTGATACTATCTGCTAAGCATAATGCCGGAGGTGAGTTTACAGTAATGGTACCTGTAGCAATAGCAGAACAAAGGCCACTGTTTCCGGTAACAGTATATACAGTAGTTGCAGCAGGGCTCACGGTAATACATGCAGTAGTAGCACCTGTGTTCCATGTATAATTAGATGCACCGCTGGCACAAATAGTACCGCTTGAACCTTCGCAAATAGTGGATGATGATGCGTGAACAATAGGTGGAAGTTGAATACCGATATTTATTGTACCGGTAGATTTACAGCCATGTGTATCAGTAACTGTAACAGTGTGGACGCCCGGGCATAATCCGCTAACAGCAGAAGTTGTTTGTCCGCTTGACCATATATATATATATGGAGCCGAACCACCTATTGCAGTTACAGTTGCTGTTCCGTTACATGATTTACCACAGCTAGGCGAACCTGACATTAATACTGTTGTATGAGGATAAACTACCACCACCACACTTTTTGATGCGCTGCAACCGGTAATAGAGTTAGTAGCAGTTAATGTGTACGTTGTAGTTACAGCAGGGCAAGCTGTCACACTATAATTATGTGTATTACCTGTTAAACCTGTTATAGGTAACCAGTTATAAACTATACCTGGTTGAGGTTTTCCGCACAAGCCGTCTAATGTAGCACAGCTCGATGGACATAACTTAATGGTATCCGTTAAGCACAATGAAGGTGTAGGGTTAACTGTAATTGTTCCTGTTGCAATAGCAGAGCAAAGACCATTACTTCCTGTAACTGTATATACAGTAGTTGTGGCAGGACTCATGGTGATACATCCTGTAGTAGCGCCGGTGCTCCATACATAACTACCTGCACCACTGGCACAAATAGTACCGCTTGAACCTTCGCAAATGGTTGTAGATGTGGCATGCACGCTAGGAGGAATGGTACCATGAATCAGAGCAGTTGCAGTAGTAACACAACCATGCGCATCGGTAACCGATACTGTATAAATACCTATGCATAAGCCGGTTGCAGTAGAAGTGGTTTCTCCGTTCGACCAACTGTATGTGAAAGGTGATGTACCACCTGTTACCGTGGCAGTAGCAGTGCCGTTACAAAAACCTCTGCAAGTTGGCGAGGTACTAATTGCAATAACTGCCGGCGGGTAAATTGTTACCGTTTCACTGGCTGTAGCAGCACAACCTGTAGCCGAATTGATCTCAGTTAGTGTGTAAGTTGTATTAACGGTTGGGCATGCCGTTACCGAATAGGTATGTACATTACCTGATAAACCGGTACTTGGTGCCCAGTTATACACAATACTCGGTAAAGGCTTTTTACAAAGGCCGTCTAGAGTTACACAGGTATTTGGACAAATATCTACTGAACTAGTTAAACAAATTAATGGTTTGGGGTTAACTGTAACAGTGGCAGTAGCAGAAGCTGTACAAGCACCATTACTTCCGGTAACAGTATATACGGTTGTTGTAGCAGGGCTGACAGTAATACATGCTGTAGTAGCTCCGGTATTCCAGCTATAGCTTGATACGGTTATGCCACTTGCACAAATTGTGCCACTCGCCCCCTGACATATTGCGGTAGATATAGTATTTACAATTGGAGGCCCTACGGCTAATATTCTAACCGTAGCTTTAGCTGTACATCCATGTGCATCGGTAACAGTAACTGTATATATACTGGCACATAAGCCGATTGCGGTAGAAGTTGTTTCTCCATTGCTCCAGCTATATGTATATGGCGCTGTGCCACCTGTAATTGTTGCAGTTGCAGTTGCATTGCAAAGGCCCACACAAGTTGAAGTATGGCTTATTACAATGGTTGGTGCAGGGTAAATGTTTACTGTTTCCGTTGCAAATGAACTGCAACCGGTTACCGAATTAGTTTCTGTTAAAGTATAGGTGGTATTAACAGTAGGGCATGCAGTAACTGAACCTGAATTTAAGTTGCCTGATAAGCCTGTGTTTGGAGCCCAGTTATATACAATACCAGGTGGGTTTATTTTACAAATGCCATCTAACGTTACACACGATAAAGGACATATATCAACAGAACCTGATAAACATATTGCGGGTGTAGGATTAACGGTAACAGTAGTTGCTGCACTGGTTGTGCAGGTGCCTATTGTTTCAACAACCGAATACGTTGTGGTAACAGCAGGGTTAACAGTAATACTGCTTGTAGTTGCTCCCGTATTCCATGAATAAGTTGCACCCGTGGTAGAAGGATTAACAGTAAGAGTGGCACTTGCCCCCTGGCATATAGTAGCTGAATTAACTGTTATAGGAGTTAACTGGGTAGAGCCAAAGGAAATATCATCTAGTTCAAAATCATAACCACCGGCACCGGAAGCACCCTGGCCAAAAAGTTGGATCTGGGCATTAGTAACACCAGCCGGTGCTGTCCAGTTGTAGCATACTTCCACCCAGTTTGAATAACTGCTTGAATTTATTATATCCTGAAAAAATGGTGCAGCACCATTAATTTCAATACTTACGGTCGCACCCGGATTGGTCCCATCCAAATCCGCATTCCGTAACCAGCAGGTAAACACATAGGTTTGACCAGGTACCACAGTTACCGATTGCTGCCATGCAGTACAAGTATAATTTGGCGTAGCCATTGTATGACCACAAGTACCACCATAAGTACTGCTGGTACAATAAAAACAATAATCTGACGGACAATCTATGCCCATGAACCATGAACCGCTATGAGCAGTATTATAGAAGCCACCGCCCATTGATGTACCAATTTTATACGTATTTGTAAAATCAGGATCACCTACGCTGCAACCGGTAGAAACACCACCAAATCCATTTTCATAGCGCATATCAGGTGAAGCAATACTGTATGTACTTGGCGCCAGAGTAACAGGGGTTCCGTGATAGGTGTACGAATCATCCTGGTAGGTATTGGGTGTACCTGTTGGGGTAGCCCATGTTGGTGGATTTTCAAAATCTCCATTAACAAGCAGGTTAGGTCCGCATTGACCGAGTTTACATGCCGGAATTATTGATGGGGCAAGGTAATTCTGGTTAAAACCAAAAAATGACTGACCTGCGCTCCCTTTATTTATGTACCTGGTTACTTTAACATAATATGTTTGTCCCGGAATTAAATTTAATACTTGAATATCCGGAAGTGAATCATTGTAATTTGTATCAGCTTTCCCAATAGATCTTAATGGTGTAAGACTTCCGCATGCGCCGGTATAAAGTATTAAGGAATCAATATGCGCAAATGGAGTATCCACTGCCGAAACAGTCCTGGTAATTTGTACATCAACCCGAGGTGATACAGCTACAAAGGTAAACCACCTGGTAGTAAGTTTGGGTTGAAATGAAAAGTCAGCTTGAAAGCTTCCTTTAAGGCCTGTTGCATTTGTGCAACTTGTGCCCTGTGCATAAATCTTAGCACTGAATAAACAGACAATGCTAAAGATAAGTAAAATTGTTCTTTTTGTTTTCATTTTGTTTTGCTAGGGTTATAAATTATTAGGTGCCGATAAATTTCAGCGCTGCAAATATGTCAGCGCATATTCTATTACAAGTATTGAAATGAGTAGTTGACGTGTTTGAATGAGTAGTTAACATGTTTAAATGCTTAACTAACACAAATTTGCCGACAAGGAATTTCATATTGATTATCAGCCATTTAAGTCACACGCCTATTACTCCACTCTAAATATTTAAATATATTTGTAAAAGCACCAATTATTGCAAGCTCATTACTAGAAGATGCGACAGGATAGGTTCCCGGTTTAATATATTTAGATGAAAAAAGTAATATTCAATCTTCTATATAATACGTTGCTGACAAGGAATGTTATTTTACCTTTTAAAAAGGGGATACGCTATATTTTCGTATTTCATGATATTTCGAATACCTCAAGTTTTCATAACAGTTCAACTTATTCAACAGATGTTAAGGTTTTTGAAAATAATGTCGATTGGATACAAAAGCATTTCAAAATTGTTGACTTGGACAAATTAACAGATGAGTCCTATCGCGATGAGCATCACAGCAACCTTGCATCCATAGTTTTTGATGATGGTTTTTACTCAGTTTTGGAAACTGCGCTACCCTACCTCCATAAGAAAAATATTTCCTTTACAATATTTGCTAATCAAACAGCAATACAAGAAAACTGGCTATGGTGCAGCAGTTTATTGATAGCCAGGAAAAACAATAACATTAAGTACCTGGAAAATATCTTTTCAAAAACCCCCGTCCACAATAAATTATCTTTTGAAAAATTCCTTAACGACCCTGTCACTTTTATATGTGAATCGAAATTACCTGACGATGATTATTCAATTTTTCGTGAGCCGGAATACGAAAGCAGTAAAATATATCTTGACGAGAAGGATATAAAGTTCTTGTTTTCTGAAGGAGTTATTATTGGAAATCATACCAAGACACATAAACATCTCTCTACTTGTTCCGATGAAATTATACGACAAGAAATTATCGAGAATAAGGAATATCTGGAGAAATTATTAAACACCCAAATCAATCATTTTGCTATACCTTTTGGATTTCATACAACATATAATGCTTATGCCCTTAAAATTGCACACGAAGCACATGCACATGTATATGATACAACGAAGAACTATCTGAAACCTTCAAACCAAGGCCTTATTCCGAGAGTTGCATTACAGAATGAAAACAAATCGAAATTATTCTCATACGTTAATTATCCATTAATCAGAAATATTAATCAGGATGAAGTTTTATAAAAAAATATGGAATTTGAGTTCAAGAAAATAACTTCACATGAAGACCTTGGTCGTCTTACAGAGCTCATGTATTTATGTTTCGGGCTCAAGGTAGATGATTCCTATTTTAAATGGAAATATTTTGATAACCCTGCCGGGCAAGCCATAGTATATGAAGCTCTTTATAATGGAAAAACTGTCGGCTCGTATGGAATAATCCCTGAGTTTTATTGGATAGATGGCGTGGTAAAAAAAACATACCAGGCAGTGGAGGCAATGACACACCCCAATTTTCAGCGAAAAGGCTTATTTGTAAAATTGGCTCAACTTGTTCTGCAGGATTCACTACAACAGAACAAAGAGATTCTAATGATAGCTTTCCCAGGTGCTCAATCCATTGGAGGGTTTATAAATAAACTTAACTGGAAATTGATCAATAACTGCAATTATATATTCCTACCTAACTTTCTTTTCAAGCTCAAGAACCACAATAAATCAAATACTGATTTCCATATCGTTAAGTTTAACGAAGCGAATGATATGCTTCTTAATTACCTTGAAGCCACTCAACCGCACACAAAAATTTCAAAGGTCATTAACAAAGAAATATTCAGATGGAAGATTCTGGATAATCCTCGCTTGAAATATAACACCATTGGAATAGTTAACAATAGTGAGCTTATTGGTATTTCTGTTTACCGGGTAGATTACCAAAATACCTGTTTAATAAACTGGCTGCATTTTAATGATGAACCGAATTACAAAATATACACACCGATTTTTTTACAACACATTTTTAAGGAAACAAATATTAAATACATCTATACCTGGAATTCAAAATCCGAACCCTTATCCCAGGCATATGAAAAGTGTGGTTTCATTACAAATCCATTTAATTTAGGTCCATTCCATTCCAAATTACCCTTCGCAATTTACCAACAAGGTTTCAGTAAAGACAATGGGCTTCAAATATTTAAGAATTATGATTTTCAACCTATCATATTAGATTAAACCTTACATGGGGTTAATTATGGCAAAAGATAAAATATTGCCCTCTACTTTTAGGTAGTCGACATAATTCGATCCCTGTTCTTGCAAATTACTGATTTTGAATGTACCCGGGGCGGGACTTGAACCCGCACTGCCGCAATGGCAACAGGATTTTAAGTCCTGCGTGTCTACCAATTCCACCACCTGGGCAAAGTTAATCCGCCTAGGTAGTGGCGGGCTGTGAGCGAAAGACGGGTCTCGAACCCGCGACCTCAACCTTGGCAAGGTTGCGCTCTACCAACTGAGCTACTTTCGCATTAAAATGTTATCTAAAGAACAATTTAGGGCTGCAAATATAAAAAACTAGTGAATACAGAGGCAGAGGAAATCTTTTTTTTCCAAAAAAAGTCTTTTATCCGGCTATTTTCCCATCTCTCATAACCAGCTTACGATCAGCCATAGCAGCCAGTTCATCGTTGTGGGTGACAATTACGAAGGTTTGTGAAAATTTATCCCTAAGGGTAAAGAAAAGGTTATGCAGGTCTTTGGCATTGGCAGAATCGAGATTACCCGATGGCTCATCGGCAAAAATAACTGCCGGGTTATTGATAAGTGCCCTTGCAACAGCAACACGCTGTTGCTCACCTCCCGATAATTCAGATGGCTTATGTTCAAGCCTGTCTTGCAAACCAAGCATGGTCAGTAATTCCTTAGCTTTATGCTTTACTTCATTTGCATTTACCTTGGCTATATAGGCGGGTATGCAAACATTCTCTATTGCAGTAAATTCAGGTAACAGGTAATGAAACTGAAATACAAAGCCTATCTCCTTATTTCTAAAACGGGATAGTTCTTTATCTTTCAAGGTATGAATTACAGTATTATTTATCTCTATTGAGCCTGAATCGGCCCTGTCAAGCGTTCCTAAAATATGAAGGAGTGTAGTTTTACCGGCACCTGATGCACCTACAATAGAAACCACCTCGCCTTTTTTTATTTCAAGGTCGATACCTTTAAGTACGTTAAGGTTATTATAAGATTTATGTATTCCTTTTGCAACGATCATTACTGAACACTTCCCCCCTTTATTATGCGAGCCCTTAAGTTGGCCGCTTTCTCGGCAAGGCTTTGTATAACACCATTGCTCATGCTTGTACCTACTGCATTGTTATATACGCTTCGTATGTCATGTAATCCGGTTGAAATATCTGTGCAATAGGGCGAATCTGAAATAAGATCAAGCTGGTTGAGCAATAAATCAAGGTATCTTTTCTGGTCCATTAAAATATTATAAGCACCCTGCCTATCGGTAACTGCAGAAATAGTACTAAAACTTTCAGTAGTTATATATAAACCTTCTAACCATCCGCCCGCAAGTACCAATACCTCGGTAGATTTACGCTTGTCGTCTTTCAGTTTCTGGTCTATTACACCATACGAACTGTATACAATGCGGGTAAGTGAATCCCTATTGTTTGAATTTTTCTGACAACGTTCAATTACATCTTCAGTAAAGGCCATAGGCACCCCTACTTTATCGGCCAGGTATTTGGTGGCTTTCATGTATGCGCCCACTTGGTTGAACTGTTCAAATGATATAACATACGAGAGATCAGCCCCATAAATACCGAGGTTTATAGCCTGTGCATTACTCTGAGAATAAGTTGAAGCATTATCTGTAGGGTTGGTCATATTGTTTTGGTACTGACCATGCACATAATGCAGTGAATCGAATATATTGGTCGGGAACGGGATGCTGCTTATTACCATAGATACTTTTTGAGAAACCCCTACAGTATCAGTATGAGGAACCGTTGCTGGCGGCGGCACGTCAGAATTAGTGGTAGTATCTGTACTCTTACCGGAATTGCAGCCTGATATGGTTATACCACCAATTAAGCCTGCAATCATTATATATCTTGTCATCATCATGGGGTAGAGCTATTGTTTGTCAAATTTAAAAAAATCTGACGCTCCTGCAAATATTAAACTTAAATACTATCAAACATCCGCCTGTTTATTTTACAACTCAATATGGATAAAACGATTCCCACATGTTCTTCAGGTACTTTCTGAATTCTTCTTCTTTAGGGTTCTGCCCCGGGTCATAGAACACCTTGCCTTTCATATCATCGGGCAAATAATTCTGTTCAACAAAATTCCCTTCATACGAATGGGCATACATGTAGTCTTTACCATAATTGAGGTCCTTCATCAGCTTGGTTGGCGCATTCCGCAAATGCAATGGCACAGGTAAATGAGCGGTTTCTTTGGCCGACGCCATTGCTTCCTCAATAGCCATATACGATGCATTACTCTTGGGTGAACATGCCATATATATTGCAGTCTGAGATAATATTATCCTCGATTCGGGCATACCAATGGTATTAACCGCTTGGAAGCAATTATTAGCAATGACCAACGCTGTCGGGTTAGCATTACCAATATCTTCTGATGCCAGTATAACCATGCGGCGGGCGATAAATAATATATCCTCTCCCCCATTCAGCATTCGGGCAAGCCAGTACACAGCAGCATTAGGGTCGCTGCCTCGCATCGATTTTATAAAGGCCGATATAATATCGTAATGATACTCCCCTTTTTTATCGTACATAGGTACCACTTGCTGGGCAACGTTCATTACTATATCATCAGTTATAACACAATCACCGCTATTAATAGACATTACTGCCGCCTCAAAAAGGTTCAGCATTTTCCTGCCATCGCCACCCGATAAGCGCAATAGTGCCTGTGTTTCCTTTAATTCTATTTTTCTCAGCTTTAATAACTCATCCTGCTTCATAGCACGATTGAGCATTTCTAGCAGATCTTCTTTATCTAAGGTTCTTAATACATATACCTGGCAGCGAGATAACAATGCCGATATCACTTCAAAGGAAGGATTCTCAGTAGTAGCGCCAATAAGGGTTATTTTGCCCTTCTCCACTGCTCCAAGCAGCGCATCTTGCTGCGCTTTACTGAAACGGTGTATTTCATCAATAAATACTATGGGCGTATTAGCAAAAAGCCCGCCTTTTTCAGTTCGCTCAATTATTTCACGCACATCTTTTACGCCCGATGAAATGGCGCTAAGGGCAAAAAAATCTTTCTTTAAATGTCGGGCTATAAGCTGTGCCAGTGTTGTTTTACCAACTCCCGGAGGGCCCCACAAAATAATGGATGGTATGTTACCCGAAGCTACAAACTTGCTGAGTACTCCATCAGGGCCAACCAAATGCTTTTGCCCCAAATACTCATCGAGTGATTCAGGGCGTACACGCTCGGCTAATGGAATATTTATGCTCATATTATTTTACTAAAGTAACTAGTATTTGATTTACATGGCAGTATTTTTCTTGACCTTAATAGTAAACGAAGTTTGTACATAAGAATAAAGCTCATTTAATTCCTTATCTACCTTTTGCCTCCATTTCTCTTGTTTCTCTTTTACAATGGCGTAATCTCCTACTGTGGCAAAACCTGTACTTTTTTCACCCGGAGTATCAACAAAACTTACTGCCTTATCAAATTCCTTCTGTTCATTTTGACATTCTACTTGAATTTTAAAATAAATAGGAGATAATTTATAGAGCAACCAAGCTGAATTCTTCCTTTTTGCTCTAGAAATAAAAGCAAATATTATTTTCCGGAATTTCCGTGCATAAACCTCAGTGATGTCAAAATGAATTTGTTCATGTTGTAACGCTTGTACTACAAAATTGGAAGCTTCTAAACGCCACATAATCTTTGGAGAATCCTTTTTCAAAAATACTGCTTCAACTAATATTTTTAAAGAATCCTCCCCCCTTATTGGTATGTGGTTGTAATTGATCGAACACGTAGATGCGGCTCCAATTACTTTAGCTGTATCACCTTGCCCTTGAAAGTCATCCCATTTCAGCTTATAATCCTTATTCCAAACAATCAAATCGTTGCCACCTCCTAAAAAGTCTCTATTCTTTCCCTTTATGGTAAAAGCTCCAAATAAAATGATTAGACCTATAACTGTCGCTCTATATCTCACTTTAATGGCAAATTAGGGGTGTGAAAAGTATTTCATACAAATATACTATATAGCTGAGCTTACAAGTAAGGAAAAGGACAAAAAAGTAAACACTGCGATTGCTTCGTTCCTCGCAATGACGAAGAAAAGTAGGAGAATTAAGCTTAACAATTTTTAACAGGCTATCATACAAGCTCTTATAATTAGTCGATTATCTTTGCTTTCCTTAAAAACTAAAACTGCTATGGTTGATATTAAAGAATTAAATGAACGTATCCAGAAGGAGAGTGCTTTTGTAGACCTCCTTAACATGGAAATGGAAAAGGTAATTGTAGGCCAGAAGTACATGGTTGAACGCTTACTTGTAGGCCTTCTCTCAAACGGGCACATTTTGCTTGAAGGTGTACCCGGCCTGGCTAAAACACTTGCCATTAAAACTCTTTCATCTACTATCGATGCCACTTTTAGCCGCTTACAGTTTACCCCCGACCTTTTACCTGCCGATTTGGTTGGTACCATGATATATAACCAACGTAAAGAAGAATTTACAGTACGTAAAGGGCCTCTGTTTGCCAACTTCGTTCTGGCCGATGAGATAAACCGTGCCCCCGCTAAGGTACAAAGTGCTTTGCTGGAAGCCATGCAGGAACGCCAGGTAACCATTGGTGATACTACATTTAAATTGCCTGAACCCTTCTTAGTATTAGCAACCCAAAACCCTATTGAGCAGGAAGGTACCTATATGTTACCGGAAGCACAGGTAGACAGGTTTATGCTAAAGGTGGTTATCCATTACCCTACAAAAGCCGACGAACAAAAGATCATGCGCCAGAACCTGGCACAAGATTTCCCTCAGCCACAGCATATACTTAAACCGGATGATATTACCAGGGCCCGCAAGCTGGTTAAGGAGGTTTATATGGATGAGAAGATAGAGAAATACATTTTGGATATCGTGTTCTGTACCCGTTCACCAAAAGAATTTAAGCTCGACAAATACGCATCTATGATAAGCTATGGTGGTTCACCACGTGCAAGCATTAGCATGGCGTATGCTGCAAAAGCGTATGCATTTATTAAGCGCAGAGGATATGTAATACCTGAAGATGTTCGTGCTATTTGCCACGATGTATTGCGTCACCGTATTGGTTTAACCTACGAAGCTGAAGCTGAAAATATTACCAGTGAAAATATCATTACCGATATATTGAATACAGTTGAGGTTCCATAACCAATAGGAGTTATGAATGATGAGTTATAAGTTATGAGTTAAAAACTTTTCCGCTTTTTGCGGACTATATCATGGAAACGACTGAGCTATTAAAAAAAGTAAGAAAGATTGAGATAAAGACTCGTGGGCTTTCGCAGGAATTATTCTCCGGCGAATATCACACAGCCTTTAAAGGACGTGGTATGTCTTTCAGTGAAGTGCGCGAATACCAGGTAGGCGATGAAATACGCTCTATCGACTGGAACGTCACCGCACGTTTTAACCACCCTTATGTAAAGGTATTTGAAGAGGAACGTGAGTTAACGGTGATGTTATTAGTTGATGTGAGCGGTTCTGAAAATTTCGGTACACGCAAGCAGTTCAAACAAGATATGATCACTGAGCTGTGTGCGGTACTTGCTTTTTCAGCTATACAGAACAATGATAAAATTGGAGTGTTGTTCTTCTCTGATATTGTGGAGAAATTCATTCCCCCTAAAAAAGGCAAATCGCACATACTGCATATTATAAGGGAACTAATAGAGTTTAAACCTAAAAGCACCAAGACCAACATTACCCAGGCATTGCGCTATTTTACCAATGCCATCAAAAAGAAAAGTATTGCCTTCGTAATATCCGACTTTATGGATTCTGGCTTTAGCGATGCACTTAAAATTGCATCGGGCAAGCATGATGTTATTGCATTACGCATTTACGATAAAAGAGAGAGAGAATTACCTGATATGGGCCTGATAAAAGTGAAAGATGCTGAATCGGGAAGTATTCAATGGCTTGATACATCGAGCAAATCGGTAAGGAATCATTACTATGCAGCAGTAAGAGAAAGAGAAAAAATGATAAAAGATATTTTTTTACGTAGCGGGGTTGATACAGCCAGTATTGCTACCGATGAATCATACATCGGGCCTTTAACTACCTTATTCAAGAGCAGGGGAAAATGAAAATGAGGAATGTATATAGATTCTTTATTGCATCGCTGCTCACATTTTGCAGCTTCACCACTTTTGCACAGGAGGTACATGTTACTGCTGGCATGGATAGCACAGTTATTCTTATCGGCAACCAAACTCACCTGCATATTAAGGTTAGTTACGATGCAAAGAATGCAGTACCCAAAATACAATGGCCACTGATTTCTGATTCGCTGGTTTCAAAAGTTCATGTGGTCAGCAAATCAAAGATCGATACTGTAATTCCTGACCATTCTAACCCAACAGTGCAGAGCCAGACAGAGGATCTTGTCATTACATCATTCGATTCAGGCTATTATGCTATTCCTCCATTTCAGTTCATTATAAACGGCGACACTGCCCACCCGGTAATGAATGAGCCATTAATGCTACAGGTACGAACAATACCTGTTGATACAGCTAAAGGATTCCGGGATATAAAGGGGCCTATCCAGGTAAAATTCCCTCTCATCATTATACTAATGTATGTAGGTATTGGAGTTGTTATACTGGCAATACTTGCGTACTTAATTTATTATCTCATTAAGAAAAATCAAAAGAAACCAGAAGTCGTAATTCCAAAAGCTCCACCTGTTGAACCTCATATAAAAGCCTTGCGGGCCCTCGAAGAATTAGCCCTGAAAAAACTGTGGCAGGAAGGAAAAATAAAAGAATATTACAGTGGCATTTCAGATATTCTGAGGATATACCTGGATGACAAATTTGGTTTGGGCGCCCTTGAAATGACCACAGATGAAATAATGTATGCTTTGAGAAGAGTGGCATTGAATGAATTGTTGAAAATGAAATTAAATCAGATATTGGTTCTGTCTGATTTAGTAAAGTTTGCCAAAGAACAACCCTTACCTTCAGAACATGAGTCAATGCTGAACACTGCCATTGATTTTATAAACCAAAGTACTGTTAAACCTGAACCATTTGCTGAAAAACCTCAAGAAATTGTTGTTCCTCCGGTTCAACCTGACAACAACCCAACAGTATGAACTTCTTCGATAACATAACCTTTGCACATCCGGCTTTGCTGTGGCTTCTTACAGTAATAGCGCCGCTGATTGCATTTTATGTTTTCAGAAATAATTTCGCTGTGGCCGATATCTCTATGCCCCTGCCCTGGAAAACAGAGAACGCTCCAAAAACAAAAACTTATAAGAATTACCTGCGACACGTTTTGTTTGGTTTGCGAATGCTGGTAGTTGCGTTGCTTATTGTAATTGTAGCACGCCCTCAGTCAAGCACCAGTTATAAAAACATTACCAGCGAAGGCATCGACATTATTATAGCGCTCGATATTTCAGGCAGTATGTTATCGAAAGACTTTACCCCTAACCGTATTGAAGCGGCAAAATCGGTAGCATCAAACTTTATTGAGAGTCGCCCAGCCGATAAAATTGGCCTGGTTATTTTCAGCGGGCAAGCGTTTTTACAATGCCCACTTACCACGGACCATGCAGTAATTAAAAATCTATTTGCACAGGTACATACCGGTATGGTAGCTGATGGTACTGCTATTGGTGACGGTCTTGCAACGGCAGTCAACCATATTAAAGATGATAAGGTAAAGAGTAAAGTAATTATTCTGCTTACCGATGGTGTAAACAATATGGGTTCAATTGCACCTTTAACTGCTGCCGAAATTGCCAAAGTATTTGGTGTGCGTGTTTATACTATTGGCGTAGGAACAAAGGGCAAAGCCCTTACCCCTGTTGCCCAGCTGCCCGACGGAACATATCAATATTCCATGGAAGATGTAGAAATAGATGAAGCCCTGTTACAACAAATAGCTAGTGGTACAGGCGGACAATACTTTAGAGCAACCGACAACCAAAGCCTGGGGAAAATATATAAAGAGATAGATAAAATGGAAAAATCAAGAATAGAAGAAAAAGATTATACCGACAGGGCAGAAGAGTTTTTACCCTTTGCAATTTTAGCCGCTATTTTGCTGGCATTAGAGATATTGTTAAAGAATACTGTTTTAAAAACTGTACCATAATATGTTACAACTGGCACATAAAATATTCTTTTACGCTCTGGCAATTGTGCCCATTGCCATTCTTGTCTATTGGCTTGCCCTGTATACCCGCAAAAAGAAGATAAAGAACTTTGCGGAGACGCCTCTTTTCAACCGCTTGGCGCCGGATGGTTCATTATCGAAAAAGAATCTGAAGTTCATACTCTCTCTTGTCGCAGTTACATTAATTATAGTTGCAATGATAGACCCTGAAATAGGTTCTCATCTTGAAAGCGTGGAGCGAAAAGGTTCAGACATAGTGATCTGCTTAGATGTATCAAACAGTATGAACGCACAGGACATTAACCCAAGCAGGTTGGAACGTGCGAAAATAGACATAGAGAAGCTTATTGGTGAAATGCAGGGCGACAGAATTGGCTTAGTTGTTTTTGCCGGAGAGCCTTTTGTGCAGCTTCCGCTTACCACTGATTACGGAGCGGCTAAAATGTTTCTGCAGACTATCAACACCAATATGGTACCTGTGCAGGGTACATCTATAGGCATTGCAATAAACAAATCAGCTGATCTGTTCTTGCAGGAAGCCCATTCAGATGCAAGAAGTAAATCGATCATATTAATTACCGATGGCGAAAATTTCGAAGATGATGCACTGGCTGCAGCAAAAACAGCCGCAGAAAATGGTATAACTATCCATACTATTGCAATGGGTTCAGCCGACGGAGCACCTATACCTGTATATACCAACGGGCAGCAATCGGGCTTTATGAAAGACAAAGAGGGAAACACAGTTGTAACCAAACTTGACCTTAACCTGATGCAACAAATTGCTGCTGCAGGAGGAGGTAGCTGTGTAAGAGCTTCTACTTCAGATGCCGGGCTGGAAACCATATTGAGCCAAATACGCAAAATGGGAAAGAAAATTGTGGATGAGAAAGTTTACAGAGATTACGATGAACAATATGAATTATTTATTATTCCTGCGTTACTCATTCTGCTAATAGATATATTTATAACCGAAAGAAAAACAAGGTGGTATCATAAACTCAACCTTTTTGGAACAAGCAATGGCAAATAAAGCGGTGACATATATCTGTATTTTATCTTCCATACTTATGGGAGTAAACATCGGCGTTGCCCAGCAGGGAGATGTGCATTTGCACAAAGGCAACCAGGATTATGCTTCTAAAGATTACAAATCGGCCGCAGAAGAATATCAAAAAGCATTGAGTGATAAATCGGCCGCATTGCAGGGCAAATTTAATTTGGGGGATGCCTATTACAAACAAGGTCAGTATGACCAAGCGATGGAGCAATATAAGCAAGCCCTTTCAATGACTCAGGATAAGGCTTTAATGGCTCATGCTTATCACAATATTGGCAATTCATTATTACAACAGCGTAAATTTGAAGAGAGTATAAAAGCGTATGAAAATGCTTTAATGAATAATTGCAAAGATGATGACACACGCTATAACCTTGCTTATGCCGAAGCCATGCTGAAACACCAGCAACAGCAACAACAACAAAAACAACAGAAGCAAAAGCAGGACCAGAAAGACCAGCAAAAGAATAAGGAACAACAGGATAAAGACAAACAGAATAAGGACAAGCAAAATAAAGATCAGCAGGAACAGCAAAAGAATGACATATCGAAACAAGATGCGCAGCGTATGTTAGATGCACTGAATAACGATGAAAAGAATTTACAGGATAAGTTGCAGAAGAAAAAAGCAGTTGGACAAAAGCAAATTGAAAAGAACTGGTAAGCAGTGAAGACGAGAAGAATAACATATACTCTGTTTTTTATACTTGCATGTGCAGGGTGCTTAACACTGCATGCGCAAAGCTTTACAGCCACTGCATCAAAAACTACAGTTGGGGTTGGTGAACAGTTCCAGGTTGATTTCACTTTAGCCGGGAATGGTAATGCCTTTACTCCTCCCCCATTCACTGATTTCCAAAATGCAGGTGGACCGTTCCAGTCATCCAGCTTCCAATCTGTAAACGGTGTTAACTCACAATCTATAACACTTACTTATGTATTGGTGCCTAAAAAGGAAGGAACCTTTACTATTGGTGCTGCCACCATTCATTCTGGAGGCAAAACACTCAGCTCAAACACCCTGACCATTAAAGTTGTAAAAGCAGGCGCCGCAGCCCCTCAAAAAAGCACTGCACAGCAAGGTAGTAATTCTCAGCAGCAGGGTTCTATGACCGATGATCAATTAAAACAAAATCTTTTTATACGCGTAATACCGGAAAAAACAAAAGTATACCAGGGTGAAGCTGTACCTGTTACTATAAAGGTGTATACAAGGGTTGACTTGCAGGGATTTCAGGATGCGACCCTACCCGATTACACCGGATTTTACTGCGAAAATGTCACCCAGAAAGGGCAAATGGCACTTACACGCGAAAATGTAAATGGCGTGGCTTATAATGCCGTAATATTCAAACAGAGTGTGATATTTCCGCAACATTCGGGTAAACTAAAAATAGATCCTGCTTCGGCTCAATGTGTGGTTATGGAAAGGGCAAAGAGTAGCGACCCCAATGATCTTTTCGGGCAATTCTTTGGTACTACAAAACGTGCAGTTTATACTATAAAGAGTGAACCTGTTACTATTGATGTAATGCCTTTGCCACAAACAGACAAACCATTTTCGGGCATGGTGGGCCACATTTCAATTAAAAGTACGCTCGATAAAAGCAGTGTTAAAGCAAACGATGCTGTTAACCTTAACGTATCTATTACTGGCGATGGAGAACTAAAACTTATCGACTCTATTCCTTTCAGGTTTCCACCCGACTTTGACCATTACGATGCTAAAATAACTGACCACCTGAATGTGACCACTACAGGAGTCAATGGCACCAGAAACTTTAGCTATCTTGTTATTCCGCGCCATCAGGGTAACTTTAAAATACCACAAGTTGATTTCACCTATTTTGACCCCACGAAGAAATCATATGTTACACTGAATATCCCCGAAATGAGCCTGGATGTTGCCAAAGGTGATAACAATAGTTCAGCCGTTACTGTAAATGCCCCGGTAAATAAGGAAGATGTAAAAGTCCTGGGAAGCGATATACGATACATACACACTGGTCACTTACCAGCTTATCGTTCCGATGATTACTTCCTTTACTCATTGCCTTTCTTTGCAGGAATTGTTTCTCCATTATTATGTTTTGTAGGATTCCTTTTTGCCAGAAGGAGATACATTGAACTACACAAGGATGCTGTAGGATTGAAACAACGCGGCGCTACAAAAATGGCCAAAAAACGTCTTAAAACTGCTAACAGTTTTATTGCATCGAATAACAAAGAAAAATTCTACGATGAACTACATACAGCCCTGAACAGTTACCTAAGTGATAAATTCACTATACCTGTTGCAGACCTTTCTCGCGAAACCATTACAGGTAAGTTGACCGAAAAAAGTGTTAGCCCCGATACATTGCAACAACTATCAACTGTTTTGGATAATTGTGAATTTGCCCGTTACGCTCCTGCATCAGTAACTGGCAACCTTAATGAAGTATATGAATCAGCAATAACATTAATCACTAAACTGGAAGATGAAATTGCGCGCTAATCTATACATGATCCTTTTTGCACTTGCATTGTGTTTCAATGCAAAGGCAGGCGCTCCCTACGTTACACCAGATAGTGGCAACGCGGCCTATAGCAAAGGCAATTATGATAAAGCCATCGGCTATTACAATACCTTTTTAAACGATGGCTACGAATCAGCGCAGGCATATTATAATTTGGGTAACTGCTATTACCGTAAGGCTGATTATGCAAAAGCAATACTTAACTACGAAAAAGCAAAGAAACTGAATCCATCGAATGATGATGTACAGTTCAATTTGCAAATAGCAAATTCAAAAACAGTTGATAAAATAAACCCTGATTCCTCTATGTTCCTGAGTAATTGGTGGCACAACTTTGTAGATATTCTTTCTGAGCAAGGATGGGCAATATTATGCATCTCGTTCCTTATCCTCGGGCTGTTATCAATTGCAAGTTATTTAATGTCAGGCAACCTGGTTATTAGGCAGGCAGGTTTCTGGTGCGGAATAGTATTCCTGGCATTCAGCCTGGCTTCGTTCACCTTCTCCCGCCAGCAATACATAACCCTTACATCGCATGATACTGCTATTGTTATTAGTGGAAGCGTTACCGCAAAGGGCTCGCCTGAAGATAATGCCACCCAGCTTTTTGTAATTCACGAAGGCGCGAAGGTGTGGATAGTAAAATCTGAAGGCATCTGGACCGAGATAAAACTGGCCAATGGTAACCAGGGATGGCTGCACACTGCGGATATCTCCCCTATTTAAAAAGAGTAAGCTAAATAATTCTTAGCTTTATACCCTAAAGCAGGTTATGGCTATGGGCACTATTTTTCTCTTAATTATTGGAATTGCTGCGGGCATTGCAATCGGGTATTTTTTCCTGAAAGCAAATGTGCTGAAGGATAGTGTACCCCGCAACGAAATTGACCAACGCTATATTCTGCGCGAACTGCATAATGAATCGGGAGAAAGGTTAAAGAGGACAGAAGAAGAATTAAAAACAGCCAATGATAAGGTACTTGAATTGAGTACCCGTATAGCAACATTAGTTAACGAGAAAGAAAACCTGACCACCCAGTTTGGCACATTCAAAAAAGAGGTCGAGGACCTGCACATACAATCGCAGCAACAGTTCGAGAACCTTGCAGCAAAAATATTAGAAGAGAAAAGCAAAAAATTCACAGAGCAGAACCAGCAGAACATGGGTGACCTCCTAAACCCATTGCGTGAACGTATTATTGAGTTCCAGACCAAGGTTGACAGGACCTATAATATGGAAGCTGCCGAAAGAAATACATTGAAGGGCGAAATAAAACAACTGGTAGAACTCAACAAAAAAATAAGTGAAGAAGCTAATAATCTTGCATCAGCATTAAAAGGCGACAGTAAAATGCAGGGCAATTGGGGCGAAATAATCCTTGAAAAGGTATTGGAGCGTTCAGGCCTTGAAAAAGGAAGAGAATATGAAGTACAATATAGTATTAACGATAGTGAAGGAAATCGCCAGCAACCTGATGTAATTATTTTCCTTCCGGGCAACAAGCATATTATTGTTGACTCAAAAGTATCACTCACTGCCTATGAATCATTCATTAATTCAGTAAATAGTACCGAGGAAGAGAAACAAATGCATTTGCTTCGCCATATTGCATCGGTAAAAAAGCACATTGATGAACTGGGCAAAAAGAATTACCAGTTATTACAATCGTTGAACACACCTGATTTTGTATTGATGTTCATGCCTATAGAATCATCGTTCAGCATTGCCATTCAGGCCGACAATGAATTGTTCAACTATGCATGGGACAGGAAGATAGTAATTGTAAGTCCTTCTACCCTATTAGCCACTCTGCATACCATTGCATCTATGTGGAAACAGGAAAAGCAGGCCAAACACGTATTTGAAATAGCTGAAGAAAGTGGCAAGCTTTACGATAAATTCTGCGGGCTTATAGAAGACCTGATACTGGTTGGCAAGCGTATGGCATCAGCTAAGGAAAGCTATGATGAGGCTATGAAAAAAGCATCAACAGGCCCTGGGAATATTATAAGGCGCGTTGAAAAGATAAAAGAACTAGGAGCCAAGACTACGAAGACCCTGCCAGACAGCCTTCTAAGCCGCTCCATCGAAGAATAGTATTGGTATACTAATTACACCACTATATTTGTATAAACCTAGCGGTAGTTATTTATGAAAAGGTTAAGGATATTCAGATTTATATTCTGCACTTTAGTTACAGCAACTATCATTGGCTGTTTTTCAACCAATAAGGTAAGTGTACAAAACCTTTCCACCCAATACCGTACCGACCTTCATTACCTCCACCCTGAGTTTTCTTTATACCACGTAAACGACTCCATGTCGCTGCTGTATTTTAAAATAGATGAAAGCGAATTGCTTTATATCCGTCGTAATATGGCCGATAGCTTTAGCGCCGCAGTGAAAATAGTTTGTAAGGTAACAGAATCGTATGACCAGGATATGCTGGTTGACACCAGTTCGGTTGTACTGAATTTTAGTAGCGCCACCAATACCAAACGCGAGTACACTGTGGGCTCAATCCCTTTAAAGATAAAGGCCGGCACCACACATCTTATAACTATCAATACCCTTGATATTATAAGCAGAAAAAATGAGACCACCTATTTAACAGCAGATAAGACAAGCCCAAACTGCGATCAGAATTTCATGCTTCGCAATCCCGTTAATGGATATATTCTATTCTCACGCTTTACCGATTCTACCACCACCTATGCCATTATGTATAACAAGCCTGTTTCGAAGTTCTATGTGAATTATTATAACCGTAATTTCCCGGTTGCAGCCCCGCCCTTTTCAATAGTTGAGCCTAAGCCCTTTATTTATAAACCCGATAGCAGTTTTACCATTACTACAAGTAGCAGCGGTATAGCACTTATTACACTTAAAGGAGAAGGCTTTTACCACATTCAGGTAGACTCTAATAGTCATTATGGAATGACGGTATATCGTTTCCCCAAGCATTACCCTAACGTAGGCGAAGCTTATCAAATGATGTCGCCACTGCGCTACATTACTACCAATGATGAATTCGACCATATTCTTACAGCAAAAAATGTAAAGCAGGCCATTGACGAATTCTGGATAAATACAGCGGGAAACACTAAAGAACGTGCCAAAGCTCTTATCAGGAATTATTATAACCGAGTGCAGGATGCCAATAAATTTTTCACCTCGTTTGAAGAAGGCTGGAAGACAGACAGAGGGATGGTTTATATTGTTTATGGGCCACCAAGTACAATTTTCAGGAACTCAAACTCTGAAACATGGACCTATGGAGAGGATAAGAACTACCTGACCATCAGCTTTACTTTTGTAAAGACCAATAACCCGTTTAGCGATAACGACTATTCGTTACAGCGCCAACAGCAGTATCGTAACCTGTGGTATAATGCAGTAGACATTTGGCGCGAAGGCAGAATCTATTAGTGAGTCATTAGTAGTAAGTCGTTAGTTAATATAATTCTTAGTGAAACTTAGTGCTCTTAGTGTCTTAGTGGTAAAAAAGTACAAATTGCAGTATTTTCAGCTTCCGGCACAATTTCTTCGTTCATTTCAACGTTATTATATTAACCTGATAATCAACCATAAGCAAGCCTACAGAATAAATATTGTAACAGAGGCTGTATCTTTTAGGGAGGGTATTGCATTATAACCTTAAAAGAGGCAGATTCTTTACAGAATAAACCCACAACATGCTAAACGAATCTAAATATCACGTAAGCTCCGAAGAAATGCTCAATGAGCAGGCGGAGATAGAAGCAGCGAAAGCCGATCCTGCTCAGTTTGAGGTACTGTATAACCGGTATTATGAACCCATATTACAGTTCGTTTACAAACGGGTAGAAGGCAAAGAAGCAGCATTCGACATTACATCGCAGGTATTCCTGAACGCGATGTTGAAACTGGCACAATTCAGGTTCATGGGCACTCCATTCTCTTCGTGGTTGTACCGCATAGCGCTAAACGAAATAAACACGCTTTACAGGAAGGATAAAGTACAGCGGAGTATAAAAGTGGAAGAAGACGAATTGAAGAGCGTGATACATGAAATAAACCCCGATGATGATATTGACGCACAATACAACCGGGTAAAAGAAGTGCTTGCCGATTATGAAGAAGAAGATATACAACTGATAGAGCTTCGCTTTTTTGAGAAGAGGGCTTTTAAGGAGATAGGAGATATAATGAATATGACAGAAAACAATGCAAAAGTGAAGCTCTATCGTTTACTCGATAAATTAAAATCACAATTAACATTAAGCAAAAAAACAGCATAACGCTAAAGCCATGAAAAACCCGAAAATTAAAATAGAGACAGGTTCAGAAAAGCTAACTAAGGAAGAGATAAGCACGCACAAAGACTTTAATAAAGTTTATAAAACCTATACCACTACCAAAACCAATACCATTAAAACCCCTAAAAAGTTTGGTGGTATGACAACTATGGTAGTTGTAACTACAACAGTAGTGGTAACTACCATAGGCGCCTGGAAATACTGGAGCTACCATAGAGCAAGTGAAAAGCCAAAGACAGCCGTTTCTTCTACCAGCAGCAATAAAACCACAACTGCTTCTACCAATACAAACACTACAAAAACTGCTGCAAAGCATGCATATATTCATCCGCCAATAAAAGGTGTAGATGTTCCTTACAAAACATATTCGGTTGATAATGCTAAGGGCGGAACACTTACTTACAACAACAGCAAAGTAGTAGTACCTGCTGCCGCTTTTGTGGATGAGAATGGTAAAGATATATCGGGCAAGGTAGATATTAAGTACAGGGAGTTCCGTAATGCTGCCGACTTTTTTGCCAGCGGAATACCAATGACCTATGACTCTGCCGGAAAACAATACACTTTTGAATCGGCCGGTATGCTTGATATACGCGGCTACCAGAATGGCAAACAGGTTTACATAAAGAATGGTAAAGACGTGCAGGTATCGATGGTAACTACCCAGCGCAAAATAAGCTACAATGTATATGAACTGGATACCGTTAAGCAAAACTGGACATA
>Ga0210396_10001454_pt1 | contig 25637 bp, 24 predicted proteins | sample IncBWH17OmetaG_FD_155466 | JGI IMG/M metagenome (GOLD analysis project Ga0210396, IMG submission 155466) | Forest soil microbial communities from Barre Woods Harvard Forest LTER site, Petersham, Massachusetts, United States - Inc-BW-H-17-O ... | reverse complement strand
ACAGAAATTCGGGCCAGATGGATGATTTTGCTTTTAAAAAGTAATTGGAAAAAATAAATGAAACCGGCAAAGCCAGTATTACCAACGACCTTGCATCGCGCTGTGGCGATATGAATACAGAGACCAATGCAAAAAAGACGAACCAAAGCATCAAAGCCCATATTTTTTGGGCCTTCACCACATTATCTGACATTTTATTTACAAACAGCCAGAAACTAGCAATACTTATGCCAATTACAGCAAGCAGCATAAACCATTCCTCCCAGTTAAACGACCAGCTTTTCCTGTAATTACTTTCAACTATACTCAGCTCATCATGCCAAAAAATTTGAGGGGTTAAAAACAAGTAGTGATAAGCCAAGGCAAAACCAAAAGGAATAATGAAGCCAATTAAAGCAGCTACCCACTCCCGCCATATCAGCGACCTTATGGTTAATATGGCTATCCATAAAAAAAGAACGAATACAACAAGTGGGATATAAAATAATGATGCAATGCCTATAAACAGGCCGGCATCAAAAACTTCCGATAAGGCTTTGTCTTTTTTATAGCTTGCAGCCAGCCTGCGCATGGCCAGCACAAGAAACAAACAAGCAAACAATGTAGGATAAAGGCTAATGAGGCTAGTCCTGCATGAAGCCAGCAGGATAAAGAAAAACGCCGGAAAGTATGATGATTGCTTTAATAAGGTGTTACTATTTACAAAGGCATTCCATACAAAGGCCTCTGTTAGTAATAAAACTACGCCAAAAATTGCCGAAAGCAGGCGAAACTGCCCTATCCATGCCCAAAACCCATTAAAAAAGGGCATGTTCCAAACATAATCAATGCTTTTTAATGGTGCCAGGCCTATCCATACCCAAATACCTACCCCAATAATTATGGTAAAAGCCAGTAAAAAAATAGGATTTGACCTTAAAATCCTTAAAATCATTCGAAAATCATTAGGTTAAGCATTGAATTAGTGCAATTATAGATTTTTTATTCGCTTAATTTAAATAAAGTTTTAAACAGAATTATTATCTTTGTGTTTAGATAAACTATTTCGTTACGATATATGCATAAAAAAACCCGGGCACTTTCTACCCTAACAAGTGCTTTGTTTTGCATCACATTAATCAGTTCAGTTCCAGCTTATTCACAATCAACCGATTCTCCGCCTTCTCCACCTAAGGACAGTGTTGCCACTGGTGTTGCAGTAAGTCCGGGGGTATTAAAATTTTCGTGTAAGCCAGGCGGTACTGAAAGCCATATTGTAAAAGTGAGCAACACCACAAACAAGCCTTTTACTTTTCAAATTACTTTTAACGACTATGTTCAGAATACTATAGGGCAGCCGCTTTGGACGGGCGCAAAAGCCCCAAAGAGCAAATTTGCACTTTCCACCTGGGCTACAGTATCACCTTCGTTATTTACCGTTGCACCCGGCCAAACTCAAAAAATAACCGTAACTGTTTCCTTACCTGAAGGAGATAGCCTCAATCATGCCTCATGGACGGTTTTAGGTATTGACCAGGTGCATAAAAAAGCCCCGGTTGATCTGCCGCAAGGCGATAAAACTGTGAATATGGGCGTGGTACCGAGCATGGGCTTTGGGGTTTATTTATATAATAACCCTCCGAATGTTAAATCAAGTAATATGGAAATTCAGGCTTTCTCATATCACGATACAGCCTTCTCCATGCACGGCCATGATACGGTTGTAAGGCAATTATATATGAAAGCTACTAATACCGGGGATGGTTTATGCTACTGCATTTCGTATGCCGAAGTAACGAACTTACAAACCGGTAAAACAATACGCCTGGGAAGTAAACAAATTACAGTTTTACCTGGCTATACCCGCGAATTTGTATATAATTTACCAAAAGATATGCCTATCAATAACTATTCCGCAGTAGGAGTTATCTATTTCGGTGATAAAGCACCTAAAAAAGTGGCAAAACTTAATTTCACCATACATTAAAAGGGCTATTTTATTGTTTAGAATAACTAGTAGAGAATAATAAACGTAACTTAATTAAAACATTACCGTAAAAAGAAAGTCCGTAGAATTCACATTAACACAAAAGGAGGAAAAAAAGCAGACACTACAGGGGAAACTATTATACAAAACAGGCTATAGTTAATTACATATATAAACAAAGAACCAATAAACAAAAATTATGAGAACAAAAATTTATGCTGCTGCGATTATCGGTGTTGGAATGTTAATGTTTGGAAACAATGCCAATGCGCAGATTCAAGATGAACAGAACGTTACTATTACTATGGATCTGCAACCTGTATTACAATTGAATATGAACACACCTGATGAGGTTGACTTCACATTTGATAATATTGGCAGTTACATGGGTGGTGAAATTAAGTATGGTGCTACTACATTAACTGTTAGTTCTACCGTAGGATGGGAATTATATGCTGCCGGTATTTCTCAAGGTAGCGTGGGTGCTGCTTTTTGGGATAACCCAGTAAATTATGGCTTATTACCAGCTGGTAATGAAGTAAATACAATTCCTTTAGATGCACTTGAGCTGCACCAGTATCCAGCAAACTCAAATGTTAGCGGTCTTGTGGGTGGTTGTGGTACTCCCGATTATTCACTTAGCTTTCAACAAATAGTAGGTAACGCCGGTGTTGCGGGTCAGCAAGGACGAAACACTATATTTTGCCCTGCAACCCCATATGCTTTGCCAGTAGCTACTGACAAAATGATTGCTGGTGGTGTACCGGGTGGTGTTGGTTCTGGAATGGTAGGTGGTAGTTATTTATCAACCTCAAACCAGGTTGTTGCTACAAGTGGCTTCTTTTACGTAATTGATTATCGCATTGTACCGGGTTTGCCTGTAATATTCCCTTTAGCATGCAGTGATGATTGTTTAACACCTAATGCTTTAGTATCTCCGCAATATGCAGCTCCTGGTTACTATACCATGAATGTGAAATATCTTTTGATACAAGCTCAATAAGCAAAAACATATTTTAACCTTATGAACTTTCCTGTTGTTATATTATATACAACAGGAAAGTTCATTTATATAATATACTTTGCTCTTCAAGAAAAGTTGCAATACTTACCTATATGGAATCTTTGAATAAGCCGCATACAAGTAAGATATTCAGAGACTTTGCAGGGCATTGTATGAAAATGAAAACAAAGAATATATTTTTTAAGAAAATCCCACTCTTCACAGTTCTGACTGCGATCTGTTTCTTTGTCATTCCCGGTATTTCTTTAGCTCAGTGTCCTTCGCCCGATGTGGCACCTTATACCTGTGGCCCGCCTGCACATTGCGATTGCCAGGTATGGCCCAACAACGGAATAATTCTTGAAACTTCGCCTAATGTTAGTTTCGAATTCGATAAAATTAATGAGTACGCTGCAGGAATAACCTACAGCGGATCAACCATACTTCATATTAAAATGGATTCCATTAACAGGACCTGCATAGACGGATCGCCCTGTATGTGGAAACTTGTTATGTATGTTGATGACTTTGGTGCAGCAGGAGGCCAATGGGATAAACTCACAACCTATGGCACCGGTGCCGGAACAGTACCAAGTATTGATTTGTTGCAGGTAAGGGTTTATAATGGTTGCAATACACCTATTTGTGAAAGCTTTCAATCATTCGCCCCTGTAGATGATGCATCAATTGATATTATTAACAGTGCCGTTCTTAAAGCTGCCGGCACATGTGGCACCAATGTAGATGGTGTTGGTAGCTATTTAAATCATTATAATGAATACACTTTTATGGTAGATTACCGTATAGTACCCCACTATGGACTCGCTCCGGGTAACTACCAGATTGCACTATATTTTTGTTTGGTAGAGGATTGATTTTTCTGCACTGATAGTTTATACAAAAAATAATTAAATAGGAATTGAAAAGACAAAATTACATATCCTTATTTTCAATATGTAATGTTGCATTGCTTTTAATAAGCTTGTGCTGCACTAATAATTTGTTTGCACAAACACAAGATACTACTCATCCAAATGCAACTGGCGGAACAGATACTGCAAAAACAAAACCGGTAACTGCCCCGGTTCAGCCACAAAAAGAAAACCCTAAAGTTCTTACTGCTAAAATTCTGCAAAGAGATGTTACCCTTATACAATCAGATATTTTAAGTAATACTCTTTCAATTATAAATTATTCAGATGCTGCAGTTGATTTTACCCTGAATGTAAATACTCCTTATAACTGGACCGACATAAGTGATAATTCCAGCCATCACTTAAACCCCGGCGATTCTATTTTTATACCGGTGCGCGTAATTCCTGCACCGGATGTTAAGGGGGGCACAGAATACGTAATAAATACCTTTCTTATATCTCCGCAGGGTGGCCAGCTTGCCTCAGACTATTTTTTTGCGCACACTAAAAAATTCAGCAGATGGTTCATTACAGTTGCACCGCAAGAAAGAATATATTTTCTCAATCACTGCGATACTGCATCTTTTCAGCTAAATGTAGCAAACGCCGGCAACCATGCCGAAGATATTTTACTTACCCTTGACAATGTAAAAAAACAAGGACTATTAACTGATACTACCGGAAAAATTCTGCATAACAATTATTATAACTTCCAGCTTAACCCGCTTGAAGATACTACGCTTTGGTTTAAAATGAAATATACCGGAGATGAAAGAAATTTCAAAACATTGGATCTGGACGGGTATTCAGGACTACACGATATGGATGCCAGAACCTTTTCAGTTTGGGCTACCGGGCAAGAAGCTAAAAAGACCGATAGTGTTGAATCTGTACAGGCCAAGAATGTAACTTTTGTTAAGTTAAATGATGCAACCTGGGCAAATCCTTATTCAGGCTCAGTGTTTCCTTTAACGGTAGATATGAATGTATATAATGTTTTAGGCGCCCAGCCTATAATGAATTTAACTATGCATGGTGATGCCTTTTTAGACAACCAGGCTCGCCTTGTGTATTCAGCCAGCATGTACTACACAACCTACTATCTCCAGAACAATTATTTTAACAGCGGAAGTTTTTATGCCGGCTATTTTGATAAAAACGGGAATGATATACAAATAGGCCAGATCGGCATGCCTTATTCCTATGGAATTTCATTAGGCGGATGGGGTGTTGAAGGTGATTACCAGGTAAACGTAAACAACACCATAGGTGGTATGGTTGTTGACGGCTATAACAATTATTCTGTTGGGGCCAGTGCCTGGTACAGGCATAAATTTATACATGTTTCTCCCTTACTCGATAAGCAACTTTTTGTAACAAGCGGAGGAATTATTAATGACCGTATCAATAAAATATATACCTATTTTATTACTGAATCGGGTGGGTTAAATATTACAAACACACAACACCTTAATTTTTCGCTTACCGGTATCGACAAGGATTATTACCGCAACCCGACCCCATATACATTTTTAGGCGGCTCCGTTAGTTTATCTTACAACGGAAGTTTTATGAACCGCAGGTTTCTTGTGTCAGACTATTTTACAAAAGCTTCTTATGATACCAGCGCTTATAACAGGAACAGGACCAGCATAAGTAATAGTATGCAGTATCAGCTAAACACTAAATGGAGGCTTCAGTTACAAAATGTATATTACAGTTTCCCTACCCCTGTTTTTCTTAAAACCCCTTTCTCATATTCCTTTACCAACGACCTCTATTTTATACGTACCAAAAGCCGTAATACCCCTTACATCTTTTACAATACTTTTACCGGAGACAACTTTGGGCTTGACTATTTTGGAATTGGCGACAGGTATAGTTATTTCAACCATGAAAATAATTTCATGCTTCAGGCGGGTATACAGGCCGGATACAATCACCTGAGAGATTACCCGATCCCTGTAAAGGATTATTTTACTGCGCAACCCAACTTATTAATAAAATACCACACCATCAGTTTTTTGAGTTATTACAGCTATGGGCCAAGCGGAATACCTTCACCCAGCTCTTTTGCATTTGCGTATCCTCAACTGTTGTTAATTTCAATGCATCAGCAATACCAGTTTATAAACAAACATTTTGTATTCGATCATGGGTTTAACTACACTTATTTCAACCAGTTTCAAAGCCATTCTTTTGCTTACGCGCCCGAAATTTATTACTTCAATAACGGATGGCGGTTTAGGGTTGGCGTAAACTATTCCTTTAACTCAACCAATGTTGGTACTGCCCTTGTTTATTCGGGTACTGCAATTCCTAACGAAAACCCGGTTAACCTGGGGCCGCAAACCAGCAACAGTGTATATCTTAACTTTGGCATAAAGAAAGATTTCGGGATACCGATTCCCAAAAAATGGGTAAAGCATGATTTTAAAACAGTTCTTTTCATTGCTTTCCTTGATGTTAACGGAAACGGAAAAAAAGACATAGGAGAAACTGTTTTAGAAAATGTTGTTGTTTCATTAATATCGAACAGGCACAGGTTCGAAGCTTTAACCAATGAAAAAGGAGAGGCAAAAATGTACAACTTAAATGTGGGTGAATACTACCAGTCCATCCAGGCACTTCAAAACCTGAAAGGCTGGTTCAGCACTTCTACTGATAGCCTGAATGTGGGGCCACGGGATACCGTTTATGTTCCTTTTGCGAAGGGAGTAAAACTATTTGGTGCCATTATTTATCACCCAAGCCAGTACTCTATTACCCCAACTATTGATCTTTCGCATATACAAATAACAGTTACAGATTCAACCGGAAAAGGTTATGGAGTACTTACAGATTCGCATGGCGAATTTATGGTTTATGTTCCGTCGGGTAACTACACGCTTACAATGAACGAAGACTGGATGGATGGTAATTTTAAAGTAGCTCAAAACAGCATTGTATTAAACCTTTCTCATGGTGCCGATAATGTTTACCAATCGTTTTATGTAACAGAAAAAGCAACTAAAACTGAAGTGAAGGACTTTAGTCAGCCTGCTAATAACACCCCAAAACCTAACCAACCTGACCAGGTTCCTCATCATTAATTTTGGTGTTAAGAACTTTTGGTAAATGGCTTTTGAGGTGAACGTTGAATAATTATTATATTTGCCCCAAATTAAATTACTATGTTACTAAGCTGGTATAGTTCATCACCAACAGGTTTCTTCCACTTTCTTGGCCGCGCTTTCGATTGGTCATTCCGTATTTTGCAAAAACTGGGCATTGGCCCTAACGTATTTTATATTTCTCTAATTAGCATATTGCTTGTTGTTTGGTTATTCAGGATGCGTCGTTACGATGCACAAGCAAAGGATAAAGGTCTTATTGACGAGTAAAACATCTTTGTAAGAATTTTTAAAGCCATAACAATTGTTATGGCTTTATTTTTTTACATAATCTATTGATTACCAATAAAGTAATTTCTCACAAAGACTTCTAAAAGAAGACTACATTTGCGCCTCAATGATAGAAATACCCTTAAAAAATCATTCATCTTTACAGGAAACCGACTTTCTGAAAGGGGGAGTATTGTTACTTGATAAGCCCCTGAACTGGACCTCATTTGATGTAGTGAACAAGATAAGAAGGGCATTACTAAAGAAGTACAACAAGAAGCTAAAGGTCGGCCATGCCGGTACCTTAGACCCCTTAGCAACAGGGCTGCTTATAATATGCACAGGTGCTTTTACCAAGCGTATTAATGAAGTACAAGATCAGGAGAAGGAATACACTGGTGTATTTGCATTGGGAGCCACAAGGCCATCGTATGATAAGGAAACGCCGATAGATGCCACCTACCCGACCGAACACATTACTGAAGCATTGATACAAGAGGCAACAAAGCAATTTATTGGAGAGATAGAACAAGTACCCCCGGCCCACTCTGCTATTAAGGTTGATGGGAAACGCGCCTATGAAAGCGCCCGCCAGGGAGTAGATATAAAAATGTCTCCACGTATTGTAACTATTAAGGAAATGGAAGTAAAACTCCTTGATGCTACTCATATGCATTTTAGGGTAGTTTGCAGCAAGGGTACTTATATACGTTCCCTCGCCCGAGATTTTGGCCTTGCAGTTAATAGTGGGGCATATTTAGACTCACTGGTACGCACCAGGATAGGCGATTTCAGGCTATCTCAGGCACTTACCATGGATGAAGCCTACGATTTACTAACCCCAGAGGCACCCACACAACTCCAATAGCTTACCAATAGGCTATTTTAAAAGTTTTTGTTGACAAACGCCCCTTGAGGTGTTATATTTGCCGACTTTTAAAAAACGACCTTTCACATACAGACTATGAAATTATCAGAATTCAGCTTCAATTTACCCAAAGAACTTATTGCAGAATTTCCTAACGCTCACCGCGACGAAGCCCGCCTAATGGTGGTAAATCGTAAGACCGGTAAAATAGAGCATAAGGTTTTTAAAGATATCCTTACTTATTTTGGCCCGCAAGACGTGCTTATTTTAAATGACACCAAGGTGTTTCCTGCCCGCCTCTATGGCCGTAAGGAAAAGACCGGTGCTAAAATTGAAGTATTCCTGCTCAGGGAATTGAACAAGGAAAGCTTTTTGTGGGATGTACTTGTTGACCCTGCCCGTAAGATACGTATTGGTAACAAGCTTTACTTTGGTAAAGATGATGAGTTGGTTGCTGAGGTAATTGATAATACTACATCACGCGGCCGTACACTACGTTTCTTATACGATGGTACTTATGACGAATTCAAAAAGCTTATTGAAGAGCTTGGCGAAACTCCGTTGCCTAAATACATTAAAAGGGAAGTAAAACCATCGGACCGTGAACGCTACCAAACCGTTTATGCTAAGAACGAAGGCGCTGTTGCTGCTCCTACCGCAGGATTGCACTTCAGCAAGGAATTGTTGAAGAGAATTGAATTGAAAGGAATTGAGTTTGCGAATATCACCTTACACGTTGGCCTTGGTACCTTCCGCCCGATAGAGGTAGAAGATCTTAGCAAACATAAAATGGACTCGGAGCAAGTTACCATTACTCCGCAAGCTGCTGAAATAGTGAACCGCGCGAAGGACCATAAAAAGAAAGTATGTGCGGTTGGAACAACTGTTATGCGTGCTATTGAAACATCAGTATCTACCGACGGACATTTGAAACCATACGATGGCTGGACAAACAAGTTCATCTATCCTCCATACGATTTCCGTTTGGCGAACTGCATGGTAACAAACTTCCACGTTCCGGGCTCAAGCCTGCTTATCATGGTTTGTGCGTTCGGCGGTTATGACCTGATGATGAAAGCGTATAAAGAAGCTGTGAAGAACAAGTACAAGTTCTTCTCATATGGCGATGCAATGCTTATCATATAAAATCGGTGTCAAAAAAAAATCGGTGCTAAATTGAATCAGTAACAAATATTTTACTGAAATTTGCATGATTTTTAAAAATAACAGTGGATACATTCTATAGTTTTTCTCCTGATCTTTCAGTTTCTTTATGACTGAAATATCGCATAAACGCTACGTTATTATTGTTGGCGGTGGCAATGGCGCCCGCATGAACAGCCCGCTTCCCAAGCAATTTATGAAATTGGATGGCAAGCCTGTTATTATGCACAGCATCAATAAATTTCTTGAAACCGACCCTTCCATTGAAATAATTCTTGTGCTTCCTGAGGACCATACTAAGTTTTGGGATAGTATGTGCGAAGAATACGGTTTTAATAAACCGGTAAAAATTGCCTTAAGCGGCGAAACCCGTTTCCATTCAGTAAAGAACGGGCTTGCCTTTGTTACCGAAGATAACAGCGTAGTGGCTGTTCACGATGCAGTTCGCCCGCTGGTAACAAGTAAAACCATACTGGCTGCCTATAAAGCTGCCGAAATGTACGGTAACGCTGTTCCTGCTGTTCCAATTAATGATTCCATACGCCAGATAGAAACCACACGCAGCATTGCGGTTGACCGTTCGCGCTATTGCGCAACCCAAACCCCACAGTGTTTCCGTGCCGATATTTTAAAGAAAGCTTATACCCAGGATTATCACTATACCTATACCGATGATGCCATGGTGGTAGAAGCTATGGGCGAACATATTCGCCTGGTTGACGGCAATGTAGAGAACCTGAAGATAACCGGCCCGAAAGACCTTATTATTGCTGAAGCTTTGATGAAAGCCGAGGCACAAGTTTTTATACCTAACAAAAATTAACCGACCTTTGGTTGAATAATGGCTGCATCGGATAACATATCTCCGGAAAATATCCGTCACCTGGAATTAGGTGAAATAAAAGCTTTTTTCACGAGTCATGGCGAATCAGCTTTCAGAGCTACGCAGGTATATGAGTGGCTGTGGAAAAGATCGGTGCATTCATTTGATGATATGACCAACCTCTCTAAAGCAACCCGTGAAATGCTGAAAGAGAACTTTGTGATAAACGGCGCGGAGATAGACCTGATGCAGAAGAGCAAAGACGGAACCATTAAAAATGCTTTCCGCCTGCACGATGGTAAAAAAGTAGAAGGCGTTTTGATACCTGCCGAAAACCGTATGACAGCCTGCGTTTCTTCTCAAGTAGGTTGCAGCCTGGAGTGCAGATTTTGCGCTACAGGCAAGCTAAAACGCGAACGTAACCTGGGCGCCGATGAGATATACGATGAAGTTGTCTTCATTCAGAAACAGGCTATGGAGCACTATAAAGCTCCGCTTTCGAATATTGTATATATGGGTATGGGTGAGCCCTTGCTCAACTACTCCAACGTACTTGGTTCTATAGAAAAGATAACATCACCGGAAGGCCTTAACCTTTCTTCACAGCGCATTACCGTTTCTACCGCCGGTGTTGCCAAGATGATAAAAAAATTGGGTGACGACCAGGTGAAATTCAACCTTGCCCTATCGCTGCATGCCGCGACTGATGAGAAACGTAGCCAGATAATGCCTATTAATGACAGCAATCCGCTTAAGGAAGTTGCCGAGGCCCTGCAATACTTTTATAAAAAGACCGGTACGCAAGTCACTTACGAGTATATAGTATTTAAAGACTTTAATGATTCTCCGCAAGATGCTTACCGTCTGGCTGAATTCTGCAAAGTAGTTCCCAGCAAAGTGAATCTGATAGAGTATAATCCTATTGATGAAGGCCGTTTTCAGCAAACATTACCCGACAGGTTACAGATGTTTGTAAGGTTTTTGCGTGGCCGTAAAATAGTAGTTAACGTTCGCCACAGCCGTGGAAAGGATATTGATGCTGCATGCGGACAGCTTGCCAATAAAGTTATTAAAGAGGCAGTACTTCGTCAAGATCAGTGACCGTTGCCGTTTGGATGTCTTAAATGAAAAGTAAATACTGAGCCTGCACCCTCGGTGCTCATTACCTGTATAGTTTGATGATGTGCCTCCAAAATGTGTTTCACAATAGATAAGCCAAGCCCCGTTCCACCCTGTTCCCGCGAACGGCTTTTATCAACCCTGTAGAAACGCTCAAATAAACGTGGTAAATGCTCCGCCCCTATTCCAATACCATTATCAGCTACTTCTATTGAAACCAGGTCGCCGCCATTTTTTATACGAATGCGGGTTTCCCCATCCTTCTTACCGTAACGAATTGAATTAACTACGAGATTCAGCAACACCTGGCGTATACGGAACCTATCGCCCATTACCATCATCTTTTCATGTTCCGACTGAAGATCGAATTTTATGTTCTTCTTCTCTGCATTCAGTTCTTCTGATTCTAATACTTCTTTAGATAACTCAACAATATCAAACGATTCTATTTCGGCCGTTATTTCCTTCGATTCTAGCTGAGATATAGTATCTAAGTCTTCCAATATGCGGATAAGCCTTTCAATACTTTTCTCTGTTCTCTCCAGGTACCTCTTCGATAGCTCGGCATCATATACATCATTATCAGAAAGTGTAGAGATATAGCCCTGCATATGAAAGAGCGGGGTTTTCATTTCATGTGACACGTTACCCAGGAATTCTCTGCGGTGTCTTTCCAGTTTCTCGATCTTTTCTAACTCTTCTTTTCGCTCTCTTAATAAAGTATTCAGCTTGCTTTCAAGATCCTTTAACGAAACAGTCTCTGTATTCGTTTCCTTCATCAATAGGTTCCTGATCTTTTTCAACCTTAAGCCAACAACCACATAATACAAAGTGTATACAACAATAACGCAAACTGCAAAAACAATGGCCAATGATATAGCAAGAGAAAGATTGGGGTAAGCTCCTACAAGCAACAATATAACGGCTGTAATACAAACTGCCGTTCCAAGTGCTATTATAAATGATTCTCTTTTCACCTAAATTTGAATATAATTTGCCAAAACTAATGTCTTTACGTTAAGTGTGAATTACTTAGGTTTAATATTATGTTAACATTTGGTAAAATTGGCTTAACATGCATATCCTCTCTATTCCGTTGGTAGCGGGCCTATAACACATTTTAACACAGCCATTTTAGTCATATGCCATATTTTGTATAAGTTTGTTCCCCTATAACTAGCTTAATTACTACATGAAGCCTCTGTTCAACACATTTCTCCTAAGCTTTTCCACTATCCTGCTATTGGGTATTGTTGTTTTCATTAAACCTGTGAACAATACAAAAAAGGGCGAAATTCAACAGATCACTTCACTTTCTCTCTCTACCGGTAACCACCAATTCTCCACTCAAAATACTCCTGGTAACTCTGTTGTTCAAATTCGTCATCGTAGCCCCAGAGAAGTAGATGAGATTATTGTTCCGGCACCAAATGAAAAAGCTGTATATATATATGACTTGGCACAAATCACTCCTGAATATTTTTCAAAATGGAATAGCTATTTTCATTTTGATCTGGAGACATTGCCAGATGATCAGGCTTCCCCAACAGCACACTCTTTACGCGCACCTCCTTTTAACTGTTAAGTAGAAAGAATTTAATTTCTTATCTACTCATTGCTTGCATATAATATGCGGGCTTAACTCATTAATATTTAAATAAAACTGACATGTATCTGATAAAATGCCATCCAAGAATTATACTAAGCATATTACTATTTAGTATTTGTTCGTTGAGTTTTGCTCAGACAAGTAATAAAATAGGCTTAAAGCAGGCAATAGATTCAGCCATTAAAAACTACCCTGCATTAAATGCAAAGCAGCTCGAATTACAAAGCGCTAACGCCGCAGTACGTGATGCCAGGAACCAAAGATTACCATCTTTAAATGTAAGCGACCAGGTTGATCTGGGTACAGCCAATAGCCTCGACGGTTCTTATTTCCCTATGGGAATAATTCCATCTACCTCCGGAGGAATAACCGCAGAAAACAATTCAAAACCGTTTTCGGGTAATATTGGTGTGGCTTACTTGCAGGATGAACTCTATAACTTCGGGTTGAACAAAGCACGTATTGCATCTGCTGAATCTTTTGCCGGCACAAGTAAAGCTGATTATGACGCCACTTCCTATACAGTGCAATTTCAAATTGCGCAATTATTTTTCGATATGCTTAAGTACAGGTTATTAACAAACATTCAGCAAAAGAATATTGAACGCTACAGTGTTTTATTCAACTATATTAAAGCATATACCGGAAGCGGAATTAAAGCGGGAGTAGATTCATCTGTGGCCAATGCCGAAGTTTCGAAAGCCAAAATTCAGTATATCCAAACCCTGGAAATTTACAACAAGCTAAAATCAGAGTTTGCTTACTATACCGGAATTCAGAATAAGGATTTTGAGATTGATACTGCCGCATATCATTTACCTGATGCATTATTGAATCAACTTCAATTGAAAGTTTCCGCCGATTCTGTGAGCAGCAGTAATCCTATACTGCTCTATTATAACAGCCAATGGGAATATGCCATGTCACAGGAAAATTTGATCAAGAAAAGTTATCTGCCTAAGCTTTACCTGGTAGGAAGCGCATGGATACGGGGTTCCAGTATTACTTCATCAGATGTCTATGGAGATTATTCAACAGGGCTAGGCTACAGCCGTTATAATTACATGGGTGGGTTGGCCCTAACTTATAACATCTTTGACATAGTTCATCAAAAAGATAAAGTTGCCACACAGAATTTCCATGCCGAAGCAGTACATGAAGAGTTGAATCAGCAAAAGCTGCTTTTAGAAAATCAATTGCAGCAAGCTGATATTTCAATTCAATCGGTATTAGACAGGGAAAGAGAAATTCCTATTCAGCTCAAAGCAGCACAAAATGCGTTTGCTCAAAAGTCGGCACAATACAATGCAGGTATCGCCAATATTGCGGAGTTGACCGATGCATCGTACCTGCTTTATACAGCCGAAACAGATGCAGTCGAGATCCAGTCTGATCTTCTGAATACATTATTACAAAAGGCAGCTGCCAATAATACATTAAACACATTTTTAAGTAATTTCTAAAAAATAAAATTATGGTTGACTTTGCACTTAAAAGACCCATTACGATAATAGTAATATTCCTGGGGATATTACTGTTTTCTATCATGGCCATCTTCACTATACCTGTTGATATATTCCCGAAGCTAAACTCACCGACAATTTATGTTATTGAGCCTTACGGAGGAATGTCGCCCCAACAAATGGAAGGCTTTTTCGCAACCCGTTTGCAGGACCAGTTCCTCTATATTAACGGAATAAAGAATATTGAGAGTAAGAACATACAGGGCTTAACAATGCTCAAGCTTACTTTTTATGAAGGTACAGATATGGCTGAGGCATCGGCCGAGGTGGCACTGCAGGTAAGCAGAGCCCAGAACTTCTTCCCACCCGGAGCAGTTCCTCCACAGGTAATTCGTTTTGATGCCTCTTCTTTGCCTGTAGGCGATCTGGTTTTTAGCAGTAAAACCCGTTCATTGAAAGATGTGTACGATCTGGCCTTAACCCGGATCAGGCCTTTATTTGCCTCTGTATCCGGACTGTCAGCACCTCCTCCTATGGGTGCCAATGCACGTACATTATTAATGAATATCGATCCGGAAAAACTCCGCAGTTATAACATTACACCCGATCAGGTAGTGGAGGCGGTTGTAAAGAATAACGTAATGACCCCCTCAGGAAATGTGCGTATTGGAAACACCATGTATATTGTTTCGAATAATTCCCTGGAAGACAATGTGAAAGAATTCGGGGAGATACCCATAATTACAAATGGTACTTCTACCATTTTCGTAAGTGATGTAGCAACTGTAACCGATGGAGCAGACGTTACGGTAGGATACGCTCTTGTAAACGGTAAGCGTTCCGTATATATTCCTGTGGTGAAAACAGCCGATGCTTCCACTATGGATGTTGTAAATGGCTTGAAAAGTAAACTTCCGGAAATGAAAGATCTTTTGCCGGCAGATGTAAATGTTTCCTATGAATTCGACCAATCGGTATTTGTAATAAACGCAGTTAAAAGCGTAATGACCGAAGGTGCTTTAGGCGCATTGCTGACAGGATTGATGGTGCTTTTGTTTTTACAGGACTGGCGCAGCTCTCTGATTGTAATAATTACCATTCCCGTTTCGGTTATCAGTGCAGTTATGTTTTTAAAGCTAACCGGGCAAACCATCAACCTGATGACCTTAAGCGGATTGTCTTTATCTATAGGAATTTTGGTCGATCAGGCCACAGTAACGATTGAAAATATTCACCAGCATCTGGAAATGGGTAAAAGCAAAAAACAGGCCATTTTTGATGCATGTAAGGAAATATCATTCCCCTTATTATTGATATTACTTTGTATCCTTGCCGTATTTGCTCCTTCGTTTGTAATGAATGGGGTACCAAAAGCAATGTTCCTGCCTCTTTCGTTATCAATAGGCTTTGCCATGATCATTTCTTTTTTCGCCGCACAAATGCTCGTTCCGGTTATATCTAACTGGATTTTAAAAACAGAAAGGTATGCCTATAAACATGGACAAGAACATGCGCATGCAGGACTTGCGTTTGACGAATTGGAAGTAGGTGAAGTTGGTAGCCATATGGATGAAGAATTAAAACATCCTGAAAAAAATGATTTATTTCAGAAAGTAAAAATTGGTTTCTTAAAGCGATTAGAAAAGTTAATGCCCAAAAGAAGACTATGGGTAATAGTTTATTTTATTGCCACATTACTTGCTGTTGGTATCTGTTTTACTTTTATTGGTAAAGACATGCTACCAAAGGTCAATTCAGGCCAGTTTCAGTTACGAGTAAGGGAGCCTGATGGAACCCGGCTGGAACGGACAGAAGAAGCAGTACATAAAGTACTAACAATAATTGACTCAGCAACTGAAAATCATGTATCTATAAGTTCTGCTTATGTTGGTTTAATACCCAGCAGTTTTGGTACAAGTAATTTATACGTATTTAACAGCGGTACACAAGAAGCCGTAATTCAGGTTGGATTGGATGAAAATTACAAAACCAACCTTGAAGATTTAAAGGAAAAGCTAAGGAATAATATTCATAGATCATTACCGGATGTCCGGTTAAGTTTTGAACCGATTGAGCTTACTGAGAAGATTATGAGTGGGGGCGCTTCCACTCCTATAGAAATAAGGGTGGCCGGAAAAAATATGGGCGACATTGAAAATTATGCAGACAAGCTTAAACAGAAACTTAATGCCATTCCTTATCTGCGCGATGTTCAGATTCAACAGCCATTGAAGTTCCCCGTTGTCAATATTCATTTCGACAGGTTTAAGATTGCCCAGATGGGGTTAAGTCTGCCTGATGTAGCCCTGTCGGTTACCGATGCCACATCTTCCAGTCGCTTCACTAATAAAAATCTTTGGTTAGACAAAAACAATTCATATACCTACCAGACACAAATAGAAGTGCCTGAATATATGATGAATGATATGAGCCAAATACAATCTATTCCGCTGATAAAGGGAATGAATCGCCCATTTCTTGCCGATGTCGCTACTTTTTCTGTTGATTCTGTTCCGGGAGAATATGATCGTTCAGGCCCGAGACGTTTTGTTACTGTAAGCGCAAACATTAATAAATGTGATTTAGGGAAGGCAACCGATGCAGTTCAGAAATCAATAGCTGAAATAGGAGAACTGCCAAAGGGCTTGCAGATGCAAATAAAAGGGATGTCGAGCTTATTGATAGAAACTTTTTCCAGCTTACAAACCGGGCTATTGACGGCGATTATTGTTATTTTATTATTGCTTGCTGCCAACTATCAATCTTTCAAGCTTTCATTCATTGTATTATCTACAACTCCTGCTGTTTTACTTGGTGCATTGTTGTTTCTGCTGGCAACAGGCTCAACATTAAATCTGCAATCTTACATGGGAATTATTATGGCTATAGGGGTTTCGGTGGCCAATTCTATTCTGATAGTTACCAATGCAGAAAACCTGCGTCCAAAATACCGAAACGCATTAGAAGCAGCTAAAGTAAGCGCATCGGTTCGTTTGCGCCCGATATTAATGACCAGTCTGGCAATGATAGCAGGAATGATTCCGATGGCTGCCGGCTTTGGTGAAGCAGGCGATCAAACTGCTCCGCTTGGAAGAGCCGTGATAGGCGGATTAGCCGCATCTACTTTAGCAGCCTTATTTATTGTGCCATTAGTTTATGCAGTTGCTCAGCAAAAAGCTTCTTTCGATGACCCATCTTTATTACCCGAAAAACAATAATTCAAAAAAATTCTGAATATGAAAAACATTTTTAATATATCTGCAACTGTCATTCTATTCTCTTTGTTATTTACATCCTGCTCAAGAAAGGAGAATAATACATCAGAAAAAAAATCAGATGAGCTTACTTATTCTTTCTATACAGTAAAAACACAGGCTATTGCAACTACATTGCGTTTACCTGCACAACTTAACCCTTTTTACGAAGTAAGTATTTACCCCCGGGTGACAGGTTACATAAAAACCCTTCCGGTAGATATTGGAAGTGTTGTAAAAGAAGGACAATTACTAATGGAAATGGAAGCGCCCGAAGTTGAACAAAACAGTGTGGCAGCGCAGGAACGGTATATAAAGGTGCAGGCAACTTACCGTGCCAGTAAGGATAATTATTACAGGTTACTCAATACCGCCAAAACTGCTGGTGCTGTTTCGCCTAACGATCTGCAATTAGCACAATCTCAAATGCAATCGGACAGTGCACTTTGCAACAGCGAAAAAGCAAACTGGATGGCAATGGAATCGATGAAGGATTATTTAACTGTAAAAGCGCCTTTTGACGGAACTATTACCCAACGGAATGTACACCCCGGAGCTTTAGTTACTACGGGTAACAAAACAGACATGATACCTTTATTGGAATTGCAACAAATATCGAAACTGCGATTACAGGTAAAAGTGCCCGAAACATTTGCAACACAGTTGGAAGATGCTCAAAGCGTTCCTTTTGTGGTGGATGCTCTTCCGGGAAAAACATTTGCCGGAACAATCAGCCGACAGGCAAATTCTTTGGATGATAAATACCGCAGTGAAGCTTTTGAAATAGATGTAAATAATACCGATAATTTGCTGATGCCGGGAATGTATGCAGAAGTTTTACTTCCCTTAAAAGGGCACTCAAATGCCTGCATCGTTCCTCAAACAGCAGTGGTTATTTCTACCGAAAAAAAATATGTGATAAAAGTTCAGAATAATAAAGCTGTATTAGTGGAGGTTACCACGGGTAATGAGGATAAAGGAATGATTGAAATATTCGGAGATATAAAGGCAGGAGATTCTGTTATTGAAAAAGCAAATGATGAGATCAAACAAGATCAGGCCATTAATTAGCAATTTAAGAACACAAGGATTGCGTGGAACCTGATCACGTTAAATCCGTATAAATACCATGTATGGCTATGGTAGTAACTTTTAAATAAAGTAGTCATGAGTAACTTAAATGAAAATACTGACGAAGAGGAACCAGAAGTGAAGAATCCCAAACTATGGGGAATCATTTACCTTCTATTAGGGATTGCCGGCCTCATTTATTCGGGTTACCTTTTAGCAAACTGCAATCAAATAGTTCCGTTCATCGGCGCTGCAACAGGTGGTGTATTACTCGGTGCACTTTCTATCTTCCTGATTGTTTTCGGTTACAGGGTAATTAAAAAAGATTATTAATAATAATAACTGTTTACACAATAAGTTTTCATGAAAAGTATTATAATTTATTTTTTAACGGGTGGAATTGTAACAGTTTTAATAGTATTACTCGAAAAAAGCGGGTACAGAATTCTTTCAGGCCTGGCGGCACTAATGCCGGTATTTACACTCGTATCCTATTTATTTATCGGAGAATCACAGGGAGGTGTTGCGGTAAGCAAACATTCTCAGTTTGTTTTAGTTGGAACATTAGTTACCTGGGTACCCTATATGCTTGTTATTGCATACCTGGCTCCAAAAATGGGGGCGTATAAAGCAATTGCCATAGGAATGGGCGTATTCACTATACTGGCTCTGATTTTCGTTTTTATAGTTGGTAAATACAACCTGTTCAAGTAAAGTAACCCTTATACTTTTCACCTGTTAAAAACAAGTTTTCGGCTTTAGTTTTTATTTGTTCACAGAAAATTTTAGCAGCCTGAAAAATCAGAATGTAAATTGCATTTCTTTTTCTGCATAATATAACCCCAAAATAAATAAATCATGAAAACCGTGATCAACAAACAAACCGAAACAATCAAAAAAAGTATTGACAGTGTTTCTCAAAATTCAAAAGAAACGATCAAATTATTAATTGATTCTAACGCAAAACAATTTGACTCTTTATTAGAAGCGAACAAAAAAACCTTTGATTCTGTGAGCAAAATTCTGCATGAAAAGGAAATGGACCCTTCATTTGTAAGCAACCTTAAGAATACGTACACCAAAAGCGTAAAATTATCAGAAGATGTTATTGATTCAATTATTGACTCGCACACTAAACGTATTGAGCAGTCAATCGATTTTGTAAACAGGTTTATGGAAATTATTAAAAATGAAGATATTGGGAGCAAAGAAGGCAATGACAAACTTATTGAACTTGCAAAGGAAAATCTTGACAGATCGACAGAACTTTCGATGAAAAACATGGAAAAGATTGTTTCTTCCTATGGTGACCACCTGAATGTAGCACTGAGTTTTAATAGAAAATTTGCCGATAACCTGAATTCTCAAATTACTTCCATGTTTAAACTACAAAAGAAAAGCATGGACAATTTCTTTCCCATGGAAATGGTAACCGATTGGTGGAAAAACGGTGAAGAAAAGGTAAAGGCATAGTCATTCTTCCGTTATATATTTATCCCTGCAGGCACCTAATGTGTTGCAGGGATATTTTATTTTATACACTTACAATCACTTTTAGCCCTTTTAGCCAGCCAGGCACCTATTTCACCGAGAATAAATAAAGTTTCGTGTATTTTTTCTTAACTTTAAGCAGGAAAAGTAAGCGTATATAAAATGAAACAGTACATAAAAATATCAATCGCTTTTTCGCTGCTATTTCTGGCGGTTACTCTCATCGGAAAATGTTCCTTAGCCTCGCAGCATAATATACTCTTACAAAAACCTTCCTATAATTATACCAGTCATCAATATTCCGCAACTAGTGCCCCTAATAACACTGTAATAAAGATCAATCACCGCAGTGCCGAAAACATTAAGAGTCAAAAAGTTTCTCCAAATCTTCCTGTTGTGTATGCATTACCAACGCGGGATAGTTCACCATGTTATTTTTTACAACAGTATACTTATTTTCATTTTGTTATAATTGATTTAATTCACGATATAGTTATACCTCCTTCTTTATCACTCCGAGCCCCTCCCCTTTTATATTAATTAACAGTTCACTTAACTGTTAATAGCCTATTAACCGGTAACAAAACCGGTAATTTATCTCTTAATGTAAAAGGTCAATTAAATTCAAACACAATGAAAACGAAAGGTTTTATAGCAGCATTGCTAATGTTTGTAGCTTTAACGGTAACTGCTCAAACACCCCAAAATATACAAGATGCTTTCAAAAGCAAATACCCTGATGCGGCAGTAAAAAAAATCAGGCATCAGATGGGTAATTATATTGTGGTGTTTGCGAAAGATGGCGAAAAGTACAATGCTGTTTTTAGTAGGGATGGTAACTGGATGCGAACCATAACACACAGAAAATGGAAAGAGATGCCAGGCCCGGTAAGGATTGCTTTGCATAGAAGCATTTATAGTGACTGGCAGGTAAATGAATGTAACCAGGTTGAAACACCCAATGGAACACTTTATTCATTCGAGGTAGATAATGAATATACATTAAGCGGAGATGAGCAGCCTGCATTTGCAGAGGACTGCTATGTATATTTTACCCCTACCGGAAGTATGGTGAATCAGGTAAAGTAGTATACAAAATAAAAGGAACCAAAATGAAAACAAAAGGTTTTATAATAGCATTGTCAATGTTTGTAGCCAGTGCTGCAACTGCCCAAATACCACAAAATATAAAGGATGCCTTCAGGCACAAATACCCTGATGCAACATTGAAGAAATTCAGACATGAAAACAAAACTTATGTTGCATTATTTGTAAACGGAAAAGAAAATGACAAGGCAGTTTTTAGTGAAACAGGCAGTTGGATCAAAACAGTAGCTCCTGAAAAATTAAACAATCTGCCTGATGCTGTTAAAACAGGGTTGCTAAAGAGCAGATATGATGGCTGGTTTATACAAGAGTGTACCCAGATTAAAACGCCAAAGGGTATGCTTTATTCATTTGATGTAACGAGCCCTTATACTTTCACAGGGTGCTTTAAGGCAGATAACTACGTTTACTTTACCCCGTCAGGCAATTTGGTAAAGCAATAAAGAAGATGTTTTATAAATAGTAAAGCCTCCCTGGAAAATATCCGGGAGGCTTTACTATTTTAACTTAAAATTTAGAATTCAAATTTATAACCAATACCTTTTAAGGTTTTGATCTTATCATCACCTAATTTCTGGCGGAGTTTGCGTATATGTACGTCAATGGTCCTGTCGCCTACCACTACATCTTCTCCCCAAATTTTATGCAATATGTCTTCGCGGCTAAATACTTTGCCGGGTTTTGAAGCAAGCAGTGATATCAGTTCAAACTCCTTCTTAGGTAGTGAAAGCTCGTCTTCACCAACAGAAACGCTATAACTTTCCTTATTGATCTTAATTCCTCCACCAACATCTACCACACCGGTAGGGCCATCAGGGTTCACCCTGCGTCTGAGCAATGCATGTATGCGGCTTATCAAAACCCTTGGTTTAAGAGGTTTTGAAATATAATCGTCGGCACCTGCATCAAGCCCGGCTATTTGAGAATAATCTTCGGTACGGGCAGTCAAAAACACTATCAAGGCATTCTTGGTTTCAGGTGATGACCTGAGCTCCTTGCAGGCCTCAATGCCGTCCATTTCAGGCATCATCACGTCTAAAATGATGAGGTTTGGCAAAACTTTCTTCGCAATTTGTATGGCGCTTTTCCCGTCGGAGGCGGTAAAAACTTCATACCCTTCCTTTTTCAGGTTGTAGGATAAGAAATCAAGTACATCGGGTTCGTCGTCTACCAGCAGTATTCTTATGTTCTCCATTATACTAGGGGATTAATAATAATTTGATGCAAAGGTATGCTTAATACATGATATTATATAGGCTTAACAATTTAGTAATATTTTGTTATAACTGAGATAATAAAATACAAATAATATTGATTTTTAACTACTTATAATTTTAATGCTTAACAATTTGGTAACATTGAGGTGATATGGACGTAATGTATCAACTCCACTTTTGCAGCGTCTTAAAATTGCACAATCAATAACACAAAAAATAAACTATGAAAAAATCAAATTCTACAAAATTGATTCTTGGATTTGCCGGTTCGCTCCTTGCGATGGGAAGCTTACAGGCGCAAACCACAACTTCACCTGCATTAAACCAAACAAATGCAGTTTCAATGATCACCAATGGTGCAGGAACTGCTGCTCCGGGTGGCAACTTATGGGGTTATGTATTTGGCGACTACGCTTACATGGGCCATGGCGATTCAGCAGGAAGAGGTACCAAAATGCAATATAAAGGATTAGGTGCTTTGGGTAACCAACAAACCTCAAACCCAAATGCTTTTGAAGTTAGACGTGCTTATTTAGGTTACAACTATAATATTAACAGCAAGTTTTCAGCATATGCTCTTATGGCTTATGAAGGTGACTATGATGTTAACAATAACAGGACCGTATATTTAAAGTATATCTACTTTAAGTGGAAGAACATTTTTAAAGGTAGTGATCTTAAGATTGGCCAACAAGCTACCAATTCTTTTGCGAACGCATACAACACTGAGCCTTTAATGGGTTACCGTTCTATCGAAAAGACACTTTTAGATATGCACGGTGTAGATGGTTCATCTGACATGGGCATTACCTTAGAGGGTAAATTATGGAAGAACAAGCCAGCTGACTCTACCAAGGTGCCTACCTTTATCGGGTATAGCGCAATGGTTGGAGACAACTCGGGTAACACCCCTGTACCTGTATTTACCGGTGCCGGAACTGCTCCTAACATTACAACCGATAAGGACAAGAAGTTCAGGTTGAACTTATATGTTAACACACTTAATGGTGCTTTAACAGTTGGTGGATATACAGATGTATTAAACTATGGTGATAACCTGTATAATACCTATACCAATTTCGTACCTAATAACAGTACTTCAAGCCATCACTCAGAAGTAGTTCAAACAATGAAAGCTTATGCTGTGTATAATATACCTGCATTTGGTATCGGCTTTGAATGGTTTACCCAATCTATGACAAATGGCGAGTTAGAAACCTATAAACCAGGAACAGGAACCAATGACACTGTTAACGCTTCTCAAACAGGTTTCTCAGTATTTGCACATGCAACCATTATTAAGGATAAGCTGAGCATATTTGCAAGGTATGATTCATATACTCCTGATGCAGTATATAGCTACAATGCCAACGAAACCTTTACAAGCAAAATGACCAACCTTGCCAGCATTACTAATACATACAATGGCGTAGTATCTACTGTTGCAGGTAATACTTATAAAGAAACATTTATCACCGGTGGACTTGACTGGAGCCCAACAGCTGACAAAAGGATTCACTTTATGCCAAACATCTGGTACTATGGTATTGCTAACGGATTTGGTTCAGATGCTATGAAGAGCGATAACTACATGGTTTATCGTATCACATTCCTCTGCGCATTCTAATCAGGCAGCCTTAACATCCTCCGGGATAGGGTTAAGGAATTCCTTAACCCTATTTTGGTTTAAAAAGTGCAATTAATTGATAATAAATAAATAACAAATGAAAAACAAAACCTTTAAATTGACAAAGTTGGCAGTAGTAGGTGCAATGGCTGGTTTCGCACTGGTTTCTTGCAACTCAACTCCATCAGATAATCCTGCAGACAAGCAATTATTGGGCGCAGGTGCTACTTTCCCTTTCCCTGTATATTCTAAAATGTTCAGCGATTATGGAACAGCTAATGCAGGTATTCAAACCAACTACCAATCTATTGGTTCAGGAGGTGGTATTAAGCAAATCATGAGCAAAACTGTTGACTTTGGTGCATCTGATGCTTTCTTAAGCGATGATGATATTGCAAAGGCTCCTGCTCCTGTAGTAGAATTCCCTACATGTATTGGCGCTGACGTTATTACTTTTAACTTACCGGGTGTTACTGATCTTAAATTTACACCAGATATTGTTGCAGGCATATTTTTAGGAACTATTACCAAATGGAATGACGCTAAGATCACAGCTGAAAACCCGGATGCTAAACTTCCTGACCAGGATATTACTGTAGTACACAGGTCAGACGGTAGCGGAACCACATTTATCTTTACTGACTACCTTTCAAAGGTTAGTGCTGACTGGAAATCGAAAGTTGGTGTTGGAAAATCACCAAACTGGCCAGTTGGTGTTGGAGGAAAAGGTAACGAAGGTGTTGCCGGTGTTATTAAACAAACTCCTGGTTCAGTAGGATATGTTGAGCTTGTTTATGCTTTACAAAACCAAATGTCGGTAGCTGCCTTGAAAAATGCTGCAGGCAATTATGTAAAAGCATCTTTAGAGTCTGCTAGCCTTTGCGCTAATGGCGATATTCCTGCTGATACCCGTATCAGTATCACCAATTCAAACGTTGATCAAGCTTATCCAATAAGCAGCTTTACCTGGATCATTGTTTACAAAGAACAGAAATATGATAACAGGAGCAAAGACAAAGCTACCAACCTGATCAAGGAACTTTGGTGGATGATACACGACGGACAAAAAGATTGCCAGCCTTTAAACTATGCTCCGCTTCCTACCAAGGCAGTTGCAGCAGCTGAGGCAATTTTGAAATCTGTTACCTACGACGGTCAACCTATTCTGCAATAAGCGGTAATAAAAAGCTTCACGCCCGCTAATAGTTCTTTTTGTGTGAGGTTGTGTTTTGGTAAGGGGAGAGCCTGGCGGGCGCTCCCTTTTTATATGAAAATGTATAGTATGTTTGCCACCCGGAATGAGTAACAGCAGAATAATAAAGAACAAGATATTCCTTAAGTCAATAAATGGCTCTGCCATTTTTGTAACTGTCCTGCTGCTCGCTTTCTTTCTCACCCTTTTAGTTTCATCATGGCCTGCTTTAAAGGCCAATGGCATTTCTTTTTTATGGGGTAAAACCTGGGATCCAAATAACGACCATTATGGCATGTTGCCATTTTTAATTGGTACCCTTATAACATCCTTTCTTGCTCTTTTGATATCTGCCCCGTTTTCAAT
>Ga0210396_10001452_pt1 | contig 25665 bp, 27 predicted proteins | sample IncBWH17OmetaG_FD_155466 | JGI IMG/M metagenome (GOLD analysis project Ga0210396, IMG submission 155466) | Forest soil microbial communities from Barre Woods Harvard Forest LTER site, Petersham, Massachusetts, United States - Inc-BW-H-17-O ... | reverse complement strand
GACGCGCGCAAGCTGCTGCTCAAACGAGGCTTTGAGCGATGCCACCAGCGGCTTGCTCTTGTCCTGGCGCACCTGGCGCCGATCATCTGCGCTCATCCCGCGGATCGTCTTCTCGATCGCATAGAGCGCAGCGATCCGTTCCAGCGCGTCGCTCGCGATCGGCGCATCGCCACCCTTGGCGATGTCGAAGAACCGGCGGCGTAGATGCGTCCAGCAGAAGGCGAGCGTAATGGCCTCGCCGGGGGTGGCGGCAATCTTCTTGTAGGCGGCATAGCCGTCGCATTGCACGATGCCGCGATAGCCCTCGAGCAGCTTGAGCCCGTGGACCGCGCCGCGCCCGGGCGCGTAGCTAAAGGCGATAGCCGGCGGATCGGCCCCGCCCCAGGGCCGGTCGTCCCGGGCGACTGCCCAGAAGTAACCCTGCTTAGTACGGCCGCGACCGGGATCGAGCACGGGTGCGATCGTCTCATCGATCGCGATCTTGGCGGAGGCCAGGATGAACTCGCGCAGGCGAAGATAGACCGGCTTAAGCTCGGCGGCGGCATAGCCCACCCAGAACGCCAGCACGGCCCGCTTGATGTCGATACCCTGGGCGCCCAGCATTTGGGCTTGCCGATAGAGCGGCAAGTGCCAGGCGTATTTGGCAACCAGCACAGAGGCTATCATCGCTTCCGTCTGGTCTAGCAGAGGCTTTTCAGCTTGGGGGCATCGATGCGCAACGCGCTTGGCCGGTTTTTAGCGGCGGCCATTTTCATTGGATTTGCCGTGTTTTCATTGGATTTGCCGTGAGCATCAATCTGCGACAGGCCGCTGCCGCGGACTTGGGGCTGGTGAGCTCCGGCCCCATCTTGGCCGCAGCGTTTTCGGCGCTAATTCTGTCAAGCAATGGGGCCACAAGCGCAAGCAGCTATCCCTTCGGCGACGAGCCCTACACGCTCGATTGGGGTTATTTCCCCTACTGGGACCACTGGCCCCAGATCCAGTCCGGCTGCTGGAGATGGAATTGGCAGCAATATCAATGGAATGATCATTGCCCTGTTTATGTTGCTCCCAAGGCCTATATGCATCCCCGCGCGCATCGCGCGGCTTTGAGAACAAAGGGCTGAGCGCCGCACACTAGCGGAATCCGAGCTCTCACGGATTTCGCCCATCAAGCTTCAAGGTGGGATCGGATCAGCCGGTCGTCTTGACGCGCGTGAACGTTCCGCGGCTAAAGGCGACGCTAGGTGCAAGAATCAAATCGGGGGCTGAGGCTGGTGATCGACTGAATTGCATGCCTTAAACAGCAACTAGAAAACGACTTCGCTGGACGTATTGCAACCAGTCGCCCTTTACGTGCTGCTTGCCGAACGTCACCATATCCTGGCGCCGGTGAACAGGAGCAGGCCCAGCGCCAACCGCGCTCTACTGGATCTAACCGAGCGAAGCGAACGGAGACGATGCGCGAGCCAACCGCCGCAAGCATGAAGTTCGTATGCATTAAGTCTTTGTTTTCCTGGCGCTCGGTGCGGTGGCCGCGGTCGGTTTTCCCGTCTGCTGGTTTGCCCTACCGAAAACGCGCGCCGATGGGCATATAGCCCGGTCGGGGGCAGACGGCGCTGACGCTCTCGGCTATCGCTGCCTTATGATTTTCAACCCGCTATGGAGCCAAAGCGACGATGTCGCCGCACGAAGCAATCCCGTCCTTTAGCGTCGTGGTCCTGGCCACCGCCGGCGTCATCATCAGACCTTTTCGTCTTCCGGAAGCGGCTGGGCGCTCGCGGGCGCGGTCGCGTTGTTGTTGTTCGGATTGTTGCCCCTTGACGATGCGGTAAGGGGTGTCGCCAAGGGAATCGACGTCTATCTGTTCCTGATCGGCATGATGTTGATTGCAGAACTCGCGCAACGCGAGGGTCTGTTCGATTATCTCGCGGCCTTTGCGGTCGAGCATGCGCGCGGCTCTCCACAGCGGCTGTTTCTGCTGGTCTACGCGGTGGGTATCCTCGTCACAGTGTTCCTGTCGAATGACGCCACCGCCATTGTGCTGACACCTGCGGTCTATGCGGCAACGCGGGCCGCCGGCGCAAAGCCCCTGCCCTATCTTTTCGTTTGCGCGTTTATTGCGAACGCGGCGAGCTTCGTGCTGCCCATCTCCAATCCTGCGAACCTCGTGGTGTTCGGCGACCGCATGCCGCATCTGGGGGAATGGTTGCGCCAGTTCGCCTTGCCATCACTCGCCGCCATTCTCGCGACCTTTATCGTGCTCCGGCTGACTCAGCATCGCGCGCTCAAGGAGGAGAGGATTGAAGCCAGCGTCCCCACCCCGCATTTGAGCCACGGCGGCAAGCTTGCCGCGATCGGAATTGCGGCCATCGGCGCGGTGCTGGTAACGGCTTCCGCACTCGACATTCGGCTCGGCTTGCCCACCTTCATCTGCGGCCTGATCACGACGGCGACGGTGCTTGCGCTCAGCCGCCAGTCGCCTTGGCCCGTCCTGAAAGGAGTTTCGTGGAGCGTGATTCCCCTGGTGGCGGGGCTGTTCGTGATGGTGGAAGCGCTGGTGCGAACCGGCGTGATCGGCCATCTCAGTGTCCTGCTGCGCGACGCCGTCGCGCAATCGCCGGCACGGACCGCGTGGGGCGCAGGCCTCATCACGTCGATTGCCGACAACATCGCCAACAACCTGCCCGTCGGTCTTGTTGCCGGCTCGGTTGCGGCCCAGAATCATCCTCCTCCACAGGTCGTAGGCGCCATGCTGATCGGCGTCGATCTCGGACCGAATTTGTCGGTTACCGGTTCCCTCGCGACCATCCTGTGGCTCGTGGCGTTGCGACGCCAGAAAATCGAGGTAACCGCCTGGCGCTTCCTGCAGATCGGTGCGTTGGTGAGCCCGCCGGCACTTGTCGCCGCGCTCGCGGCTTTGATCTGGTGAGTAGAGCCAATCTCAAGATGCCATCGCAATACTAGTTTCCGGAGGGGCGGATCGTCGGGTCTATGCTGCCGACCCTCGAAGGATCCCAAATGCTCTCGGGGACCCAGCCGTCGCCGTAATAGAAAGGCAGCACCTGATGGTAGACGCGGGCTCCGCGATAGACCCTTGGGGCGTAGGCTGGGCCATAGCCGTAGGCTGGCCCGTAATAGCTCGGCCCGTACCCGCGATCATATTGCGCGGATGCCGGGCCCGTGAGGGCTGCGGTAACGATAGCCATCGCGCTGAGTGTTTTGATGTTCATCGGATTACTCCGTTAACCTGGCGAGACCTTCCTGGGGCGTTCCCTTTGCAAAACCCGGCTCTATGAAAGGCGTTCCTGCATTCAAGTGAACGTGAGGCTTGCAAGTGAACGTTAGGCTTGCGTGCCTATCGGCCTCCTCGCGGTTCCTGCTGCATCTTACCTAATGTTCATTTTCATTTTTTGAAGATCGGGCGTTGTCTTGTGGCAAGGGCGACGGCGCAGCTTTGCGGTTGAATTCAACGCAGGAGAACACGATGCGACGTTGCTTCATCTTTGCCATCATGCTCCTCGGCACCACGACAGCCCACGCTCAAACCGGTGCGCCCGTGGGTGGAGTGACCGCCGATCCACTCAGCGTACCGACATTGGCATTGCCGCCGGTGTCATCGCCTTCGTCAAGATCGGCATCCGGCACTACATCGGGATCGACAACGACGAATGGATCGGCGGTCGGAGGCACGGGAGCAATAAGCGCGCCTGCGTCGACGAACCCTCAGTCACCGCTGATATTGCCCGGTGAGATACCGGACACCTCCACGCAGGCGGCGAGCACCACCGCGACAGCGCCCGGCGCTTCCTCACCCATGTGCCCGCCTCCGGTCCCCTCATCCGACGGGGGCTCTGCAAACCTGAGCGAGATCGCCGGCGTGCCGATTAATGGATGCTGAGTTACTTGCGGTGACGCCTTGGGCATTGACGCGTTCATTCCATATCGATGGCATTCGAAATACGCCCGTTCTCATCGAGAAATAGGCCGATAATGCCGCATAGCGCCGATCCTCAGCTCCCGAAAATGACGGACCATTTCACTCCTCGCGCGGTGTGTCAGCCAACGATGTGTCAACCACCGATCGGAGCATGGGCGGATTGGCGCCCTTCAGGAAATTAAGTACAGCAAAAAACGGCCCCGGCCGCCCAGGGAGAGCACCGGAGCCGTCAGTCTCCCCCCAGGGACGAGGCATCTTTGTTCCGAGGAGGAGGCCCCAATATACGTCAGGCGACATGCGCTTGCTGAGGGCAAATGAACTAGTCTGAATTCTCTAAAGGCCCCCAGTGCGCCTGGCGCAATTCAAAATTTGGTGGAAGCCGCCAGAGACGATGGGCGTTAATCGAGAAGCCAGATGATCGCCGCGGCAAGCGGGAGGCCGATACCCAACGACCAGCCAATGATTAACGCAACCGCCAAAACCAAACCTACCCCGGCCCGCAACTCATGCCATGACATGCCGCTGCTCCCTCAAGCCCGCGATCCGCGAATCAGCCAACGAGGCAAATTGTAACAGGTTGAAGTAGTCGGCTTAATGCCTGAACGACTCAATGCCGGTTGGCATCCATAAATTGGATAGCCGACTCCGATATCTCGCCGTACTCAACGACGCGGCGGCGCAATTCGTCGGCAATATCGACGGTTACATCCCGGCACCAGCCTTCAGCGGTATTGAAGGCGACGATGCGGACCGGGTTGCTGAACTCGCCCTCTACCAGATCACGGATCAGCGTCTCACGATCAGTGGCGTCTTCGTCAGTCTCGCGCCACGATCTGCCGAGACGGCCAAAATCCTCCAGCACGAGGTAAGTATCCTGTTCTGGCCCATGATGGGGCGCGATGGATGGCGAGGTATGCATTACTAAATCCTCCGAAACCAGCCGGCATGATCAATCATCATTCTCCTGTCCGGCAGACCGCCTAACGCAAGACAGTCCAGACCGAGGTCTTCGCCAAGAGCGGCCTGCGATACCGTTCAGGAACCGAAACCTGGGCAGTCGCAACACCAAGCGGTGACTCGATAAAGGTTCCAGTCCACGCCAACACCTGGATCACCCGGCTAATCGCTTGATGCTTGCGCATGTCTCCGCCTGTGTGATCGCTTGAAGGCGAGAGCTGCAAAACAGCCCCGGCCTGCGCTGCACCGGGGCCTCAGTGGTACAAGAATGAGTACTGTAGACTTAGCTTGTTCGGTAGCAGTGTTCCCGGTGCGTCTATCACGAGCGCAAAGGGAAGTGGTTCGGCGGCGTTAGTGGGACCCTCGCTAGCGGTTCGTTCTCGACATTCTCTGGCAATACTGTTCGCAGCTTTGCGCGATAGTTGATTTCTGGCATGTCGCCATGCACTTATCCATTGAAAAGCCGCTCTTTTGGGAAGTGCCTTGAGCCGATGCCGGCGTGACGCTGGCGATTCCCAGCGCAAGCATTGCGACGATGAATGCCGGAATCCGATGCATTGAATCCCCCATGAGTGAACGGCTCATAAGCGTCTAATTTCGCCCATCTCCCCACCGTTAAGTCAACGCGACAATTTGGTCCACCAACAGCCGACCATCGTGGCAGATTTCCCGTCCCAAGCGAACATCAGCGCCTCGCTTGCCGCAGGCTGAGCAAATAAACTGGGCTCGAGATGAGACAATCGAACATCATCGGGTCATTGGTCAGCGCTGATCGCGTTGTGATGGCTACAGCGATTATCCGCGCAATAGACCAGGATCCCGCGTACACCGGAGCTGCGCATCTTCAGCGAAGGTGGTCTTTTGTGCGCGGGCTGACATGCCCCATGATTGCGCCGATCAACCCCAGAGCGAAGCCGCTGGGGATTGATGCCGAAATTTGGATAGACGCCAATGTTCGAAAGTCGGCGGCCAGTGGGAATGCTCAATTTCTGCGCTGGGCCTAACCTCAGTTACAGGCAAGGCTTAAGCCACGATTGAAGCTGATGCGTGCCATACACAGCGCGCAATTCTCAGAAATCGCGCCACTCAATCAGATTACAGCGCAGGCGCCGCCGGTCGATCTCTATCCGCAAACGCTCTGCCTGTTGCCTGGCGGCTTCGCCTGCAAAGCGATAGCGATTTCCCGTGGCCAGATCCGCAGCGACCTGTTGCCGGATATCTTCATAGAAACGCAAAATGCTTTCGTCAGATAAAAATTCAATGCCCATGGTACGGCCCAGCTCCGCCTAATTTGCAAAAGAGCAGGATACGCCGAGGCATGCCGCTCCGTCGCCAATCCGTCGCCACTGGCTTGTGGACGGCCGGTGCAAACTTTCAGCAGGACAACGCCGGCGGTACTTCAGTCCCCGCGTGGCAAGGGCAGAATGGTGGTGATGGATGCCAAGGGGCGTGGTAGCTGATCACACCTACAGCCCTAATTTAAATTCTGCAGATTGCGCGCTATAAAAGCGTGGGCGAAACTAAGTCAAACTGCTGGGAGGAAATCGATGAAGCAGAGCCGTATGAAAATTTTAGCCGAGACAGGCAAGCTTTCATGCTTTGCCGTGTTTTTGCTGTGCGCGGGCAGTGTGCAGGCCGGCGAACCGCAATACAAGGTCGACGCTTCCACGTTCCAATGCATCACCAAGATGACGCCGGTAAAGCACTTCTTTGTCGACAATCTGGCCGGCAATCTGGCAGGCACCGTCGATGTGGCCCGAGCGGGAAAGGGCCAATTTCCCGAGGGAACCTTGCTGCAGCTAATCCCTAACGAGGCCATGATCAAACAACAGAAGGGATTCAGCCCGGGGACGAACGATTGGGAGTTCTTCGCCCTCGAAACCGACAAGAACGGCACGAAAATTGTCAGCCGCGGAGCGGAGGAAGTTAACAACTTCCTGGGACTCAATTGCTTCGAATGCCACAAGGCGGGAATGCCACAAGGCGGTGCGGACGGAATTTGACCTCGTCTGCGAGCAAGATCATGGCTGTGCTCCGTTGCCGCTCTCACGCCAAATGTTCCACGCCATCCAGCACACCGATCTGCGTTGCCCGCCGGAGCAGCTCAGCGCCGAGGACGCCGCCGCGCTGAAAGAACTTGGGCCGGTGATAGACCAGCTCAAGAACGAGGCCGCCGCGAACAAGAAATGACGCTTTTGACGTTGGCTCAAAATCAGGCGTGGGGCTTCGGTCCCGCGCCCATGCTCGTTCTCCAGCGCTACCAGTATCGTCTTTCCGCGACTTATTGCCCGCAATAGCGCTCGCACCGTTTCTTCCCGGATGCCTACGTCAGCCTTCGCAATTGAGGGGCGCTCGACGACTTGAGGCGCATCGGGGAAGATTGACTGCGGAACTTAAATCTCTCCCAGGCCCCTTGTGACGCGAGCGTGTTGATCGCGCGGTTAGATAACGAAATCACCATCATCGATGGCGGGCCTTTCGCGGCTGAATACGGCGGCGGCCTCGCCGATTTAAGGCGCGGGCTTCACGCCAAGCGAGAGATAATTCGGCAGTGTTGCAGCCGCGCCCGTTCTCAGAATCGTCCGTTGTTGCCATCATCGATTCCAACCGCCGATCTTGGACGGACGAGCACTATATGGAGCAAGTAATTCAATGGTTGGTCAACGCAGGCCTGCCGCGCTGTGAGCGAAATCCATCCAGAACCAGCTGAAAAGGACATCGCTGCTGAGGCAATCGACCTTGTGTTGCACGAGGTGGAGGCCGCGCGACGTGACCTCCGCATGACCCGCTTCCGTCTCCAGCAGGCGGAAGCCCTTCGTAGGTTTGATCGAGCCAAAGTTAGCGTTGCTGGTCTGGTGCAGCCCCGGAACCGCAAGAAGAGCACTCGCCGCGTATCTAAGCGTCCCGCCGGCAAGCGCCGTTAACTTCCAATCGAAGTCCGGCCGAACGCCTTGGACTGCCACAAGCCGTGGAGTGAAACGCGCGACCTGCGGACAAGCGGTGCAGATCTGCAACACACGATGATGAGCGCGGAGCCTCAAGGCTCGCAACGGACGCCGGCTGGTCCCGTGCTCTGCTTTTCCCTGGAACCGCTGACTATCGCTGCGCCGGCAAATTGCGCCGACGAATGCGACGTCGAATCCGCTCGCGCGTCTTAACGAGTGTCCGCAGTGCGATACGCAACTTTGATCTGCTGCTCGCCATTGCCACCCCTCTAACTGGCGTACCCCAGCTTTATCTCGGGATTGGAACGATTCCGATAGTGTGTGGCGGCAACAGGGCGAGCTTTTGTTCTCGTTGAGTCAAAAAAATACGCCGTCGGGCTCGAAATGTCTTGTGCCGGCGGCGCCCTGCTACCGGACCCTGCGGTCCCCAGCGTCACCAGATCTAGCAGGACCTACGCCATGAAAGTATGAACCGGCACACCAAGCGAGAGATAAATTCGACAGTGTTGCAGCCACGCATGTTCTAAGAATCGCCCGTTGTTGCCATCATCGATCCCAACCAGTTCACTCCAGCGCACTGGCCAGGCTCGGCACGCTGCGGCGGTGGGCGGTGTGCCGAGCCGCCGAGCCGCCGAACACGGGCTTACCATCAGCCAAATCCTCAGGTTCCCCGATATCGTTTCGCGGCCGATGCCAAACGATGGCATGCCCGAGGATGCTGCCGCTGGCAGCGAAGGAGGATGGGAGGACGATTGCCAAGATGCCACGGCGGCACGTTCCCGAAATGACGGGAGATCAAGGTGCGCACGTCCAGGGCTAGTCGCGCCAGCCATGGCTGCGCTGATCGCTGACGACGAGACGTTCCCGATCTACGAGACTCCCACCGACGCGCGCCGCTGGTGGATCGCTCAGACCCGCAGATTTCCCCGTGGGTTTTCGCGGCTTGGATGCGGTAGCACGATTGTCGCCTCTGCCATGGCGTATCTGCGGCGAATGGACTTTGGTGCAAGCCCCTTGGCATGCGCCAGCAACGTGGGACGTGCGCAAAGGTCAGCAGCTAGCCCGATCTTGATCTATCGCTAGGGAACTAGTCCTGCGCTCACGCTCGTCTGATCTGCCGCCGCGTCAAATTCCACGGCGAGCCTAAGCCAATCTTCGGCAATCAATAGCCAAGCATCGCGATCTTCCGGCGTTCGAGCATGAGTAGCCCGGTCAAGGCACTCCTTGGCTAACTGGCGATATCGGTGGGCAGACATACAAACCTCAAAAATCACTATGCAGAAAAAATAGTGGGCGAGAGGGTCAAAACTCCCTCGCCAAAGTTCACGCCGCGACATTCGTCGCTTCCCATGGTCTTCCCGACGGCAATGCTAGGGAAGATTTGACACTCAAAACCATCTAAGTTTGATCTAACTGGTCGGAGCGGCGAGATTTGAACTCGCGACCCCTAGTCTCCCAGACTAGTGCGCTAACCGGGCTGCGCCACGCTCCGTTGCCGTTCCCTTAGCTTCGATCAGGCCGGCGCGCAAGACAGGCGATGGGCCACACGCGGCAGCCCCCAGCGGGTCGACGATCCGGTTCGGACCCCTCAACCGTCCTTGAGCACCGCATCGAGCATTTGCCGGCAGGCGATCAGATCCTCCAGCACGGCCTTGAGGCGTACCGCGTCAAATGCGGGTGACAGTTCGACCACGCCCGGGATCGCGTCTTCGTCAAAATCCTCGCCATCAGCCTCGAGGTTTCGGGCACGGCGGGCCAGGCGGGGAACCCCGCTCTCCTCGGCGCTTTCATAATCATCGTCATCGAGATCGGCTGGAGTCGCCGCGTCGTCATCCTCGAGGATGCTTTGCCCGATGACCTCTTCGATTGCGCCGAACGAGGCTACTGCGGACGCATCCGCCAGCCGCTGCACCGAGGCGATGCCGTGTTCTTTAAGAATGCGCTGCACGCCGCGAATGGTGTAACCCTCGCCGTAGAGCAGACGGCGGATGCCCCGCAAAAGATCGATATCATCGGGGCGATAATAGCGGCGTCCGCCGCTCCGCTTCATCGGTTTGATCTGAGAAAACCGCGTCTCCCAGAAACGCAGCACGTGCTGGGGAATATCGAGGTCTTCGGCGACCTCGCTGATGGTTCGGAACGCATCCGGCGCCTTGTCCAAACGCTCCCCTCCTCTTTCGCTCGCTCCGGTGAAAGGACCGAACTGTCCGCCCTAACCTTCGCCGTTGCCGGTTTTGTGGCCATTGATTCGCTGTTTCAGGATGGCCGATGGTTTGAACACCATCACGCGACGCGGCGAGATCGGCACCTCGGTGCCGGTCTTCGGATTGCGGCCGATCCGCTGTCCCTTCTTGCGAACCATGAACGAGCCGAATGAAGAGAGCTTCACCGTCTCGCCCTTCTCAAGGCAATCGGTAATCTCCTTCAATACAAGCTCGACAAACGCAGATGATTCCGTGCGCGATAAGCCCACCTTCTGGTAGACGGCTTCGCACAGATCGACACGTGTGACGGTTTTTCCGGTTCCACTCATCGCCTGCCCCTCACGGCGAACAAGATCAATTCGTATCTGAAATTAAGAGCTTAACCACCGACGGTCAACAGCGCACATCAATGCATTAGCATGAAAGAAGGCAGGTAAACTATATCCAATTTTAAGCACCCGCTCACCAGCGCACCAGCGCCGAACCCCATGTGAAACCGCCTCCCATGGCTTCGAACAGGACCAGATCCCCCTTCTTCACGCGTCCGTCCGCGACCGCAACGCACAGCGCCAGCGGAATCGAGGCGGCGGAGGTGTTGCCGTGCTGATCCACTGTGAGCACGACTTTCTGCGGCGCAATATGCAGCTTATGGGCCGAAGCATCGATGATTCGCTTGTTGGCCTGGTGGGGTATGAACCAGTCGAGGTCGTCTGCGCTCGTGCCCGTGGCCTCGAAGGCATCGACGATCACGTCGGTGATCATGCCCACCGCGTGCTTGAACACTTCACGGCCCTCCATGCGCAGGTAACCCACCGTGCGCGTCGAGGATGGGCCGCCGTCGACATAGAGCTTCGATTTGTGCCGCCCGTCGGAGCGCAAATGGGTGGTCAAAACGCCACGATCTGAGGACAGCCCCGGCTGCGGCTGGGCCTCGAGCACGACGGCGCCCGCGCCGTCACCGAACAGCACGCAGGTGCCGCGGTCGCTCCAGTCAAGAATGCGTGAGAACGTCTCCGCGCCGATCACCAGCGCGCGCTTGAACGAGCCGGTACGCAGGAAATTATCAGCGGTGGCGAGCGCGAAGACAAATCCCGAGCAGACCGCTTGCAGATCGAACGCTGCGCCGTGGTGAATCCCAAGTCCGTCCTGGACCGTTACCGCCGTCGCCGGGAAGGTGCTGTCGGGCGTCGAGGTCGCCAGCACAATGAGATCAATCGACTGTGCATCCACTTTCGCATCCGCGAGCGCCGATCGCGCGGCATGAATCGCAAGGTGCGAGGTGAATTCGCCCTCGGCAGCAATATGGCGCTGGCGAATGCCGGTGCGCTGCACGATCCACTCGTCGTAAGTGTCTATGCGCTGTGCCAGTTCAGCATTGGTCAGGATCCGCTCCGGCAAATAAGCGCCGCAGCCGAGCACGACCGAGCGTAGTGCAGTCACGAGACAGCCTCCTGAGCGGTCGGCGCTTGGGCAAGCGCGCTGCCGTCGCGGTTGAGCATCTGAATGATCTTGTTGATGAGGTCGTAGCGGACCATCTCATAGCCAACATCGACGGCGTAGGCAAAGCCTTCGGCGTCGGTTCCGCCGTGGCTTTTGACGACCACGCCTTTGAGACCGAGCATCACGCCGCCGTTGGATTTGTTGGGATCGAGCTTGTCGCGCAGCGCCTTGAAAGCATTTTTGGCGAGCAAATAACCGATTTTGGAGATAAGGCTGCGCGAGAGCGCGCCGCGCAGGAATTCGTTAATCTGGCGCGCGGTGCCCTCGGCCGCTTTCAAGGCGATATTGCCGCTGAAGCCTTCGGCGACGATGACGTCGGCGGCGCCCTGGCCGATCCCATCGCCTTCGACGAAACCGACATATTCGAGCTGGGGCAGATTCATCGCGCGCAACAGTTCGGCGGCTTCCCGAATTTCCTCGCGTCCTTTGATTTCCTCGACCCCGATATTGAGCAGGCCGACGGTCGGCCTCTCGAGATTGAACAGCACGCTCGCCATGGCGCTGCCGAGCACCGCCAGCGTCACCAGATGCCGCGCATCCCCTCCGATGGTCGCACCGAGGTCAAGCACGACCGAGTCGCCGCGCATCGTGGGCCAAACGGCGGCGATCGCCGGACTGTCGACGCCGGGCAGCGTGCGCAGGCAGAACCGCGCCATCGCCATCAGGGCGCCTGTGTTGCCGGCGGAAACCGCGACATCGGCCTCGCCTTTTTTCACGGATTCGATCGCAAGCCACATCGAGGAGGCGCGCGCGCCGATCTTGCGGCCACGGCGCAACGCCTGGCTCGGCTTGTCGTGCATGCTCACGGCAACATCGGTATGAATAATGCGGGCTACCTTCTTCAATCCGGCATGATGCGCCAGTTGCGGCTCGATGACTGCACGATCGCCGAACAGCAGGAATTCGGCGTCAGGATGTCGTGTCAAAAAAATCGCGGCGCCGGGAATGACGACGGATGCGCCGACGTCGCCACCCATGGCGTCAAGCGCGATTCGAACCTTTTGAGGCATGAACGTCCCGGAAACCTACTCTCTTGCGGGCTTAAAATATTGGGCCGCGGAAATCGCCGCGGTTTGCGGCAATCGGCCAAGCGCCACGCTGTACCCCGGCCGGGCCGCGACAATAGCGTTTCCCCGTCCCGACACAACCTCTTCACCATGTCCTTTTACGGGCCGATCGGCGCCGGGGCAGAACCGGAATATGTGAATAAAACCAAATAATTCAACACACTAATGGAGATTTCGAACGAGCCCCCGAAATCGGGTCCGCGGCGCAGGGTCCTTTGCGCGAACTAGCCGTCCTTGCCGCGGTCGGGCGTCTTGGGCTGTTTCCCGGAGCCCGGTGGGTTGGAATCACCGCGCAGCGCCTTGAGCGCCGCAAACGGGTGATCCTCGGGATCGGCGGCCTCCACATGCGGTTCAAAAACCGCGCCGGGCTTGCGCGGGTACGGATCCACCGCAAGGAACAACGCGTCGGTGGCGAGCCGGCCAAGATCGATCACGCCATTGATGATCGGCTCCGGCGGATCCGGAATTTCGGTATCGCTCTCGGCAGCCTCCTCGACCAGATCGGAGAGCTGAGAAATCTGCTCAGGCGGAGCGAACATTAAATCAATGTCTTCGTCGATTTCGCTCTCTATCGGATCGAGCGTGACCACGCAGGTCTGGCCAATCCGTGCCCGCACCCGGCCCGTCACATGGACGCGATCGCCACGCTTGAGCATCAGATCGAGCGAGGCGCTCGCCGACAAAACATTGCGCAAACCTGCGACCTCGGCCATCGCCTCTCGCTCGGCTCGATCAGCCTCGAATTCGCTGTGCAAGCCGGTGTCCGGTATTTGCGCGACCGTGACAGGGACGCTCCAGGGATCTTTCGTGTTCATCCTTCCAGCCGTTTCTGCCCGTCGCTCTCATTGCCCGACTGCACCGGGCAGGGAAACTTCCAGGCCGCGCCAAAGATCGTTGCCTCGTCGAGATTGGTCAAACCTTCAATCGCACTTTCGACATAAGTGGCAAGCCGTCGGGCGTTTTCCATGCCCTCTCCGTCGAGGATATTCCTGCACAAGGCCTGCGCGAGCGGTTCCTTGGTCGATGCAAAAGCCACGTCGTAGGCCGCGCAGCGCCCGTAGAAGGCTTCTCCGAAGCTCCGCATTCTCCTGGGAACCGCGAGATCGCCGACGCCCATCTCTCGCAGATTGGCATCCATGTCCTCGCAAAACCGGTCAAAGAGCGCCTGAGAGATGGTCGTACCGCTGCCGGTGGTCCTCAACCGCCGCAAAATCATCCATAAATGCAGCACCAGGACATCGAAACGACCATTAACTGTGTCCGGTACACCCAGATCCCGGTAGAACGACGGTTCTCGCGCTTGCGTCACGATCATGCCATAGATGGCCTCAATGGTGCCGTGCAGGGGCGTCCGGGATTTCCTGAAGTGATTGAAGGGCCAAAGCATTGTGGGTTCCGCAAGCGAGCCCTCCGGGCCCGCTTCTATTGCAATCGTACGTCGCGCCCGGTACGTCAACGCGTCGGGTGACGCAAGGGGATGGGACCGTTTCCGGCATGATCGAACCCAGTCATACGTGTTCTCGGCTTGGCCCTGCGGCCACCTGGCGCCGCCTGCGAATGGTCGCGGCGATCACCTTTGCGTGTGCCGTGCTGAGCGGCTGCGGCGAGCAGTTCCAGAAAGGCTACGTCCTGGCACCGGGCGCGCTTGAGCAAATACCGATCGGGGCGAGCCAGGATCAGGTGCTCATCGTGATGGGGACACCCTCCACGGTCGCAACCCTCAACGGCGAGGTTTTCTATTACATTTCCCAGCGCTCCGAACGGCCGATCGCGTTCATGAACGACAAGATCGTCGACCAGCGTGTCATCGCGATCTATTTCGACAAGAAGCGCCAGGTGCGACGGATCGCCAACTATGGACTGAAGGACGGCGCGATCTTCGACTTCATCAGCCGCACGACACCGACCTCGGGCCAGGAAATCAACTATGTGGCACCATTGTTCAAGGCCCTCAACATCGGCCAGGGTCAATGAGGTAAATTCAAGCTTCTCGCAGCGGGGTTGATCCGCCCGTCGCCCCACTGTCCTCGTCGTCCTCGTCCTCGTTTAATAAAACCCCGCGGGCTTGCGTCCCGCGGGGTTTTTGTCATGCATTTGAATCCGTTCAGTGCGCGAGGACGGCCAGCAGCAGCAGCGCAACGATGTTGGTGATCTTGATCATGGGGTTCACGGCCGGACCAGCCGTGTCCTTGTAGGGATCGCCGACGGTATCGCCCGTCACGGCCGCCTTGTGGGCATCCGACCCCTTGCCGCCGTAATGACCGTCCTCGATGTACTTTTTCGCGTTATCCCAGGCGCCGCCGCCCGAGGTCATCGAGATCGCGACGAACAGGCCGGTCACGATCACGCCTAACAGCATCGCGCCGACCGCAGAGAATGCCGCCGACTTGCCAGCCGCGCCGCCGCCCGCAATCCAGTAGATCACAAAATAGACGACGATCGGTGACAGCACGGGCAGCAATGAGGGAACGATCATTTCCTTGATCGCCGCCTTGGTCAGGAGGTCGACGGCCTTGCCGTAATCCGGCTTGTCGGTGCCCTGCATGATGCCGGGCTTGTCGCGGAACTGACGGCGCACTTCCTCGACGATCGCACCAGCCGCGCGGCCGACCGCGGTCATGCCGAGCGCGCCGAACAGATAAGGCAACAACCCGCCGAACAACAGACCCACGACGACGTAGGGGTTGTTCAGCGAGAAATCCGGATTGACCCCGTTGAAGTAGGCGTTGCCGGCCCCTCCCCCGATGAAGAATTTGAGGTCCTGGTTATAGGCAGCAAACAAAACCAGCGCGCCAAGACCGGCGGAGCCGATCGCATAACCCTTGGTCACCGCTTTGGTGGTGTTGCCGACCGCGTCAAGCGCATCCGTTGCCTTGCGGACCTCCTTCGGCAAGCCGGCCATTTCGGCGATGCCGCCGGCATTGTCGGTGACCGGGCCGAAGGCGTCGAGCGCGACGATCATGCCGGCCAGCGCCAGCATCGTCGTGGTCGCGATCGCAATCCCGAACAGGCCACAAAGGCTGTAGGTGACGAGAATGCCGGCGATGATGACGATCGCGGGCATGGCCGTTGCTTCCATCGAGATCGCCAGCCCCTGGATCACGTTGGTGCCGTGACCGGTGACGGAAGCCGCTGCGATCGACTTGACCGGGCGAAAGTCGGTGCCGGTGTAGTATTCGGTGATCCAGATGATCAGGCCGGTGACGACAAGGCCGACGATGCCACATTCAAACAGCGCCATGCCGGTGTACTCGACGCCGGGGAGCTTGCCGAACCCGATCAGCCAGTAGATGACGCCAGCGACGCCCGCGAGCGAGAATACGCCGGTCGCGATCAGCCCTTTGTAAAGTGCGCCCATGATCGACTGGTTGGCGCCGAGCTTGACGAAAAAGGTGCCGATGATCGAGGTGATGATGCAGATGCCGCCGATCGCGAGCGGCAGCGTCATCATGTTCAGCAGAACCGGCGTCTTGGCAAAGAAGATCGCCGCCAGCACCATGGTGGCGACCGTGGTCACCGCGTAGGTTTCGAACAGGTCGGCGGCCATGCCGGCGCAGTCGCCGACATTGTCACCGACGTTGTCGGCAATGGTGGCAGGGTTGCGCGGATCGTCCTCGGGGATTCCGGCCTCGACCTTGCCGACGAGATCGCCGCCGACGTCAGCACCCTTGGTGAAGATGCCGCCACCGAGACGGGCGAAGATCGAAATCAGCGAAGCGCCGAAACCCAGCGCCACCAGCGCATCGACCACGGTGCGGCTGTCCGGTGCAAGGTGCCGCGAGAAGGTGAGGAAGCCGAAATAAAGCGTCACGCCCAGCAAGGCGAGACCGGCAACCAGAAGGCCGGTGATAGCGCCCGCCTTGAAGGCGAGTTCAAGCCCGCCAGCAAGCGAGGTGGTCGCGGCCTGCGCGGTGCGCACGTTGGCGCGCACCGAGACGTTCATGCCGATGAAGCCGGCCGCGCCCGACAGTACCGCGCCGATGGCGTATCCGACCGCGACCAGCGTGCCGAGGAAGTAGACGAGCAGCGCGAAGATGACGATTCCCACCATCGCGATCGTCAGATACTGGCGACGGAGATAGGCCTGCGCGCCCTCGCGCACGGCACTCGCAATCTCCTGCATGCGCGGACTGCCGGCATCCGATTTCAAAACGGACGAAGTCGCCCAGATGGCGTAGACGATGGAAAGCGCTCCACAGAGCACAATCAACCATAATGCTGTCATTGAATTTGCCTCGGATCTATCTTGATGCCCACCTGACGCCATTCGCCGCGGGAGGCGGCGGGCGCATAAAAAGAAAGGCCTGCCCTGCCCAACAAGGCGGCCTCAAATCGGGCCGGACCATGCCAAAATCGTATCCCCGGCGCAACGTCATGCAGCGTTAAAACGACCGATTTCGGCAGGTATTTGCGCGCGAGCCGGCCGTTTTCGGTAAAATCCTAGAAATGGCTGTAGGCGAGATGGGCCAGCGGGACGTCCCGGCCCTGCGCGTCCAGAAATTTCGGCTCCGATGCCCCGGAAATCACGATCCCGATCGAACTCACCGCCACTCCGGCAAGCCCGGCGGCTTCCGCGAAGGCATCGAAGCGGCTTTCCGGTATGGCGCACAAGATCTCATAGTCGTCGCCGCCCGAGACAAGGGCCTCGATGCCGACGGCGCGGCGCGCGAGCACTGCGGCTGCAGCCGCCGACAGGGGGATGCTCGCGACATCGATGGCGGCTGAAACGCCAGATGCGGCACAGAGCTTGGCGAGATCGCCGGCAAGACCATCGGACACGTCGATCGCAGCGCTGGCATGATCGCGGACCGCCTTTGCGAGGGAGTTGCGCGGTTGGGGAACCCGATAGCGCCCAACCAGCATTTCCCTGGCACCGGCATTGTCCGCCAGGACCGACGCCGCCGCGCCGCCCCTGATGATGTCGAGGCCAAGCGCGGCATCGCCGATCGTTCCCGTCACAGCGATGCGATCGCCGGGTCTGGCACCGCTGCGGTGGACGATGCTGCCAGGCGGCACATGCCCGAACGCCGAGATCGAAACCATGATCGGACCTGGCGTCGAGACCGTCTCGCCGCCGAGCAGCGGACAGCCATATTGCCTGGCGTCCTCGCCGAGCCCGCGCGCGAAAGGCGTGAGCCAGGCCTCGTCGGCCTCGCGCAATGCCAGTGTCAGCAGAAAACCCGCAGGCGCTGCGCCCTTGGCGGCGAGGTCGGACAAATTCCTTCGCAGCGCTTTGCGCGCGACCGCCTCCGGTGGATCATCGGAGAGAAAATGCACGCCTTCCACGATCGCATCGGTCTTCAACACGAGATCGTCGCGTGACGGTTTGAGGATCGCTGCATCGTCGAGCAGGCCGAATGCCCCCGGGTCGGTCGCGAGCGGCTTGAAATACCGCGCGATCAACGCGTCCTCACCGGATGGACCTGCGCCGGGAGCGGTCATATTCAGCCACCGGCCCGTGCGAACTCATCGGCGCGGAACCGTCGCGCGATCTGATCGAGCACCGCATTCACCATGCCCGTCTCCTCGGTTTCGACAAAGGCGTGGGCGACGTCGACATATTCCGAGACCACGACGCGGCCCGGCACGTCCTTGCGACGTTCCAGTTCATAGGCGCCGGCGCGCAACACCGCGCGCAGGATGGCATCGATCCGCTTAAGCGGCCAGCCTCGCGACAGCGCGTCGTCGATCAAGGGATCGAGGTTCGCCTGATCGCGCACCACGCCCGAGACGATGTCGCGGAAGAAGGCAGCTTCCGCCGGCAGATATTTCTCCCCTTCGACCTCGCCGCCGAGCCAATGACTTTCGAACTCGGCGAAAATGTCGTTGATGCCCGCGCCGGCAATATCCATCTGGTAGAGCGCCTGCACGGCGGCAAGACGCGCGGCACCGCGCCGGTTGGCTTTCCTTTCCGCCCCCTTTTTAGGCTTTCTTGCCGGTTTCTTGTCTTCCGCCATGATCAGGCCCGCGCCAGGGTGCGTTTGATCCGCAACATCGCGATAGCTGCGCGCGCGGCGTCGCCGCCCTTGTCGAGTTCGCTTGCGCGCGCGCGAGCCCATGCCTGCGCTTCGGTATTGACCGTGATGATGCCGTTACCCAGCGGTATCCTTCGCGCCACCGCCAGATCCATCAGGCTGCGCGAGGATTCCATCGATACGATTTCAAAATGGATGGTTTCACCCCTGATGACACAACCCAGCGCGACCACCAGGTCGAACGGTCGGTGTGCCTTTGCTCTCGCCCGCATCGAGCGCGATCGCGATCGCGGCCGGGATTTCCAGCGCGCCCGGCACGGTAATTACCTCATGCGTGACGCCGGCCGCCTTCAGTTCGGCAACCGCGCCTTCGAGCAGCTCGTCCTGAATGTCGTCATAGAAGCGCGCCTCGACGATCAGCGCGCGCGCGCCGGAAATGTCGATACTCTCGTTTGATGGTGCGCGCCGCGGCTCTGCCATCCTTCAATCCACCGGTTTTCGTCATTCCGGGATGGTCCGAAGGACCGGACCCGGAATCTCGAGATTCTCTGATGTGCAACTGCACATCATACTTCGATGCTAACGCATCGCCCCGGAATGACGGCTACGCCGTCACTTCATTTCCGTCAATCGCGCCGCATAGCGGGCCATGAGATCAATCTCGATATTAACCTCACTGCCCGCGCGCCAGGACGACAACGTAGTAACATTTAACGTATGTGGGATGATCAGCACCGAAAAGGCGAGGTCATCGACCGTATTCACCGTCAGCGACACGCCATCGAGCGTCACTGAACCCTTTGGCGCGATGAAACGCGCGAGCTCGCGCGTGGTGCGCAGGTCGAACCGGGCCATGTCGGGCAGATCGTCACGCGCAAGGATCGTGGCGATCCCGTCCGCATGCCCCGCGACAATGTGGCCACCGAGTTCGTCGCCGATTTTCAAGGCGCGTTCCAAGTTGAGTTTCGTGCCGAGGGTCCAGTGTCTTGCGGTCGTCATGCGAAGCGTTTCGGCAGCGTCGTCATGCGAAGCGTTTCGGCAGCAGCATCGACGTCGAACCAGGTTTTGCCGCCCTCGACGCCCGATGCGACCACGGTGAGGCAGACGCCGTTGCAGGCGATCGAGGCGCCGTCTGCGATGGTGGAGCGGTCGTAATGGCAGCCGACGCGAAGCCGGTGCAGCTGGCCTTGCGCGGTTGGCGTCAGGCTTTTGACCTCGCCGATGTCGGTGACGATCCCGGTGAACATCAGACGCGCTCGTACACGGTGAGAATATCCTGATCGAGGTTCTCGCTAGCACGAATGCGAAGGCCCGGCGACTGCGTCAGCGAGGTGAGCGGCAGGCCTTCCAGCGCCGCGACACCGTCACCACCGATATTGTCCGGACCCCGCAGCAGCCAGAATTCGTCGACAAGGCCTGCCGAGACAAAGGCGGAGGCAATGCGCGCGCCTCCTTCGACCAAAAGCCGCGTAATGCCCTTTCCGGCGAGCGCGTGCAGCACGGCCTGCAGATCCAGCCCGGACCGCGGCATGGCCGTGGTCTCGAGGCGGATCACCTCGGCCCCGGCCGCGCCCAGCATCGTGGCGGCGGGCGCCTCGGCAAGGTCTGAAGTCATCACCCACAAGGGCGTGGCGCGGGCCGAACGAACCAGGCGGCTATTGCCCTGCATCCGCAAGGCGCGATCGAGCACCACCCGCACCGGGGAGCGTGCCTCCATACCGGGAAGGCGGCAGGTCAACAGCGGGTCGTCGGCGAGCACGGTTCCGATCCCGACCAGGATCGCATCGCTCTGAGCGCGCAAAAGGTGCATGCGCGCTTTTGCGGCCTCGCCCGTGATCGTGACTCGCTTGCGTTCCGCGCCGGCAATCTTGTCATCGCGTGAGACCGCGAGCTTGAGCATCACATGCGGGCGGTGATCGCGGACGCGGGCGAAATGCCCGGCGTGGTCGCGCGCCGCCTCAAGCGCACAAAGCCCGACATCGACCATAATCCCGGCGGCACGCAGCCTCGCGTGCCCCTGGCCGGCAACTTCCGGATTTGGATCCTCGATGGCTGAGACCACGCGCTTGATGCCTGCGGCGATGACGGCGTCGGTACAGGGCGGCGATTTGCCGACATGCGAACAGGGCTCCAAGGTAACGTAGAGCGTCGCTCCGCGCGCGGCCTCGCCGGCTTGCGCAAGCGCCACGGGCTCGGCGTGGGGACGGCCGCCCGGTTGCGTCCAGCCGCGCCCGACAATGATGCCGTCATTGACGACCACAGCACCGACGGCGGGATTGGGCCAGGTGCGGCCCTGCCCGCGCCGGCCGAGCGTCAGGGCGAGCTGCATGAAGCGCTGATCGGCAGCCTTCGTTTCCCTGGTTTTTTGCGCGAGCTGCTCTTCCAAAATACGGAAGATCATTTGCGTAACAAGGTGATCCGCGCGTCCTCGTCGCCGGAAAGCTCGCCGAGCACCGCTTCGAAATCCTTGGCTTCGCGGAAATTGCGGTAGACCGAGGCGAAGCGCACATAGGCGACGTCGTCGACCTGGCGCAGATGCTCCATCACAATCTCGCCGATCGCTTCCGAGGATATCTCGGCCTCGCCGCCGCTTTCCAGTTCGCGCACGATTGCGGAAACCATCTTCTCGACCCGCTCCGGATCGACCGGCCGCTTGCGCAAGGAGATTTGCAGCGAGCGCACCAGCTTGTCGCGGTCGAACGGCACCCTGCGGCCGTTGCGCTTGATGACCGTCAATTCGCGCAGCTGCACCCGCTCGAAAGTCGTGAAACGGAAATTGCAGGCAATACACACCCTCCGCCGCCGGATCACGGCGGAATCCTCGGTCGGCCGTGAGTCTTTCACTTGCGTATCGAGACTGTTGCAGCTGGGGCAACGCATTCGGAAGCGACCCTTATTGGTAGATCGGGAAACGATCGGTGAGCGAGCGCGCCCGCTCCTTGATGGCGGCTTCCGCTTTGGGCGCCGTGCCGTCCTCGGACTGGGCAACCGCATTCAGCACTTCGGCGATCATGCCGCCGACCTGCTTGAATTCGGCGACACCGAAGCCGCGCGTGGTGGCAGCCGGCGTGCCCAGACGCAAGCCGGAGGTGACGAACGGCTTTTCCGGATCGAAGGGGATGCCGTTTTTGTTGCAGGTGATGGCTGCGCGCACCAGCGCCTTTTCCGAAATGTTGCCTTTCAATCCCTTGGGCCTGAGATCGACCAGCATCAGGTGGTTATCGGTGCCGCCCGAAACGATGTCGAGGCCCTCGGCCCGCAGGCTTTCGGCCAGCGCCCTCGCGTTCTCGACCACGTTCCTTGCATAGATCTTGAAGTCCGGGCGCAGCGCTTCGGCAAACGCCACCGCTTTGGCCGCGATCACATGCATCAACGGGCCGCCCTGCAGGCCGGGGAAGATCGCCGAATTGAACTTCTTGGCCAGCGCCTCGTCGTTGCACAGGATCAGGCCGCCGCGCGGGCCGCGCAGCGATTTGTGCGTGGTGGTCGTGGTGACATGCGCATGCGGTACGGGCGAAGCGTGGACGCCACCGGCCACCAGGCCTGCGAAATGCGCCATGTCGACCATCAGGTAGGCGCCGATAGAGTCGGCAATTTCGCGGAAACGCTTGAAATCCCATGGGCGGGAATAGGCCGATCCGCCGGCGATGATCAGTTTTGGCCGAACCTGTTCGGCTTGTCGTGCAACCGCCTCCATGTCGATGATCTGGTCCTCGCGGCGCACGGTGTAGTGCTGTGCCTTGAACCATTTGCCGGACATGTTGACCGGCGAACCGTGGGTGAGATGACCACCGGCGGCGAGATCGAGGCCCATGAAGGTATCACCGGGCTGCAGCAGCGCCAGGAACACGGCCTGGTTCATCTGGCTGCCGGAATTGGCCTGCACGTTGGCGAAGTTCGCGCCGAACAATTTCTTGGCGCGCTCGATTGCAAGGCTCTCCACCACGTCGACCCATTCGCAGCCGCCGTAGTAGCGATTGCCGGGATAGCCTTCGGCATATTTGTTGGTCAGCACCGAACCTTGGGCTTCCAGCACCGCGCGGCTGACGATGTTTTCCGAGGCGATCAACTCGATCTCGTGGCGCTGACGACCGAGCTCGCCGGAAATGGCGGCGGCGATATCAGGGTCGGCCTCCGCCAGTCGGGCGGTGAAGAACGAGTCGGGCGCGGAAGCGGTCTTTGCGCCGGCCTTGGTAGAAATGGAAGAAGAGCTCATGGGCGAAAAATCTCCACCGCCGCAACCGGATAGCGGGTTGGCGGGCGGTCAAACGCAGCGGTCAAAGAGTGCTCGCGGGATACCATATTGACCGGAATTGGCCAAGCACTTGCGGTAGGAGTCTGATATTTATGCATTATGAGACAAAGCGCTGAAATTGCCAATTATCATATTGATATATAATAGTTCTTTGTAAACAGACGCTCCAAGAAAACCAACGGGTAAGCATTGGGTAAGCAGCCTCGCCAGAAATAACCCACTAAATATTAACCGGGCCGGCGGGCGTTCTAACCAAAAGAGCCCGCCAACTCTGAGGCGGCCTCTATGGCAACCCGGCGGCTGTTGGCTAAGGGCTAGGAGCTGCCTTCGCTAGGACCCTTCGGGGAAATGGCGTCAAGCTCGGCGCGCATCGCGTCCATATCGGCGAGCAATTTTTCAAATTTTGACCGCAGAGGCTTCGTCGCGTCTTCATCTGACTTGCTCAGATATTCCTGAAGAGCTTCCACGGCATCAGAAAGGGCGTCTGCAATTCCCATGTGTCTATCCTTTGAGAGGTGGAAACCCGCCGGGATGAGGCGGCGGCTCTCTGTGGCAGTAAGCGGATTGAAGCGCTGGAGCGACGCGAGCGGCGTTCGAACGGATTGACGAATGGAAGGAATGATTTGCGAGATCGCCGGACCCCGCCTTTGCTGGTCCCGAGAAGACGAGCTTCTCGGATGGGTGCCTAGATAATGCCACGAACTCGAACGAGGCTCTTGCTGTTTCGCGCAGCGCGCGAAACGATCAACTCGGTTTGCTCGGGCCAGGGTGGGACATGAAGTTCGTAACGAGTTTGGTTGCCGCAGTTCTCTTGCTTGCGGGTGCCGGCGTAAGCCATGCGGAAGTCCGAATTAGTGGTGATCACGGCGGACAGATCGGCCGTTATTTAGATCGCTACCAACATTTGCGAGCCTCAGGCCAAACAATAATCATCGATGGCCTTTGCGCCTCGGCCTGTACAATTATCCTCGCCACGATCCCTCACGACAAAATCTGTGTAACTCCAAACGCCAACCTCGGTTTTCACGCAACGTGGGATTTGGGAGCCAACGGACGTGCCACTGCGAACCCGGAAGCAACCCGGACACTTTATTCCATGTACCCATCGCAGGTCCGACACTGGATCGCTAGTCAAGGCGGCCTGACTCAACGCATGATCTTTCTGCGAGGCAGGCAGCTGGAGGCCATGTATCACCCCTGCCACTGAAGCGGATTTAGCCGCTCGTGTTGGTTGGTTGCCGGCCCTCGATAGCCCGTGCAGCAAGACACCAAGCTCGAATTGTTCATTAACGCAAAATCGGCGAAGGCGCTTGGCATCAAAGTTCCGCTCCCCCTGTCCGGTCGCGCAGACGAGGTGATCGAGTGAAGAAAGTTATTTCCGGTTATGGTCGATTTTGTTGAAAAAGTCTGCGGTTGCGCTGGGTGAAATTCGCTGATTCAGTCGTCGAGAGGGGACTGAATCATGATGGGGCATCAGAAGGTTGAGCAGGCTGCTTTGTTCTATGAGTTCTCGCTTGAGCGGCACGTTCCGACCAATCATCTGTTGCGGTCGATCGACAGGTTTGTGGAGCTCGGCGAGCTAAGGCGTGAGTTATCCGCATTTTACAGCACGATCGGGCGTCCCTCGATTGCTCCCGAATTGATGATCCGGATGCTACTGGTCGGATACTGTTTCGGCATCCGATCCGAGCGGCGCTGGTGCGAAGAGGTCCACCTGAACCTGGCGTATCGCTGGTTTTGCCGCCTTGGGCTTGATGGCGACGTCCCCGACCATTCGACCTTCTCGAAAAACCGTCATGGTCGTTTCCGAGAGAGCGATCTGCTGCGACGGCTGTTTGAAACCATCTTGCGCCGCTGCATCGACCAAGGACTGGTTGGCGGAGAAAGTTTTGCGGTCGATGCCAGCCTGATCAAGGCAGACGCGAACCGGCAGAACGGCATCGAAGGCGAGAAGGGATTGCCCCCCGAAGCTGCGGGCCGTGCCATCGATGAGTATCTGGCCGTCCTGGACGATGCAGCGTTTGGAGCAGCGACCGAGATCGTTCCCAAGTTCATCTCTCCGGCCGATCCAGCAGCCCGCTGGACTGGCGCCCACGGCGGACAGGCGTTCTTTGCTTACTCCACGAACTACCTGATCGATGTTGAGAATGCGATCATTGTCGACGTCGAACCGACCGCGGCGATCCGGCAGGCGGAAGTTCTCGCGGCCAAGCGGATGATCGAGCGAACCGCCAAGAACTTCGCTCTCCGCCCGTCGAGGTTACTTGGTGACAGTGCCTATGGTTCGGCCGAGATGCTGGGCTGGCTGGTCGATGAACGAGGGATCGAGCCGCATGTGACCGTGTTCGACAAATCGGCGCGCAAGGACGGCAGCTTCTCGCGCGAGGACTTTAGCTATGATCAGGCCAATGACGTTTATATCTGCCCTGGCGGCAAGACCCTGACCACGACAGGCACGCGCGTGAATGACGGCGATACCTTGCTCTATCGAGCAAGCAAAGCTGACTGCGACGCTTGTGCCTTGAGATCACGGTGCTGTCCGAACACGCCCGCTCGAAAAGTGCCGCGCTCGATCCATGAGCACGCCCGTGATATGGCACGCGAGATTGGCAAGTCCTGGGAAGGTCGAGTATCGCGACGGCTGCGCAAGAAGATCGAAATGCTGTTCGCTCACCTAAAACGCATTCTCAAACTGGATCGACTGCGATTAAGAGGACCAAATGGTGCCCATGACGAGTTCCTCCTCGCAGCAACTGCCCAGAACCTCCGGAAGCTGGCCAAATTGATACCAATCCCGAGCCCGCAGCCGGCCTAAAAAAGCTGGCAACCTTAAAGGCCAACCC
>Ga0210396_10001449_pt1 | contig 25678 bp, 20 predicted proteins | sample IncBWH17OmetaG_FD_155466 | JGI IMG/M metagenome (GOLD analysis project Ga0210396, IMG submission 155466) | Forest soil microbial communities from Barre Woods Harvard Forest LTER site, Petersham, Massachusetts, United States - Inc-BW-H-17-O ... | reverse complement strand
AAGCGTCATCATCCAGGGCGTCGATGAGTCCGAGCGCCCGTTCAATGAGTTCCAGAGAACGGTCCGCGTTGATCGAGGACAAACAGTATGACCAATCAAGGAGCGCTCGTATTTCGACCTCGATATTCCCGTAAGCGGAGGCTCGCTCAGTCAAAGCCTCGTAGGTCTCAATGCAACGCGTATCGGAGCAGACAAAGTAAATCGTCGCCAGCTTCTCTAGGACCGGGAGTTCCGTGATTGCCCGTTCAGACTCGGGAAGGCTGCTTATCAATTCGAGTGAGTGCCGCAGAATGCCGGCGCTCTCTCGATGGGCATATCGCTGTTCAGCGGTTTGCGCCGCCAGGCGCAGATACTTCACAGTGCGCACCCAGTCGGAGGCTTCCTCGAAATGGTGGGCCAACTCTGCCGCTATCTCTTCCACTCGTCCGAAGTGGAGCGCTTCCAGCCGCTCTCCGATGAGTCGATGAGACCTTGCCCTCCGCCCTGGCGCTTGACGACCATATAACACCTCGCGGTAGATTACGTGGACAAACTGGTAGCGCGTACAGATGGTCCCATCCGGGAATTGATATGCGTCGAGGCGGCGAATGATATGATCCCGGCGTGCCAAGTTCTCACAAAGATCTTCGAAGTGTTGCGGCTCAGTATCTGTTGCCGCCGCGCTTGCTGTGCATGCAAACGCAGCCCCCTCAACGCTCGCTGCTTCCAACACTCGCTGTGCCTGTGGTGTAAGCCGATCGATTTGAATCTCGACCATCTGGCGCAGCGTCTCCGGCACCTGTAGATCGACTTCGTCCAGAGGGATCCTAAGCTTTAGCTCTCCGTCTTCCCGGAAGATCACATCGCGCTCAAACATGTGGTCGAGTACGGCCACCATAAATAAGGGAATCCCCTCTGAATGTCGATGTAATAGTTTCGCCAGGTCATCCCGCAAATCTGTCTGGCCGGACGTGTCAAGATATTCGGCTATGTCGCGCTCCGCCAGTGGCTCCAGCGGAATTTCGTCACATAGCTGATGAACCAGCAAGTCCTGCTTGAGCACATTGATGGGGTGCTCCGAGAGCGTTGCGTCCAGTGGACGATATGTGCCCACAAGGAATAGCCCGGTTGGCCTTTGGCGACGGGCTAGCTCTGAGATGAGATCGACGGTGGAATAGTCCACCCAGTGGAGATCCTCGAAAATCAGCAACAACGGAGTTGCTGAAGTGACGGTGTCCAGCGCCTCAGCTATCTCGCGCAGCATACGCCCCGCCGTAGCGCCCGCAACTTCGCGTTGAAGCATTTGGCGACGTTCGGGTTTCAAAAGTGCCGGAAACTGTACCAGCCAGGTCGGAGCCTGCATTGCCAGTGTCTGAACGATTGAGTCTCCAGCAACGCCGCAAAGTTCACCCAATGCCTTCAGCATTGGGTAATAGGCTTCCTTTTCTCCGTACCCCTCGATGCACTGACCTCTCGCGATAAGCAGGCCGGTCACCTCAGCGGCTGCCCTCCGCTGGAACTCGTCCACGAGGGTGGTCTTGCCAATACCCGGCTCCCCAGTGATAAAGACTACTTGCCGTTGGTGCCGCAGCATCGCGTGAAGGCGATTCTGCAATTGAGCGATGGCAAGGTCTCTTCCCACCAGCTTGCCTTTCGCCGGTCTGGTTGGGACAGTATCCGGTCTGGGACCTTCGCTGACTGCTGCGATGAAGCGGTATCCACGGCGGGCAAGTGTTTCGATGAATCGAGGCCTCTTCGGATTGTCTCCGAGCGCGCTTCGGACGTCTTTGATATGACTGCTCAGGACTGCAGGTTGGACGAAAGTGTCGGGCCATAAGGCTTCGATCAGTTCGTTATGTGTAACCAGTCGGTGAGCGTGCTCCACCAGATACTGCAGAACGCTGAACGCCTTGGGTGCCAATAGAACGCGTTCGTACTCGCCCGTGTCATGGCTGCGCCATAGACATTGGTTGGCGGTGTCGAATCGAAATGGGGGGAACTCCTTCACCTCTGCACCCCCAGAGCTGATGCTGGTTCTTCGGTCCAAATCAACAGAACACTAGCATCTGCCCACGCAAGCTCTCTTGTTTCAGACTCTTAGGATAGCGCAAAGGACACACTGGACAGAGTTTCTCCAGAAAAACACCAACGTTCGTTCAAGATTTCGCCATGGCCCTTTCCATAGATTCGTTCTAGCGCGCCGCGAATGTTGAACGCGCGTAAGGGCCGCGAAACCAAGCCATCCCGGGCCGCACCTGGTTCGGTGTTCGCGGTACCTCGTTATCGACGACGAAAGGATTCGCTGACAAAGTAGACGAGCAGTTAAAGCTGTGGATGCCTCCAATGACGCAGCGGCAGGATCTTTGACAGAGTGCCGACATCCCGGGCATGCGCCCAGGATGTCGTCACCCTGCAGGAGTGGAACGACCAGCCCGCACTGCAACAGTTCTTGATTATTCAGTGAGTTATGGGGCCGCAAGGTCCGCTGTGATCTTGGCCCCTATCTTGCTTTCCACGGACATATCGCGTGACACGATGACGCCGCTGAAGAATCAGGCGCAGAACGGCGCGTTGCGCTTGGAGAGATTGGACGACCTACACCCGCTGTCTTCGAAGGGGCAAAAAGGAGAAACGATGGCTGCAATCAGTACGTTGAAGGAGCAATACATTCGCGAGGAAACCGACAGCCTCGGCGTAGTCCAAGTTCCTGGGGATAAGCTGTGGGGCGCCCAGACGCAACGCTCGCTTGAGCACTTCAGCATCGGACAGGATCTGATCCCGCGCGAGATGATTGCGGCATACGCCACTCTGAAAAAAGCCGCTGCGAATGCCAACTATGCGGGCAAACGCCTCGATGATCAGCGGCACCAGTTAATCGTTGCAGTCTGTGATGAAATCCTCGCCGGCGGCCATGCGGACATGTTTCCGTTGCACGTATGGATGACAGGCAGCGGCACACAATTCAACATGAACGTGAATGAGGTGATCTCCAACAGATGCTGCCAGCTGGCGGGTACGGAGGTCGGAAGTAAGGCACCAGTTCATCCCAACGACCACGTCAACATGTCGCAGTCCTCGAACGATTCTTTTCCCACCGCGATGAATATCGCGGCAGCAGTTAATGCGAAGCAGCGACTCATACCCGCGGTGAAGGCGTTGCGCGATGCGATTGCGGCGAAGGCCGACGAGTGGAAAAACGTCGTTAAGATCGGACGCACTCATATGCAGGACGCCACTCCACTCACGCTTGGGCAGGAGTGGTCAGGCTACGCTGGCATGCTTAGCGACGATCTTGAGCGTATCGAGGATGCATTGAAAGGCGTATACCGTCTTGCACTTGGAGGCACAGCGGTAGGAACCGGCATAAATGCTTCTCCTGAATTCGGCGACGCTGCCGCCGCGGAGATTGCCAAGCTTACAAGGCTTCCCTTTGTTAGCGCGGCGAACAAGTTCACGGTGCAGGGCGCTCACGATGCCCTCGTTCAGCTCTCCGGCTCGCTGCGCACCCTGGCCGTCTCGCTCTACAAGATCGCCAACGATATCCGGCTGCTGTCGTGCGGTCCGCGTGCCGGCTTTGCTGAATTGCTGATCCCCGAAAACGAGCCCGGCTCTTCGATCATGCCGGGCAAGGTGAATCCGACCCAGGCCGAGGCTCTGACCATGATCGCTGTCCAAGTGATGGCTAACGATGTAGCGGTTGGCTTCGGCGGCGCTGGCGGATATCTGGAGATGAACGTTTATAAGCCCCTGATCATCTTCAACGTGACTCACTCCATCTCGATCCTGACCGACGGATGCACGAATTTCCGGGAATTCCTGGTCGAAGGGACGAAGCCGAATTTGAAGAAGATCAAGGAATACGTGGATCGCTCACTGATGCTGGTGACCGCACTTTCACCCGTCATTGGATACGACAAAGCATCGAAGATTGCGCACTACGCGCTAGACAACGACCTCTCGCTCAAACAAGCCGCACTGAAGCTCGGGTTTGTAACGGCAGACGAGTTCGACCGCGTCGTCGATCCGGCCAAGATGGTGCACGCATACGTTGCGCAAGCCAACTGACGGAACCCGCAGTTTATGACTCGATCCAGTCACAACGATCGACAACTCATGCAAACGAAGGAGACAAGGTGACCACGAATAAGCGCGGAATTGAATTGCTTCACGATCCATCGCTCAACAAGTCAACTGGCTTCACCGAGGCCGAGAAACAATCGCTCGGCGTTGTTGGACTCGTACCCGACGTCACGGAATCGATCGAGACTCAGTTGAGTCGCGTCTTGCTGCAGCTGAAGGAAAAGGCCACTGACCTTGACCGATTTATCTACCTGATGAATTTACTCGACACGAACGAGACGCTCTTCTATCGCACCCTCATGTCGGATCCAGCCCGCTTCCTCGAGATCGTCTACGATCCAACGATCGGCGAGGCATGCCTGAAGTTCGACCACATCATGCGTCGTCCACACGGCATGTATCTGTCGATCACTCGCAAGGGACACGTAAAGCAGGTGCTGAAAAACTGGCCCGTTAAAGACGTGCGCTTCATCTGCGTCACCAACGCCGGCCGCATCCTGGGCTTAGGCGACTTGGGCGCCAATGGTATGGGCATTCCGATCGGCAAGCTGCAACTTTACACCGCCGCGGCGGGCGTGCCGCCCCAGGGCCTACTCCCGATGTATCTGGACGCCGGCACGAACAACGAAACCTATCTCAATGATCCGCTTTACGTCGGTCTTCGGCAGCACCGGCCGTCGAGTGATGAGTTGTACGCCTTTGTCGACGAGTTCATCGAAGCGGTTCAGGGGGTCTTTCCAAACTGCTGTATCCATTTCGAAGACTGGACCGGAGCCGACGCGATCGCCCTGCTTGCCCGTTATCGCGACAAGGTGTCCTGCTACAACGACGATATTCAAGGGACCGCCGGCGTCACGCTCGCCGGACTGATCAATGCTCTCAAAATCAGCGGCGGCCAACTCAAGGACCAGCGCATCCTCTTTCTAGGCTCGGGCTCTGCCGCCATCGGCCTCGCGGACTTGATTGTCTCTGCGCTGGGCCAGCAAGGTATCGCGCCGGAAAAGGCCCGACAGCAGATAAGGCTGTTCGACACGCAGGGACTGGTCGTTGCCGGGCGTGCCGGTCTTGCCGCAGCCAAGCTGCCGTATGCACACAAGATTCCCCCGAGCAAACCCTTTAACCATCTCGACCTGGCGACCGAGCAACCACAGATTGTCGCGGCCATCGAGGATTTCAAGCCAACGATCCTCATCGGTGTCAGCACCGTGGGCAAACTGTTCTCGCAGGAGATCGTCGAGGCTATGTCGCGCCACAACGAGCGGCCAATCATCTTTGCGCTTTCCAACCCGACCGAGAAACACGAATGCCTGCCCCAGGACGCATATACCTGGTCGAAGGGTAAGGTGGTCTACGCCGGCGGTGTGCAATTCCCACCGGTACAGTTCGCCGGGAAGACGTACCTGCCATCCCAGGCCAACAACTTATACATCTTCCCCGCCGTTGGCATGGCTATCTATGCCACCAATGCGAGGCGAGTGACGGACGAAATGTTCATCGAGGCAGCCCATGCCGTCGCCGACCAGGTGACGCCCGAGCAGTTGAAGCTGGGGATGCTCTTCCCGCCGCAGTCGAACATTCTGGAGGTCGAGGTTCAAACTGCCGCGCGGGTAGCCAAGCTCATCTTCGATGCGGGCCTGGCCCGTGTGGATCGGCCCGCCGATATGGCGGCGTTTATCCGGAAGCATGTCTACAGGCCTGAATACCGGACCGTAGGGACTCCGGAACTGCAACTCGCCTAAGTACAAGCGGGCTCACCACCCGAGACACGATGGGGACGTCGCGCCGTTCATATGGTTCGCGAAGTCCCCGCCCTGCACAAGGTTGCACTCATCGACTGTTAGGGGCTCTTGGTTCATGGACGCGAGTGCTCTGAAACAGGATGGAGTTATGACATCAACACAAACACAAGACACCAAAACGATAAGTAAGAGCCGTGCAGTCGGCACGGGAGGAGCGCTAGCGATCTCATGCTTCGTTAGCTATGCGGTGATCACTCACCTCCTTAACCGAGCATACTTCGTGTCTCGGGATGATGATCTTCTCGGTGGAATGTGGGCGGTGGCCGCAACCATCTTCGTTTATCGCGAGAGCTACCGGCAGAGCGTACTTGCCGCTCTATCACGTATTGCTGCAACCCTGCTGAGCTTTGTGCTTTGCCTCGTGTACTTATTAATTTTCCCGTTTTCGGCGTGGGGCATGGCCGCCTTGATCGGTATCGGTGCGATCGTTCTGAACCTGTTCGGTAGATCGGAAGACATCATCACGACGGGAATCACAACTGCGGTCGTGATGGTCGTAGCCGGCATCAGCCCGGAGCACGCGTGGCAACAGCCCGTCCTGCGTTTAATCGACACCGCTATCGGCATCGCAGTTGGCATCGCGGCCGCGTGGATAAGCCTGACCATCGGATCAAGATCTAACCCACAGCCCAGTCGCGCCTGAGTCATACCGGAGCCGAAAGGATAACTAGAAATGGCAACACAGACCGAAGCAACAGATCGAAGGACGATATCAAAGGACACGAGGATTGGTCTCTTCATTCCTTGCTACATCGACATGATGTTTCCTGAGGTTGGGATAGCCGCCCTGCAACTCCTGGAGCGATTCGGGCTCAATGTGAGTTACCCGCTCAATCAGACATGTTGCGGTCAGCCTATGGCCAATAGCGGAGATGAGGCCAATGCCGAAGCAGCCGAACTTCTCTTCGTGGAGAACTTCAAGGATTACGACTACATCATCGGACCGGCAGGAAGTTGCGTCAAACAGGTTCGCTGTCACTTTGATGTTATCGACCAATCCGACGATGTTAAACACGTTCGTCAACACACCTATGAGTTAGTTGAATTCCTCCACGATATTTTGAAAGTCGACTCTTTCCCCTGGGCGGAATTCCAGCACTCAGTAGCGCTGCACAATAGCTGCAGTTCCATCCGCGGGCTCGGCATTGCCAAGCCATCCGAGATCATGGGGGTTCCTTTCGATAAGACAGCGACGCTGCTCTCGAAGGTGAAGGGCTTAGTTCTGGTGCCTGTAGATAGGCCGGATGACTGCTGCGGTTTCGGCGGCACCTTCTGCGTTACTGACGAAGTGGTCTCCGCCCGGATGGGATTGGAGAAGGCTCACGATCATCTTCGCCACGGTGCTGAATACGTGGTCTCGCCCGACATGTCGTGCCTGATGCACCAGCAAGGGATCGCGCGGCGCGCCAGACTGGATCTGAAATATGTCCATGTCGCGCAGGTGTTAAATGGCGGCCCATTCTAAGAGAGGACTTTCGGATATGAGCAATACAACGCAGGTTGATCCGGCCAAGGCAGCCGAACTATTCATCATTCACGATCAAGTCCACGAGCCGATGCATGATCGTTTCCTATGGGCAACGATGCAACGGCGCGATGCAGAAGCCGCGGACATTCCGGAGTGGGAGGAGCTTCGCGAGATTGCCTCGACGATCAAAGAGCATACGCTCACGCATCTCGATCATTACTTGGAAGAGTTCGAGGCGAATGCCACGAAACGCGGCGCGCACGTCCACTGGGCGTTGGATGCTGCCGAGCACAATCAGATTGTGCATTCCATTCTAAAGGATCACGGCGTTAAGGAGATGATCAAGAGCAAGTCCATGCTCCAGGAGGAGTGTCAGATGACACCCTTCCTGCAAAACCGCGGCATCAGGGTCGTCGAATCGGATCTGGGTGAACGAATCCAACAGCTCGACGGTCAACCACCTAGTCACATTGTGTTCCCAGCCGTCCACAAAACGCGGAAAGACGTGGCAGAACTATTTGCGCGCACCGTTGGTACCGATCCAAACAACGATGACCCCCACTTTCTGACTGAGGTCATTCGAAATAACGCACGTCCGAGATTTTTAGCGGCGGGAGCGGGCATGACGGGCGGCAATTTTGCGATCGCTGAAACGGGAACCTTCATGGTTTGCACGAATGAAGGCAATGCCGACATTGGGGCATCTGTACCGCCGCTTCATATTGCAAGCATCGGTATTGAGAAAGTGATCCCGCGAGTGGAAGATGCTGGCGTATTTCTGCGACTTCTGGCGCGGAGTGCGGAAGGTGCTCCTCTCACCCAGTATTCGTCTCATTTCACAGGACCGAGAAAGGGTGGCGAGCTGCACATCGTGCTGGTTGACAACGGACGCAGCCGTCGCCTTGGCATGCCGGACTTCTGGCATTCCCTGAAGTGCATCCGCTGCGGCGCTTGCATGAACACGTGCCCTGTCTATCGCCGAAGTGGTGGTCTGGCTTACGGTGCAACCTATTCTGGCCCGATCGGCGTCATCCTCGACCCCACGTTCGATGAATTCAAGTACAGCGAACTGCCATTTCACTCGACCTTGTGCGGATCATGCTCGGATGTCTGTCCGGTGAAAATCGACATCAGCGACCAAATTTTCAAGTGGCGCAGGGTGATGGCGAAAAAAGGATACCTGCCATTGGCAAAACGCCTGTCATTTGCAGTTGCTGGGCATGTCCTCGGCCACCCCGAGGAATACCACGCGATGGAGAAGGTTGCCGGGCCGGCGATGGACTTCGCGCCGCATTCCCTCTTGCACAACCGTTCCCTGAATCCCTGGGGACGGGACCGGGAACTCCCGCAAATGGCGAACCAGACCTTCCGCGAGTGGTATCTCGCAAATCGGAGCGAAGATGCAAACGTTCAAATTTAGTCGTGAAGTAATCTTGGCAGCGATCCGCTCCAACCTCCCGCAACAACAAGTGGGGCATCCGGGGATTCCGGTTTTTCAACGCCCGAACAGGCCTCTCAAGCCTGAGTTTGAACAACTTCTCCAGCAAGCCGGAGGAGCCTCTCATGATGTTGGCACCGTGGCGCAAGCTGAGGCCAAGTTGATGGCGCTCCATCCCGGAGCAAAGGTGGTTTGCTCGGCCGTGCCCGAAATCGCCGGCACGCGCCGCGTGGAGAAGGTTCGCGATCCACACGAACTCGCAGACGTGGATGTCGGCGTTATCCGGGCACAGTTCGGCGTTGCGGAAACGGGTGCCATCTGGCTGACCCAAGAAGATCTTGTTGTGGACGCGCTAGCAGTGTTGTCCCAACATCTTGTTGTTCTGCTGGATCCGGAGCAGATCGTGCCCGATATGCACGAGGCCTATCGTCGCGTGAGACTCGATGAGACAGCCTATGGGTGTTTCATGATGGGGCCATCCGCGACTGCGGATGTGGAAGCAACCCTTGTACACGGCGCTCAGGGAGCTCGCTCGTTGAACATATTCTTCCTGCCGCCCCACCAACTGCCAATTGTGCGGGCCTCAACAAGCGCCTCAATGGATTGAAAGAGAGAGCGATCTATCGCAGTCGGACGGTAGCGTAAGTTGCAGATTCATTCTCCACCACGTTCGATGTCGACTCCACCAAGGAGAAAAGGAGCAAATTCCATGACCGCTGACATTCGCCCGCCGAAAGCGTGGCTCTACTTTGCACTGGCCTTTGTCGGTGGCTATGGTGATGCAGCCGGTGTGGTTCTCGCTAAGACGTTTACCGGACACGTAACAGGTAGCTTGGTGCTGGCAGCAATTGCCACAGCAGCTCACAAATGGAGCGCGCTGGTGGCACGTTTCTCGGCCGTTCTGTTCTTCTTGGTCGGAGTTATCTTAAGCGTGCTGATCGAACGCGCTCTCGCCGCAAGGCAATACTTCAATTCCTTGCTCCCCGTACTGAGCATTGAAGTGATATTGACAATGATCGCCTATCTGGCATTTGCCTCCCGTGCGGCTGCGCGAGTCGAGGTCTTTGTGGTCTGCATGTCTCTCGCTCTCGGAATGCAAAACGGCGCATTTCAGCGTACTGGAGGCATCAGTGTTCACACAACCTACCTCACGGGAATGATTACAAGCCTGATGACGTCGGAAGCGATAAAGCCGCACTTCATGGGCGCTCGAGATCCGAACCGAAGGCTCCTCTATGGAATATGGCTCGCATTTTTCGTGGGCGGCGCGATAGGTGCTGCTATGGCCCTTCGGTTTAAGGGAGTCGGCATTCTTGGTGTCACTTTCCTTCTGCTCATCATCCTTATATCTCGTATTCGAGAGAGAGGATTGTTGACCACCTGACCATTATTGGCCCCAGGAACGCGTGGCTGGAAGAGCCATTTTGCTGCAACTTCCATTGCCGATTTAGCAAGCCTAAGAAACCAGGAGAGTAGCCCATTGGACAATTTCATTGCAGCCCGTTCTCAAATGGGGATGTCCTTAGCATTCCACATCATCTTTGCAACGATTGGTGTTTCGTTGCCCTTGATGATGACCATCTCCGAATGGCGGTGGAGGTCGACCGGCGATCCGATCTACCTCTTGCTAGCAAAGCGCTGGGCGAAGGGGACAACCATCCTCTTCGCCGTCGGCGCTATCTCCGGCACCGTCCTGTCCTTTGAACTCGGTCTTTTATGGCCGCGGTTTATGCAGTATGCCGGTGCTGTCATTGGAATGCCATTTTCACTGGAAGGTTTCGCCTTCTTCACTGAGGCGATCTTTCTTGGGATTTACCTATATGGTTGGGACCGAGTGCCGGGGTGGTTTCATCTTCTCTCGGGAATCATCGTCGCGATCAGCGGTGTCCTCTCCGCCATCTTTGTCACCCTTGTAAACGGCTGGATGAATACACCGACAGGCTTCGATATCGTGGCTGGTAAGTTCCAGAACATTCACCCGTTTGTTGCGATGCTCAATCCGGCCGGAGTTCCGGAAGCGGTACACATGGTCCTCGCAGCGTATGCGGCAGCCGGCTTTGCAACAGCCGGCATCCACGGCTGGCTTCTCCTGCGCAGCAGCAGGAATCGATTCGATGAGGTCGCCATTGGAATCGCGTTACTCGTCGGTGGTACAGCTGTACTCCTCCAGAGCGTGAGTGGCGACGCACTTGCTCGCATGGTAGCGGCCAAGCAACCGATGAAGCTGGCCAGTCTAGAAGGCCAATTTAAGACCGAAACCGGCGCACCGTTTCGCATCGGCGGGCTTCCCTTTCCAGACAAACGCGAAACAAATTATGCCATCGACATACCGTACGGTCTAAGTCTTCTCTCATTTCATAATCCCCATGCGCTGATCAAGGGACTCGATCAGGAACCGGAGTCCGACTGGCCTAACGTGCAGATGGTGCACATCTGTTTTCAGATCATGGTTGGCTGCGGGAGCCTGTTGTCTCTCTTTGCTCTGCTGGCCGGCTGGCTAACTTGGAGGAGACCTCCACTCATTAACCACAAACCCTATCTCAAAGCACTCGTTCTGGTTAGTCCGCTGGGCTTCGTCGCACTGGAGGCGGGATGGATGGTGACGGAGCTGGGCCGTCAGCCCTGGATCATTTACCACCTCATGCGCACCAAAGATGCGGTGACTTCCATGCCGAACGTTACGATCACGTTCCTCGTGATGACAGTGCTCTACGTGATTCTCGGAGTCATCGTTGTTTGGTTATTGAGCAGGCATGTGATCGCAACACCGGACAGAAAACAACAACTTGTACGCCCGGGGGTTCTGGTATGACCGCAGATGTCATTCTCGCGGGTGTCGTGCTCGCTGCACTCGTGATCTATTCGTTACTTGGCGGAGCTGACTATGGCGCGGGATTCTGGGATCTTCTTTGTTCCGGACCGCGCCAGCAAGACCAGCGTGACTTGATCGCCAGGGCGATCCAGCCAGTGTGGGAGACAAATCATATCTGGCTCATCCTGCTTGTAGTCCTGATGTTTTCCGGCTTTCCGGCAGCATTCAGCGAGATCAGCCTTGGGCTTGCCGTACCGATCTTCCTGATCTTGCTTGGCATTGCCCTGCGTGGTTCATCGTATGTCTTCCGCGCCTATTTCACGGGAAGCGTTCGCACACAGCTCTATTGGGGCAATGTCTTCTCGATATCGAGCAGTATCACTCCTCTATTTCTAGGGATGGTGATCGGGGCGATCTCCAGCGATGCTGTGCTGGTGAAGCACGGCATCAGTGAAAACGGCTTCCTTAGAACATGTTTCCAACCGTTCCCGCTCATCGTCGGCATACTGTCGCTCTCGCTCTTCGCCTATCTATCCGCCTGCTACCTCATTATCGAAACAGACGATGCGGCGCTCCAGAATGATTTCAGGAGCCGCGCTCTATTCTCAGGATGTGTTTCTCTGGTGGCTGCCTTTGCAACCTATGTCGTCGCAGGGAATGCCGCGCAAGGAATCCGCGATGGCCTGTCTCGCGCACCCTATGTTTGGCTGATAGAGGTAAGCGCCGCTATAGCGGCCCTCGCCGCGTTCCAAGCTCTCTGGACAAGGCGTTATCAGCGTGCCCGGATAGCGGCTGCAGCGCAGGTTGCTCTCATCGTATTCGGTTGGGGTGTTGCACAGTATCCCTATCTCGTCCGTCCCGAACTCACAATCTATAACAGCGCCGCTCCGACGAACATTGTGTCGGATCTGCTGATCGCTGTCGCAATGGGCGCTGTGGTTTTGATCCCTTCGCTCATCCTGCTGCTGCTCGTCTTCAAAACGCATCGCGAATCTATATCAGTCGGTGCTGACACAACGGCTGTCTAACCCAGCGGAGAACCCGTATGCCTATGCTTGTTCCAATTTCGAAGTCATTGCAAGACGCACTTGAGAAAATATCCAAAGAGACAGGAGAGCCTATCTCTCAGCTCGTTTCGAGCGCACTCGCCCATTGCCTCGGTGTACCGCAACACACGCTCTTCCAGGTCTCAACATCTGGTGCTCTTGTCCAGGGGATTTACCAGCGGGTTGTGTCGAGCAGATTCTTGCTCAACTACGGCGACTTCGGTCTTGGAACCTTCGAGAACCTCGACGGCGAGATGGTTGTGCTTGACGGAGCAATCTATCAGGTACGCAGTGATGGCGAAGTCTTGAACATCACCGATGATGTGGGAACCCCTTTCGCGGTAGTGACGCGCTTTACCGCCGACCAGGATCAAACGATTGAGAGTGCATTGAGCTTTGAGGAGATCACCAAAATCTGCGACCGGTATCGTGATTCGGACAATCTCTTTTACGCCTTCCGCATCGACGGCCACTTCGCGCACATTCACACTCGCGCCATGAAAGCCACGCTCGATGGGCTTCCTCTGGCCAAGGCGGCGGCTATCCAACCGGAATTTGAATTTACGGATGTCGAAGGAACTCTTGTAGGCATTTGGGCTCCGCAGTTTTCGAGTGCCCTCAACATTGCCGGGTACCACTTCCACTTCATCTCCGAAGACCGCACCAAGGGAGGTCATCTCCTTGAATGCAGTGGGAAGAACCTACGAGTTCGCGTGGACAGACTCAATGACTTCCATCTGTCTCTTCCGGAATCGGAAGAGTTCCTACAGGCGGACCTCACCAAAGACACGTCGAAAGACCTCGCCTATGCAGAACAAATTCACAAAAGGGAAAACGCCTAATGTCTACGGAGAAGAAACAGAGTGAGCAGCAGACGGGTGCAGATATCGTCGTCAAGACGCTCGAACAGCATGATGTGAAGTGGGTCTTCGGAGTTCCGGGCGCGAAGATCGACAAGGTCTTCAATACGCTCGTCGACTCTTCGATCAAGACGGTTGTCTGCCGGCATGAGCAGAATGCAGCTTTTATTGCTGGAGGCATTGGACGGATGACCGGCAAAGCCGGAGTAGCGATCGCTACTTCTGGCCCCGGCGTCTCCAACCTCGTCACGGGCCTTGCAACCGCTAATACCGAGGGTGACCCAGTGATCGCTCTGGGTGGCGCGGTAGCTCTCTCCGACAGATTGAAGAAGATTCATCAAACGATGGACTCTGTGAGTCTCTGCAGGCCGGTCACCAAGTACAGTGCCGAGGTGGACTCGCCAGAATCAACTTCAGAAGTAATGACAAATGCGTTTCGTAGCGCCGAGTCCGACCGTCCAGGAGCAGCCTTTGTGAGTCTGCCAATGGATATCATGGTGGCACCCTCCAAGTGCGAGGTTCTAACCCCTCCGGCCTACTCTGGCGCCGGTCCTGCCGACACCACCGCAATCAAAGAAGCCGCGCGACTTATCAATCAGGCGAAGAGGCCTGTCGTCCTTCTCGGCTTGCTGGCAAGTAAGCCGCAAAACGCAGCAGCCGTTCAAGAATTGATCGAAAGTGGGACGCTGCCGGTGGTTGGAACATTTCAAGCTGCTGGCGCAGTTTCGATGAAACTCTTCAGTAACTTTGGTGGCAGGGTCGGACAGATGAATAATCAACCCGCCGACGAGATCCTTGCCGCGGGTGACCTGGTGATCACAGTTGGGTATGACCCAGTGGAATACTGGCCTTCGATTTGGAATAAAGGTAACAAGCGGCCGATTGTGCACGTAGATGTTCTTCCAGCAGATATCGACAACTCTTACAGTCCATCGGTCGAGCTAATTGGAGATATTGCCGCAACGCTTCGCCTTCTGACACCTCAGGTTTCGCACTCGACTCTTGAGTCATCGATGGTACGGCTGCTTGAAAAGATCTCTGCGGATCGTGAGCAGCTGGCACGCTCATCCGCGGAGCGGAATGGCATTCCGGTCCATCCGCTACGACTTGTTTCAGAATTGCAGAAGATTTTGACACCGGATACGTCCCTTTGCTTAGACATGGGCTCCTTCCATCTCTGGATGGCACGACATCTCTATAGTTTCCGGGCGAGACAGATTCTCATCACCAACGGCCAACAGACATTGGGTGTAGCACTTCCCTGGGCGATCGCCGCGACACTCGTTCGCCCTGCCGAAAAGGTCTTGTCGATTTCAGGCGATGGTGGCTTTCTCTTTTCCGCAATGGAACTCGAAACCGCGGTACGACTCCAATCGAACCTTGTGCACATGATCTGGATTGACGGGACGTATGACATGGTTGCTGTTCAGGAAGAACAGAAGTATGGAAGGCCCTCCGGCATAAAGTTCGGCCCGGTCGATCCTGTGAAATATGCAGAAGCGTTTGGAGCGCGCGGTTTCATGATCCAGTCTCCGGACCAGATCAACTCTGTGCTCAAGCGGGCGTTCGATACACCCGGTCCTGTGCTCGTCGGAGTTCACGTCGACTATCGCGATAACCCCAAACTCTTTGAGCAGGTGAATGAGCGGAGCATCCACTAGCCATCTGCAGACTCCCGGCAAGATACACAAACGGCAGGTGAACTGAAAACTCTGGCCCAGCAAACGAACGGTAGGAGTGAAAAGGACGGCCCATCGGAGGTTTGGCAGATCCAGCGAATATCACGCTGCCTCACTGCGCCGCTTTGGATTTCGCTGCTGGACCAAACCCAATCCGGTGCTGAATGAGCATTTGTATTCCAATTCCGCTGCTCCTGGTCCTGCTTGTTGCAGCGCCTGTGTTCGCCCAAAGCGTTCCGGCCTCACCCGATCGCCCCTCGCATTTCGCCGGAGAACAGCAAATTGAAGATGCTGCAAAGCCGTTTCGCGAGGCCAGATTCAGCATGGAGCCGGACAGAACTTACACGTTGGCGGAACTGGTGAATCTGGCCGAGGAACACAATCCGGAGACTCGTGTCGCGTGGGAGAGCGCCGGCGCTCAGATGGCAGCTCTCGGCGTCGCGCGCAGCGAACTCTATCCCACGGTCGCGGCCGCCGCACTCTCAGAGACGAACCGTTCGGAAGTCCTGTTAGCCAGTCGGTTCTATCGCCAGACTGTTGAGTCGTTTGGCGGAGAGTTGGATCTGAGCTACACAATATTTGATTTCGGTGGGCGGGCGGCCCGCATCGCTGCAGCGAGATCCGGTTTATTCGCAGCCAACTTTGCGTTTAACGACACACACCGAAAAATCATCTTCGAAGTGGCAGAAGCCTACGACCGGCTGCTAAACGCAGTTGGTCAGGAGGAGGCGGCCCGAGCAAGTCTGAAGAACGCCCAAGCCGTACAGCAGGCGGCCGAGGAGCGCCTGAAGAATGGTCTCGCGACGGTGCCGGATGTATTGGAAGCCCGAAGCGCGGCCGCGCAAGCGCAATATGATCTGCAAACTGCTTTGGGAGTTGAGAAGAACACTCGGGGGGATCTGGCAACGGCGTTGGGAGCGCGCGCCACCGACGCCGTTCGAGTTCAACCTATCGACCAACTGGTGATTCCGGAATCGATCGGCGATTCCGTCGACCAAGCCATTGATCATGCATTCGAACAACGGCCTGACCTCATGCAGCAAGTGGCCGAGGTTCGAAGAGCAAATGCAAGTGTTAAAGAGGCACGCGCCGCTTATTATCCAGCCCTTTCTATCAGCGCCACTCCCAACGCGCAATCGTTGTATGGCTTGCAGCAGCAGCTTCCCTGGGCCCACACGGCGGATCTGACTGGGGAACTGCAGTTGAAACTCAACTGGACTTTGTTTGACGGAGGCGCACGAAAAAATACTCTGGCGCAAGCGCAAGCCAACCTGCGCGCAGCTGAAGCAAGAGTGAACGTTATTCAAGACAACATTGCGGACGAAGTCTGGAAAGCCTATTCCAATTTGGAGACCGCGCTTAGCCAACGACAAGCTGCTGCCGCTCTTCTCACCGCGGCTGCTCAATCGTATTCGGCCGCGTTGGAATCCTACAACGATGGTGTCCGCGACCTACTGGATGTAACGACCGCCCAGGCAACACTGGCACATGCCCGCTCGGCTGATGTATTGGCGCGTGCACAAGTTCTCTCCAGTCTGGCAGATCTGGTCTTCGAGACCGGAGACATCATGCAATCGAGCGCCAGGAGAAGCAAGCCATGAATTGCAGCCGGGGCACTCGCGTTATGAAGTACGGCGCAATGCTTACTTCGCTTCTGCTTATGGGTTGCAGACGAGCCCCGTCCTTTGATGTGGTGGGCTCGTTTTTCCCGGCCTGGCTAGTTTGCCTGGCTGTGTCAATTCCGCTCACAGTTCTCGCCCGATGGCTCTTCGAGCACTTGCGCGTTGCGGTCGCTCCTCAGATTTTGATTTATCCGAGCCTGACCGCCGCTTTCGCATTCGCATTGTGGCTTGTCTTCTTTCGCTAACGAGGCACCCTTATGAAGATGGAGTCAAATTCGATGGTTAGAGAGCGGCTTAGTCGCCTGATCAGTATTGGCATTGTGGTAGTTGCAGTTGCTTTGGGTCTGGGAGTGCTCTGCAGGTCGACCTACTATCCACGAACCGATGATGCCGAGGTTTTTGCGAATTTTATTGGTATTGCATCGCAAGTAGAAGGACCGATCACCCGGCTGAACGTACGCGACAACCAGTTCGTCAAGAAAGGCGAGTTGTTGTTCGAAATCGATGACCGACCCTACAAGTACGCTCTCGAAAAAGCCCTGTCTGATCAAGCTGCCCTCGAAGGACAAATTGAGGACGAGCAGCGAAAGATCGCAGCGCTGGTAAGCGGCGTTTCTATTTCACAGGCTAATATTCACAGCTCGCAAGCCGACATCGACCGGTGGGCAGCGACTATCGATCAGGCCCGTGCAGACGTGGCAAACGCAGAGCAGGGCGTGAACCGGGCCAGAGCAGAGTGGACATACGCCAACAACAATCTGCACAGGATCGAGCCCCTGCTAGCGAAACAGTTCGTCACAGTAGACCAAGTCGACAGAGCGCGAACATCTCAGGTTGCTCAGGCAGAAGCCCTGAAGCAAGCGCAGTCGCAATTGCTGCTCTCGCAGGCAGGATTGAAATCGACCTTAGCGCAGTACGAACGCTCAAAGGCGGTCCTGGAAGAGAGCCATGCCCAGCACGAGCAGTCGATACATGCCGTGACCACACTCGAACCGCTTATCAACCAGCGTGGCGCCCGCACATCGGCAGTAGAAACCGCCCGCTACAATCTCAGTAATTGCCGGGTCTATGCACCGTTCGATACGCGTGTGACCAACCTTATGATCTCGGAGGGTGCCTACGCGCATGTGGGGCAGCAGGTTTTTACGCTGATCGATGCGCGCACGTGGTGGGCAATCGGCAATTTTCGCGAAGGTACGCTCCAGCATATTGATCCCGGAATGCAGGCAGACATTTTCTTGCCGTCGAAACCGAACATTCGCTTCTCCGGGATAGTGGACAGTATCGGCTTCGGCACAACTCCGGATCCTGATGTCTTTGGCCGCTTAGAGCCGGGGCTTCCTGACGCACAGCGAACGCTAAATTGGGTGCATCTGGCATCGCGATTTCCGGTCCGTGTTCGCGTGAGTAACCCTCCTCCTGGATTCTTTCGAGTCGGCGAGTCGGCGGTTGTCGTCATTCGCGGGAAATAGATATGGCTACCTTCGCACAAACCATCCCGGAGTCATCCAAACCGTGGGCCTCGTACTGGGAGTTTCTTAAGGAGGAACTCAGACCCTATCCAGGAAGAGCCGCGTTGGTGGGGCGCATGGTCATGGCTGCGACCCTTGCCATGCTCATCACCATGACATTTCGTCTTCCTTATGGCGCATATTGTGCCATCTACGCCGTGGCCATTTCACGCGAAAGCACACAGATGACTCTGAAGACAGCTACAACCAGAATCGTCTCCTATTCTCTCGGAGCTATCTACGTTCTGATCGGCGCGACGTTTTTTGTGGACGATCCACTGCTGCGCCTGATTTGGGTGATTGGGTCGATGTTCTCGATGTTCTATGCAGTGAGCGCCATGTCCACCTTCGTGTCGGAGGTGGATAGCGGCTACTTGATCGTAATGACTATTCCCCTTTGGGATGAACACATCTCCGGCGAACTCAGGCTGGAAGGGACACTCTGGGCGGTCTTTGCACTGTCAATCGGTAACGCAAGTGCCGTTGTTGTCGAGTTGCTGTTTGAAGCGATAAGACCCCGTAATGATCTTCTGCGATCCATTGCTGACCGTCTATCTGCTGTTGAATCTGTCCTCGCCTGCTACGCAACAGACGTTCCGACGGATCAGGCGACGGAAAAGAGCGTTATACGCCTAGCGATGCTCGGGACATCAAGATTGCGATACACCTTGCGCGATTCCAAGTATTCGCGAGAGTACCGCGAACAGATGGGTGCGGTCGTGGCGCTGGCCGGAAGGCTCATCGACATTGCTGCGAGTCTGATGCATATTGGCATTCAAGTGGGCGGTGATGACCGGCAGAGGATACGGGTCTTGGCCAAGAGCATTGGCAGCATTCGTGCCGATCTGATGAGCGGAAGAGCTCCAGGCGCAATTGAGCTGAATGACGCAGGCGAACTCTCTGGTAGTGGAATGCCGCTGTTGCGCGAGATGGAGAAAACGGTATTGTTCATTCCACAGGTCTTCTCCCGTAATGGTTCCATGAGCGACCTCGGCCTTTCGCCATCCGATGACAAGCGGCCATCAACATTTCTCGCTCCAGATGCTCTCTCCAACCTGGACCATCTCAGGTTCGGCTTGAAAGGCGGACTCGCTGCGAGCCTTTGCTATATCATCTACAACGCCATTGCTTGGCCGGGTATTAGCACAGCCGTTACAACCTGTTTGCTAACCGCTCTGTCCACGGTTGGCGTCTCTCGCCAAAAACAGATACTTCGATTCGCAGGCGCGATAGTGGGCGGCTTTCTTCTCGGGATGGGCGCTCAAATTGTTATTCTTCCTTACCTCGACTCGATTGCTGGATTTACTGTTCTATTCGTCGCTGTTAGCGCCGTGGGCGCCTGGTTTGCAACGTCTAGTCCTCGATTGGCCTATTTTGGCGTGCAGATGATCGTCGCCTTCTATCTCATCAACCTGCAAGAATTCAAGGAACAGATCTCGCTGGGCATAGCAAGAGATCGTGTGGTCGGCATCTTGTTGGGCCTCTTCATAATGTGGGTCGTCTTCGACAAACTGTGGCCTACGCTTGCGGCGGTCGAGATGAAGAAGGCGTTCATATCTAATCTCCGAGCTCTGGCTGAATTTGAGAGGCAGCCTCTCGCAGGAGAGAGAAGGGTCGCGATCGGGCGCAGCTATTCTCTTCGAGAGACGATCAACTCAAACTTTGATAAGGTCAGGAGTCTGGCAGACGGACTGCTCTTCGAATTCGGTCCCTCACGCCAAAATGACCTCGCCCTACGCGGACAAATCCGAGAGTGGCAGCCGCAACTACGGATGCTTTTCTTAACACGCATTACTCGCTACAAATTTCGTCTTCAACTCCCCGGATTCGAGCTCCCGTCGGAGGTGCGCGCTTTGCAAACGGAGTTTGACTGCCAGCTAGCCGCAATACTCGAGCTGATGGCAAAGCGGCTGGAGAATACGGCACCGCAGGAAGCTCACAACTTTAGAAGTGCATTTGAGCGTTTAGACAAAGCGGTTAGGACTTGCTGCTCGGAGGGACCTCAACGATCAATGGCAATTGAACTGAGGACTTTCCTTGCCCTCTCTCGCACTGCGGAAAGCGTAGCCATGTCTCTCGACAGCGAAATCCCCTTACCGAAATTGGGAAGCAATGCGAATCAGCCGTGAATGGGGTTTGCCAAGCCACGAACATCGTAGCCAACCAGATTCACGATTGGGGCCTGGGATCACCGAAGTCTCCCATGACCGCAAATTGAGAAAGAGTTCCAGCCCATCGGTGGGTTGGAGGCCCCGGATCATGAACCAGAAGACAATCTCGCGAAGAAAGCGCAGTAACACCGGACCCTGGCTATGTACTCAGAGCGACCTAGGGCGTTCGAACGCCGGCTAGGACGAAGACGGGCGTTCGATTCCGGGGGTCGTTTCTCTCGCGTTCGTGCACTTCGAGATGAACGAGCAACCGTTCGGTCTACTACCGAAACGTCCCGTACTTCCACCATGACCAAAAGACTGTCGCTACCCACTGCTTCTGCGGGGAACCCTTTGACAAGAACTAGTTAGCCAACCATTGGAGAGCCGAACAATGTTTGTCATCGTTCAAAAGGTCGCGTAATCACGGGGCGAAGGTGAATTCGGGGTAGGCACGAAAATGGGCACAGTGCGCGTCCTGGTCGCTTCCCTTATCCACACGAAAAAATACGCGGCAAGACGGCCTCGTCAGATCCTTATTCAGATGAATTCCTGCACACGATCAAGTGTGCCATAGGGAAGCACTTGGGCTGTTCTCATCAACCAAAAGCGGAAGGCCACTTGTCCGAGAAGGCGATCACATGCCCATGGGCACCTTTCCGCCTGGCGACCGTCAGATGAGAACGTTGTCTGGCGCTGTCCCCGGTCCTTTTTTGCTAAGTTTTTGAACGGTGCCTCACGATTTTCCGATAAGGATACCTGTAATAAACACAAGTGCTCCGCCAAGACCCACCTGCAGAGCTGCGGAGAACACTGGCGTATCCATGAACCTGTGCCGCACCCAAGTGATGATTCCGAGTTCGACAAGGACGACGACGATTGCAATCCCAAGGGCTATCCTAAACTCATGGACGAGAAACGGAAGGGTGTGACCGATGCCTCCCAGCGTCGTCATGGCACCGCAAATGAGACCGCGTACCCATGGGTGTCCGCGCCCCGTGAGACTCCCATCATCGGACAACGCCTCCGCGAAGCCCATGCTGATGCCGGCTCCCAGCGATGCAGCCATCCCGACCAGGAAGGCGTCCCAACTGTTTTTGGTGGCTAGCGCAGCTGCAAATACCGGGGCCAAAGTTGAGACTGAGCCATCCATCAGTCCAGCCAGGCCGGGTTGCACGATTTGCAGCACAAACAGCCGCCGCCGCGCCTTGTCCTCATCTTCCTTTACGTCTGGACGCAGGTTTTCTTCCGTCAGTTCCTGAGCGCGATCTTCGTGTGACCGCTCCTCCTGCGCGAGATCATCCAGAAGCTGGCGGATGCTGGCGTCCTGGGCACGCGCCGCGGCTCGTTCATAGAACCTGCGCGTTTCGACTTCGATAGCGCTTGCCTGTTTGCGAACAGTGTCGAGCCCCAGTGGACGCACCAGCCACACCGGCGTGCGCTGCACGAACCCTTTCACGTCCTGGCGGCGAATCAGCGGTATGTGCTCGCCAAACTTCTGCTGGTAGAGTTCGATCAGACAGCGGCGGTGTTCCGACTCTTCCTTTCGCATACTGTCGAACACCGTGGCCGAACCGGGAAAATCCTGACGCAGTCCGTCGAAAAAGTCCGCATATATGCGCTCGTCTTCTTCTTCCAAAGCAATCGCCAGAGCGAGCAGCTCGCGTTCTGACAACTCGTTGAAGCTCTTCATGAACCCTCCTTGCCATCAACCGGCAAGCAATTGAGAATGTTTATACTTCGCCCGCTAATTGATCGCTGTGCAAAGGCTTCAAAGCGTATATCGTGTCCATCCTCAGGCATGTCCCCGTGACAGCTCCTGAGTGAGCGTCTTGTTCTGATCTTTAGGCGCCAGCAGGCGGGTCGAATTCAGGATGAACGTCAATTCCGATGCGACGTGGATAAAGGTTGCCAGTAGCGGATTGAGGAATCCGCCCGCGGCCAGACCGACGCCAATCGTATCAATGATAAGCGTGCCATAGAAGTTCTGCAGAATAATACGGCGGCAGTCTCGCGCGACCTGGACCGTCTCGACGAAGTTCGCCAGATCGTTGCCGATCAGCACGACATCCGAGCTTTCCCGGGCAACGTCGGTTCCGGCGCCCATGGCGACGCCGACGCTGGCTTCGCTGAGTGCGGGTGCGTCGTTGATTCCATCTCCAGCATGGCTACGGTCCGGCCTTTCCTCACCTGCTCAGCAATAAAGGAGGTCTTCTGCTCAGGCAGCAGCTCAGAGTAAACCTGCACGATGCCGAGTTGATCGGCAATCTGTTCGGCTGTGAACCCCGTGTCGCCGGTCAACAAGGTCACCTTGATATTCATGTCCTGGAGAGCTTTGACCGCAGCAATGGCGCTTGGGCGCAGTTGATCTGTGACCAAAACGGAGCCGTAGTAAAGGCCTCCGCGCGCGACGAGAATCTCCGTCCCGTCAGCAGTGCGGGCTTGTTGAGGCAATGCAATTCCGAGCTCTTCGAGTAGGGCCTTGCTACCAACGACAGTCTGCTCTCCATCGCGCGAGGCCAGCACGCCACGGCCAATTCGGTATTCGAAGTGTTCCGGTTCGGCAACAGTGATCTTCTGCTGCTCCGCATACCGGACGATCGCGCGACCAAGTGGATGCTCCGAGTTCCTTTCGGCGCTGGCGGCTGCTTCGAGCAATATCTGCTGCGAAATCCCCGACGCAGGGGTGATTTTAGTCACCAAAGGAATTCCGTAGGTCAAAGTGCCTGTTTTGTCGAGGAACACAGTATCCAGTTGCCCTAGGGCTTCCAAATAAATGCCGCCCTTGATGATCGAGCCATGTAGCGCAGCACGTCCGATTGCACCCAGGATGGCGAGCGGGGTTCCCGCAGCAATGCCGCAGGCACCGGCCACAATGATGACGGAGATCGTAGACCGGATGTTGTGGGTGAGGATGAAGGTGAGCACCGCCGCGCCGAGCGCAAAATAAACCAGGTATCCGGCGAGCCGGTCCGCAGTCTTTTGAATCGGCGCGCGCGAGCGTTCGGCTTTCTCGACCGCTTCTATGATCTTGCCGAAGGTCGTTTCTTTGCCCAGACGATCGGCGCGAACCTGGAGCGTGCCTGCCTGATTGATCGTGCCGGCGTAGACCTCGCTGCCGACCGCCTTTTCGCTCGGCATCGGCTCGCCGGTGATCGCTGCCTGTTCTACGAAGGAGTGGCCGGTCACGACCTGTCCATCGACCGGGATGCGTCCGCCCGGCCGAATCAGCACAATTTCGCCGGGACGAATCGTGTTGGTGTCCACCTCAATGATTTTGCCATTACGCACGACGCTGGCAATTTGCGGAAGGAAATCCAGCATGTCTTGAATGGCGCGGCGCCCGCGACCTACAGTCAGGCCTTCGAGTATCTCTGCTGCCAGCACAAATGCGGTGATGACCAGGGCGGTAAAGAATTCACCGATGGCAAGCGCAGAGACGAGTGCGATGGTCATCGACAGCTCCATCGTCATCCGTCGCTCAATGATGTTCTCGAATGCCTCCTTGAAGATCGGGTAGCCGCCGATCAACGTCGCCGCCAGCCCAATTACGCTGACTCGATGAAACGGCTCCCATAGATGGAACCACACCGCCGCCGCCGCAATGGCTACAAAGACGACACGAAGAAAGTCTGCGATCTCAAGACCATGCTGATGGTCATGTTCTTCGTGGGTATCAGTTGGTTCCGGTAAATGGCTGCCAGCTTCGGGCATTTGGACCAGATCAGCAGGTGCATTCTTTCCATGTACGACGGCCATGTTCGTCTCCGAATCTTCAGTTGAAATATCTCTTGACTACCGCTATGAGCTCATCGGCTGCCTCGCGCTGCGATGGGAGCGTCTTCTGGCCTTCGATCAGAACGTGAAATCTCAAGTGGCCCTCGATCAGTTCCGCCATCAATCCATTCAAGGCCCCGCGGCAGGAGGCGACGAGCTGCAGGATGTCTTCGCATTCGCTGTCTCCTTCAAGCGCACGTTCGATGGCTTCGACCTGGCCTTTGATTCGCCGAACCCGCGAGAGTGTCTTTACCTTGTTTTTCGTTGTGTGTGACAATTCGGCCTCCCAAAAAAAAGGTAATATACTCCCCTATAGTATATTTTGTTTTGTTTTTTTTTGGGGGGTTTTCCTTTTGACCGGGGTCAAATCATGCTGGAAACCAAATGCCGTGTGATCGGTCAGATGATCGTTTGCCAGGGCTGCTGCTGCGGAGCGACGCACAAGGATCATCCGGAGGTCGCGGTGGGTTGGTTGAAAGATGAATGGCGTAAGCGTCTATTGAAGCGGTTTCAACTCACCGTGAGCGGTTGTGTCGGCCCCTGCGATGTTCCCAACGTAGTGGAGATAAATTCAGAGGCGGGATCGCAATGGCTGGGCAACATCGCCCACTTCAATCAATACCGGTCTCTGGTCAAATGGGCGGTGCGCTCCACTGAGGCTGGGCGTCTGTTGGATCTGCCGCGCGAATTCAAAGACCATCTAGTGGAGCCGTGGCGCTGAACTTCAATAAGATACGGACATGACACAATCTCAATTTCGGAGGCGCCATCGACGAGCAGCCCAAGCCGGATGCGACATATGTTTCTTTGACCATACCCAAGGGGGATATGATAAAGCTTTGACGCGCGGGGACGATCGTCCCCGCAGGAGAACGTGAACCAAATATGAGCATAGATTCCGCACAAGAACCTCCGAGTACGTGGAGATCCTTCCTGTGTTGCGACGAGCGCTCTGGAGCCCGCCTCTAGCGATAGCTACAGACGGGTCCCTCACCGCTCGTCACAGCATAAGACTGTGAAGTGAGCGCGTGAGCAGTGGTCCATGACCGCCGTTTCACCCTCCCGAACCGATGATCCGTGCAGGTGTCCGATCCGCGCCATAAGCGTCCGGATGCGGTTGCGCTTGCATGGACCGCCAAGGAGGAACAATGAACAACACCCTTTTCGCGATTCGCAATCCCGGCGGCATGATCTGCGCCTGGATACCGACTGGGGACAGCAGGACAGCCCTTGTCCGTGTCTGGTTTAAGGCCGCTGACCCAGGAGCCGCATCCCCGATGTCCTGTTTGGATAAAGAACGCGCGGGGCTGCGGCTGTGCGCGTAGATGACGCTCAACTCGATGCCGTCGCGAACCCGGCAAAGGGTGGTGTGGTAGTCCACCGCACATGGCAGAAGCATGTACTCACCTTTCTGATGGTCTTTGGTCCAGGGCTCATCGTGATGGAAGCGGACAACG
>Ga0210396_10001445_pt1 | contig 25705 bp, 25 predicted proteins | sample IncBWH17OmetaG_FD_155466 | JGI IMG/M metagenome (GOLD analysis project Ga0210396, IMG submission 155466) | Forest soil microbial communities from Barre Woods Harvard Forest LTER site, Petersham, Massachusetts, United States - Inc-BW-H-17-O ... | reverse complement strand
TTCATCGGATAATGAAAAGGATGCTATAAAAGCACAGGAAAAAGCCGACCAATGGTGGCCCACTAAAAAACCTTAGTGAATATTCACAATTATTCAGGCAAAGTCCCGTTGGTAGATAGGTCAATACAAGCCATTTTTAAATATTTCATACTTTAGAGCTCTGCTACCGCACATATTTATGAAAATGAGAGTAAGAACAGTCCTGTTATTTTTAATTACCCTTTCTGTTTTTACCTCGTGCCATACTTACGAATTTACCCACTCTAAGAGCAGCGACCTTGATAAGATGAAGCTGAACAAATACAAGGTTTACATTTTTGCCAAGAACAGAACTTATAAAGTTGATAAGGCATCTCTTTCACCTGCCGGCATCAGCGGCAGCCTCACCCCTATTACCGATGCTTCGGAAATAGATGGAGTAAAAAGGCCAACCACAAAAGCAGAAATGAGAAATCATAAAAGTGATCTGGGTATTTACACTAAAAATGAAGTAAGTGATACAACCACCGGTGTAGTATTAAAGAAAGCAGACATTTCAGATGTTACACATGTAACTGTAAAATCGACCGGTATAGGTAAAAAGATAGGTAATACAGTGGCAGCTGTAGTAGTATCTGCAGTGGGCATTGCCATGATAGCCGGAATAGTTTATTCCTTCCAGTAAAACTTAACTTCTTAGTGTAGCTGTTAACCGGAGAGGGTTAAGTATCAGCTCGAGTGCGGTATGTATATCGGTGCATACTATATCAGCCGACAGAATTGTTTCCGCTGCACCACCTTCCTTCTGAATTAACACAATACCAATAGCACTTAGCTTTAACATGAATCTGTCGTTACGGCCATTGCCAATGCTTATAACAGTATGGGGCTTTAATTTCTTAATATGCTTTTGTTTTTCTTCCGCTTGTTTTGTTTTTGGCAGCAGGGTTATCTTACAAGGAATATCTTTCAACTCTTCGCGTGCTGTACCATGTGTGTCGCCGGTAAATACATGCACTTGCATTATTTTAGAAATCTTCTTTAAAGGTTTCTTCAAACCCTTTATCAGCTTACCATCTAATGCAAGCGTGCCGTTAAAATCGAGCACTAAATGATGAAGAGTAACATCATCATTATAGCCGGGTATTGAGAGTTTGAGCATGTTTAGAAATTTTAATTAATCTTCACCAATAATAATAAGACTTTTTGTCGGGTCTTTTGATAAGTACTTAATACTAATTGTATCATTCCAGTTATTTAACAATCTGTTCAAGAGTCTTTTTTCGGAAATGGTTTTATATGGTATAATTTCCGAACCTGAGTATATTTCATTATCTACGCTGAATTTATAATCAACTGTAACCATATTTAAGTAAACATGATTACCATCAAGATTTTCAGACAGTTCAATATTCTTCTTTACGCTGGCAACAGAGGCAATAGCAATTTTGTCATACCTCTTCTCTTTATAACGCATTATTGTGTCTGGAGCCTTTAACACAACCCAGCCAATAATAACAAAAGGAATAAGTAACAGAAAGACATCAACTATTGATCGCCAATCCCAAAATTCCCATTCAGGAATATCTTTTGACATAGTAATCTATTATGTCTATTATTCTCCTCTCAATACCCAATACTAATTACTTAGTACTACTGGCTTACCAAATCTTCACCCTAAGGCTGTCAGGCCTCCACATCTTATCGCCTGGTTTAACATTAAAGGCAGTAAAGAACTCATTCATATCGGTAACAGGGCCAATAACCCTGAACTTAGCTGGTGAGTGCTCATTGCTGCGCACCTGGCTGGCCAAAGCTGCCGGGCGCATATTTATCATCCATGCATAAGCATAGCCTAAAAAGAAACGCTGGTCAGGGGTTAAGCCGGCAATAATCTGCTTTTCGGTGTATTGCTTTGTCTTTTTAAATGCTTCATAGGCAAACATAGTTCCACCCAAGTCGGCAATGTTCTCGCCTTGTGTCATGGACCCATTTATATGCAGGCTATCAACAACCACATAACCGTTGAACTGCTCCACTATCATTTTTGTCTTGGCATGGAACTTCGCGTTATCTTCTGCTGTCCACCAGTTATTCAGGTTACCATTCTCATCATACTGGCTGCCCTGGTCATCAAAGCCGTGTGTCATTTCGTGGCCAAAGGTGGCGCCAATTATAGAGTACAACAAAGCATCATCGGCAAATTTGCGTTCGTAGCCCGGTATAATAATGTTACAGCCCGGTACCACAATTTCGTTATTGGCAGGGTTGTAATATGCATTATAGGTCTGTGGTTCCATATCCCACTCGGTACGGTCAACAGGCTTGCCATATTTATCTTTGTGGAAATTGAATTCCCAAAGGTTAGCGGCTATAATATTCTTCACATATGATGTACGGTCAACATTCAGCGCACTCAGGTCCTTCCATTTATCAGGGTAACCCACCTTCATTATCATCACGTTTAATTTCTTAAGCGCTTTCTCTTTGGTAGCAGGGCTCATCCAATCGAGGTTTTTTATACGTTCAGCATATACTGTTTTAATATCGTTACCAATTTGTAGTAATTTTTCTTTTGTTCCTTTAGGCAGGTAGTCGGTAACATATACCTGGCCGATAAGTTCTCCGAGCGAACCATCGGTTTCTTCTACTGCCCTCTTCCACCTTGGCTTAGGCTCGGTAACACCACTAAGCACCTTGCCATAAAAGTTAAAGGTTTCCATATAGGTTTTATCATCCACATATTGCGATAAGCCATGCAGGTAGTGGAACTTCAAATAATCTTTCCAGTCATTAAGCGGAATTGACTTCAGGTAACCGCTAACAGCAGTAAGCACTTCCGGCTGGCAAACAATAATAGTATCAACCTTGGGCAGCCCAACTGTTGTCATAAATAACGACCAGTCTATATTTGGGGCCATAGCGTTTAGTTTATCAAACGAAACCTTGGTGTAGTTCTTCTGCGGGTCGCGGGTATCTTCGCGTTTCCTCGATGAGCGTGCAATTTCAGTTTCCAGCTTCATCATATTATCGGCAGCCTTCTTTGCCTTGGCATCATCATAACCCATTATCTTGAACATATTGGTAGCATGCTCTACAAACTTCGTCCTGATGTTCTGTGCACGGGCATCCATATCGAAATAGAAGCTACGGTTAGGCAGGCTGAGGCCACCTTGCTCAATACGTACAGCCATTTTGCTGCTTATGCGGTCATCTTGTTCAATACTGAAGCGGAAGAAAGGTGAACTTGAAACGGTATGTATATAAGCTCCTTCAGCAACAATGCCTTTAATATCTTTTATCTTGTCAATCTTGTCCAGTTCAGGCTGTAAGTCAGCAATGCCATTTTTATTGAGTGTGGCACTATCCATAGCGGTGTAATAAAAATCGCCGATCTTTTGTTTGGCGCTGCCCTTTTCAGCATTGGTAAGCTTGGCGCAGGACTGGCAAAGGTTAAGTATCTGTGCGTTGATGGTATCCTGTATCATCTCCCACAAGCCATTTTGTTTTTCGCTGGCAGGTATAGGGTGGTTCTTGAACCATTTACCATTTGCAAACATGAAGAAGTCATCCTGTGGCCTTACCGTAGAATCTATATTGGCAGCCAGTGCATCAGGCTCGGTAACTACAGCAGTGGTTTTAGGTGCATTGTTGCACGAAGCCAATACTGCAAGTGCAATTACAAATAAGGGGGCAAATTGTTTTTTCATGGTACTAAGAAAGGATATTGTGAGATTTGAAGTGGCAAAGTAACAAGAATCCTTAACATTGGCAACAGCTCACCATAAGAAATACTAAAAATAAGCCTACAGGCTTACATTCTCCGGTATTTCTTCCAATCCATATACGATTCAGACTGAATGGTTTCTTTTATAAGCGAATCATTCTTGTATATCCGGGTACTGGTAAGGTGGCCACCGTTCGAATATATCTTTTCGGTACCATTCAATTTACCATGCTTGTAGTGCGCTATGGCACATTGTCCATTATTAAACATTTTCTTCGATACCCCTTCTCTAAAACCTTTTTTGTATTTCACTATTTGTATACACGAAGTATCACTCTTCACCAGCCACCACCCTTTCATAAAGCCGTCCTTATCGTATTTATTATAGCCCGTATACATTGGCCCGCAGGAAACCATCACTAAAACCAACAGAAAAGCTAATACTGTGAATGTTGTTTTCATTTCAAATCTTTAACGGTTTGTCCTCATGCTTTATTGCATTTCTATTACTTGCGTTCGCGAATCCTGGCTTATGCAATTATATATCACTCCATTTGCGTTTACATAAAAACACTTAACGCGGTAAAACACATCGTTCTGTCCGCCTGTATTTGGGGTATGCAAAGCAGTAGCATATTCATACACCTCACCACCTTGTCCATCGGGCACTATGCCCGTGGGTTTACCCATATTCGCCACCAGGTCGACACGCTTCTTACCCTTCCAGGTTTGTATTAATTCCTCATCTGTTTTACAGGCTGCAATTAACAGTATCAGAAAGAAAATTATTTTCTTCATTTACTTTTTCTTGCCTTTGGCATCAACCATGTAATGAAGGCCTGTGCTTTTTTTACGAGCCATCGACATTTTTATGATGAGGTATGCAACGGTGATAAGGTTGCGCAGTTCGCACAGTTTTACCGATATAATGGTCTTATCGTAGAGTTCTTTGGTTTCTTCGTATAAAATATCAAGGCGGTGACGGGCCCGGGTCAGCCTCAATTCAGAACGGACAATACCTACATAGCTGCTCATAATGGCCTGCACTTCCTTCAGGCTTTGGGTTATAAGCACCATTTCTTCCGGGTAATCGAGTCCCTCCTGGTTCCAGTCGGGGATGGATGCGGGTAGTGAAGTTTTTTTAGCCAGCTCTATCGAATTTACGGCAGCACGGTGCGCATAGACAGATGCCTCTAACAATGAATTTGATGCCAACCTGTTTGCGCCATGCAAACCAGTACATGAACATTCGCCCACCGCATAAAGGTTGAGCAAAGAACTGCGTCCTTCCATATCTACCTTAATGCCACCACAAGTATAATGTGCAGCAGGCACCACAGGAATAAATTCTTTCAAACAGTCAATGCCTTCACTCAAACATTTGCCATATATGGTAGGGAAGTGTTCTATAAATTTATCGCGGCCTATATGTGTACAATCGAGATATACATGTTCCTCACCACGCATTTTCATTTCATTATCTACTGCACGGGCAGTAATATCACGTGGAGCGAGTGACCCACGCTCATCATACTTCTGCATAAACTCTTTACCATCCATAGTCTTCAACACCGCACCTGCACCACGCACCGCCTCCGATATTAGGAAAGCAGGTTTTAAATGCGGGGCATATAAAGCCGTTGGGTGAAACTGTATGAACTCCATATTGGTAATGGCGCCCTTGGCACGGTATACCATAGCAATGCCATCGCCGGTAGCAATTACAGGGTTAGTGGTGGCACTATATACATTGCCTGCACCGCCTGTGGCCATCAATGTTGTTTTGGCAATAATGGTATCTACTCCGCCGGTTTTAATGTTCAGCGCATAAACGCCATAACAAGTAATGTCTTTGTTCTCGTGCGTTACCATTTTACCCAAATGGTGCTGGGTAATAATATCTACTGCAAAGTGGTGGGTAACAATTTCAATGTTAGGATGCTTGTGTACCTGTGCCAGTAATGCACGCTCTATCTCTTTTCCGGTAATATCTTTATGATGCAATATGCGGTTCTCCGAGTGTCCACCCTCGCGGCCCAGGTCATATTCACCCGATGAGCTTTTATCGAAGTTGGTGCCCCACTCTATCAGTTCTTTAATACGGTCCTGGCTTTCACGCACCACCATGCGCACCACTGCTTCATCGCACTGGCCATCGCCGCAAATGAGCGTATCCTGCACATGCTTCTCAAACGAATCGGGGCTATGCATAACGGCCGCTATGCCACCTTGTGCATACTTGGTGTTCGATTCATCTTCATCCGCTTTGGTAATAATATACACGCCGCCGTGGTCTGCTACCTTTAGCGCATACGATAGCCCTGCTATTCCTGAACCTATCACCAGAAAATCTACTTCTTTCTTCATTTAAGCCTAGCCACTAATTACACTAATTCTTTACCACAAAGACGCAAATACAACTCATAACTTACAACTCATAATTCATAACTACACCACTTTAATCAGGTAGTAATTCTTCTTCCCCTTCTGTGCCAAAATATATTTATCGCGTATAAGGCTTGATGTATTCACACTGCTGTTTACATCTTCTACCTTTTCTTTGTTTATCTGCACGCCGCCGCCGGTAAGCATTTTGCGGGCTTCGCCTTTGCTGGGGAATATCTTGGTATGGTCCACCAGGAAATCAATAAGGTTGATACCTTTTTCAATTTCGCTGCGGGCAATATCAACTTGTGGCACACCATCGAATACGGTTTGCATATCATTGTCCGATAATTTCAAGAGGCTGTCCTTGGTGCCTTTGCCAAACAATATCTCCGAGCTCTCCAGTGCAAACTCGTAATCTTTCTCAGAGTGTACACGGCAGGTAATATCTTTTGCCAAGGTTTTTTGCAATACACGCAAATGCGGCGCAGCATTATGTTCGGCTTCCAGTTTCTCTATCTCTTCTTTGCTGAACAAGGTAAATATGCGAATGTATTTTTTCGCGTCATCGTCAGCTACATTCAGCCAGAACTGGTAGAACTGGTAAGGGCTGGTCTTTTGCGGATCGAGCCATACGTTGCCACTTTCGGTTTTACCGAATTTACCGCCGTCGGATTTGGTAATAAGTTGTGTGGTTAATGCAAATGCATCGCCATTGTCTTTACGCCTTATCAGCTCAGTGCCGGTAACAATGTTACCCCACTGGTCGCTGCCGCCGAGTTGCAGTTTGCAGTTCTTATTCTTCCAGAGGTAGTAAAAATCGTAACCCTGCACCAGCTGGTAGCTGAACTCGGTAAACGATATGCCGCTCTCCATGCGGTTCTTCACCGAATCTTTGGTGAGCATATAACTTACCGTTATGTGTTTGCCCACATCGCGTATAAAATCTAAAAAGCTGAAATTCTTAAACCAGTCGTAGTTGTTTACTATTTCGGCAGAGTTGGCGCCGCTGTTAAAATCGAGGAACTTTTCTAATTGTTTTTTTACACAGGCCAGGTTGTGGTTCAGGGTTTCTTCGTTCAGCAAATTACGCTCCGCCGATTTACCCGATGGGTCGCCCACCATGCCCGTGGCGCCACCTACCAGTGCAACGGGCTTATGTCCTGCTTTCTGGAAGTGCAGCAAGGTCATTATCTGCGACAGGCTGCCTATATGCAGGCTATCGGCTGTCGGGTCGAAGCCTATATACCCGCTTACCATTTCTTTTTTCAGCAGTTCTTCTGTGCCCGGCATTATATCATGCAGCATGCCGCGCCATTTCAACTCTTCTACAAAATCGCTCATCCGTTATTCTTTATTAGGGCTTAAAAGTATGAAAAAAAGGGGTTCGAGTCCCGTCCGGACTGCTAAGGAAAGGCAATAAAAATATTACTGAGTTTTGGGCGTGCCCCCAAGCTACGCAAGGGGTCGGGCTGTACGCTTCTACTCCTCGCTTCGCTGTGGGGTAACCGCTGCCATCCCTCACGCAAAGAACTCATCACTCATAACTTATAACTCATAACTATTTGCATTTAACATTTCTTAACTCTTTTGCTGTAATAAATGGCAGACTTATCCGTCTTATGGTATATAATTTGATAGTGAATTTCTAAAACCTTAAAATAAAACATACCATGAAAGTAATATTGAATCAACGTAAGAGTGTACTGCACAAGGTGGCAACAGTACTCAACGAAGTATACAACCGTTCTATATATAAAAGAATGGCACAGGACCTGTCTGTCACCATGAAGCATATAAGTGATACGAAGAAACCTGCTACTACCAGTAAAAAGTTAGAAGTCGATAAGAACGATGACCTACCTGGAATGCTGTTTATTTAATTATCCCCCTTTGGAGGGGAAGCCGAAGGCAGGGGGAGGATTTGTGCTTTAAAACATTCACCACGCAGACACGAAGCGCACTAAGGTTCACTGAGAAACATTTTACCGCAAAGTCACAGAGCCGCAAAGCGTTTTTTGTCATGCTGAGTTAGCGAAGCATCTATTCCAATTTTCACCACGCAGACACGAAGCGCACTAAGGTTCACTGAGAAACATTTTACCGCAGGGACATAGAGGCGAAAAGACCTTTCACTTTCTTTATACTAGGTCTTTTTGCATCTTAGTACATGAAATATGCATCTCAGTACATGTTTTGTTGGATATATTAAAGTATTTTTTATTTTATGAACCTGAAATTCATCAGGCATAAATAATAACCAGTACCACAAACCCCCAACAACATGTATACAGGCCTTTTAATCATTATTATAATAATTCTTATTTCTTATGGAATATTATATATCATTCATTTAGCTCTTCTGCATAAAAAGATTAAAGCCACCGACAAAACAACTCCGGCTGAAGGAGACCTTAGTGATACAGTGTTAGCAAAGGTCATTGAAGTAACCCCAAAAATTCTTGAACTGATCCCGAAATACTCCTGGCTGGCTATTGTTCTTGTTTCCTTGTGTATATTTTACCCTGTACTTAAAGAAGATATACTGCCATACGTTACTTCAATAAAATACGATAAATTAGAAATTGATATTAATCGAGGTCTTTCTGAGCTTGAAAAAAACCCTCTTATACTTGCTTATAATCAAAAAAACCCTGACAGTAAGTATGGCGATTCTATTGGCCACTATATAAGCCCTGAGCAAAGAAAATTAATAATAAGCAGAGGAGCTAAGCTACACCAAAAACTAAAAACCACTAAAATATTATGGGTTGACCCTAATATGGATACAATTGCTGATTTAAGGAGGATATTAGAAACCTGGGGTGTTAAAATCAACACGGCAAAATCAGATGAAGAGGCCTATTATTGGATAAGAAACTCATTAGAGCACGATACAACAACCTACGACCTTATAATTACAAATAATCATCATGAACCCCTTCGTCGTGATAGCGATGGAATTAGATTTGCGAGGTCTCTGAGGACAGGAGAATTTAAGCGGCTTGATATACCCATCATTCTTTTTTCAGCCTCTTATGGAAATAATAAATGTATTGCTGCACATGGTATTCCAGAGAACATTTTTGCAGCCACCAACCGTTGCGACTATCTATTTCATTTTATTTTCGATGCACTTGAAAGAGGCAATGCCCCTTATCCGGCATATATTCAAAGGTGCGAGGCAATACAAGATACTACAAAACGCAAGCCCGCAGTAAAGCAAGCTGTTCAAAAAAATTCAAAACGAAACCGCTAGTTGGTCTTTTTCTTCTTTGTCTTCGCAGAATTCTCTGCTACGCGAAATTTCACAATTTGGGTTATTAGCGCCAGTGGCAAAGGCTTATCGTAAGGAAACTGTATTGCACCTTTCGAGAATTCATAGCCAGCCAGTTCTTTTTTAAAATTAGCAACACCTGATGCTGTAGGGTAAAGGCCGATGTGCTTACTTTGGGCAGCAAAGTACACTAATATGCCATTTTGTTTAAAGGCAGGCATGGCATAACTTATTACTTCCTCGGCACCGGGTGCAGCCTTTTTAATAGTTGCCCTTACCTGGTCAAGCAGCTTTTGTATCTCTTTCGGGTAAGCTGCCTTATATTCTGCATAGTCTTTGGCTTTTTTCATGAAATAAATTTAATAAATCAAATTTACTAAATGCGGGTAAAACCACCTAGGTATTTATGCTTACAATAAATCGGTTGGGGTTATATAATTTAGCCTTATGGAAATGACAGGCGCAGATAAAAAGATAACCACTAAAGAATTTAATGCCTTGCCTTTAGGTGAAAAAGGAGTTATGCTTTGGGACAAAGCCAAGTTTATTGAAGTGTGGCATGCCGAGCGCCATTCAAAGACCGACATTTATTTGCTTGATGATAACCTGGTATCGGTTTATTATATTGATGGTGATATATCTAAGATCATTATGTGGAGCTCTATGTTCAGTAAAAAAAGAGTTTGGAAATTCCGTACTTTACTTAAGATGCTCTCTTTTTTATTCCCTAAAACATCTCGCCTGTCTGAGGCGCAATCGAACTGAGGAAACTAAGCTCAAAACTTGGTTTACTTTTACTCTCATTTAGGATACGTGAGACTTGCTGGAGCCAAGTTTCATATAAATTTATTTTTTATTCCACCTTCTTGAATTATGATTACCCCGACCTGCTATTTCAACAAGAAGAGATTCAGTATTATCAATATATTTTCTAAGATACCCTGATGTACGAAGGCGCAATTTCACCAATGATTCAAATAGTATTTTATTGTTAGCTTCATGTCCCTTCACTTTACCTAATCTTGTATGCATGGGGTAAATTATTACATGGTTTGAAGTACCATTTTTTAATGGACATACATAATCATCTATAAAGCTAGTTGGTGGAGAATCCATTAACATAATTGCTTTTTCAAAAGTAGAATGTAGAATAATTCCATAAAAGTATAACTCCTCTTGCAGAAGATACGCATCAATTAATGGTTGACCAAAAAATATTGAGTTTTCAAAATCCAAAGTCATTAAGCCACGGGCTGCCGCACCCTTAAATGGGATTCCTTCAGTGAGCATATAATCAGTCAGTGAAGCGGTGGAGGATATTAAGGCTTTCATTGATTCCGAACTAGAATCTTTTGAATAAATCATAATACTATCCGAATAAGTAGTTGTTTTAACAAGTGAAGGGCTTTCTTTCACCCACTCAACCCGTTCAATTATTTTCTTACGCCCGTCAATCTTCATCATCATTTCATAAACCTCCTCATGTGTCGATCTTGCAACAATGTTCTTGAAACCCATAATATCAATATATGTTACAAAGCGTTCTGTAGATATAGGCCAATCGCCTTGAGAAGATATATTTTTTTTAGCTTCTGTCATAATCAAGAATTTTTATTATTAATTCAACTAAGAGTCCAATTCATTTAATAAAAGATGAGATTCTATTCCTCTTCATCATGACGGTGTTTTTTACGTTTCTTTTTTCTATGCTTCCCTCTAACTACTTTATGCTTTGCAGTTTTTGCTAATGCCTTTTTTGCACCTAGGTGTTTAGCACCCGCTGCCGCTCCTTTAAACAATAAAGCTATTAGCGGTATTATAGCATAACTGTTTTCATCCGTATGTATAAAAAATTCTTGCATAGTGCTATTCCTTTTGGTAAACCAAAGAATCTTGACCAACAAATATTTTCAACTTGCCTTGAGAAGTAACTTCTAAAAGTGTTTTATTATCTGGTAAATCAATAAAAAACTGATTATCTGCAGATGTATTTTCAATTTTAAACTTGTTTTTACCTCCGGTAGCATCTCTTACTAAAGATGACACTATATCAATTGATTCAACGGAGTCACCGGTAACTATCAGCCTACTTCCTAGTCCTTTCGCTATAGTACCAGCTTCTGCAAGTCCATGGAGAAGTTTACTGAAGCCATTACCTTGTGATTTATCAAGTGCATAAGCACCCGGTGGAATAGTTGCCTTTTTACTACCAAGCAAACTACAAGAACTAATTGCAATAGTTCCGATAAGTGCAGTTAACAATGTTCTCATATACTTGATTTTATTAGTTATTCCGACCACAAACTTTGCAAGCTCTTCTGCCATAATAGTTAATAGCAGAATCGAGTGTTGTTTTTATTACTCCATGCTTGCAGTTTCGTAATCCGCTGCAATTAGGGTTTAAGTGATAAGCAACAGATGCCTTGCTATCGCATATATATACATATTGCTTCTGCTTTTGTACAAAAGCAGTTGTACAAACAAATAAAGAAACAGCAATCATTATATTTTTCATCCCTATCCTCATACTCGATGAATTTCAGGAACATAACATATAAAAGATTTTAATTCGCCCGACAAAACATGTACTAAGCTGCATATTTCGTGTACTGAAATGCGAAAATGAGTTAAAAGTGAACAGATAATAGTTAAAAGTAGTGGAATAAAAGCCCTTTAATTCCATCGATATATTTCAATTACTCAAACACAGTTTTACTACGCTGGTGTAAAATGTACCGTAACCACGCCCCACCCATACTACCTTGCTTCAGGAAACTAATAGTTCTATTATATACTAAATAACAGACGCTATGAAAACCAACAAAGTACTTTTAAGTGTGCTTATAGTTGCAGGCGTTTTTACCTCTGCACAAGCACAACAAGATACCGCCACGCTGCGCGACCATGATGTATATGGCCCTTTGCCCATGCAAGATCAATATTACACACCTGCAAAACCGGGCGCTCCCACAGGTTATTTTGCACTTAACTTTGGTGCTGCCATGCCCATAAGCAGGTATGCTTCTACCATGCCTGGCTATTACGGCGGATATGCAATGCCGGGTACTGCGCTTAATCTTTCAGGCGGTTTTTTATTCGATAAGTCAAACCTGGGGCTTGCCGTAATGGCCGGTTCGAGCGACAACCCTTTTAATGAAAACATGTATGTAAGCAATATTAATTCGGCTGAGCAGGCAAACGGGTATTCTGCTACCATACAAGATTATTACGATGCAAGCAGCATATTGGTAGGTGTTTTTTATACCATACCTGTTCACCACATCTCCTTCGACCTGCAGGCATTAACAGGTGTTATGCTTAACCGTTTCCCCGAAGTAAGCTATGCTGCTTACCGTTACGACCCTGCCCTGGGTACCACAACAGCCTATACCTGGGATATTGCACCCAGCACAGGCTCTGCACTGGCCTATGACCTTGGCGGAGGAATACGATATAATTTTGGAAGTATGACCGTAAGGGCCGATGTGAATTACCTGTATGGCGACCCTGCTTACAACACAACCGAAGTATATACCGAGCCCGGTAACAATGCAACATACACTATACTGAATAGCCGTATACCGGTATCGCTCTTAAACTTTACAATAGGGTTGGGCTACCAGATAGGAAGATAAACTAAGAGTTAAGAGTGAAGAACTAAGGGTAAAAAACAAATTGGCCTGTTAATAAACAACAGCGCAATTTGCTAAGTATAGTTAATATTTTGGGTAAATTTACTTCCTTAAATGGTAAGTGGTAAATTGTGAATGGTAAACGAAAACAATTTGTCGTATTGAAAAATCGCCGAACTTACTGAAAATCACTCATTAGAAGAACTTACTATTAATTCACACAAATGTACCACGACACCAGGACATGACACTTATTAACATATTCATTTACAGGTATTTTAGTCTATAGGGAGGAAGAAAAAAAATTGTATGGAGATATGACAATTTTCGCCAAAAAACGACACGAAAATAATTGTGAATTGTAAATGGTAAATGGTGAATTAAATGAAAAATAGACTGATAAACAAAACTGCTATTGCGTTGACAATTCACAATTTACCATTCACCATTTGAATAAACTACTCATGAATTTTAACGTTAATAACACTCTTCGTATCATTGCTCAGATCGGTCTCCGCTTGTATGCGCAGGGCATCGCAATGATCGCGGGTATCAGAACCCAGGGGAATGAATCCTTTGTATTGAAGTGTATCGAGCTTATCAAGCGCCACTTCTGCCTTCAGCTCGTGAAAGAACATGCGCATTTGCCTGCGCAGGTCAATACTATCATTATACTCGATATCGATGGTTTGAGAAAAGTAATAGGGCATTTGGGGGTTTACAGGGCGCAGTTCAAAAAAGAAGTATTCGGTAACCGGTGTCTTCACAATGGTTTTGTTCCCTGCAAACGAACAGAGAACTATGGCAGCGGCTATTATGGTTATATATTTTATCATACTACTCATGTATATCTCTGTTTATAAACTTTTTGCCGGCGGTGGTAAGTGTAGCCTGTGCCGATTTCTCCAGGTTCTCGCAATGAATTTTGTTATCGGCCGCACCGGAAACATATCCTCTGTAATTAATAGTATCGAGCCTGTCGTTGGCAGCTTCAGTTTTCAATTCACGAACGTACTTTATCTTTTGTGTTTCAAGATATTTGATATCGGTATACTGTATAGCTATAACCTGCGAAAAATAATAAGGCATATCGGCTTTCAGCGATTCCAGTTCAAAAAAATAAAACTCGGTTGTTGGGGCGCTACCTTTGAACGAACAGATGATGAATGCAGTGGCAAATATGATAAGTAATTTAAACACTTTATACGTTATAAATAATGAGTAAATACATATATGCGACACTTAATTATGAGTAAGGTCGTCATTTTTAATGACATTCGGAAGATAAATTCGATAAACCAGCCTATTTAATAATTCAACAACTAAAATATTCAGGTGTCAAATCATCAAATTAAACATCAAAACTCATTTACTTCTTCATCATTTACCGAAGGCTCTTTTTCCTCAATTATGTTAGGGTTAAGCTCTTCAAGATCAATTTTACCTACTTCAATTTCTTCATGCATAAAATGGCCTTTTGTATCAAACCTGAGGTGATAGGTTTTGAAAGCATCAACCACGTCAACATCATAGTGTTTCAATTCGCCATGTACGTTAAAATCGAGTACCATATCAAAAATATTGCCTTCGGGGTAATGGTGCTTTACATATTGCAATACTACATGCGGCAGTGTGTGAACTATTTTTTCAGGGTTGTTCATTACAGTATTCATAATACTTTATTTATAGATTATTGTATAAAGCAAAAGTACAATGGGATTATAGGGATTGAAATGACGGAAAACAAACTGATTAATGATATTAATCAGTAGTTATGAGTTATGAATGATGAATGATGAGTTATGAGTGAAAACAAAAAGTGAAAATGAATCGGAATAGATTCTTCACTCCGTTCAGAATGACAATAAAGTAATGGCACGTGAGGTGAAAAGATGATAAAAAAGGAAAAGACACATAGATGCAAAGGATTGTGCCAAATACAAGTAAACTAGTAGGTAAGATTGCTTCGTTCCTCGCAATGACGGGAAGTGGTTAAAAACTCATAATTCATACCTTATAACTCATACCTATAATAGCCTACATTTGTAAATATGATACTAGTAACAGGAGGAACAGGATTTTTGGGTGCATACCTGCTGGCGGAACTGACCGCGCAGGATAAACCTATCAGGGCCATGAAACGCGCTATGAGCTCAACCAAATATACTGAGAGGATATTTGCCTTGAAGTTTGGTGCCGATGCCCAGGCCAGGTTTGCGCGCATTAGCTGGGTTGAAGGCGATATTATGGATGTGTATTCGGTTGAAGAAGCCATGGCCGGTGTTGATGAGGTGTACCATTGTGCCACTGAAGTATCGATGCGCGACGACCGCCCCGAAACTATAATACTTACTGCCGAAAAGGGTTCCGCCAATATGGTGAACATAGCTCTTGAAAAAGGCGTAAAGAAGTTTTGCCATGTAAGTTCGGTAGCTGCACTGGGCGAAGATGATAAGGGCAAGGATATTACAGAGGAATCGTTCGAAGAGTTTTCGTATACCAATTCGCCATACGCTATTGGCAAGCACTTGGCCGAGGCACAGGTGTGGCGCGCACATGCCGAAGGGTTGAATGTGGCGGTGGTATGCCCTACCCTTATTATGGGCCCCTGGCCGGGCAGGAAAGGCACGATGAGCTTTTTCCATTTTTTGAAACGTACTAACCGCTTTTATACCAGTGGCAGCATGGGTGTGGTAGATGTGCATGATGTGGTGAACATTATGATGCGCCTGATGAATGAGAACAAGATGAATGAACGCTACCTGGTGAACGGGCAAAACATGTCGTTCAAGGATCTGTTTGCAGGCGTTACCAAAAGCATGGGTATAAAACCACCGAGCACTCGCATAAGTAAAACAGGATTGAAAGTGTTCCGCGTAATTAACAACCTGGCCGGCGGCGATAAAATTACCAGCACTATGGTTGAACATTCGAGCGGCACCTATAATTACAGCAACAAAAAAGTAATAAAGGACCTTGATTATAAATTTATACCGATAGAAAAGAGTTTAGAGGAAATGGGTATCTTTTTCCTTTCAGGAAAAAGAATTACGAATTAGGAATTACGAATTAAAAATAAAAGGCAACGAAATACAAACCGGAAAAAGGACGGCACGTGAGGCAAGAAAGTGAAAAGTTAACAATGAAATGCAGTTTGCGTTAGGGATAGCAAAGAAGTGAAGAACTAAAAGTGAAGAATGAAGAATAGTAAACAACTGGAAAAGGGACGGCACGTGAGGTGAAAAGGTAGTAAAGAGGAAATTGACACATAGATGCAAAGGATTGTGCCAAATAAAAGCAAGCTTGGTAATAGTAAAGAGACACTGAAGAACGGGAATGAGACAAGTAAATAATACCGATAGAATAATACTGGGGATAGACCCGGGAACGAATGTGATGGGCTACGGCGTGATACACATTAAGGGTGTTGATGCCAAGCTTATACACATGGATATTATATCGTTCAAAAAAACACCCGACCATACCATTAAGCTGAAATCGATATTTGAACAGACTTCGGAAATAATTGAAAAGTACCGCCCTGATGAAGTAGCCTTAGAAGCTCCTTTCTTTGGAAAAAATGTACAGTCGATGCTAAAGCTGGGACGTGCCCAGGGTATATCGATGGCTGCGGCGTTGCATAAAAACCTGCCGGTGTTTGAATACTCACCACGAAAAGTAAAGCAATCTATTACAGGTAAGGGTACCGCCAGCAAAGAACAGGTTGCCATTATGCTGCAACGTATACTGGTATTTGAATCGTTACCTAACCTGTTGGATGCTACCGATGCTTTGGCTGTGGCCATGTGTCATTATTTCCAGAACCGTATGCCGGGCGGAAACAAAGCAGAAAAGAAGTTTAACAGTTGGGAAACCTTTGTAAGCAATAACCCTAATAAGGTAAGCGGCTTATAAGCACTTAACAATGGCCTGGCGGGCCTGCTCCAGCTCTTCGGGCGTTAGCTTGAGCTTAGGCTGGGCAAAGTTGATATCGGATACATGGTTAAGCGGAACAAGATGAATATGTGCATGAGGAACTTCCAGGCCTATAACAGCCACTCCTACCCTTTTGCAGGGTATTGCCTTGCCCACAGCCTTAGCAACGTTCTTTGAAAACAGCTGTAACTCGGTAAACAGGGCATCATCCAGGTCGAATATATAATCGACCTCTTTCTTGGGAATAACAAGTGTATGACCTTTAGCAAGCGGAAATACATCAAGGAAGGCAAGACAATTGGCAGTTTCTGCTACCTTGTAGCAGGGTATCTCGCCATTAACTATGCGGGTAAAGATAGAGGCCATTACAAGTTGATCTCCAATATCTCGAACTTCATCTCTCCGTTGGGTGTGGTAACAGTAGCTTTTTCGCCCACTTTCTTGCCCAGCAGTGCTTTGGCAACAGGTGAGTTAACAGAAATGCGGCCTTCTTTCAGGTTGGCCTCGTTCTCGGTAACAAGGGTGTAGTTCATGGTGGCACCGTTGGCAACGTTCTTGATCTTTACCTTTGAAAGGATGAGGACCTTAGAGGTATCCAGTGTGGACTTATCAACCACCTTGGCATTGTTAAGAATGTCCTGCAACTTGCCTATCTTAAGCTCTAGTAATCCCTGGGCTTCCTTGGCAGCATGGTACTCGGCATTCTCCGAAAGGTCACCCTTATCGCGTGCTTCGGCAATTTGGTTCGAAATAGAAGGCCTCTCTTTGGTCTTTAGCTCATGGAGTTCCTTCTTTAGTTTGTCATACCCTTCCTGGGTAAAATACGCTGTATCTGACATGACTATAGTATTTAATAATAGGTTTGGTTCTTTATTAGAAACAGAGAGAGAACCAATAAAGGTCCTCTCTCTAAATACAAATATATGAAAATTTCTCTTATTTCAAAGTAACTCTTACACCAATTGTGTGAGTTCCGTTGTAAGGCTGGCTAGCCCTGTAAGAATAGGTAATGCCGAAAATATTGTGTGTTTTACCAAATGGAGCCTGTAATGTAATACCTGCACACGGGCCTGTAAATGCAGTTAAACGGCCTCCCTGAGTTGGGTTCTGGCTTAATGGTTGGGTAATACCGTTTTGGTAGTCGTAACCAACACGCGCCATAAAGAATGACTTGTAACCATATTCAACACCAAGCATTTCTTCATCCTGGGTAAATGAGTTAGAGGTAAAGTTTGCAGCAACGGTAATTCTGTGGTCGCTATGCATTGAACTATCACCGGTAATATGAAAATCGTAAGCAGCACCAATATTAATAAGCGCAGGCAATTCATAACCTTGCGACCTTTGCTCAGCAGTCATTTGACCAGTGTTACCTGTTACAGAACCATTAGGAAGGTTTGTTTCAAAAGCCATTCCATCACCAGAGTACTTCATTTGAGGGCCAACATTCTTAAGCGAAATACCAAAGTGAACTTGTTTCTGGCTACCTGCTACGTATTGTATTCCTGCATCAATTGCTAAACCAAAGGCACTCACGTTCGAAATAGACTCAGAAATAAGCCTGGTTGTAATACCGCCATATATCTGATCAGAGAAACTACGTGCATATGATACGCCTATGTTTATAAACTGGGGATTGTAAGTACCAATGCCACCATCAGGGTTATCGAATGTGGTAACGGGTATTACACCAAAATTCATTGACATAATAGATAAGCTTAAAGCACCGGCATCGCCCACATGCTGGGTTAAACCAAATGCAGAAAGATGTATACCAGATCCATCGAGGTAATCAGTGCTTGCAAGCATCACATCTGTTTTGGTAATGAAAGCAGTACCTGCAACATTCAGGAATTGTGATTCAAGTCCTTGTACACATGATGAATTGGCATTTCCCCAACCTGTTGAGCCAGCCCAAGGGTTGATCAGCAATTCGGTAGCACCTGCCTGGGCGGTACGCGAAGGGTCACCTGCCTTAAGGTCAATTACCGAAGCGCAAAGCGCTAACCCCGTCATAATTGCTACTGTTGTACTTGTCTTTTTCATATGGTCTGTTTAAGTTTATTCTATCTGTAATTTTTAAAACTTCCCTCTCTTAACAGAGAGGGAAGTAATACTTTTATTAGTACGAGTTAAGATCTGTTGGCCTCATAACACCGAACCATTTCAGTGTTGCTTCGCCTACATTAGGTACTGCAACATGAATAATATACATACCGCTCGAAATTGGTATGCTGTATTGGTTCTCAAGGTTCCAGTCAACAAAGGTTGCGTAGCTGTTTTTGTTAATTACCTGCACCAGGTTACCATTTAATGTGAAAATTGAAATGGTACAAACTGTAGGCAGATTTGTTATTCTTACCCTGGTATCAAGCCTGTTGTTTTCGTAGCTTGAATAAGCATAATAAGGGTTAGGAACAATATTAATTAAACTTAATGCATTCTTGGCCGCACCGGTGTTGCTGGTATCAACCGCCAGACCGTTAGTACTGAATGAATACATAGGATAGTTATTATTCTGCGGATCAACACTATTGATCCAGGTAGAAGGCTCTGTTTTACTATTAACAGTAGTAGAACCATAACCAGCATCGTAAGGCTTGGAAACCCTCAGGTGAATAGTAACATCCGATTCTAATAATTTATGTCCCGTTTTCAATAGCGGAACGCATGCCCACATAACATCACCAAAGATATTTCCTTTGGCAATAGTTGCCTGAACACCGGTATATGAAGTAAATATACTTAATATGGTCGAATCCTTATCATAGAAAGGGATATTGTATTTAGAATTGGTCTGATTATTGTTATGTGCAAATACATATATATAATGCTTGCCACCAAATACTGAACTTAATCCAAAGTCCTGGGATACACCTGTTGTTCCATTAGCATCCTGAACGGTAAGAATTGAATCCGGATTCCATTTCATATCACGGCCGTTATCACCACCTAGCCATGAGTCTTCACCAAACGCCATATTTAAACGTTCGCCAGTTTCAATATTAATTGCGTAGCCCGGGAACCAACCCATTCCTGTTCCGGATATATAGTTTGCATCCTGAGGGTTTGAGCTATATGAAGCAGATGAAGCATAGTTACCATTCTGATCTACTGAAGGTGAATTTCTTGGTTGCAATTTAGCAGCACCGCCTTGCGATAAGGTTGTCTGGTCTTGTTCTTCAAGCACAATACAACGTGTCCATTTTGTTTTGTCAGATGTTATAACAACATCTACACTGGCAATATTGGCTATTGAATCCTGAACCTGGCTTGGGTAACCTCCTGGGCTATAACCGGGTCCGTTATCGCAATATAGGTTAGGGTCAGATACGGCACATAACGCAAACGGAGACCATCCACCACCAATAATTTGGTTGTAATACGATTTACCATCAAAGAAATCGGTTTGCTGCTGTGAAGGGCATGCACCTAAAGTTTTGACAGGGTAAGAAGCAAATGCATTATTATCGTTACAATTCCTGTCAATATTGTTACCTGAACGAATCCAGAAAAATGGAGATGTACCAGGTGAAGCTGAAGGTACATAAGTTAACCATTGTTTGGTATTATCAGAAAAGGTCATTGTACAGGCAGAGTCAATTACTCCGTTGTAATTACCTCCCGGATAAGGAATCTGATTGATTGTAATAGATATACCATATTGCGGGAACACTTGTTCATTTGCGGTACCGATAGGAACATCTGAGTAAAATGCCCATCCTCTTGTAAGGTCATCTAATTCCCACCATGAATTGCCATTGATAGCTGTTGATGGTGCCTGAGGTTGCATTTTCAATACAAAATTGGCATCAATAACGCTAAGCGGGTCTACTACCTTAACATTAATAGGGCCATTGCCCGCTAAGTATGTAGGATGCGCCATTGTATCATGCTGCAAAATGTAGTTAATACTTGCAGGATCCATTTGCAATACGTTATTTCCGTTACCATGTCCCTCTATACGGGTAATAGCAGGACCTGAACCGTAGTTAGCATTTTGTATAGTACCATAGCTCTGCGCTGCAGGGTTGTGAGGGAAAGCATGGTACACCTTTATATTCTTACGGCCTTGCAGGTATGGCAGTTTCTGTCCATTAGGGGCAGTAGTAGGATTATAGGTTTGATAATTATTATATGCATACGCAATTGCCATATAATAATAAGGCCTGTCGTTAACCAGGGTCGGAATATTATCTCCCTGGAACAAGTCGGTCTTAATATCAAATGAATGTACTATTCCCTTATCCTGGCCTGATACTTCAAGTGTAGGCACTGCACCGCCAACGGTGCTGTTAAACACCCAATTGATCAATGTACCAACACCATCCTTTATATCACACTCAGCAACAAGGCGCGCCCTTGTCGGGTTCAAAACATCAGTACCTGTTACGGTAGAATCCTGAACCTGGAATATTTCGTACCCCTGGAAAGCATACTTATTATCTGTTGTACCAACAATGGTTGGAGAAACCTGATTGTATCCTTCCAAATAGTTATTTGAACTCTTTTTATTACTTATGGTAATAACAAGTTCATTGTTAAGCTCCTGTATGTTAAGGTCAGGTGCATCAGGGCCATCAAGCACTTTAAAGTTATTGTTAAACAAAGCCTGCGCCAAATCAGCATCGTGCTGAATTAAGCAAATAGGGGCAATATTACACTGACCTGGAGTAGCTGGTTGATCCCAAACCATACCAACAGTAAGGTAGTTAACAGCTCCCGGAGCCAAGGTAAACGGACCGGCTGATTGCATAAAACGCCTGTCACCATAAGGGTCACCTGCTGATACTTCATCCCATTCTACTGTTTGCTTAAGGCCATTGGTACCACAACCTGTTGAGTCAGTATTAACAGCCGTAGAAGAGCACGCTCCTCCGGGTGTCCAGTCGAACATATAATTGGTTGGTGTTGAGCTTGACTGGTAACCATTTCCACCATAGGTCATGGTACTACCATCTTGCCACATACCCCTTAAGTAGTTGTAATAGTCAGATGCTTTTGTAGGATTACCTTGTACCGTAAAGTCGTTGTTATAATAAACAAAACGTGCCATACCAATAACGGTATCGCCGTTTACTATTTTAATGTAACAGTGATTATCGCCTTTATCAGCTTTCGGGCCCTGGAAGAAAACAGCACCTATTGCAGGAGGGTCATTATGATAACCAATTTCACCGGCAAACTGGCCCGATCCGTCAGGGTCGGTACATTCGCCATTATAGCAATATCCCATACTACGTCCAACATCGCAGCCAACATAGTCATCGCCACCATTACCAAGGTCAGGGTCAACCCATGCACCAAAATAGGTGTTGTTCACCTGGTAGGTCGATTTATTTATAATTTCATAGTTAAGGAAGGTCATATTATTAATAGCATCGTTGGTCTGGAAAGCAAAACATTGCTCCCTTACTTCAAGGCCAATTGCAACACCACTTGATTCAGTGTGTGTGTTACCAATATCGTTTATAACCCACCAAAGTGTAGCATCACCAAAAATGTATCCATTTGTAGTTGTAGCTGTACCGGCTAAATCATATTTAGGATAATCTCCCTCGCCTGGTCCCGGATCATAAGTTCCATCAGGGTTTGCAGGATCATCAACATAAGGAGCCAACATACTTCCGTCAGGATCATTACCTGGCCAGTATAAAATATCACTTGGAGGTGTACCATAACCGGTAGGTTGTGTAGCAACCCAGTTTTCAACCTCTACACGTGTAACGTAAAACAATTTATCCCACTGTAAACACTGTGCAGCAGTAATCTGAAAACCAGGATATATAGGTCCGGTCCAGAAGTCTTCACCATTCTGGCGATAGGTCATAGCAGCAACTTTAAGCTGTCCTCCCGCATCAATACCACCTATCCATAAAGCGCCGGCAAATAAAGAACAAGTAGTACTGGCAGCCGGTGCATAATAACGAGGTAAACCTGCTCCCGGATCCCACCACATATCACCTTCGTCCATTATACGGGCACGTATATTATTTATCTGCATATAAGCTGCACCTGCATCAACGGCACAACCGGTAGCCATTGCCTGCTTTGTGCTTTTATGCGTACCCACATTTTCCCTGGCATAAGCATTGCTACAAACAGTTGCAACAATAGCCAAAGAGAATAAAGCTCTTTTTGTTTTCATTACTGTGGATTTTGAAGATATATTTATCATAAACTCTTTATTTCGGAATTAATTAAAAGTTAAAGGTTAAGCCTAAACGAATGGTCCTTGGCATAGCCAAATAAGTAGGATCCTGTTCTTTTATCTTATACTGGTCAACAAAAGCTTTTGGAGAGGTTTGGCCCGGAATTGCCTGCATACCTGCTGCAGAAGCAAGGTATCCGTCATCGGTAGGGCTGCCTGTATAGTGGTAAACATTCAATACGTTCTCGGTATTAAGCAGGTTGGTAACTGTTAAATAAGCCTGCAGATCGCACTTGTGGCCTTCTTTATCTTTATCTTTTCCTTTAATAGTTATAGGAAAATCCTTATCTACCTTCATATCAACACGATACTGCCATGGAAGGTTAGAACCATTTACACTACCTACTAATGAATAGTGCTGTGCAATACCAATACCTACGTTCTGTGAGTTTGGATCACCTTCGGTAGCATTACCCTGAACGGTATATGGTGTACCCGAGCTTGCTACAAAGTTCAGGTTAATACCTGCGTTTGCAAGAATTTCGATGCTGTTGCCACTGTGGGTTTTAACAATTGGTCCGTCATATGCATCCTGGCCTGCCTGGAAGTGATAGTCAAGGTTCAGCTGTATGGTGTGACGTTGGTCAAAATCAAGCGGAATAGGAATTTGAAGGTTTGGATTACCCGAGTTAGCAAGGTTATAACCAGAATTTGGACCAGAACCTGTACCGGTAGCAAACTGCAAGGTATATGAAGCCCTCATTTTAAAGTCGCCTACACGGCTAAGGGTATAAGCCAACGTCAAACCCTTAATGGTACCAAAGTCAATGTTATTATATGCAATATAACTTACAGGGTATGCATCTAAGAACCTGTAGGTTTCAATTTCACTCCTTGGCGCCCTGTAAAAAGCTGAGAAAGTAAGTGCTGTTGTCTTCCTTTCATTAAGTGCCTGGGTGAAACCTAATTCATAATCGGTAGTTTGTACAGGCTTCAAAGCAGGGTTAGTTAATACACCACCAATATTACTTTGTATGTATTCATACTGGGTTGGCTGGAAAATATTATATCCAACTCCCGGAGGACGTGCAGTAAGAATATCGTAGTGAGCAAAGAAACCAGCCATATCAGAAATAGGGAAAGAGAAGGCTATACGTGGCATAACATTAACCTGCGGTGTATAGGTTGTAAATGCATTTGAGCTGATAGAAGTCTGGTTTGGATTTTCAAGATATGGTTGTATACCGCCTGTTGAAGTAGCTGAAGCCAACACTGTAGGATCGGTAATAATATTACCATTTGCATCATACCAGGTACTTCCGTTACGGTAACCTACAATCTCAGTAGGGCTTTGTGAGTTATTCACATACACTACATCACTACCCTTAACTCCACCGGGGATCTCAGCTGCAAGACCAGGATTTGAAGTTCTAACTTCAGAAACTGTTTTAGCAAGGTACATTAAATAAGGATCTTTTAATACGGGTTGGTTAGCATCAAACCTGTCAACACGAACACCTACGTCAAATCTTAAGCTCTTAAATTCAAAGTGATCTTGAATATAACCTGCTATATATATAGGATGGTATGGTTCAACCGGGTAGGTTAAGTTACCGTTTGCATCGCGTTGATTAAAGAAGTTGTCAATAGTAGGTGTACCACTTTGTGTTCCACCTGCATAGTTATAACCATAATATGATACAATACTGCTTCCGTTGTTTAACAGGTCGCTGGCACTGAACATGCTGAGTGAATACATGCTTGGATTATAAGAATCCGGATCGAGCCATTGTGTTCCGTTTACAGGAAGGCCGAGTGCCTGACGTAAACTTTTATCGAACTGGCTTTGTTCATTTGCGTTGTATAATCTGTTGTAACCCCAGGTGCTGCTTTGGTTAGCCTGAACAAGGTAAGGGTTGGCCAGGTCGAGCTGCGAGATCTGAACATTTGTGTTCTGACGCATGATGGTCCAAAGTGCCGGAGCATTAATACTGAATGCACTTAATATGTTTTGCTCATACTCAAAACCTACCTGTATATCATTGCTCTTTATAGTTGCAGAGAAGTTAGCTGTAAAACGGAAGTGATTACTGTTTGATTCGGCATATGAAGGGTATGATCTTCCGGTATTATACCATAATGAGTATACATTCGATACAGCATCGCCATTCATCAGGCCAAGGTTCTGTTCCAATATATTCTGGTTGTTAACATTCTGTGCGCCCAATGAATTATATACATCTGTTGTATAATTGGCCATATATGGGTTTTGGGTACCCGGTTTAAATGTAAGTGCCGAGTCATTAAAACCATCCTGGTAGTAACCAGGGCCCTTAGGACCATTATTATTGAACGAGTAGTGCGGTGTTAGGTATTGGTTAAACTGGCCTACATATCCGTAATCGAAATAGTTGTTCTTGAAATTTGCATTCTCGGTTACATTATAGGTATTTCCATATTCAGCCTGCAGGGTATAATATGCATTTTGAATAAGTGCAGGCTTGCCATCCTTGGTAGGAGGAGCGGTAAGGAAACGCTGCCTTAACCTTACAAAGCCACGGTATGATGTGGTAATGTTCAGCGGATCTTCAGAATAGTTGAATAATTCATAAACCGGT
>Ga0210396_10001443_pt1 | contig 25730 bp, 16 predicted proteins | sample IncBWH17OmetaG_FD_155466 | JGI IMG/M metagenome (GOLD analysis project Ga0210396, IMG submission 155466) | Forest soil microbial communities from Barre Woods Harvard Forest LTER site, Petersham, Massachusetts, United States - Inc-BW-H-17-O ... | reverse complement strand
CTTCATTACCTCGAGGGCCGCCTGTCCCTCCGCGCTAGAGTGAACCCTTGGCACAATGACTCCCATGGCGCCAACGTCCAATGTGCGTGAGATAAGTGCGGGCTCATTTTCTGTCACGCGAACGAGGGCCGTGATATCCGCTCCGGCTGCGGCCCTGCACAGCATCTGAATCTGCGAATAACTTGCTGTGCAGTGTTCAGTATCGATGAAGAAGAAATCGAGGTTGGCGGCTGCCAGCAATACGGCCATCTCCGCATCAAGACAGTCTTCGAGCGATGTACCATAGGCACACTCCCCTGCCTTGAGCATTTCCTTCACTCGGTTTCTACGCATCCTGTGCTCCTTCTGCCGCAATAGACTTGTACTCGACCAGAAGAGAACTGAACAAGGTTAAACAGGCAGGCCGGCAGCAAGCACCTTGTCAATCAGACCATTGGTTCTCACTGCCTTCTGCAAGTCTTCATTGTCCAAAGCTGACGGAATGATCCATAACATCATATTTTGGTAATAGTCAGAACCATAGATACGCCTTCCTGTATCTCCGCTTACGACGTTCGGCTGGGTCCACGTATAACCATACTTCACCGATATTCCTTCGAGGCATGTACGCACAATTTCGCTTCCTGTCGCCTTGTCTCCTGCATACATATAGGTAGCACCGAGCATATAGACCTCTGGCGGGAAATAGCCATGCGCGCCGTAGCCTACGCCCCAGGCAGCAAAATCGGCAGGATTGGCCGCAGAGGCGCTTGGCTTAGCGAAGTTCGCAGCGCCGTAACGATTGATGGCGATGCAGGTTTGCTTGATCTTCTTAAGAGCAATATCGGCGCGATCCGCGGGGAAGACAGCGGGGAGGCCGTGATACTTGGCCATCCAATCACCATCCAGTTGGTAGCCGAATACCAGATCCGACTTCTTGTTCTCCTCCGGCTCATAATAAGCCAGGTAATAGTCGCCGGCCCATAGCTTTGTCTCCATTTCATGGCTTCCCTCCTTGATCCACTCGCGGCATTGTTCGGCGAAATCTGTGTCTTTCATGCTTTCAGCCATTCGCTCGGCCATGCTCAGCATGGCAAGATGGATTCCGCCAACGTGGGGGGTCATGCCAAACCAGCCATTGCCCTCAAACCAGTCGAGTCCTCCGCCTGGCTTGGTGTGTGGCTGCGTAGGATTCCTATCGTTCGCTGGGACTGAGACTATGCCCTCCGGTCCTGAGCGCAGCTTGATCGTGTAGGTGACCGCCTTCTTGATAGAAGGATAAAACTCCCTCAGTATCTCCTCACTGCCGGTACGCAGCCAATATCGATCGAACATATCCACGTAGCATGGACCGTTTAGTGTGTTCTGGTAACCTGGAGACGGTGTTGCCATATCGCATGGATCGGTCGCTAAGTACCCCTCCGCCGCGCCACCTGTGCATCCGCCAAATATCCACGGCGGAGCTCCGTCCTCGTACTGATAGGCCTTATATCCACGCAAGGTGGAGAGTGCGAGGTCGGGAAAGAAATACACCAGTGGAATATTCCCATAGAAGCTGCACGGGATGCACTCTATCTGCGGGCACTCCCGTGGACACTCACTCATGCCAAACAAGCCATCCTGTTCCTTGCACCACTCGCCCAATGGCTTTTGAGCGACTGCCCAATAACCAGTCTTGGGCATCAAGTGGAAAATATTGACGAGCGCCTCTCTGAGCCAGACAGGGTATTCATCTGCCGAGTACACGGCCTCCTGCCAGGAGAGCACACGCTTTAATAACGCAACATGGTTTTGACTTACATACCCCGCAATGTCCGCAGCGCTCTTGTATTGCGTCGTATACATTCGCGCAAAGGTGTTGGTCTTGTCCCCCTTCCAGATCGGTGAGTACCAAGTCACCAGAATGGGTATCGTCTTCTCCTCCTTGGGGCCTAATTCGAAATCCACGGCCACAGAGGAGCTAAAGTCGCCATCTCCCACCTTGGGAAGATTTTGATGCATTCCAGCCCATTGTTGACCGGTGGCGTAGTCGTACCCGTTGATCCAGAGCGCACTCCCAAACCGTATTGGCAGATCGCCGATGATGCCAATCGCGTATTCCGTACCGAGAGCCGATCGAACCACTTGCCCCTTAAACGCACCCTTCGTAACCTGCTCGCGTAGTGCAGGAATCACACCGCTCGATATGGGGTTGGAACACGGAAACCAGTCGATGTAGCGTAACTGCCGATCACTCGTGGATGAAATCTGGGCCTCCGCCTGCGTCGGACCCGGGAAGCTGAAACCCAGACTTACCTTCTGCGATTCACTCGCGGTGTTGCGAACGTGCACTTCAAAGATTCCGGCCGGAATATTAGAAGCCCGTGCATCACCCGGAATAAATGGCGTCCACGCGCGCAGCCCTACCTGAAAGGGGCCGCTGAGCTGATATTCCACATCTGCAACTGGAAAATGTCCCCAGTATTGAATATCCTGCGCGTTATCCGTTCCAGTCATGTCTATGCTGGTAAGAACCCAGCATCGATCACCGTTGCTAATGCCCAGAAAGCCATGCTTAATTGGTCCGCGGGTCGGCACGCCCGAATTGAATAAGTTGAAAAAGCCGAATGTGCCGTCAGTATCTATGTCCATGCAACCCGTAGCGACCCCGCCCAATGGCATGCCGTTAGGGACAATATCGTCGCTGTGGTAGACGATGCCACAGGCTGGTTTTGAAAATCCCTGAGCGTCGAACCGAGCCCATTGCTTCCTGGGGATATCAGCCGGAAACAGCCGTTGATCGTCCCGGTTATAGACTTTACTCGCATCAGCCTCCGTGCCCGAGTTCTGACTCGACTGCTGTTGCGCTTCCGCTGCAACGTATTTCCCTGACCCCGCTGTTACACCAGTAGCAGCCAGGCCCAGCACCGAAGTTTTCAGAAATTCGCGCCTCTTCATTCTCGATTATTCTCCAATTGTGGTTCGTCGGGTGATTGCTAAATTCGTTGTAAGATTTCTGAGTCCGTACGGGTTCAATGCATTTTTGAACGCGGCTTTCCGTCGAGCTTGGTATTTACATTCAGACTTGCCGCGATGGCAAGAATCGCATCCCAGGTTGAGGGTTCAAAGTCGATTCCGTCTCGCAGCCGCTTCACTCGCGTCTGCTGTTCGGGCTCACCGGGAAGTAAGACTTCGCGACCTTCTTTTGTCGGGCGCGAGGACTTAATATAGTTCGCCAGCTCAACCAAGTTCTGCTTCAGGCGATCATCACTCACTAGGAGCGTAGGATCGAGTAAAAGGAAAGTAACTCCATTTCCCGGACGCTCTTCTACCGGATTCTGCCCCGCCAATATCGTCCCCATTAACTCGACAAGTAAGCCAAGCGCATAGCCCCGATATCCGAGAGATCCGCCGAACGGTAGAATTCCGCCTTGAGGCGGTCCATAGAAGTCGGCCGGCGAAGTACTTGGCTGACCGCCGGCATCAACGATCCATCCTTCCGGCAAGGTCTGTTTTCTGTCCTTGTAAAGACGAATCTTGCCTTCTGGAGCCTGGGATGTCGAGAAGTCAGCCACGATGGGCGGTCTGTCTGGCATATAAATGCCAAACGCGAAGGGATTTGTTGAGAGGCGCCCGTCACGGCCTCCCCAAGGGACAACAAAATGGCCATGACGCGGGGAACTGCAAAAGCCAAGGCCCCAAAAGCCGGCTTCCGCGACCTTTTCGAGGTAATGCCCCAGCCTGCCTGCATGATTGCATCGTTGGGTGACAACCAGCGACATCTTGTTAGCCTGAGCCTTGTCGATGCCTATCTCTACAGCTTTTTGCGCACCCACTAATCCGAAGTTCCATCCGCAGTCGACGACTGCCGAGAGTGACGTCTCGCGCAAAATGGTGATCTCTGCGCCAGGCCGGATAACACCGGCTCGAATATCCTGGACGTATTGAGGTATACGGATCAGGCCGTGAGAATCGACTCCTCGTAGATTGGCGCCTACGAGATGGTCCGCGACCGTGTTGGCTTCGTAGGAAGAAGCGCCACACGCCGTGAAAATGGCGACCGTGAGTTTGTGTGCGTCGGGACTAAAGACTCGTAACATATCACCACCCTCCGATCGCCGTTCTCAGATTTTGCTGCAATTTACTCAACTCCGATCTTCGAGTAGTTAGATTCCATGTCCCACGCTGACCAATGCGCATGCGGCATGCCTAGATGTCCCCTGAGCAAAGCTACCGGCTTGGTCTGCTCGTGTACTGGAGCAAGCGAGTTTCCCTTGGCAAGAAGCACCATCGCTCCGACCAGAACAGCTAAGCCGGTGAACAAAACCCGCCGTGCAGTGGTCGAAGCTGCTTTCCACTCACCGGTTAGAAAGCCAAGACCGTTGGCAATAATGAGTGAGGCTGCGATGTTGATGGCCCAACCGACAGAAGTGCCTAACCTTCCCAGGTAGTACGCGCCCATGCCGTACGGAATCATGGCGAGGAACCACAAAACTCCCATCACCACCGCCAAAACAAGATCGTGAGCTGCGCCATCACCCAGGTTGTTCCGCCAGGTCCCCTTCCGTAACTGCTGCCCCCCGAACCATAGCAGTGTCGCTGTGAAACCTCCCCAGTACACGAGCATCCAACTGCCGAGACCCGAGATCTGAGGCGAAGCACCCAGTCGTTGCGCGCTGGCCCCAACCTCCGAAGTAAAGGCAAAACCCAGATTCGCGCAAGCGCTCAGTACTCCCGATATCATGCAGAAAATAAGACCGCGCGCCATCTTCTTGTCGGCTGCACCTGGCTTCTGGGCGGTTGATTCGGCTTCGCCAGTCGCGTGAGTCGCCTCAGCATTTTGCGCACGCATGTGGCCGGCCATACCGCAAATCGCCACACCGAATACACACCCTACGATCCCCAATACGACGTAGATACTTGAGGGCTGGAAGATGGATCCCCGCGACTGAGCGATAAACGGCAAGATAGATCCCACCGCTGTATTGATTCCCATGATCACGGCATAACCGACGGAAAGCCCGACCATGGATATGCTGTAGCCGAAAGTGATTGCCCCCAATCCCCAGGCAAAACCAAAAGCCAGCCCGCGACACACCACTCCTGTTCCGGCTTGTGAAACCGCCGTTGTCCAGTGAGGCAGGACGATACCAGCCAATACCAAGGGCACAATAATCATTGTGATAAAGGCAGCAATGACGTATAAGTTTTCAAGCTCAAATCGATGACGAAGCTTGATAGGGACTGCAAAGCCGCCCCCGCATATCGCCGCAAATATAATGAGAGCGAAACCAATCACCATTCCGTTCATTGACAATCCTTGTCCGCGTCAGTTACACAGCGATTTCCGCTCTCCCGCCTGTCTGGTCATCGAAAAATGATGTTCAACGTGATTGTGAGCACGCCAACTGCAATTGCCCATGTCGTCGGCCGCCCAAGCCAAGGTCCCCGCTCCTGCCTGAAGCCACGCTGTAGGACAAGTCCCTTCAACTTCTCAGCCACGGGCCGCGGCCCTGCAACACTTACCACCAATGCAACAGCTCCGTTAGCCATGAACCCCCAAGTGCCGCCCAGAAAATCCATCTGCATCATGCTGCCGTAGTGAATGATTCCCTGCCGATATAGAAGATAGTTCGCGATGGCTGTCGCATAACCGGCAAGCAAACCACAGAACGCACCCGTTCCATTCACACGAGTCCCACTAATTCCTAGGAGGAAGGTCGCGAAGCTCGTACCGATGAAAATCGATGAGAGCAACGCCCAATACTCAAAAATATTGTCGAAATGGAGCGCCATATAGGCGGCCATGATTGAGACCAATACACCGGCCACTGTAGCGATTCTGCCCATCCGTAGATAGTGGCGATCGCTCCTGCCTGGCGCGATATAGGTCTGGTACAGGTCATAGGTCCATACGGTGTTGAAGGCGGTAACATTGCCAGCCATACCAGACATAAAGCTCGCCAACAATGCCGTTATGCCGATGCCCAGCAGCCCAGCCGGATAGAAATGCACGAGCATGAGTGGAAGGGTCAGATTGTAGTTCTGCTCAATCTGGCGGGGCATGATGATCAGCGCAGCCAGACCGGGAACTACCGTAAAGATCGGAAACAATGCCTTTGCGAATGCTGCGATGATGGGTGTACGCTGTGCGGCATCCAGATCACGCGCGGCAAAGGTCCGCTGCATTACAAGGAAGTCGGTGGACCAGTAGGCAAAGCTGACTACAAAGCCCATCCCGACGATAACCGAGAACAAGCCTCCTCCATACGGTGTTCCTGCTGGATGGAAGACCGGCCACCAAGTGTGCATCATGTTGCTGGGTAACCGGCTCATCATGCCAGCCCCTCCTCCGACTGCCCGGAATGCAACGATCGAGAGGGGAAACAGGCCGATTACAATGAGAAAGAACTGCAACACCTCCGTGTATATCGAAGCCCTGAGCCCTCCCCAGGTAACGTAGGCCAGCACTGTGACGGCCGCGACCAGGATGCTCACATTTATGGGCCAGTTGAAGAGTACCTTGAAGACAATGGCTAACCCGTAAAGATTGATCCCTGAGGTAAGGATGGTTAGCACCGCGAAGCCTGCCGCATTCAGAGTTCGCGTCTTTTCGTCATAGCGCATCTTTAAGTACTCCGGTACGCTCTTGACCCGATTGCGATAGAACATCGGCGTCATCACTAAGCCAGCAAAAATCATGGCGGGTATCGATCCCATCCAATAAAGCTGATTGGTGAACATTCCGAACTTAGCGCCGTTTGCCACAAATCCCATTAATTCGAGCGAGCCGAGATTGGCGGACATGTACGCAAGCCCCGTTATCCATGAAGGTAATGACCGGCCGGATAAGAAGAAATCCTCTCCGGTCCGTATCTTGCTCTTCACCCGTATTCCGATGTACAAAACCAGCCCCAGATAGGCAGCCACAATGCAGTAATCCGCGATGTGCATGATTCCTAGACCATGTATTCTTCAGACTCGTCACGTCAACTGCTCATTCAATGCTCCTGAACCTCACGGTCAGGTACTCTTAATTGCCGGGACTGACTGCATTCTCAAGTGGCTTTCCTGCTAAACCGGTGATCTCGCGCGCTTCATCCGGTGACGCGATCTCCCTCCCAAGTTCTCTGCCTATGCGGACGATCTTCTCGACCAACTCAGCATTACTGCGAGCCAAGGTGTCCCCCTTGTCGAGATATGGACTGTCTTCCATCCCGACGCGAACGTGTCCGCCAAGCAGGATAGATTTTGCGAGCACCTGCCAGTGGGTTGGAGGGTCCATGACGCTCACGCTGTAATTGAAATCCTTGGGTTTGTGGTCGTGCATGTACTGCATGGCTTCGACTGTCGGAGGGGTCCAGCACCCCCCGGGCCAGCCAAGAAAGAATGTCGTCCAGATCGGGGTGTCAAGCAGCCCTGCATTGATGAATCGAAGCGCGTTCCAGATTGCTCCGTAGTGAAAACTTTCGACTTCCGGCTTTACGCCGTGCTTCTTCGTCTCGCGGCAATATCCTTCCAACTCCTCACGGCTATGGATGCCGTATAGCTCTACAGGAGGATATTGCGGGTCAGGCTGAAAGCATTCATCATGCGCATTAAAGCAGATGGACATCATATCGGGATGTTGCTTCATCAACTCGACCCGCTGCGGATATCTACCGTTCGCGATCCCGTACTGAATGATGGCGTCACAACGGCTCGTGATCGACTCTTTTAGGCGCAGCCAACCGTCCTGGTCGAGATCTGACAGTTTTGTTCCGTCAGCGCGGATCTTCTCGTCGAGTGTGTACGGGCCGTGAAGGTGGCAGATGGAAGCCCCTGCCTGGGTCGAGCGGACATAGTCGTCGGCAAGGGCCTGCACTCCCTGGGGATTATAGGGATTACGCGGGTAAGACATCGTTGAATCACATGTGACCGTGATGACCAGCTTGTTCATTGCAACGCCTCGGTTGGGCAAACCTTCCATTGAGACACCTCCAAATTGATACGCTCAGGGTTCATGCATCAAACGACGTGCCCCTTGATAATCCTCTTACTCAACTAATGTCAAGAACAAAAGTGTAGCGGTTAACTAAAGGCATTCTGCAGACAAAAGCGACCTTTATACCGGAGATTTAGATCTGCTGTCTTCCGGCACGCAGCACCCGGTCGACAATGCTTCCGGGAGCACAAGCGTCATGGATGTCCTGACCCTTGAGAGCAGGAGGCAGAGCCCAGAGCATCATGCTCTGGTAGTAGTCCGTGCCGTAAACTCGCTCTCCGGTGTCGCCACGCACGATATTTGGCATATCCCAACCGTGCCCTTGGCGCAGCACGAGAGTTTCCCAATGGCGCCTTGCCAGTTCCAAGCCAACGTCGTGCTGCCCGGCGTACATGTACGTCATCGCAAGCACCAGCACTTCAGCAGGAAACATGGCATATACACCATAACTAGCGACGCCAGATGCGCTCTGGAGCGGTCTGCCATCGGGCCGGGCGAAATTCACCGCTCCCACTTCAGGCGTCAAGGCAATATTGCAGCTACGGATCGTAGAGAGCGTTGTGTCGATTCGTTCCGGCTGGAAAACGTGACCTAGCCCATGAAACCTTGACGCCCACTCGCCATCCAGCTGATAGGCCATGACATCGTCTGACCGTCTGCCCGTTTCTTTCTCGTAGAAGTTGAGATAATATTTTCCGGTCCAGAGCTGGCTTTCCATGGCCGCACTGCCGTCATTGAGCCAAGCAGTACATCGGTCAACATATGGCTGATCGCCGATCCGCTCTGCCATTCGACGCATGATTTTGAGCTGAGCCAGATGGAGACCACCGAGGTGAGCGCACATGCCAGCCCACTCGCCGTGCTCAAACCATTCCATCCCCTTGTTCCCTTCCGGCATGCTGATCACTCCCCCGGGGCCTTCGCGGAGGTTCATGGTCATCGTGTTGCATTTCTTAACCGAATCATAGAACTCATGCAGGATCCGGTCGTCGCCGCTGCTCTGCCATACGCGGTCTACCATGTCGACGTAGCAGGTTCCGTTCAGCGAGATTTGCCATTCATAGGAAGTGGTGATGAAGTCGGGCAGATCGCCCAAAATCCCCAGCCAGAAAGGCGCCGCGCCATCATCCCGCTGGTATCGCTTATAGGACCGGATGTTTGACAGCGCGAGATCGGGAAAGAAAAATACGATCGGCAAGTTGCCATACCAATCACAAGGGATACAGCCGAGATCCGGATCGCCCCTGGGGCTCTCAATCAATCCGAAAGCTCCGGCGGGAACGGCCCACGCATCCAATGGGGGGCGGGCCTGCACCCAAAGTGAATCTTCTGTAAGGAGGGCCAGGTTGTTGACCAGGCTGTCGCGCAGCCACACCGGAAGACCGCGCTCCGAATATATCGATTCCTGCCAGGCAAGTACGCGCTTTAAAAGACCCACATGATTCGTAGCCACTTCACGGGCCACATCGAGTGCATTTCCGTAGCGATCGGCATACTTTTGCGTGTAGTAGTTCTGCTCCGCCCAGCTGGGACCATTCCATTCAGTCTTAGCATTACCAGCGTAGTGCTTTTGTAGAATTGCCTCTCTACCTCTCTCCGCGCCTTTCCAAATGGGGGCATACCACGCCAAAAGGAAACGGAGGGTCTTTTGACCTTCCGCTTCAAGGTCGAATTCGACCGAGATCGATGTTCCGCCCGAAAGGTACGCGTGTTGGGAGAACTCAGGGTTACGCACGGGGATCGGCAACTCATGTCCAATTCTCTGCCAGGATGATGGGTCGATGGCCTGTCCCATTCGAGTAGGCTGATCCCCAAGGAGTCCGAGAACGTATCCGATATTTCCTTCGGAGACAACGTGCAGTCCATTTACATCTTCTTTGACTTCGCTCCGAGCAAAAGCTGCCCCCAGCGCCTCCTCGCAATCGGGCCCTGGAAAATTGAGCGTCAATGATCCCTTGCAGGCGCCAGACGAGGTATTGCTAAGACGTACCTCGAAGACGATCGCCGGGACATTGGACGCACTCGCATCGCCTGGAATGAAGGGCGACCAGGCGCGTAATCCAACTGCCACTGGCGCGCCAAGATCGAACTCCACGTCCGCAACGGGATAGTGCCCCCAGTAATAAATTTCGCGTGCTGGTTGAACGTTGGGCAAATGAGGCAGGATGATGACGTCGCTTTTTTGCGCAGGATGACCAAAGAATGGGTCCGCGCAAACCTTCGTTGCACCTCCGCGCACAATTTCATCTGCCGTGAGAACCCAGACTGTTTCTCCCACGCATAGTCCCAGCAGCGGGATCATCAATTGTGGCTTGCGCGGCATGCGCCAGTCTTCCACTGCCGGGCAGTTCGACCAGGGATTAAAAACGGTACTGAAACCGTAGAGTCCGCGCACATCAAGATCGATGCAGCCTGTGCTGATTCCTCCCAGCGGCATTCCACAGCACGGAGGATTCGAACCGCGAAAGATCGCCCCGCTCACTGGTTCCCTAAAGCCGTCCGCGGCAAATTGTCCCCAGGTTCTCTCGTGTGCCTGGTTTTCAAACAACCTCGACGGTCGTGGCCCGACGGAGTCAGCCAATGACCAAAAGGTAAAAGTAGTAGGCAAGGACGCCGTCAGCCCGCCGAGCAGGAATCCATCACCGCATGCTCTCATGAACTTTCTACGTGACCAAAAGGACACCAGCACATCCCTCCAGAAGCGCGTGGCAATCCTAACATTGTTGAGTTAATCGCTCAACTTACAATTTTCGGTTGACTTCTCACGTCTAGCGTAACTACGATATTGCTGTGATCAGGCAGTCTCGAGACGAACTGCCGCCGCTTTGTCTTCGAGTCCAACCATGAGGACAGAAACCCTGCAAGAAATCGCACAGCGGTACGCCAAAGCAGGTTTTTTCTCGCCTGTTCCGATACTAAAGGACGACGAAGTCCGCGAATTCCGGTCTAGGTTTCTTGATTTCTACGCTCGAAAAAAACCACTACTGGCTTCCATTCAACCCCGAGAGCAGTCGTCTCTGCTTTCAGAAACACACACTTCCCTCGATTGGGTGTACAGACTTGTTTCGCATCCGAACGTCCTCAACGTCATCGAGTCAATTCTTGGCCATCACCTTCTCATCTGGGGATCCCGCTGGTTTACCAAAATGCCCGGCGACAAGACATTCGTGAGCTGGCACCAGGATGGAACTTATTGGGGACTTAAACCGCCAAAGGTCACCACGGCATGGATCGCACTGTCTGCCAGCGGACCCCAAAACGGATGCCTACGTGTCCTTCCCGGTAGTCATCTGCATGGGACTTTACCTCAAAATGACACTTACGCTCCAGAAAATGCCTTGTCCCGAGGACAGGAAATCGCGGTCGACGTCGATGAGAGACAAGCCGTTGACCTGATACTTCAACCGGGGGAGATGTCTCTCCATCACATCGGCATAGTCCATGGATCGAAAGTAAACACTTCAGACCAGCCGCGAATCGGGATTGCCGTGCGCTACATCGCGCCAGAGGTAGTACAGACGGGTTCGGAGCTGCCCTATGCGATGCTCGTACGCGGAAAGGATCGCTACAAACACTTTGAGCATCTTCCATCGCCGAAGGACGGCATGAGTGAAGCTGAGGCTGACGCGATCCAGCGCCTGGCAGTCGAAAAAATGCTCACAAGCGTAATGGCACACAGAGAGAACTAAGGCACGGCCTTCAGAAGATGGCTATTGGATTGATTGGAGATCCTGTTCCTCCGGGCACTACAAGCGGGCTTGCCACGAAGAAGAATTCCCACCGTTGCTGTAGCTCCGACTGCCGGCTAAGTGGCTCAAGGTCGCAATTGTCTATGATCGGGACTCCGAGCGAAGCGATTGTGACGAGGTGTATCGGCATTCTTACGCCGGCGACAGGAGAAGGCATTAAATCCGAAGCGAGGTCGCCTACAAGCACGGCAATGTCATGTTTCCTCAGCCAGGGAAGACAGGTTGCGTGAAGACCAGCTGATCCTGATTCGATGTCCCAGCAGCCTTCTGTCGCTTCGCGGAGCCACCGTCCAGTTCGCACGACCAGTGCGTCTCCGCTCTCCACAGTTGTTCCGGTCTTTGCCAGCCATGCGTCAAGATGCTCGGGATAAATGGCATCACGGGACAGAAGATAGTCACGACCAAAGACACGTGGCATGTCCATGAGAATACCCCGCGTGACGATACCATCTTTCATTACCGCGACGGACATTTTTGCGGCCCCTTGTGGGGAAACGGTGTACTTTGAGACGCCGTTGAACATCGCGTCTCCATAAAAAATATGGCAGAGCGCATCCAGATGGGTTTGTGTATAGCCGTGAAACTGGACGCTGAATATATCTGCTGCGCCTTCCGCCTGGGGGGTTTCGCCGGATGCGATCATCGTATGTTCAAAAGGTGCAGAGACGCCAATCCGCTCTTTGATCGCTTCCCGCGACAGTGACACAGTGACTCCTTGTCTCACCAAGGCGGCAGCCGCAGAACGCTTCTGTGGAGTGATCAGGTTTAGCGCACCCAGCTCATCGTCGGCTCCCCATCTACCCCAGTTCGATAAAGACTCAAACAGCTCTGCTATGTCCTGGCGCGCCGCGTCGTTTCGCGGAAAGGCCACCTGCCCTGTACTTTCAGCCGTCACTTCTTCCTCTCATCTTCTGCACTCCCGTCACGCTTTTCTGCGATCGATTGCTGACCATTCACATTCATCTTCAGTTACTCAAGGCTATTTGCCGCCGACGGCGTCGAACAGGAGAAGTTCTGACGATCCTGGCACTACCAGATTTATTGCGAGACCGCGATTCATCAGCTCGAGGCCGCTCACCACAGTGTTGCTGTGCAGGCTGTCAAAGGTTACGTTATAACTCTTTCCCGGATCGAGTCCCTTAGGCTGAAACAGATAACTGTCGGGACCCTTGTACAGCTTGACTAATGTTGCCCAACCCTTGAGCCGATCGGGAGAATCAAATTCCATGGCAAACCAGGGGCTTTCGTCTACCCCATCGTGAGCGTTCACGGGGACATGATGATAGATCCTGCACGTTGGTAAGAGAGGCCGTATGAAGTTCTTATAAAGGTCGGAGTAGTAGTGATATTCGTCCAGTATGGCTGGGTTTAGATCTTTGAGTTCCGGAATTACCGGTGCGATCCACGGAGGTCCCAGTGAATAAGTAACCCGCAGATGCGTATCGAGATGTCCACGATTTTCAGAATGTGCGGGGATGCCAAACGCGGTTGCGAACAGCTCGATTGGAAGGCCTAAGGTTTGCCCACTCAAATTCTGCAATACCTCCGGCATGTCCAACCCATCTGTTGTATATTGCTCATCGAATCTGCTTACAAATCCGAGATCGTTCCGCCCACCACCCGCTGCGGCCTGCTGCAAAATCAGACTCGGAAATTCCCTTTTCACTTCTTCAAAGAGCTTGTAGGTGGCTTCGTAATACCGCCAATAGTCGTTTTCAGAAATACCGCTCCGTATGTGTTGTCCAAGGCCGTAGTCGAAGCCGGGGTTGTAGTCCAGGCGAAAGAGGTCGATTTTGTCGTCGCGGACCATGCTGCGAATCTGCTCGTGGATGAAATCCACCGCTTCTGGATTAGTCATGTCAATCAACGCATAAGGCGGTATGAACCAATTGGGATGTTGCTGGTACATGGCGCTATGCGTCCAGTCGCCGCGTCCGCCCTGGACCTCGTTATACAAGCCGAAGAGCATCCCCTGCTTGTGAACGTAGTCGGCGATCGGGCCGAGACCGTGGGGAAAGCGAGACGGAGACGGCGCCCAATCGCCATACGTGTCCCACCATCCCGCGTCAACAATGAAGAGTTCAGCGCCCAGGGAATGCGCCAGATCAATCTGCTGATAGATGTTCCGCTCGTTCATTCCCGAAGTATCGCCGCCAAATTTCGCGATATATCCTTGATCACCCGGAACCGCATACTCAATCAGGTAAGCTCGCTTCAGATCGCGTGGCGGTTGAACAGTGCGAATGTGCGTGTGCATCGCTTGGACTGCTTCGTCCAGGTCGCCTTGTATTAGGCCGAGATGAACCGACGGGGTGGTTACACTTTCGCCTGGAGCAACAACGCGCTGCGGCAAGGCCGTGCCACCGGCCCAACCAACACCATCTGACGGGCCGGCTTTAAACGAGAGGCTCGCATATCGCCCTGGTCCATCCTGATTCGATTCAAAGCCGGTGTTTTTTGAGTAAAACCCGATGTCCCAGTTTGCCGACCAGGCGAGATGACAAATAAAGTACTCACCTGCGACCTCATTCCGAACGATGAAGAACGGCGCTCTGAAGCCATGTCCAACCTGCGAACTCAAGCTAGTGAAGCTGTCACTCAATGGCGTCCATTCGAGCCATCCTTCCCACCCATGCGTATTCCGCGTAAATGAGCCGAGAGTAAATACCGGGTCAGCTGCGGGAATTCCCTTCTCATAAAAATAGGGTGTGTTCCACAGACGTCCTGTCCACGGGAAAACAGTCGCAAGTGGCAGCGGCTTCTTCCCTGCATTTTGGATTTCCAGCCATCGCTCGATAACCGGAGTACCGTCCAGGACGGTATGTATTTGCACCTGCACTGCACCATTGGCCCCACTAAGCTCGACCACAAAGTGCCTGGCCCCACCAGGCATCCGCGGTTCTTCGTGAGCCCCGATCCAGCTCCATCCTGATGACAGATCAAAGCCGGAAGCCCGCAATTCGAAGGCGCTCTCTGCTGAAAGTTCATAGGGAACGTTAATCCGGCCACCTGCGCTCCAATACCTGCCTGACCAGACTCCGTTAACAAGGCCTTCGACATACACCGTCCGGTCTGATACGAAGCGAATGTCGTGGGAGCTTGTCGGGAGAACAACGATATCTGTATAGCCTTGAAGAGATGCAAAGCCATTCACGGCTACGAGAATAAATATCAACGAAACGATCCATGACCGAGGCCAGTTCATAATCTCCCTTTCCAACATTCCCCTATACGCAGAAGTGATAAGTGCAAGGCCTTTGGTTCAACGGTTGAATTCGCGATCTGGCTTAGCGGATTCCAATATGCCGTCAATCAGGCCACCTTTGGCACAAGCCTCGTAGATACCCTGACCCTTCAATGCAAGAGGAATCGACCAGAGAACCATCATCTGGTAAAAGTCTGTGCCATGGATCACTTTGCCATCCGCATCCAGAATGTTCGGTAAGTCCCATCCGGCCTTTTCGCGCACAACGATGGACTCCATCATGCGACGGACAACTTCGCTTCCGTCTTGAGAGCGGCCTTCGTAAGCCATCGTCGCGCCAACAGCGATACATTCCCCAGTAAAAATGCCATTTGAGTGAGGGACTCCCGTCAAGTCCGGCTCTCCTCGCCTATTCGACGAGTTCAGTAAACCGGCGGACGTTTTTCTGCCACATAGGTCGAGAATGGTCTGCAACGAACTGTTGATGTGGTCGGATGGATAAATCGAGTCGAGACCGTGAAGCCGAGCACACCATTGCCCAGCGAGCTGGTTGGCGAGCACAGTATCAGAAACACGGCCGGTATTGCGTTCGCAGTAAAGCAAGTAGGCCTTGTCATCCCACAATAATCGCTCCACTATGCCAGATGCGCGCTCTGCCCACTCTTGGCATAGCACCAGAGTCGCCTTATCTCCGTAGGCCTCCGCCATTCGCTGCATTATCTTGACAGAAGCAATCCACAAGCCGGCCACATAAATCGATACACCATACCAAGGCCACGCACCATAGAACTGATTCGGTATCGGATCCGAATCAAGCTCAGGCAAGCCATCTCCATCTTGATCCAGAGATTGCATATATTGCAGCGCACTACGGGCACTCGGATAGAACTCCTGCAATACTCTTTCATCGCGATCACGTTGCCAAAGGCGGTCGATCAACTGTATGTGCACACAGCTGTTCATTGGGTGCAACACCTGATAAACAGGCCGACAGCAAAAATCAGCGTTTTCTCCGATCCCGAGCGGAACCTCTCCCGTAGGCAGCTGAAAATGAACATAGCTTCGCAATAAGGAGCTCATTAGCTCTGGGAAAAAGAAGACCACCGGCAGGCCACCGTACCAGTCGCTCGGATTGCAGACGTGTGGTGTGGTTCTGGGACTTTCCGTCAAGCCAAATAGACCATCGTTCGTGTACCAGCTCTGGCGAGGGATCGAGTCACACGCCCAGAACGCATCTCTCGGTATTGTGTGGAGCACATTGACTAGCTGATCTTTCAGCCACGACGGTAGGCCTTCTTCTTCGTAGATTCGCTGTTGCCAGGCAAGGATCCTGCGTAACCATAATTCACGATTTGCACTTCCGGCCTGTATAATTTCGAGGCAGTCTTTGAACCGGCGGGCATACGCATGCCAATAAGCGTGGGCTTCACTTCCATTCCAGCGCGGCATATACCATGCCAGCAGAAACCGTGCATCCGCATGTGATTGCGAATCAACCGTCACATTTGTTGAAACGGTGCATCCTGCACCGGTGCTGTCAGTCGATCGCTGCGGTACTTGTAGCCACTCCCCTGGTTCTACGTGTCCGCGGCGAGACACTGCGTCGCCGGTGCCGGCAAGAACGTATTCGCCACCCTTCCATCCGACACGAAGCCCGGAATAACCCCCTATGCTCATCTCCTCGCGAGTGAAAGAGTTTGAACCACACTCTTCATGAGATGGCCCGGGAAACGTAAGCATGACGGTCACATCCTGCGGCGTGGAAGAAGTATTCCGAACCTCGAACTCGAAGAAGATAATAGGGGTATTTGATGATTGCGCATCTCCTGGGAGGAATGGTGACCACGCCCTCAACCCGACCTTGATTGGCGAATCCAGTTCATATTCAACGTCAGCAATCGGGTAGTGCCCCCAGTAGTGAATGCCGCGACATCCTTTGTCAGATTCAGACACGTCAGTCTGCAGGCAAAATGTGGTACCGCCAATCGTTACGCCCGCAAATGGAAGATGCAGATCGCTGGGCGGTGCAAAGCTATTGAAAATTGATGATCGCCCCAGATGTCCATTTCTCTTAATGTCAATGCAGCCGGTGCCGATTCCTCCTAGTGGCACTCCGGGCTGCGATCCTTCCTCGTGAAAAACTATTCCGCTCACGGGAGAGTGAAATCCGGTCGCCGCAAATTCGGTCCATTGCTGTCCCAGGTTATCTTTTGGAAATAGCACGTGTGCTGCCGTCCTGCTGTATTAACGAGACGCAATTGTGCCCAATCTAATCACGACTGTCAACATTAGTTTATCGGTTGACATAAGTGGTTTTTGCATCATAGAGTGTCATGGTTCATTATTAAGACTGAGAGGTGGCATGCCTATGTGGGGCAGTTCGATTACGTTCGAGGATTATCCCCTTGAGCAGGCCGTCAAGGTAATGGCCGACTTGGGCTTTACCCGCGTTGAGATGTGGAAGCATCATCTGCTCCGCTGCAAAACACCAGAACTGCGCCAGATGTTTGCCGAGTTTGCGGCATCATCTGGCATTATGATGGGCGGGCTGAATGTCGTTGGCGAAGACTACTATCGTCCATTCGGTACTGAGGAAGAATTTGGGCAAACGCTCCGCGGACTGAAGAACGATGTGGACTATGCCCTTTCTCTCGGCACAACAGATGCCCTCATTTGGGAGGGAGTTCGTCCCGTCGGCTTCGATGAAGCATGGTGTAAAGAGAGACTGTTGCCCCGTCTCATCGAACTGTTCAGGCAGGCAATCGCCTATGCCAATCCCAAAGGCGTTCGCTTTCTCGTGGAACCTCACCCTTTTACAGTGGGCATGTCCGATAGCTTCTTAATAGAGCTATATGACTCACTCCCCTCGGGATCATTTGGCATTACATACGACTTTTGCCATTACGGCGTCGGGCGTCCCCACGATTACGTACAAGCAGTTCGGAATCTTGGGCAAAGAATTCGCCATATTCATCTGGCTGACTCTGATCTTCTAAGCTCCGAATTGCATTTTGCGCCAGGTGAAGGACGCATGGACATCAACGCCCTGGTAGACGTCTTCAAAGAGATCAACTACAACGGCACTTTGACACTCGACTTATATGGAAATCCAACACCTATCCGGGCAGCACAGTTCTGCGCTCCGGCGGTGAAAGAGATTTGCGAAACACTTGGCTGTACGGTTGATTGAATTCCCTCATATGACACAATGCTTCCGGTATTTCACGCTGTTGAGTAAACATCATTCACATGTGGAGAGTCCCGTAAAGCAAGCATTTCGGCTTGCGCGACTGCCAGTTGAGCTATTGGAAGGCGCGATGGCGAGCAAGACACATAGTCAACGCCAACCGCCTTAAAGAAGGCGATCGAGGCAGGATCACCGCCGTGCTCTCCGCAGACACCGATTTTGATCTTCGGATTATTCCCTCTCAATTGTCGGATCGCCGTCTCAATTAAAGCGCCCTCACCTTCGCGGTCGACCGTCACGAACGGATCCATCGAAAGGATTCCCCGTTCCAGATAATTATTGAGGTATTTGCGTGAGTCATCCCTTGAAAAGCCAAATGTCATCTGCGTCAAATCGTTGGTCCCGAAAGAAACAAAGCTGACCTGATCCGCAAAGGTGCCCGCGCAAACGGCGGCGCGTGGAAGCTCGATCATTGTTCCAAAACCATAAGGAATTCTTTTGCCGGACCTGTCAAATACTTCGGTTGCAATTCTGTCGACGTGCTGCCGCAGATGCCGTACCTCCTCTGCACAGGCGACCAAAGGAATCATGATTTCCGGTGCTGGGGCGAATCCTTCACTTTCGACCTCGATCGCCGCCTGGAGAATCGCCGTGATTTGCATTTCGAGAATTTCTGGATAAGTGACGCTGAGGCGGCAGCCGCGATGGCCCATCATTGGGTTTGCCTCCGCCAAAGCATGTACTCGCATCAATACAGATCTAAGCTCTTCAGCACGCTGATGATCGTTGTGGATCTCGGCGAACTTCAACTCTTCGTTCAGTTCCTCGACTCTTGGCAGGAATTCATGCAACGGCGGATCAAGCAGCCGAATCGTGACCGGTAATGGAGACATCTCACGGGAAAAGGGTCTCGAAATCTTTTTGCTGCATCGGAAGTAGCTTGATCAGTGCTTTTTTCCGGTCATCTGCATTCGATGCCAATATCATTGCGCGCACATGCGGCAACCGCTCGGGCGCAAAGAACATATGCTCAGTCCGGCACAATCCGACTCCTTGCGCTCCCCATTTGCGGGCAATGGTCACATCGAGCGGCGTGTCGGCATTTGCTCTCACGCCAATTGACGTTACTTCGGCAGACCACCCGAGCAGAGTAATTAGGTCATCGTTGCTAACGTCAACGCTTCGCACAGGCAGTTGCCCTGCATAGACGCGTCCAGTCGACCCATCTAGCGAAAGCCAGTCTCCTCTTCTAAGCGTGCTCCCACCAATTTGCAGAATTCCTTTTGCTGCGTCTATGAAAACCTCTTTAGCGCCAGTGATGCAGCTTTTGCCCATGCCTCTCGCGACAACAGCAGCATGGCTCGTGGCTCCGCCCTGGGCGGTAAGAAATCCTACAGCTACCGCCATGCCATGAATGTCGTCGGCAGTCGTTTCGTGGGTCACAAGAACGATGGTTGCCCCCACATCTTCCGCTGCGATCTCAACGGCCTCGTCAGCTGAAAGGGCGATTCTCCCGACCGCCGCTCCGGGAGAGGCAGCCAGTCCCTGAGCAATAGCCTCCGGCGTTCCCTTTGAGAAGTCGAACTGTGGAGAGAGCACCTCCGTTATACTCGAGGCTTTTACTCGCGCCACGGCCTCTTGCCTTGAAATGAGGCCTTCTCTCGCCATTTCTACCGCCAGGCGCACGCCGGCCATGGCGCTGCGTTTCGCCGACCGGGTTTGCAAAAGAAAGAGCTTTCCATTTTCCACGGTGAATTCAAAGTCTTGAGCGTCTCGAAAATGATTTTCAAGCCTTGTGGTGATCGCAACAAGCTCCGCATAAACTTCCGGCATACTCCGCGCAAGTTCAGAAATCTCAACCGGTGTGCGTATTCCGGCCACAATGTCTTCGCCCTGGGCGTTTGCTAAGAACTCCCCAAACAGTTTCTTCTCTCCGGTCGATGGATTCCGCGTGAATCCCACGCCAGTGCCGCTATCTGGGCCGCAGTTTCCAAAGACCATGGCCTGAACGGTAACAGCCGTGCCAGAGTCTTCCGGAATTTGGTTTAGCCGCCGGTAATGTTTTGCTCGCTGGTTCTTCCAGGATCGGAATACGGCCTCGATTGCGATCGAGAGTTGCTCGTTCGGATCTTCCGGAAATAAGATTCCGCTGTCTAGAAGTATTACCTCCTGAAATCTATCAATCGCCTTCCACAGCCCTACTTCGGAGATGTCAGAATCTGCCATAACATCTTCGTGCTGCTCGATCGCTTTGATGATCTGATCGAACTTCGTCTTCGGAACTTGCAGAGCTATGGACCCGAACATTTGTAACAGCCGTCGATAGGAATCGAGTGCAAAGCGCATCGAGCCATGGCGCCTGGCAAGGCCATTAACAGTCCTTCTATTAAGTCCTACATTGAGTACGGTGTCCATCATGCCCGGCATAGAAACGGCTGCGCCTGACCGCACACTGACCAACAAGGGATTCCACGGATCATCGAACTTGCGATTGTGCTCCATCTCAAGCCACTGCAATGCGGTGGACAATTGCTCATCGAGCCCAGGCGGATTCTCGCCATGTTCAAGATAATGACGACACGCTGCGGTTGGTATCGTGAAGCCTGGCGGGACTGGAATCGAAAGAAGGGTCATCTCGGCCAAGCCGGCACCCTTGCCTCCCAACTCGGCACACATCGAGCCGTTGCCGTCTATCATGCGCTCGCTAAAGCGATAGATATAGCTATCATTTCCGGTCATCGTAGACACCTCTTAGTCAGAAGCTGGTTTTCACTCCATCGTCGAAAAGCGCCCATGGGAGCTTCTGAGTAAATCCCGGATAAAGATAGGACTCGGAAAGTGTCAGAAAATGGCAGTGATAGCCCAACTGAACAAGCTTGCCATTCAGGCTTGCGCCATCCGGTCCAACCTGGAAAGGAAAACAAATTCCCAATGGTTTGTTGGGGAAGGATGCTCGAACCACTGAGGCAAAGTGTTGCGCCTCATGAAGATTCACGCTCGCAGTGCGATAACAAATCACATCTGCATATGGCGCGTATACCAGCGCCCGGCTCACCGCAGCGTCGATGCTTCCGCAGTAAACGTGAGAACCATCTATCGACCTCATCCCGGTTAAATGACGGCGGTCTCGCGGGTCATCGTCGGTTGTCAAGACTCGTGCGTCGCACGCGTTTGTACATGCACAGAGCACGAGTTGATTATTCATGCTCTCGGCCACCGTCCTCGCCGCTTCGTACTGGCGGATAGCCTGATTGATCGGTATGAGCGTACCGGACGAACGTCGACCTGCAGGGTGTGAAATCAGCAGACCATTCACCAGGCCAATCGCTGAAGCCCCTGCGTCAGTTAATCGCTGTACTGCCCGCCAGGAGACATGCTCCGTAAGATGGTATGCGTCTCCGCTCACAGTATTAAGCGAAAAGTCTTCGACCAAATGGCCGTTATACGCGAATTGCTCCACGCGGTTCCCTCCCTGTCGCAAACATAGGTCGTGGAATCGCTTCTCATCAAGGAACAAGAGGCCAAGGCGGACGTGGTCCGTTTTGGCCTGCTGCTCGCGTTCATAAAGGCAAACGCGTAATACAACAAAATGGTATACACGATACGGAGAGAACTCGCCCGTTTCGGACCACACATCATTACAATGAAGGCCTCGATGTCACTTTCGAAAACACTGTTGCAGAAACTGGATGATGCCCTTCTTGCGAGACAAATCCGGGAAGGATTCTGCTTACTGGACCGCGTTGCGCGGGAGCTAATGCGCCTTCATCCACGCGACCCGCACGCCGCAGCCTACCTGCTGAATCTTGCACAGTGGGTAGATCTGGGCTATCGCGACCATCATTTCATCGAGCAATTACTGGCCCGATTTTCTAACGTGCGCCATGCCAACATGAAGTTAACCGATTTTGTTCAGTTTCGGATGTCTGAAGCGTTCCTGGCTTTTGCTACGGAAGATGTCGACAAGGCTATTTCGATATTGGCAGGCATCCTTGCTTTAGAGCATGAGATCGCTCGGCCCCGGTTGATCTTCGTGACGCATTTCTGGAAGGGGCGTGCTCATCGAAAAAAGGGTGAGTACGGGCTGGCAGTGCAGCATATTCTCGCAGCCAAGGAATCAGCGCTGAAGCTGCAAGCACCAAAATTAGCCGCGGTTGTGCAAATCCATGAGAGTTGGCTGCTTTTTCAACGCGGAGAACGGACAAAGGCGTTCGATCTCTTGAAGGAGGCTGAGACGGAGCTTAAGCCGATTGGTCACTCGCTCTCTCTCGGCAATATTGAATCGGCGCGTGGACGATTCGTGCGCCGCTCCGGCGAGTACGCGAAAGCACTCGAGCATTTCGATCGCGCAATAGCCATTTATTCAAAGCACTTCCCACGACACCCGAATCTGGCTCGGGCATTGGTAAACGCGGCTTATGTTAAGCGTCTTATTGCCCTGGACCTGGTTCACAAGATCACGCAGGGACGTGCTCGTGGCGTTCAGCATGACAAGTATCTCAGCATATGTCAGGAAGCGCTTACGCTTTTGAAGCAAGCTGAAGAGATCTATGTCCTTCAGAAGCATCAGAGCGGGATCGGCGCTGTGCTGGTCAATGCCGGACATCTCCATCTGGACAGGGGCGATATCGACCGCGCGTCTCAAGAAGCAATTAAAGCTTTTCAGGTTGGAGAGAAAAAACAGGATCACATCTTGATGTCGCGTGCCCGAATCCTTCAGGCGAACATCAAAAATCTCATGGTGGAAGAACAAGTCGGCGAGGTCGATGATTTAGCAAACCATGCAAGCATGGCGCGACGATATTCCGATGAAGCCGTTGCCCTTGCGCAGCAGACACAGAACAAGAGGCTGCTGGCCGGCGCCTATATCGCCTGCGGATTGACCTCAGCCAATGAGTTTTACGAAGAATGGGACGTCGCGAAACACTTCGCCTCTCTGGCAGGTGAGCTTCTCAGTCCCGATGATCGCGACCACTTATCAAAGGAGATTCTTGCCCTCAAATCGCGAATTCTCCGAGCCACTGGTATAGACCAGACATTGCGTTTGTGGTCGGATGGGTTAACCGGGGACAAAACCTTCCAGCAGGTCACTGAGGAGTTCGCAGAAATCGTCATCCCAAAGGTCTGGATACGAGAAGACCGCAAGGTTTCAAGGGTAGCCAAGAAGCTATCTATCTCTCCGAAAAAGGTCCGGCGCATCCTGCGAAACGTCCAACTGCAGCATTGACAATAAGCAAATCGCTTACCTTGCGATGCCGCCGTTGGGCCATTCCTACCTGTGAGGCGATGGACACAAATTTGCGGATCTGGGGCGCTAGGTCTTTGGCCGCAGAACACAAGGCCTGGCTTTCGGCTCGCACAGATTACCCCGTAGGCTTATAAATTCAATTGGCTTCCTCGGCGGGATTCGAACCCGCGTTCACGCGGTGAAAGGGTCTTAATTCCCGGTAACTGCTTGACAATAGAGGCCACGGATGAGTAGTGCGGCTTTCTGTAGATCTCACCTGCACTGGACCGGTGGAGAAAAGCGCCTGAATCGTGACACGCTCATGAAGTCAAAAGGCATGAACTCCGACGATGAGAACTATCCACGGGAAGAATTGGTTGCCGAGCTTGGAAGCATGAAGCATGATGCTTGGCGCAGAGACCGGCATCCCGCACGACCTCTTCGCAGCATGCAGCTTATGTCCAAAGCTGGATTAACGCTCTGAAGAATGACAAGAATGAGATATTCCGCGCAGCCAGCGCCTCCTCAAAGGCCTGCGATTTCATTCTCCAGAAAGACCGCGCTATCGAAACACCAGAAGTGGAAACGTCCCATGCAGCCGCAGTATCAGCATCCAGACAATCAGCAGTCCGAGCGCTCTGAGCGGCAGGGGGTCCGTAACTCCTGCATCTCGCTTGGCGTCTCTTTGAGAGCCGATTCCGCTCCGCCTGGCTCGTGACTGTAGTGCAGTACAACGTCCGCTCCCTGGAGCGCAAACTCAAGGGCGATCTCTGCCGATCCCGGTACCGGCGCCGGTTACCAGCACCCGCTTCTTCGCCAACCTGCCTCCTGCCTCTGTCATCGAACGAGCCTCCAGTGAGATTGCCATGAGAACACTTCTGGCGACCATACTCGAACTGCCAACACCGATAAGACGAACAAGGAATTACTACCGGTCGAGCAACAAATAGCTTTACTGCCTGGTAGTCAGCCTCAACAGCTATAATCCTCGTGTTTCGCTAATTGTCATTTCCCAAGACGCTACGATGATGCTCCACGCTCGCGATCGGGAAGACTTTCACGTCGATTCCCTTTCCGCCCTGAATACCAGAAAAACCATGCTGGTAATGACCGCGCTCTTCTTCATGTGCGGTTTTCTCGCCACTCTGAATGACATTCTGATTCCTCACCTCAAAGCCCTTTTTGAGCTGAACTACGCACAAGTCATGCTGGTGCAGTTCAGCTTTTTCTCTTCGTTCCTCATCTTTTCTTATCCGTCGGGGAAGTTGGTCGAACGTATCGGCTACCAGAGAGCCCTGGTCATCGGACTATGCACAATGGGTATTGGAGCACTTCTTTTTTTGCCGGCGGCTGCAGTACCCTCCTTCTTGATGTTTATGTTCGCCCTGGTCGTGCTGGCTGGCGGCGTGACTGCCCTACAGGTTTCCGGCAATCCTTACGTCTCCATTCTTGGACCTCCCCGCACCGCATCCAGTCGATTGAATCTGACTCAAGCCTTCAACTCTCTTGGCTCGACCATCGCGCCCTCAGTCGGCGGTGCTCTGATTCTGCACGCGGCGGGTTCTCCAACCCTGGAACAAGTCCACCAGCTCACGGGCTCTGCGTTGCACGCCTACAGGGTTCAACAAGCGTCGTATGTCCAGAGACCGTACATCGGCATCGCTCTTACGCTGTTCGTGCTCGGATTCGCAGTTGCCCGGCAAAATTTTCCCCAGATTCACAGCGCGGAAGGGTCGCAATCATTGCCGGGTGAACTGCCAAGTCTGTGGAATCATCGTCACCTGATACTAGGTGTTGCGGCTATGTTCCTATATTGCGGCGCCGAAATTACTATAGGAAGCTTTCTGGTCAACTATATTAGTCAGCCCAATATCGGCGCGATGACGCCCCGAGCCGCATCCGCATATGTCTCCATTTACTGGGGCGGCTCCATGATTGGCCGCTTCATTGGCTCGGCTCTCTTGCGCGTCATAAGAACCGGGACACTTCTTTGCTTCAACGCGATCGTTGCTGTAATGCTGGTGACGGTTTCTATCGCTTCTCACGGTAGCCTGGCCATGTGGACCATCTTGCTCGTAGGTACCTTTAACTCGATCATGTTCCCGAGCCTGTTCACGCTTGGTATAGCAAATCTGGGAGCTTTGACCGGAAAAGCGTCGGGCGTCTTGATGTCTGCCGCGGTAGGAGCGGCTGTGATCCCCGTTCTCCAGGGGGCCGTGGCTGATCGGATCGGTGTGCACTCCTCATTCCTTGTTCCAGCGATCTGTTATGTCTACGTGGCCTTTTACGGCTTCAAGGGTTGTCACCCAAAGCGGTAAGGACAAACCCCGGGATTCATCTTTGCTCAATGACCAGCAGCTCAGAAGTCAGGTTTTCATCCAGACGAACTGGCACTCCGCGGATCATGTGGACTGCTTCGA
>Ga0210396_10001442_pt1 | contig 25735 bp, 24 predicted proteins | sample IncBWH17OmetaG_FD_155466 | JGI IMG/M metagenome (GOLD analysis project Ga0210396, IMG submission 155466) | Forest soil microbial communities from Barre Woods Harvard Forest LTER site, Petersham, Massachusetts, United States - Inc-BW-H-17-O ... | reverse complement strand
GGCGTCTTCTCAACCAAGCCGCCAATGCTGCCGTCAAAACCAAAGGAAGCATTTTCGAAATTGTGTATCGCCGCCTGGTGCCGCGCCTGGGCCACAATCAAACCATCGGTGCTGTTGCCCATCGCCTATGTCGATTGATCTGGCTCCTTCTCCGCAAAGGTGTTCGCTATGAAGAACGCGGTCCGGCGGTGAGCCAACGGTCAAGGCAAAACCGCACCAGCAAGATGATCAGAGAACTCCGAACGCTCGGTTATCGGGTGGAATTTCTCAATGCCGTACCCAGCAATCCAATGCCGTAGCCGGGATTTTCGACCGTGAGTGAACGCTGAGCAGGCAACTGATAATGCTCGGAGCCGACCTGTCCGTTATGTGGGGAATGCCGAGTCGAACTCTATTACGTCTCAGAAAATCGAAGTTCACATCATCACGGACGTAATCCGTCGTGCCACTATAATATTAGGCAACCATTTTTATTTTTTTCATTTGTCCTCCTAAGGATTGAGTAGAGGCCAACTCAATAAGGCTGGCCGCCACATCACTGGGTTACGGTGAAAACACCACGGCTCACCGCCACTCCGCCCGGAGTGGTAATCGTGATGTGCCCAGTCTGCGCCCCGGTAGGTACCGTCGCGGTCACCTTCTTATCCGAGTTCGCGGTGAAGCCGGTCGCCGCCACGCCGCCAAAGGCAACCTTCGTAGCCTGCTTCAGGCTCACTCCCGTGATTGTTACGTTTGTCCCAACCGCGCCGCTGGTCGGATTGAAGCTCAATATCTGCGGCGTTACCCGAAATACCTTGTTGCTTGCTAATGTTCCGGCGGACGTTTTCACCGTCACGGAGCCTGTAGTTGCGAGGTCGGGCACGGTCGCTGTCAGGTAGGTATCCGAGACGATCTGGAACTTGGCAGCGGTTCCGCTGAAGGACACAGTGGTTGTTCCTTTGAATCCCTGCCCCAGAAACTCGACGGTCGTCCCAACTTTGCCAGAGTACGGCAATAGGCTGACGAATGCCGGCAGACTGGTGTTCTTCCAGCTATAAAAGACGCCACAAAGTCCTGCAGCGCAGGGACTCACATTCCCCGTGCCTCCTACCTGGCTGTCCCCGTAAACCACGCCACTGGTGTGCTGGAAAGGCGTAATCTCGGACGTCGCTCCGGTCGCGAAATCAAACTTGTAGAGCACCGAATAAGCTCCCTTGGGGGTAATCCTGAAAAACGTGCCACAGCCATCCGCACAGTTAGAATTGACAGTTCCTCCGTAGGCGTTTGCGCCATAGAAGTTGCCGTCGCTCGCTAGCACCAAACCGCCGAAAGGTCTGGCTCCGTCCGTGGTTCCGTTCATGGTGTGCAAGACGGTCAGCTTGCCCGACGGGGTGATCTTGAAAACTACTCCGCCGCCAGTGGTGCCCCCGTAGATCGTGGTCCCGTAGAAATTCCCGTCGGCACCCTGAACGAGGCCGGAGAAAGGATTTTCCCCGTGGGTGAGGTCAAAACTGAAAAGCAAGGTAAACTTGCCGGCGGGAGTAATCCTGAAGATAACACCGGCATTAAAACTAGTCCCGTACGGAGCCGTTCCGTAGAAATTGCCGTCCGTGCCCAGGACCAGAGGCCCGTACGGCGCATAGCCGTGGGTGATGTCGAATTGATAGAGGGTAGTGAGTGCTCCTGCAGGCGTAATCTTATAAATCGTCCCGCAGCCGCTACCGCACGCTACAGTATTCCCTCCGGCGGTTGTTGTGCCGTAGAAATTTCCATCATTTCCTTCCACCGGTGGCGCGTAAGGATACGCTCCATCGCCGCCGCCCGTGAAGCTATAGAGCGTCGTGGCCGAGCCGCCCGGCGTTACCTTGAACACAGCCCCTGCCGTGGCCGAGCCGCCCTCGTAAGTAGTGCCGTAGAAGTTGCCATCGGTACCGAGCGTCACGCCGCCTTGGGGGAACGCGCCATCGTTGTTGCTGCCCGTGAAGTTGTGCATGTTCTTCAGCTTCCCCGCCGGTGTGATCTGGAATAGCGCCCCACAGCAGGTACCTCCTCCGGGCGCGGTGCTGTACAGATTGCCGTCCCGGCCCTGGGCAATGATGCCTGAATATGCAGGTTTATTTGGGTCGCCGCTGTTGCTTCCGAAGTTGTACAAAACGGAAAAAGTTTGCGCTTGGACAACGCCGGAAAGGAACAAGAATGCCCAGCAAAGTCCCTGGCACAGAAGATCCATTTTGCGTTTCATATCCGCCTCCGTGATTTTGACTGCTGCGAGCACCGGGATCCACGGGCATGGATCAACCTGGAACTAGCTGAATGTCCCCTCGTCTGCCATTCAGCCAGTTTTGCTCTTTCTACCTATCAAAGCGAAAAGCAAGTTTGATTTGGCTCACCGAAAATTCGGGATGTGCTTCACGGACTATTGAATTTCTCGTAATCCGCCAGCAAAGCAGCCTGTCTGGCGTGCGACGCCAGCTTTGGTGTGGAAGGAAGGGACGCAAAACTGCCTATCGCCCTGACCATCGGATTGACTGACTAGCCGCTCTCTTATATATTGGTCATGCAGCTGACGGACAAAAGTATGGCCAGACCGAGAAGCGAGGATAAGCGGAATGCGATCATGGCAGCGGCGACCCGCGTGATCGTTACTCATGGGCTGAGCGCGCCGACGGCGATGATAGCTCAAGAGGCTGGCGTATCTAACGGCTCGCTGTTCACCTACTTCAAGACGAAAGCCGACCTGTTTAACCAACTCTATCTTGAACTGAAAGCCGGGATGGCGTCTGCTGCCCTGAAGGGACTTCCGGCAAAGGCTGAGCTTCGTGAGCAGGTGTTTCATATCTGGTCGAATTGGATGGGCTGGGCGGTGTCCAATCCTGAGAAGTGGCGCGTGCTGGCGCAGCTGGGCGTTTCAGACGAGATCACGCCAGCGACCCGCGCTGCGGGGCATAAGACCATGGTTGGTATCGGCGAGCTGCTGGAACTGAGTCGCGCCAACGGCCCCCTGCGTAAAACTCCGATGGGCTTTGTCGTCGCGATCATGAACTCGTTGGCGGAGGCAACAATGGATTTCATGATCCACGATCCAACCAACGCGAAAAAACATTGCAGGGTCGGGTTCGATGCCCTGTGGCGCGTATTAACTTAATTTTTTGTCCTATTAATGACTGACTAGACAAACAACTAAGTGGAGAGAAAATATGTCGAATACTGTTTTGGAAAATCCTTCAGATCGCAAGGCGTACATCATCACCGGCCCGACTTCCGGCATAGGTCGCCGCACGGCACTTGAGTTGGCCAAGCACGGCACGGTCGTCCTGGTCGGACGCGACCGCGGAAAGCTCGAAGAGGTGCAGAAGACCATCGAGCAAAAGGGGCAGCACGCGGTTTCGGTCGGGTGCGACTTGTCCGATCTTGCGAGCGTGCGGCGCGCGGCTGCGGAGATCATCGCGCTCCATCTCCCGATTGTCGGGCTGTTCAACAACGCTGGCATTATGCCAATGCGCGCCACCAAGAACGCACTGGGCTGGGACATGACATTCGCAACGAACCATCTCGGACCGTTCGCGCTGACAGAGGCGCTCGTGCCGCATTTCCCCGACGGCGCGAACGTCGTCTTCGTCTGCTCCGGCGTAGAAGACCCCGAGCGCAAGCCCGCCAAGGGCGCCGGCTTCCGCGGCGGTCGCTATATCTCTGCGGCGGCGAGCGCACGCGGCGAGTGGAAACCTGGAGGTGCCAAGAACCCGGGCTGGGACGCCTACGCCACCTCGAAGCAGTGCAATCTCGCCACGGTGATGGTGTTGGCTCGCGAGACGCCCCGGTTACGCTTCAACGCGCTCGAACCGGGCTTTACGCCAAACACCGGCCTTGGGCGGGATGCCAACGCCTTCCTCCGCTTCTTGGCGAACTACATCCTTCCGCTGCTGGCTCCCCACATCAAGTATTGGAGCACCCCGAAGAGAGCCGCGAGCGTGGCCACCAAAGTCCTGATCGATGCATCCGGTCAGACCGGCATTTACTACGACGAGGGCGGCCATCCGATGCTCGGCTCCGCGCTCGTGCGCGACCCGAAGTTCACGGATCGCGTCGTCGCAGAAACGCGCGCACTGCTGGCGACGATTCCACAAATTAACGGAGGCGAAATGATTTCGTTCACCCCCTGCAGTTCGTCAGGCCGAGCTTGAGTCGAAAACACGACTTCAGGAGATGAAACCATGCAAATCAAGGATCACGTATTCATTGTCACGGGCGCTTCGTCAACTGAGCAGATGTTCAAGCTATATCCTTGGACGGAGAGGCAAACGCTATGAATCCTCGGCCACTCTTGCGTCTTGAAGGTGTTGCTGTGCTTATCGTCAGCCTCTTCTCCTACCACTGGAGCCAGGGCAGTTGGCTTCCATTTGCCTTGCTGTTTCTTGTGCCGGATCTCTCCATGCTGGGCTATGCCGCCAAGGTTCGCGTTGGAGCGATCACATACAATGCCATCCACACCTAAGTGGGACCATTGGTATGGGCTGGTTACTCGTTCGGGTCGAATCGCCCTGCGATTTTTTCGCTGTCTCTCAGATGGATCGCTCACATCGGTCTTGACCGAATGCTTGGATTTGGGTTGAAGTCTCCGACTCGGTTCAACCACACTCATCTGAACCCCGATCGGCACACTCTGTCGATAGGGAATTAACGCAGTTTTTCAACGGCTACCAGGCTGTACCTTCCGGTTGGACTATGAAACAACCAGGGCATAACCCAGAGTGGAGGAGCCCTTTTGAGCAGTTGTAGCAGTTGTCGTGGCTAACACTCAGCCAAATCCCGTGAAGTTCTCTGCGGGAGAATCCCTGGGTCAATGCGCAGTGCGTCGAGGTCTGGGGCGGCCTGGCTATTTAGAGGGCCGTCCTCCCATTGTTACGGTTGCACGGAAGCGCCGAAAAGAACCGGACTCACCATGGTTTCAATCCTGGCTGCCATCTCCTCGGCGGGGATACGGTTGGGGGTCTGAAACCAGCGGCGCGCGGCTCCAAAAACGGCCCAGGCCGCGGTGGTCGCCAGCAGTGCCGCATCGACACCGGGTGCCAGCCCATGATGGGCAAGGCCTTCCTTGAACATATCCTCGACGACGGGGATGATGGAGCCTTCGAGCGGTATCTGAGCCAACTGACCGGGGCAACTTGTGGTTTCAGCGAGATAGTCGCAGACACCGAGTGCAATGGCGCGTAGTGCCCCATTGCAGTCGGTAAAGGTGATGCCGCGGCGCTCTATCAGGTCGCGGAACCGCACGCCTGTCATCGCCTGCAGCAATGCGTTCTTGTCTGGATAGTGCAGGTAAAAGGTGGCCCGGTTTAGCGTCGCGTCATCGGCTATCTCTTGGACGGAGATGTCTTCGAACTCCTGCTTTTTCAATAATCTTTCTAGTGAATCCATGAGCATCCGGCGGCTGCGCAGAATGCGTGGATCCGTCGTTCCGGTCTCGGGTTGGAGAAGTTGGGGCATTCCTACCGTAAGAATACCTTTTTGCAGACTAAAGCGACACTTGTTTATTTTGTGAATCGACATATGTTGGTTAATCATCAACTGTCGTGTATGGGGAAATTCTTAATGTCAACTCTGCTTCATATCGATTCCAGCCCACTCTACGGTCGGTCAGTCTCTCGCGAGCTAACCGCAGTGTTCGTCACTCAATGGAAGGCTTCGCACCCGGATGGAAGGGTCATAGATCGCGACCTCAACGCAACAGCAATGCCGCCGATCAATGCGGAATGGGTCGGTGCCGTCTACACGCCGGAAGAGGCCCGCACTCCGCAGCAGAAGGAATTGCTTTCGCTCTCCGACTCCCTGCTCGCCGAATTGGAGCAGGCCGATGAGTACGTCATCGGAGTGCCGATGCATAACTTTGGTGTGCCTTCCGTGCTCAAGCTATGGATCGACCAGATTGCGCGTGTCGGCAGGACCTTTTCCTACGGCGACGGAAGGCCGAAGGGCCTGATTATCGGCAAGAAGGCGACCTTCATCATTGCAACGGGCGGGATCTACGACGCCCAGACGCACATGGCCTCGTTCAATTTCGTGGAGCCCTATCTGCGGTCCGTGTTTGGTTTTCTTGGCGTGACGGACGCGACCTTCCTCACCGCAGGGGGGACCAGCGGGCTGAACCAGGGGCATGACCGGAACGCGTTTCTTGCACCGCACCTTCAGGCCGTGCAGACGCAGGCGCAGACCTTTCAGGGAGGGCACTCATGAAGATTGCTTCGATTTTTGCGCGCTATCTGCTGGGGCTGATGTTTACGGTCTTTGGGCTGAACGGGTTCCTTCACTTTATCCCCCAGCCGCCACCGGCGAATCCGCTGGCAATCCAGTTCCTTATCGCCGTCAGCGCATCGCACTTTGCCGCGTGCTTCTTCGCGCTGCAGGTGCTTGGCGGACTGCTGCTACTCTCCGGCTTTTTCGTGCCACTTGCGCTGACACTGCTTGCTGCGGAACTTTACAACATCCTCGCGTTCCACCTGACGATGGCACCGGGCAGCATCGCTCCCGCGTTGGTCGCTTGCGTGTTGTGGATTCTGGTCTTTCTTCAGTACCGCGAAAGCTTCAACAGCATCTTCAGCGCGAAGCCTGCGACGCAGCCATGAATTGCGTCGCAGTACGGGACCGTAGCTACAGAAAACCGATTGACTAAGTGCAGTGGAAGGCCCTTAGGGCTTTGCGGGCAGCGGCTGCCAGAGCTCAATCTTATTCCCATCCAGGTCATAGATCCAGGCAAAGCGACCGTAGGATTCATCCATTCGTTTGGCGTCAATCTTTACTCCCTCTTGTTTTAAGCGATCGAGTAAAGCATCCATATCGTCCACGATGTAGTTGATCATGAACGGTGCGGGGCTGGGATCGAAATACTTAGAGGAGGCGGGAAAAACAGTCCAAACTGTAACGTGTTCCTTTTGCGGGTCGTCGTGTTCGCGCCACGGAAGCATCGCGCCTTGGCCTTTGTCAGCGAGTCCAAGATGCTTCGAATACCATTCGCGCATCTGATCACGATTAGCGGATTTGAAAAAGACACCGCCGATTCCAAGGATGCGCCCGCGCTGCTCCATTTTGACAGGCGGCTTCGACTTTTCAGGTTGCGGAGATTTCACTTCCTGTCCTCCTATTGAGCGGGCCGAGATGAGCAACAGCGAGCCGAGCGCAATTGTGCTCCAGGGTATCCCTTGCATCGGCGGATTATACATAAGTCTTGATTCGAATGGAGAAAACGGTTCGCTCAAGTTTCGCCGCGATTCACCCTTTCTAGATCGCGCATGAGGTCTCCAACTGGCTAACGAGCATTATGCTGGGCTCCTTACCGGCACAGCGGGTACGATCAACGGTAGGGATCCTGCCTCGCACAACACCAATCGCGTCGGCGTAGGGACTGGCGTCTTCAGTTTAGGATCGCCATTGACGGTCCAGGACCGAAATAGATGGTCAGGAGGCTGCCCGCCGTCTTTGGGGGAACTAGTTGGCCCCATAGGGCTTGCCTGATCTCCAGCTTCTGATCGCTAGTGGGGGTCCATAGCATGAAACGCGCCGGTCTCCTCATCCTGGCGTTCGTCTTGGCGCAGATCGGGCAGGCGGCAAATACAGCAGAATGGCTACGCTCTCAGCCCGGCGCTAATGTCTCAGTGTTACAGATGTTGGCGCAAGACCTAAACCCGCTGGATTCGGCCCTGCGTTTTGGAATAGCTCCTGCGTGCCACGTGGCGGCACTGCTAGGCTATACGGGCTTTCATTCGTATGCGGTAATGTGCAAGAGCATGGGAGTGCCGAAGTACTTGCCAAAACCGGGGCAGCATCTGCGCGCTCGTCGCCTGAGCCTCGGACTCACCCTCCGGGATGTCCACATGGCGAGTCTAAGTTTGGCACGGGAGCTTCGCAAGCCAGCCTTCGTCCTCCCGCCCAGTCGATTGCACGACATCGAAACGAAGGAGATGACTCCCAGCATTCATCGGCTCTACACGCTGACGCGTGTTTACAGGTGCAGACTGAACGAACTGCTCTCGTGGTACGGGATTCCGCCGCGATAAGAGACTGTCCAACTGGACGGCGAGAACGTTGCGATCTCCTGTGACCCCCCTGCGATCTGGTTCGGCTTCGGATTTCGATCATGTCTGCAACCTACTCCGTAGTTGCGGTAACCCACCCGTTCGACAATCCTTATCGGATTCTTGAACGTTCATGTTTTCGGCGGCTCGACGCCAGATGTATCCTTTCACTCATGGCCTCCACAGCGACGTTTCACGAGTCGCGACGAAGTACTCGCGTCCCTCTAAAGGTGGTAATCGCCATCGCGGGTGGCGCTGAGGGTCGGACATGCGAGGGCGATATCATCGTCAACCTTCACGGAGCGTTGATCGCAACCGCAATTGGGTTGAGTGGTGGAATGAGAATCTCGATTCGCGTCTACTTGACGGATAAGCGTGCTGCAGCTCGGGTGGTTTATATCGATCCGAAGAACCCGTTGCTCTGCGGGATCGAACTTGCTGAGCCATGAAACATTTGGGGAGTGCCTTGCCGCCCGATGACTGGGATGAGACAGCGGCCTTGGAGACCGAGCATTAGAAGAGAAGATGAGCCGGAGATCAACGATGACGGATGAAGTCCTCCTTCGTCATGGAACCACCATGGTTGGTCGTCTGGTTCTTGAACCGGGCGAGACCATGCCTTGGCAGCGCGACCCATTTCATCGGGTGGCAGTGGTGCTAGGCGGGGATCTGCCAACGTTTCTGGCTCCCCACAACAGTCCCCACACTCTACGCCCACCGTCAGACGATCGAGATTGGGGCGAAGCTCACAGCTCGGATGCTTTTCTCCGGCGCTCGTTGCTGCCACCTTTTTCGGATCCAGCTTTTCCTTCAGCTTTTCCACCAGTTCCGCCAGCACTTCTTTCGTATCCCGCTGCACCGGCCCCGCGACTTCGCACGCTTCGACGTCAGTTCACTATTCTTTCGAGAGTTGTTATGCTGCTTCAAGGTCGGTCTCCTTAGCCGTTTTTGATTGCACCTTAGAGTGCGTTGATCACTGGTAGCTTAACGTAATCCGTGATCGGGGATCGACCTTCTCATCCCATCTATGGCTGGTTACGTAAACTATCCAGACTCCCCTTCTAGCCCGAGTTTTCTATGTGGATTATTTCCAGCTTGTCGTAATCCAGCGCTGTCGCCAAGTTTGTTCCAGACTTCATCGGTGCCTTCGTCGCCGCGAGAAACTGTCAGCGCAGCCTGCTCAGTAGGACGACGTCGCTGCTCACATCGCCCCTTGTCAGTAGAACCCGCGCGTGATCTAGCGACCAATTGAAATCAAAAATCTGACCAGCGGCAAATCTGGTTAGTTGTTTCGGTCTATCTTTATTCAAAGGCTGCTCCCAAAGGTTGGTCGCTCCGTTGTGCGTCACTAGGTACTGCAAGCCTTTGCCGCTGGGAGACCAACGCATTCCGAAGATTCCGCCTGGGACGTTGAACTGTTTAACGGCTGGTCCGCCATTGATAGCGATCAGCGCCACTCTCCAGCCCTCCGACGGAACCCGGCCGTACTGCGTATAGGGATAGGCGAAGACTTCGCCATCCGGAGAGACGGCTAGCGCACCGCTGAGCTGGTCTCCCAGAACATCGGTGACATACTGAGGGGGACCGCCCATGACCGGTACTTTCCAGATTCTCTGTGGCTGCTCGACCGTGGCGTAGAGAACGAAGCTCCCATCCGGGGAACAAGCGGGCGACCACAAATTGCCGCGGGCGAGCGTTGTAGGATGGGTTCCGTCGCGATCGACCCGGATCAGAGCCACCGTGTCCGCTTCGGATGCAGTGAAAAGGACGTAATGCCCGCACGGCGTCGGCCAACCGACGTCTTGGACATCAGTGAAGTGAGCGCGCTGACTGCCGTCTGTGTGCATTATCCAAAGCGTACCATCGCCGCTCAACGTCAATAGCTTTCCATCAAAGACCTCGGCAATGTCGAACATCGCCAGTGCGTCGGAGGTGACCTGCTGGGCAGCGGAGGGGTCTGAAGCGGGACCAATCCAGACGTTGGAGACAGCCGTACCGGCAACGGCTGCGATGTTGCTGCCGTCTCTTGTCATGTCCAGGTCGACCCCGTAGTCGGTGAGGTCATTGGTAAGCCGCTGCGCCTTGCCGCCTGGAAAGGAAATGGTCCACAGCTGCAAACGGCGAGAAACCTCGCTGGGATGCGGAAAAATCAGAGTGTCCCCCCGGGGCAGCCAAACGGGCCGACCAATCGCTTGCGGACTCGAATACAACTCCCTGATGCTGCCGTCCGCAACGGACACAATCTCCAGCACCCACCGTTGATGCTGGTTCGTGATATGCACCGGAACGGCGATGGTTCGCCCATCCGGCGACCAGTTCGGGCCAGGCTGGAAAAGAAATCCGCTGCCGTCATGAATTAGCGCCAGCAGGTGGTCGCCGCTGCCATCCGCATTTGCAATTCTCAACTCGATGTCGTTGCGGGGCGGGATGCATCGCTCGTATACGAATCGGCTGCCGTCGGGAGAGAAGGTTACGGGGGAATCCACATCGGTGATTAATTTCCGAGCAGGCCCACCCAGCGTCGGCATCGCGTACAGGTATTTGAAGAAGGGGTCCTTCTCGTCTGAACGGACGAAGAAAATGTAGTTGCCATCCAGGGAAAAGGTCAAGCCATGGAAGCCAGTTCCAGTGGGCAGAAGCTGTACGCTGCTGCGCGTGGCCACTTGACGCAACCAAAGACTTTCTTCGTCTCCCTCACGCCGCGCATACGCGACATAGCGCCCATCTGGGGAGATGGAAACGCTTTGGACATGTCCGTTGTCGGTGAGTCTTGTCATCTGCATGTCCGGCAGGTTGAAGTCGCGGCTGCGCGCTAGAAACCTCCGAGCGCCATAACCAACGACCCCCACCAACAGAAGGCCCGCGACTACAACTGCCAGCCCGTAGCGCCACTTGGGTCGAGCAACAGAACCTTGCAGGTTTGACGTGACTTCGGGCGCTAAGGTGCTGGTTGTTCTTGATCCTGGCCACTGGTGTACACGCCCGGAAGAGTCTGCGGCGGCGCTGCTGACAACGTCACTGAACCCGCCCCTGGTGACGGGAGCAACGAAGCGGTAGCCGATTCGTGGAAGAGTTTCGATGTAGCGGGGCTTTTCTGCATCATCGTTCAGGGCGGCGCGGATCTGATTAATGGAGAAATTGATCCCACGTTCGAAATCCACGAAAGTAGAGTCGCCCCAAAGACATCGCTGAATCTCTTCGCGCGTGACGATTTTTCCTGGGCGCGCGGTCAGGAGCGTGAGCACCCTGAATGGTTGCGGCGCCAACTTTAGGGGGACTCCGTTCTTGAGGAGTTTGCCCGACTCTGCGTCCAATTCAAACGCCGCAAACCTGGTCTTGGGCGATACCGGCAGGGGTGATGCCATGAACTACTGTTCCCAAAAATCAGTCGCCGGATTCTAGCATTTTTCAGCGGACCGCAGTATGAAATTGTAGAGTGGCAATCGATAAAAACCCTAATTTCAAGCACTTCGACACTAACACGGAACTAAGACGAAACAAACAAGCCCGCCATTGCCAGTGCGCGCAGGATGAGCTTAGGTTGCGCGAAGCGGTACAGCATTTTCGATTCGGCCCTCGGCGGTTCGACAGGGGCCTGTGCCGCTCGTGGTTTGGAGGAGACATGGAATCAAGACATTTTAGCTTGCCGTTGCTGGTATCAGTGATCGCGGCCATGTTGCTCATGCTGGCCATACCCGCTGAAGCCACTTTTGCAGGGAAGAATGGCCGGATTGCATTCGTCCAGGCGGCGGGGAGCGGAACAGACATATTCACGATGACCCCCAACGGAACTGATATAAAGCAAATCACGTCATTCGGAGGCAGCGGAGGACAGGTGTGTTGCGTAGCTTGGTCGCCTGACGGCAAGCAGTTGGTGTTCGCAGCAAAAGCGTCGTCCAGCGCTAACGCCCAGCTCTGGATCATGGAAGCCGACGGAAGCAACCAGCATCTGTTACTCGACGACCCATCGAACGCCGATATACACCCAAGTTTCTCACCCGATGACAGCAAGATTGCTTTTGGGCGATGTGGGCCCATCAACTGCGGCATTTTTTCAGTTCGCGTGGACGGTACGGGACTGACCGCAATTACGAACTTCAACCACAATCCCGACGTGTTTGACCTTTGGCCGGAATACTCGCCCGACGGCAAAACGATCGCGTTCACCAGCTTCAATCGAAACAACGGCTTCCTGTGCGCAATCTACACGGTGGATGCTGCCGGTTCGAACTTCCGCCTTCTTACCCCGCCAAGACTCACGGCTTTCGAGCCCGACTGGTCGCCGGACGGGAAGAAAATCGCATTCTCAGTCAACAGCAATGCCTCAACGATTCTGGACGAGGAGATCTGGGTGATCAATGCGGACGGGAGCCAACCCGTGCGACTTACGAACAACAACCGACACTGGAATGGTTACTTGACAGGTCCGCACGACTTCTCCGCCTCCTGGTCGCCGGAGGGAAACAAGATTGTTTTGGAACGAGATTCTCCGGACTTCAGTCGTTCGGCCATTTACCTGATAAATCCGGACGGCAGCGGTCAGACGCTGGTATTTCAAGGGATGCGAAACAGAGCTGCGGAGTTCTCCCCGATAGATGGAGGGGCGCCTGGCCAGCTGCTGCCAAAACGCCACTTGAAACGGATCGAGAGCGGTGGCTTTTCTCCGCGTTGGGGCCCGGCTTCGAAATAAGGGCTGAGACATGACCACAGCGACAGCCGAATACCACAGACAATTCAAGGAGGTGCCATGCGCGCATTCAAAGTTACTTGTAGCTCGCCAGTCGTGATAGTTGTCCTGACCATATTATTAGCGATCGGTACGGCCTCGGCCACATTCTCGGGTAAAAATGGCCGGATAGCCTTTGTGGCCAAACGCAACGGGAGTTGGCAGCTCTACACCATGAACTCCGACGGCAGCGACATTGTTCAGATAACGAACCTGCCACCTACCGACTTCGATTCTTGGTTCCCAGCGTTTTCGCCGGACGGACGACGCATTGTTTTCTGCCGCGATAGGCCTGACGCTCCTAAAGCCTCTGACCTCTATATTATCAACGCGGATGGAACCGGCCTGACGCGGCTAACCTTCGATGGGTTAGAGTGCGCGGCGCATTGGTCACCAGACGCGACTCGGCTGGTATTTGCCCGGGGGCTCCCGAACGGCAAGGGCGTCATCGCCACGATGCGGGCCGACGGCACGGGCAAGAAGACCAACCTGACCCACGATGTGTGGGGCAAGTTCTGGCCAGTCTACACGCCGGACGGCAAGCAGATCGTGTTCTTCAGTGCGACGGGCGGGCTCACTTCAGCGGTGTGGCGAATGAACTCAGGCGGCTCGGGCAAGAGACGCCTGACTGCCCCAGCGTTTGAAGGATTCGCGTACGATGTCTCACCGGACGGGGAGCACATAGTGTTGAACAATCACCAGAGTACCCCTCGGCCGAGCGCGATCTTCGTAATGAACCTCGACGGCAGGAATCTGACAAGGCTGACTAAATCTGGAAACGGGCAGGCGAGCTATTCGCCCGACGGAACAAGAATCGTCTTCACCAGCGACCGGGGTAGGCCGGCAGGTGCGATGGAGATCTACACCATGAACCCGGACGGCTCGGACGTGAAACGCATTACGACTGACCTAACCGTCGCATGCCCTGACCTTAACTGCGCCACTCCGACTTGGGGGGCGAAGCCGTAAAGCAGCCCGCTGCGCCCTACCAACTTCGTGGCCCGGGATATTGCGCACCGTGAATTCCAGTACCATTGAATGAATTCGGGCGATAGATTATCTGGCTCGAATTCGCTGATCAGGAATGTTTTCTGGGGCTTTTTTGGCGTTCAAGGTCCTCGACTGCTCGCGCAAGTCGGGCCCGAGTGCTGGGCTAAGAGTGTTTTCCGTGCGGCGCGTTCTTCGACTCCGGCAAGCGTTCTTTTAAGTCTTCACTTCCCATGCGTGCAACGGCTTCTGTAATGCGTTCGACTCTGAGCGGGGTTCGCCGCGCACTGAAATACGAAATCACGCAGCCCACCACGAACATCCCGCTCCATACCGCCAGGAAGCTGCGAGTCAGCTTGTGCAGCAGGTGGCGCGCACCCCGATCGGAGAGCCCGACGTGCCCGAGGTATACCGCCGAGCCATCGTTGTGGACTCGGGCCACCACACGAAAGGACTGCTTCCATCCCTCGATACGAATCGATTGCGGTATGCCGGGGTTTAGGTTCGCCGTCTGAATTGCCTGAAGAAAGGCCTCTTTGGAATTGGACCGCCCCATAACGGAATCTCGTGCATTTTCGGGTCAGTCTCGAGGAAGAAAACGGAGCTTTGATGCTTCCCCTCGGCACCGGGCTCGTCTGGAATCTCCTGCGTTGCGAGCTCCCCAACTTCTTCCACGATCCGGTCGTAGAGGTTGTCTCGCGGCGTTTCCTCGGCCACCTGCGCCAGGGTATCCGCTTCGCCGATCAACCACGCGTCGCTTCGCTGGATGCTCTGTGCCACCAGTAGATAAACGATGGAAAACGCGATAGCCGTGCCGATGGCGAATGCGGTGGCCGTCCAGATGGAAATTCGCCACGCCGCCGTGGTGCGTAGTCGCTTAGAGTCCCTAACAAAACCCAGTTTTCAGCTACGGAGCTGTTGGGGATAGAGGTTTCGGTCCCTAGAAATTGATGCGGGCCGTAAGCTGAATCAGCCTCGGCGAGGCATCCCCACCGAGCAGAGAGCCCAGGATGCTGGTCGGTGTGTTCACGGTCCGTGTAATCTGTCCGAACAGGCCAGGGTCGTTGATATCCCGGTTTGGCTGATCGAAGTTCGGATGATTGAACAGGTTAAAGAACTGCACTCCAAGCCCCAACTGTCCCCGCTCCCAACCCGGAATGACCGTGTTCTTCATAACTGTGAAATCGGTGTTGAAGTATTCAGGTCCGTAGAACTGGTTTCGGCGCTGCGAGCCATAGGTGGCTGGCGTCTGGGTAATAGGAGACGAAAATTGAGATTGTGTGAGGCAGGCATGTTTAGGGCTGCTGCAGCCTGGGAAAGATGTGCCGAGGACGTTTGCAAAGACAGTGCCACCATAGCCGAATCCCGCTAACAGATTCGTTGTCCCTGAATCAACGACCGTATATGGAAATCCACTCCGTCCAAAGATCGTGCCCGAGACTTGCCATCCCTTCAAGAGCACCGCGGGACCGAACCGATACGGAAACTCCCACACATAGTTTGCACTGAGGTAGTGTGGTGTATCGTAGTCAGCATTTCCGTAGTTGTACTTCTGCAAATTGCTGCTGTCTTCCGGACTTTGCAGACTGTAGGCTGTGCCATTATTGAAATTCAGATTGCCGCCGTTGGAAATCTCATCGAGCGCATGGCTCCAAGCGTAATTCAGTTGCACTAGAAAACCTTTCTGAAACCGGTGCTGAAACGAAGTGACTAGGCCGTTGTAGTTGGAGACTGCTCCACTGTGCAGCTCAGTGACAGTCGAAAAGCGCGAATCGGGAGCCGATGTGGGCAAGCCCGTGAATCCCACGGGACAGGCAGGGTCGCCAGTCGGAGTGAGTGGTGGGCAAAACGCGTTGATTCCATTGTAGGAAACGGGAATAAAGATACCGTGATTCCCGACGTAATTGAAGGCAATGGTTGTATTCGGTCCAAATCCGTGCTCGATTTCGAAGTTCCACTTTTGAAACTGCGGAGCCTTGATGCCCACTGCAGTGTTGACAGCCGGAGGGACGAAAGAAGGATTTGTGGCTTTGATACTAGCCAGTGTGCCGCCACTCGAGAATCCGGAAAGGAAGGCAGTATTGGAAATCGCTGCGTCCTTGAACAAATTGGATGCTTCGGCGGGCGACAGATTGTCGGATCCAACAACAAAGAAGTTGACCATGGGCGGATTGAAAGAAAATCCAGAAGCAAGAGAACCGGGCAGAGTATCCATAAACAGGCCGATTCCGCCTCGGAGGACCGTGTCTTTCAGCCCCGGCGGTGTCCAACTAAAGCCGAACCGGGGTTGCCACGCCACGTTTGTAAACGAAGGCCATGCCTGGTGTAGCCCTGTCTGGATCGCCTGGTTGTAGGGAATGTGGGTATCATGATTTAGCTGGCTGAATGGCGCCGCTAGCCTGGCGAAGCAGTTCTGCTGGCATACAGGGTTGGAGTTGTGATCCGCCCGCAATGAAAGAGTCAGATGCAGGTTACGATTCACCTGCCAATCATCCTGTGCGTAAAAACCTAATCCGTAAAACGCAAAGGGTCGTACACGTGAACTGGGAAAACTTTGACTCAGTGAGTCGCCTGAGGGCCCGTTGCCGCCGGCAAAAAAGTCCGCCACAGTGAACGGGAGTTCAAGACCACTGGTAAAAGCGCCATAGTCGTGAACGCTGATGTCGTGGCGCTCGAAGGCTAATCCAAATTTCAGATTGTGGCTGCCCTCGGTGAGAGAGAGGTCGTCCAGTAACTGGTACACAGTGAAATTGTGGCCATTGGGAAAGTAAGCATCTATCCCCCCTACATTGTTGAAAGTTCCATCCCCAAGACCGACGGTGGTCGGAAAAGTCGCTAACGCGGCTGAAAGGTTTTTGGGTTGAGCCACGAAGCTTGCGTATAACGCAGAGAAAATCAACTGGTTCACGGTCCTGGTGTTGAAGACATGGTTTTCGCTGATTTGCCCCTGATAGATGGGCTGAATGCTTTGTACGTTGAAGACCGGATTAATAGGATCCGTGTAGCTTGCCTGGAATCCCTTGTCTCCTCGCAGGCGAAAAAACAGTTCGTCATTTTGCCCGATGTTGAAGTCAAAGCGTCCCCCTAGTAGATACTCGTGCGTGAAGTTCCCTGCGATAGAGTGGAAACTCAGTGCGCAGGGAACGGTCGCGCCTAACCCTCCGGCGGCCGTAAAACCGTTACAACCTGTCTGGTCACCAGTCTGCGGGTTGCCAGGAACAGCGCGATCTGCTCCCGGAGCACCGTTCCAAACATTAAACATTTGCTCGTAGAATGGAATCGAGGCAGTGCGACTGATCGAGGCAAGGTTTGCCAGTGTGGCCGTCTCGAACTGTGGGCTCGGAATCAAAGTGAGCCTGCTGGTCGGCAGGACTACCCGGAGACCTTCATAGTCGAAATAGAAGAAAGCTTTGTTTCTCTTGATCGGGCCGCCGGCCGAGGCGGCATACTGATTGGCATTCACGAAGGGTCTCGGAGTGACCGGGATTCCCGGCGGCACGTCTTTATTAAACCAGTTGTTGGCATTCATTGTGCGGCCGTTCCACCAATAAATCGCATTCCCGTGCAGATCGTTGGACCCTGACTTGGAAATGTAATTGACATAAGCACCCGCAAAACCACCGTACTGGCCTGAGTATCCGTTATTGACAACTGTGACCTCCTGGATCTCATTACTTCCCAGTACCAGGTTGGTCGCCCCTGCGTTACTCAGATTGAAGTAGGGATCGTTATCATACATCCCATCTAAGGTGAACAGGTTGGAGGTGGAAGGTAGGCCGTTGACTGAGAAGTTCCCGTATCCGCCCTGGGTGTTCATCACCGCTCCGGGCGTGGTTTGCGCCACATAAGTCAGGTCGTTTCCTGGATTGGGTAGGCCGGCAACTTGTTTTATGTTGAACGTGGTAGATACATCAGCATTCTGGTTATCGAGCAACGCAGCTTCCGTGGTTACCTCAATCTTTGTAATGTCTGTGTTGGTCCTCAACCTTATATCGCAGGAAGCGATCTGACCGACGGCAACTGTGACATTTCGACTGGCGGACGCAAAACCGGGGACGCTAGTTGATACGGCATAGTTCCCCGGTGCCAGAAGCGGGAACCGGTACAACCCCAGTGCACTTGTCGTCGTGGTCTGGGTGTACCCCTTCTCGATGCTCTTTAGTGCAACTGCCGCGTTCGGCACGACGGCATCTGTAGCATCGGTGACGACACCAGTGATTTCACCTGTTGTAGTCGATTGTCCAGCAACTAATGAGACGTCGATGAGTAGGGTTGCCGCCAGGAATGACGCGGCGCGGAGCAGACGTTGGGTTTTCATAAAGAGCCCCCAAGGCCACTAAACAAATCGCTACAGACCGTGACCCGCTTACACTTGCACAGTGTCAGCAACAACCAATTTCAGTCGGACGACTAGTTAAGATCGAAAATCAGTCCGGTTTCGACCTTCGTCAGTTGCTTCCCCCCACCACATCGGGCTGTTCTGAACCGGGCGGGATCGCGACCGCAGCCAGTTCTCAAAAATTCTCCATCATCCACATATTGGAGCTGACGCTCCACTGGTAAATTGCAAGGTGACGACCGTCCGGAGACGGCACTGCCCACGAAGCTGAAGGTCCAGCGAAGGGCCGATCCCAAGGATGGGGTGCTGGTGAAGTACTTCCTTTCTGTTCCCATAGCAGGTGAGCGTTGCCTTGCAAATCCAGATGCAGCAGGGCTGAACTTCCCGCGCGGAGGCTCGACGCAAACAGCCCCTTTCCATCCGCCGCCCAGTCCAGGCTTTGTAAATTGTTCCAACCCTTCACGAGAATCTCTTGCGACGCTTGGCGGCGGCTCCAGGAGAGAACGCGGATTCGTCCCTCGGAGTACTTAAGGATGGCGACGCGTGTTCCATCGGGAGAAAGATCCCACACATAGGTGGCTTCGTCAGCGGGATCAATATCAAACCTGGTGAGCTCGCGCCCCCGGCCTCTGACCGGGTCGAACGCCGTGAAGACGAGTTGCTTGTGATCAATAGTCCGTTCGGCGAGGGCACACAATGTTGCTGGAGCCTTCGCGCAGCGCAGGCCCGCGTAAGTAGGCGCCGAAGTTGTCAACACAAGCTGCGGCAGTCCTCCTGTTGTCGAGACTCTCATGAGTTCGCGAAGCGTTGCTGCATCTGCCTCTTCCAACCTTGACTTCGTTACCGGCACCAGAGCCGTCGAAGGCGAAGTTGAGCGCTGGTTCAAAGCCGGTAGACGAATGTACAGAACCCAGGCGCCATCTGGGCTAACACGGGCGTCCACCGTGTCCTCATCCAGCCCAGTGGAAATGGGTTGGACCGCGTCCTCGTTCAAACGCTGCTTGAAAGCCATCCATCGACCGTCGCGATAGGATTCAAAAACGACAGCCTGGCTATCGGCTGTCCAGGCGGATGGATAGTTCCTTCCCTCGTTCAACGTGAGGTGCCTCGGAGAAGTCATGCGCGTTCCGTTGGCTTCGAGGTCAGCCACATACACACTGCCCTGCCACGACCACCTTCTAAAACTGAGCCGCTTGGCATCCGCTGTCGGGCTGGGAGCGTCCATACAGAACCCAGCCCAATTGGTCAATCGCTTTGGCTTGTCGAGGGGCTTGCCCGTTCGCGTGTCAATTGGTATTGCCCAGAAGTTGCAACTGTCGCTAGCGGTAACAGCTTGACCTCGCTCGCCCGAAATGTGGATCATCCGTCCATCGGGCAACCAGCTCCAGTCCCATCCCGAGACAGGTATCGCAACTGTGGCCGGCCCGCCCGTGAGATCACGGCTTTCGATGGCCCTCTCGATCCCGCCTGCCACATGGTGGGTCAGCGCGTAGGACAGTCGTCGGCCATCAGGCGACCATTCGGTGCCCTCGAACCCGGTATTCTCATCGGCTTCCCAGAGCCTCCGCGCCTGCTGCCCATCAGGTCTCATGAGCCACATTTCGGAGTAGTCAACACGGCCTGGCTTTGTTGCAAAGGCCACCCAGGAACCGTCCCGAGATACCGAGCCGGCGAACGCATCATCGCGAAGCTTGTGTGGCGCTCCTCCCATGGCTGGAATGAGCCAGACGCTGGACCGGTGTCCGGGTACGATCGCATTCGCAATGAACCGCCCGCCGTCGACCCAGGTGGAAATAATCCCCCAGTCCACCTGCAATCCCTTGAAGTCCTCAGGTTGAGGAACGTTCTTGGTCTCGCCCGTTTCGATGAGCTTAATGTGAATCCCGTTCAGGTCGGCATAGGCCAGGTATCTGCCGTCGGGCGAAATCGCACCGCTTGCCACGGCGTTCTCACTGGAGTTGCTGGTCAGCTGCCGCTGTCTCAACTCAGGAAGCTCAGCTTGCACAGATGGCTGACGATTCTTGAACAATAAAGTGGCTCCGATCGCGAGGAACATCGCGAAGACTCCTGCGGCCACCAGCGGCCAGCGAGAGCCACGACGCATCGGCTCAGTTTCCCGTTTCAAGGATTCCAAGTCTGTGCCCATTTGTGCGGCGCTTTGGTAGCGCTGCTCGCGGTCCTTCTTCAGAGCCTTGTTGATAATCTGTTCGAGCCCGACTGGGAGTTCAGGATTCAAGTCCCGAGCTGGGGCAGGCATGCGGTTGAGGATGGCCTCGTGAAGCACCGCCGCAGTCTCACCGCTGAAGGCCTGCTGCCCTGTCGCCATTTCGTAGAGCACCAAGCCAAACGAAAACAGGTCCGTGCGCGCGTCCAGTTTCTCTCCCCGCACTTGCTCAGGTGACATGTACGCTGCCGTGCCCAGCGCCACACCGGTCCGCGTGAGACTGAGATGTGTAGACAACCCCGTTGGCGCTTCCTGGTATCGCACGGCTTCGGGGTCTCCCGTCAGCTTCGCCAAACCGAAGTCAAGAATCTTGGGCTCACCCCGCGTGGTGATGAAGATGTTTGCCGGCTTGATGTCGCGATGGATAATGCCCTTTTGGTGCGCCGTTTCTAGCGCATCGGTGATCTGAATCGCGAGGCTCAGTATTTCATCGGTGGCCAAGGGAGATCCTCTCACGGCGATCCGATCCCGCAGTGTCTGCCCCTCCAATAACGGCATCACCATGAAGGGCTGGCCTTCGTGCTCACCAAATTCGTGAATGGCGCAGATGTTGGGGTGGTCCAGCGCAGAAGCAGCGCGAGCTTCGCGCTCAAAGCGCTCCAAAGCCTTCGCGTCTGCCCACAGCTCATCCGGCAAGAACTTCAGCGCGACTCGGCGACCCAGCTTCAGATCTTCTGCTCGATAGATGAGTCCCATGCCCCCGCCGCCCAGAATGTCCAGCACGCGATAGTGAGAAACTTTCTTCCCTGCCAAACTCCCCGGAGCAGACGTACTTTGCACTCGCACGTTGGGCTCGGCCAACTCCTCCTGCAGATCGGCCGCCTGGTTTTGCAGCCGCTCGACGGGCGCAATGAAGCGGTAACCGCGGCGAGGCAGCGTTTCTATGAAGTGTGGCTGGTCTGCTGAATCCTCCAATACCTCGCGCAGTCGGTTCATGGCTTTGTTCAAGCCGTGTTCGAAATCCACGAAAGTACTCGAGGACCACAATCTCTTTCGCAACTCCTCGCGAGAGATTAGCTGGCCCGGACGTTCGAGTAACGTGCTTAAGATTTGGAAAGGTTGTTCCTGAATGCTGAACTTCTGCCCGTTACGCCAGAGTTCGCGAGTGCCGGGATCAAGCTGGAACTCTCCAAAGCGGATGCGTTGTCCAAACTCGGCACGCGGTCCCATTCGGGGTCTCCCCCCTGTTCCGGATGCGGGCATTTTAGCACCTGTAAGTAAATGCGTTACTGCAAAACAAAGTGGACTTTAAGTTTCTGAAGGCAGGACTAGTTATATCGGGTCACCTACATGTCACCTACTGGTGAGGTTCGCGCCATTGACGGCGGAACCGTACAGCCTCAGAGTGTGAGCGTTTCGAGGCGCAGTCGGCACTTCCCACCCCGGCCACCACGCCGAAGCCGACCTACCTACGACAACCGAAGGGAGAAGTGTTTATGAAATCCAAGAGATCGACCTGTGTTCACGTGATCGCGCTGCTCGCCGCTCTGGCGGTCCCTCTCGGGCTCGCCGCGCAGAACAAGCAAGATCACGGCAAGCATCATCGATATAAACTCGTTGACCTGGGCACCTTGGGCGGTCCCAATAGCAGCGTTCTCCTCGGCCTACAGGTCTTAGACAACCGGGGGACGGTCGTGGGCGGGGCGGAGACATCTACTCCCAACCCTAACTACCCAAACTGCAATCCGCTTCTGGGCTACTGCTTCCAGAGCAGTCCCCCGTACCCTCCAGCCTTCATTCAGCACGCGTTCGAATGGCAGAAGGGTGCCCTGACCGACCTGGGAGCGCTTCCGGGAACGACGAACAGCTACGCCAATTGGCTAAATGCAAGCGGGGTAACTGTGGGAGTTTCAGAAAACGGTTCCATCGACCCAATAACAGGGTTCCCGGAGGTAGATGCTGTCGTTTGGAAGCACGGTCAAATCACCAATCTTGGAACGTTCGGGGGAAACGAAAGTTCGGCAGCCGCTGTCAATAACCGGGGCCAAGTCGTGGGACTGACCACGAACGCGATACCCGACGCCTTCTCCGGTTTCGGAACCCAAGAGCGTGCGTTTCTCTGGGAGAACGGGACGATCCAGGATTTAGGCACGCTGGGCACCGGCACCGATGCCGCAGCTGCCTTTGTGAACGAGGGCGGCCAGGTAGCTGGGGGTTCTTTCACAAACACGACGGCGAACCCGATTACGGGCATCCCCACCCTGGACCCATTCCTCTGGGAGAACGGCACATTGATTGACCTCGGTACCCTCGGAGGCACGGCCGGTGTGCCGAGTTTTTTGAATAACCGTGGTCAGGTGGTCGGAGATTCCAACCTGGCCGGAGACATAATCTCGCACCCCTTTCTTTGGACGAAGCCTGGGCCTATGCAGGACCTCGGAACTTTTGGGGGAAGCATCGGAGGCGCAAGCTGGATCAATGATGCCGGGGAGGTCATTGGCAGCGCCTTTTATCCGGGCGATGTGATGCTCCACGGATTCCTTTGGCGGCACGGCGTGAAGACGGACCTCGGAACCGTGGACGGCGATTTATGCAGTTTCCCGAGGTACATCAATTCGAAGGGTCAGATCGTGGGCTTGTCGAACAGTTGTCAAGGCAACATCCTGCACGCGTTCCTGTGGGAGAACGGCGGACCCATAGTCGATTTAAACACGCGGATTCCCCCCAACTCTGCAGTGCAATTGGCAGATGCGTTCAATATCAGCGATGGTGGAGAGATCGTCGCCGTCGGAATCCTTGCCAATGGCGACGTGCATGGTTTTCTGCTGATCCCGTGCGACGAGCATCACCCCGGTGTCGAGGGCTGCGACGACAGTTTGATTGACGCGCGCGCCGTGGTGCCTCACGCCAGTCCGGCAGTTCGCGATGCATCCAGGCCTACCTTGCCGCCATCGCTCATGCGCAGGATGAGCCGGTATCACTTCCCCGGCTTCGCAATCGGCTCAAGGAATTAGCCCGCTCAAGAAAAGGAGAAGACCATGAAATCCAGATTCTTGATTTGCTTTACCGCGATCGCGTTATTCGCTGCGTTGGCGAACCCGGCCGGGCTCGCCGCGGAGGACAACCAAGAGCACAACAACAACCACAAGGACCATCATTACAGACTCATCGACGTCGGTACGTTCGGCGGGCCAGCAAGTTTCATTAACGCCCCGTTTAATGCAGTCCCTGCCGTTAACGGCCGAGGGACAACCGTAGGCGCCTCGGCGACGCCCGTTCCCACTACCCCGACCAGCGACTTCTTCGTCTGCGGGGGACTCGACGGCATCGTCCCAAACGTCTTCCACGCGTTCGCATGGCAGAAGGGTGTCGTCACCGACTTGGGTGCACTTCCCCCGGAAGGTGAGAACTGCAGCGACGCTGGCTCGATCAATGAAAGCGGGAAGATCTCTGGTGTTTCGGAAACCGATCAGCTCGATCCGCTGCTGGGCGTCAAGGAGCTTCGCGCTGTCCTTTGGAAGGACGGCGAAATTGAAGATCTCGGGACTTTAGGGGGAAATCACAGCATAGGAGCAGGTATCAACAACAGGGAGCAAGTGGTTGGAGGGGCGCTGAATGCGATCCCGGACCCCCTTTCCGGGTTTTACTTCGCGCTGTTTGGTCTCTCGACCGGGACGCAACTCCGTGCGTTTCTCTCGGAGGGTGGAGTGATGGAGGATTTGGGCACGTTGGGCGGTCCGGACGCCTTTGCTGAATTCATAAACGAGCGCGGTCAGGTAGCTGGATTCTCATATACGAATTCGGTCGTGAATCCAACTACCGGGCTGCCAACGATACACCCGTTCCTTTGGGAAAAGGGAAGAATGACAGACCTCGGGAGCTTGGGAGGCACTTTGGCTGGGTATGGCGGTGCAAACATGATCGGTGGTCTCAACAATCAAGGGGAGGTCGTCGGTTTGTCGAATCTGGAGGGAGACCAGACTGCGGACCCGTTTCTGTGGAGAAGGGGACAATTGATCGATCTCTACACCAACACGATCGAAGGAAATCCCTTAACTGCAGACGCGATCAACGATGCCGGAGAGATTGTCGGCGCCGCAACCTTTCCCGCCCAACCCTATGACGCCTATCTCTGGAGAGATGGTGTTGCCACTGACCTTGGACACTTGGATGGTGATTGCTACAGCGAGGGATGGGCCATCAATTCCCGCGGTCAGGTGGCGGTTATTTCGCTGTCTTGCGATTTCGCCAACCAACGAGCGGCTCTGTGGGAAAACGGCTCGCTGATCGACTTGAACACGGTGATTCCGGCTGACTCAAGTCTGCAACTGGTATGGCCGATGGCGATCAACGATCGGGGGGAGATAACCGGGGTAGGGGTGCCACTGGGCGTTCCTCCCCCCAACTACCCGAGCCAGGGGCATGCTTTCGTGCTGATCCCGTGTCATGAGAACCATATGAAAGGATGCGAGGACGCGCACGGCAGAAATGCCCGGACTCAAAATAGAGCACCATCCGCCACGCGTGACTCAATACCACTTGCTCAAAGTAGTCCATCACCAAGCGAGAGGATAGCTGCAATTCGCGCCCGATTGACCCATCGGTATCCATATCGCGGCTTCGGGACTTATCAACCCAAGTAATTTCGGGAATGTCAAAGGCGGAGGTTGATCAAAAAATGACCTCCGCCTGTGGATAGGCAAGTTTTAACTTTGGCCCGAACCAATCGCTCCTGCGGAGTGCCTTTGCAGGACATTCCAGCAAAGGAGAGCACAGGCCAAGGCTAGAAACGCCTCATGGATGTCGGCCCGCCTTTCGTAGCGAATACGCAGGCGGCGAAACTGATTCAGCCAGGCGAAGGTTCGTTCTACCACCCAGCGCCATCGGCCCAGTCCACTGCCATGCTCAGTATTTCGCTTGGCGAGCCAAGGCACGATGTGGCGGACACGCAGCCCTTGCCGGATCGCTTCCGCGTCATAACCACGGTCGCCTAACACGCAATCAGGACGATGGCGCGGACGTCCACGCTCCCCCTGTAAGAGTGGGACGGCATCAACGAGTGCAAGTGCTTGTTGCGAATCGTTACGATTGGCGCCGGTGAGTTGGATCACCAGCGGAACTCCGCGTCCGTCGCAAATCAGATGACGCTTGCTGCCCAGCTTGGCCCGGTCGGTTGGATTAGGTCCGGTCTGTGCCCCCCAAAAACAGCCCGAACAGAGCTGCCGTCCACGACTGCTTTCGACCAATCAATTCGTCCACAGCGAGCGAGCCAATCCAGCAGCACGAAGTGGATGAGATTCCAGATACCACGTTCTTGCCAGTCACGTAGCCTTCTCCAACACGTCATTCCTAAACCGCAGCCCAGTTCCTGAGGCAGCATTTCATATGGAATCCCGCTGCGCAGGACAAACAGAATCCCAGTGAGACACGCACGGTCTGGCAGGCGAGGTCTGCCACCCTTCGGCCTACATGGT
>Ga0210396_10001441_pt1 | contig 25749 bp, 21 predicted proteins | sample IncBWH17OmetaG_FD_155466 | JGI IMG/M metagenome (GOLD analysis project Ga0210396, IMG submission 155466) | Forest soil microbial communities from Barre Woods Harvard Forest LTER site, Petersham, Massachusetts, United States - Inc-BW-H-17-O ... | reverse complement strand
CTTGGCTTCTTGGCTTCTTGGCGTCTCTCGAAGGCTTATGACTTGCCGCCGAATCCGAAACCGAAGAGGGAAAAGACTCCGAAGACCGCTCCACCGAGAAGGGCCAGGGAAGCAAGTCCGCCTAAGACGCCGGCGGCAATCAACATTCCGTCGTCTTCGGCCAGCCCCAGGGCGATAATGAAGGTCGAAATCGCCTGCGGCATATTGAAACCCGGTATCGGAAAAGCGATCGATAGAGCGAGGATAAAGATAAAGACACCTAACAAACGCTTCGCCAATGGAGTGGTCGCCCATTTCCATCGCGGCTTGGCCACTTTCTCGGCCTTCTCCAGCAAGGGAAGAATGGCATGGATGGCTGCTGCTAAGGCCCTCCGCGGCACCGTCTTTTTGAGGATGAACTTTGGGAGTCTGATCTGTTTTTGACCCGAAGCCAATTGGGCGGAAATCACTGCGGTTGGAATCACCACGATGGCCGCTAGTCCTGGCACTGGAATTGGCACCACTTCGGGAATCGCAAAAAACATGAGCGAAGTGCCGAAAGAACTTTCACCGATCGAATTGACGATCAACTCGACAGAGAAATCCTGGACCTCAGGGTTATTCGCCAAAATGTCGCGCAGGATCTGCGAGGTGCGCGCTTTGCGGCGCGACACCACCTTTTTGGCGGGTGTGCGAGCTCCATTCCGAGCCGTTTTTATTTCCGCGGTGGAACTCTCCCGAACTTTCTTCACCGGCCCGCTACGCGCGGTGGCCCTCTTAGGTTTGCTGCCGGGATCGATGACGGTCTTGCGGGTAAGGGAAGCTGATGCGCTCATAGGGATGACGGATACCGGCTATATTCGTGATCAGCCCCGTCCTGTCAAGCGCGCTCCGCCCAGCCAACCATTAACAATACTAAAATAGTATCCAAATATACTTGCCTTTTCATTCCTCCGAAGGAATGATCCAAACATGCCAAGACGAAAGGTCGTTCTTAGTGGGCTGCTGGCGTTCGGAGCTGGGGTCGCGGTCGGATCAAATTGGCCCAGAGCGGGCAATATCGTGGGATACATCCTGCAACGGCTTGGCTTCGAGTTGACCGACCTGAGCTTATGGTTGTGGGATCCGGAGAAATCTGCCGACAAAACTGGGCCGGCAATTTCTGGCAAAAAAAAGACCAAGAGAAGAATCCAAGCGCCGTTGACTGCGCTGGACGGTCCTGCCAAGAGCCGTCCGAGGGCGAAGAAAACAACTCGGACTCCCAAATTACAGACGGATATGGCTGCTCGCGAGACTCGTAAAAAGCCAGTCCATGCTTCCGAGGCATGGATTTTGAATGCCCGATCGCCTCGATCCGGTAAGTCCGGAGTCCAGGCTACTGACCTAAAGCGCGCCTCCGTGGATCCTGGTTTGACCAAACTGGATGACGCCGCCATTCAGACGGTCCGTCGAAAGGCGAAAACCGCGGCTTCCAAAGCCAAACGGACAGCCCGGACCGCTCGAAGCGGCGTGTTTCCTGGCACTGTCTTACCTGCCGAGGCTGCTCTTAACTAATCAGTATTTTTTCTGCAGATCAATGAAGGAGAAATTGTACGATATACCAATGGATCATCCTTCCGCCGCGGCGGATTTTTCAAGGCGCGAGCGAAGCGCCTTCGTGAATGTTCTGAGAGGCTGTTTCGTGCGTATGTTCCAACAACTTTACGCTCAGGGCGGTCCACCCGGTCTGGTGGCTCGCGCCCAGCCCTCGGCCCGTATCCCCATGGAAATATTCGTGAAACAAGACTAAATCGCGCCAGTGCGGGTCCTGCGCGAATCGCGTATCGTTTCCGTGGAAAGGTCGGACGCCGTTTTCATTGGGCAGGAAGATGCCGGAGAGCCGGCGCGAAAGTTCCTCTGAGACCTGCTGGAGCGTCAGCATTTTTCCCGAGCCCACGGGGCATTCGACTTTGACCTTGTCGCCATAAAAGTGATGATAGCGCTCCAGCGCTTCGATGATCAGATAGTTGATGGGGAACCAAATCGGGCCGCGCCAATTCGAGTTCCCGCCGAATTGGTAGCTCGTGCCTTCGCCGGGTACATACTCGACGCTATGCTCCTGATTACCTGCGTGGAAAATGTATGGATTCTCGCGGTGAAAACGCGATACTGAGCGCAGTCCATAGGGCGACAGAAACTCGTTCTCGTCGAGCATGTACCGCAGCGCCCGCTGGAGTCGTGCCTGTGTTGGAATGGCCAGCATCCGGTGACAGAAATGAGAACAAGGTTCACAGTAGGTAATGAGAGGCTTGAGGTCTGATCGGTAGCCGAGAAACCATTCCATTCGCTTTTTGAACCCGGGCATCTTTTCAATCTGCGAAGTCTCGATGACCTCGACTGCAATCAGCGGGATCAGCCCGACGAGCGACCGCGTACGCAAAGGAATCTGCTGACCGTCCACCTTCAGTTGGTCATAGTAAAATCCGTCTTGTTCGTCCCAAAGTCCGGTTCCTCCAAGCGAGTTCATCGCGTCGGAGATGGCGACGAAGTGCTCAAAGAATTTGGAAGCCATGTCTTCGTAGACCGGATCAGCCTCGGCGAGTTCAAGCGCGATGGAGAGCATCGTCAGACAATAAAAACCCATCCATGCGGTGCCGTCAGCCTGCTGCAAATACCCGCCGGTTGGGAGCGGGTGGGAACGATCGAAGACACCAATGTTGTCCAGTCCAAGGAAGCCTCCGGCAAAAAGATTGTCACCCTCGAGATCTTTGCGGTTCACCCACCAGGTAAAGTTGAGGAGGAGTTTTTGAAACACACTTTCCAGAAATGCTCTATCTCGCTCGCCGCGGGCGCCGGTCATTTTGTAAACGCGCCAAGCGGCCCAGGCGTGTACCGGCGGATTCACGTCGCCGAAGGCGAACTCGTAGGCCGGGAGCTGGCCGTTTGGGTGCATATACCACTCGCGCAAAAAAAGGAGCAACTGCTGTTTTGCAAAATCAGGATCCACCCGAGCCATCGGGATCATATGGAACGCGAGATCCCAAGCGGCGAACCATGGATACTCCCATTTGTCGGGCATCGACAGGATGTCGCGATTAAATAAGTGCAACCATTCGCGGTTTCGCCCTTGTTTGCGCTGAGAGTCAGGCGGTGGCTGAGCTGAATCTCCGGATAACCACTGTCGAACCACGTAATGGTAAAACTGCTTACTCCATAACAAACCGCCGTACCCCTGGCGGGCGACCGTCCGGCCGCCTTCCCGAATTCGGGCAGGAATCTTCGAATCGTAAAACTCATCGGACTCCTGCTTTCTGCGTTGGAGTATGTCGTCAAAACCAATAAATGCCTCGGCTGGGGCCTCTGATTTGGCTGAGAGTCGCAGGCGAATCGTCTCAGAGCGCCCGGCGTCGATTGCCAACACCAAGTACGGCGAAAACTTCGTTCCGGTGCCGCTGGGGTTGACGGCTTCGGTGCGTCCGTGGACGACGTATTCGTGAAACGCGTCTTTGACATATGGGCAGCCGTTCTGAACACCGAATAGCCGCAGAGCGTTGGTCTCGTTCTCCGTAAATAGTGGCTCGCCGGCTTTGTCGTAGTCGAACTGATATTCACCGAGCTCACCGTGTACTGCTTTTACCAGGCCGTCCCGAATGAGCGCGAGTGAAGGCTTTGCAGTCACCTCATCGAAAATCGGTCCCCACGACCAGGTGTTTCGAAACCAGAGCGTCGGCAGCAAATGTACCCTCGCTTTTTCGGGTCCGCGATTGCAAATCGTGATCTGGATCAGGATATCGTTGGGCGAATTCTTTCCGTACTCGACAAACACATCGAAGTATCGGTCGTCATCAAAGACTCCAGCATCCGCGAGCTCAAATTCGGTCGCCTGAAGACCGCGCTGCCGGTTCTCATCTATCAGCCGGGAATAGGGGAACTCCGCCTGCGGATATTTGTAGAGAGCCCGCATATAGGAATGCGTCGGAGTCGAATCCAGATAGAAGTAGCTTTCCTTGACGTCCTCGCCGTGATTCCCCTGGGAACCGGTCAAACCGAATAGCCGCTCCTTCAAAATCGGGTCTCTACCGTTCCAAAGAGCCAGGGCAAAACAGAGCCGACACCGTCGATCGGTGATCCCAAGCAGGCCGTCCTCGCCCCACCGGTAAACGCGGCTTCGGGCATGATCATGCGGTAAATAATCCCAGCAACCTCCGTCCGGCGAGTAATCCTCGCGTACCGTGGCCCATTGCCGCTCGGAGAGATAGGGTCCCCAACGTTGCCAGTTTTTCTTGCGACAAGCATTTTCCTCGAGACGTATCTCTTCGCTGTTTTTCATAGTCAATGCGTGGTCGCCGCTGTTTTGAGCAGCAACGCGTACGTTGAAGGGTCCATTATAGGAGGATGACCTCGTTTTCGCATCCAACGCACCAGGAGCTTGCCCTGCACTGACACTGACACTGACACTGACACTGACACTGACACTGACACTGACACTGGTCTGTTTAAGGCGCTTGACACTGGTGTGCGTTTTTCTTGGTTTCTTTCCTAAAATGGCCTGAGCTAGGTTCCTGTCTAGAATTTAACAAGCTCCTTCAGTGCCAAACCCCGCCCGTTGAATGACTAAGCTGACTTTTTCTATGGACCTGTCCCTCGTTTTTTGTTTGGTGGTGGCCGCGGAATTCATCGTTTTGAGATATATTCCGACGCATCGGCGAGTCGCACGTTTCGTGTGCGCCTCCATCTTCTTCGCGCTGCAGACCGTCCTCATTGTTGCACTCGTCGGTTCCCCGTTGCGGCCGGTCTATCGGCCCCGAGACCTGCCGAGGGAGTTCTGGCTGCAAATTCTGGTTTGCTGCTGGTGGGGTTTGGCAGCACGAGAACTGGTTAATCTTGTTGCGTTGCCGACTGCGATCCGAAAAACGGCCATCGAGAACAAACTCCTCTCTGATATAATCGCGGCCAGCACCTATGTCTGCTCGGCCCTGGCTATGATTGGGTTTGTTTTTGGGCTGCCGCTCCAGGGACTGGTCGCAACTTCGGGTGTGATCGCGATTGTGCTCGGCCTGGCGCTCCAAAGCACGTTGGGGGATGTTTTCTCCGGTCTATCACTGAGCATTGAAAAGCCATACCGGATCGGAGACCAGGTCCTCTTGGAGGGCGGGGCCGAAGGCGAGGTGATCGAAATGAATTGGCGCTCCACCCACCTCAGAAACGGTGCGAACGATGTCGTCATTGTTCCGAATAGCGCAATGGCAAAGATTCGGATTCATAACCACAGTGCAGGCACCAAGCGCTACGATGAGAGTCTAACGGTGTCGGTCGATAACCGGAACGAGCCGGAGCTCACGCTCGAGGTCCTTAAGCAGGCAGCCATGACCTGCCCTTCTGTCATGGAGAACCCGGCGCCCTCCGCTCAAGCTACGGAGATCAAGGGCGATCGGATCACTTATACCATTTATTTTAGCACGGCTTCGATTGCCTCGGCGGGAGAGGCGAGATCGCAATTGATCACACAGCTCTACAAACGAGCACGTCCCGTTTTAACTCTTGGATTGTCAGGGTCACCTGCCGCTCGCGATTTGACTGATTCATGTCCCATCTTTTTTTTCCCGGAGCACGAACTGTTGAACCACCTCCCCATTCTCGAACCATTAAGCGGCGAAGAGAGAGACAAACTGAAGGGGAAGATCTTTCGGCGCCATTTCCAGGCCGGGGAGCAATTGTTGAAACAAGGTGCGGAAATAAATTCGGCCCACTTTGTCTTCTCGGGGATTGTTCAAGTCACGCGCCAGGTCCAGGATGGACGGGTCTTGAAGATGAGAAGACTTGGACCCGGTGATTCATTTGGCGATATTTCGTTGCTGACCGGTATGCAATCGCTTGGAACTTTCACGGCTTTCACCACTGGAGTTCTCTTGGAATTCTGCTCCGATGATCTGAAGCCGATCCTCCAATCGCGTCCAGAATTGATGGAATCGCTCAGTCATGCGGCGATCAAGGCCCAACAATTTGTCGCGATGTTCGATAAAGCCGCAATTCAGCCAATTCCGATTGAACAGCGCGATCTTTTGTCGCGCATCAAGACTTACTTCCATCTGGAACTGTAAAGAACCTGGCTGTCTCGTTGTCGGCAGAAGCAAGGCGCGGACAGACCCGAAACTTCGTCAGGGTTTCGTCTCCAGACCGATCTGAGTTGTAACGGCCGCATCAGCAAGGGAAAAGGCTGGGGCGAGGTGGATTTTGCGTTGGGAGCAGAGTCCGGTTTAAGTTCGCTCCGTGGCCCAGATCAAAACCTTCTCAACGTCCTTACCTCCCTCAGTTCCCAACCGGCCAGGCCAAGTGAAAGAATTACGAGGGATTATTTTCCAAAGCGACACCGTAAGCGTGCTTGGGGGGTGGATCATTCGACCCGTGGAGACCCTCGATCTGCACCTCGCCGGATTGGGCCGGCTCCCGAACACTCCGGCACTCGCAATGCACGCCGGGCTGCACATCTCGCTCGAGGATGGTAGAGAGTTCGTGGTCGAACAATTATTCGGAACCCCGCGCGAAGATTTCCTGGACGGCATGAACTGGACCCCCCTTGAAACCTTCCGGGCACGCGATCATAAAGGTTGGGACGTCACAGTGCCGGCCACGGCATTTCGAAAAATCGATGAACACGTCGCGCAGGAGGTCGTGGCGTTCCTGAATAACATTCATGGGCGCCCATTCTTCGGTGAAGATTGCACGATGCTTATCGAACGGGCTTTTGGGAAGCGGCGACTGTTCGCCGATAGCCCAACTGCCAACATACTGGGCTTTGGAATCCGGGTAGGCGACCCAGCGTTACCGTTGCTGAAGCCGAAAGCGCGACTTGCTCCGGATGCGGAACGCCTTCTGCGAGCCGATATTTTACGCCGCTTGCCCGATCCGACTACCGACTGGGATGCTCCGAACGGTCACCTTTGGATTCGACGTGTGCTGGAAACGATGCTTGTCGTGGCGGCCGTAGTGGGATTCGGCTTCTACGCAAAAAACCGGCCGACCCACAGAAACACCTTGCCGCGGTCGCCAAACCTCAAGAGAAAAAGCTGATGCTTACACTTACGTCAGCATCGCCTTCATCGTTCAGGTGCAAATTAACTTTGCCGTGGTCCCGCGGAATCCGCTGGCTGTCGAAGTCTAAATAGAGCAGTCCCATCCTCGGAAGTGAGGGCGTTGAATTCCGGGAAACACGTAATTTGCGAAAAGCCGCTCGTCGGCAGCCTCGCCGCGGCGGACGCGGTCTCGGCTTTAGCAAAATCCAGTGACCGCCAGCTCATGCCCATTTTTCAAAAGCGGTTCGGTCATGGTCTGCAGAAGCTCAAATGCTTAGTCGACCGATCTAGCCGCCACGCCTCAATGGGTTGCGGAGGATCTGGCGAGACCCGAGCTCAACCTCTTGCAGAACGACTTACTTGACCAGTTGATCCTGTTTTCCACCGGAAGGACGCGCCTGGAGGAGACGTTCTCTCAGATACAAAAACTTGGCTCCCAAGTTCCCCAACGGAGTCAGCCTGTAAGCGAGACTTGTCCTCAGTGCGGAGAACGAAGGCAGCCCAAAAGGCCAACGCGATAGAGGTGGTATTGGTTCGAGGCCGAAGAGTGCGACAAAACTCCGAGCTCTTCATGCCGCTGGAAACAAATTCTTCCACCAGTCGCTCAAATTGTTCACCGGTGCGCGTGATGATCATTTCGCCGGGTTTCGCCCGGCGTCGTGCCCGCCGTTTTTTGCCTACGCTGATTTCGTCCATCCCAATCTTCTCGCAGATCGCGATCAGTTCTGGTAGATGCGGTTAGCTAGACACTTACAGCTAAACCAGAGATACTTCTTATGAACAACTCAGAGCACAATTTCCTACCGATATCCGCCTGTTGCCCCATCACGCGGGAATCGGCCGACGCAAATTCATTAGTGCTACCGCGGTGGCGGAAGCAGCCCTCGCGCTTCCCATGGCCGCCGGGCAAGATTTAAACAAAGTCGCCCAAACACAGAGCTAAATAGGAATGAAAATTCACAATTCCGATACGGCGGTGGTGTTTATCGACCCCCAAAATGAAGTTCTGAGCGAGACGGGAAAGCCCTGGCCGCTCCTGCACGAGAGTCTCAAAGAAAACAACACCATCGAAAACATGGAGCGTATCTTCAAGGTCGCGAAATCGCACGATTTCGAAGTCTTCATTTCTCCTCACTATTTCTTTCCCGTCGACAAGGGATGGAAATTCAACGGACCGCTGGAAACTGAGGAGTTCAACAATAGCTTGTTCGCCCGAAAGGGAGTCCTGGATCTTGATGGCCTTATCGGCTCGGGCGCTGACTGGTTGGAGCGCTTCAAGCCCTATATTGAGGATGGCAAGACCATCGTGGTCTCTCCACATCGCGTGTGGGGACCAGAAACAAACGACCTCGTCCTTCAACTGCGCAAGCGTGGAATCAGTAAAGTAATCCTTGGCGGAATGCTCGCCAACATGTGCGTTGAATCCCATCTGCGCGAATTGGTCGAACAGGGGTTTCAAGTTGCTGTCGTCAAGGACGCAACAGCCGCGCCGAAGCATCCCGAATGGGGCTACGGCTACACTGCTGCACTCATCAATTACGCCTACATCGCCCACGCGGTTCTAACCACAGATCAGGCGGTTGAAGCAATGACTTCTACACTCAGCTAATCCCTTCATGTGACCAGACGAAGTAAATTGTCGAGCGCTGGCGCAGTGGAATTATCGCGGGCATTCCGCATCTGGCCCGTCACTCCCGATTTCCCGAGGAATCCACTCCCCAACTATCTGGCGGCCAGTTACCAGCGATTCCAGCAATGGATTCTGCACACGCCGCTTCGGCAGCGAGGTCACGATCGTCGAGCGAAATGGGCATGTGGTCCATCGCGAAGGCGAGGAGCCGCCCTCGCGCGACGCGGTTTTCACGCGCCCGTTTTAATCGAGGGACGCATTCCGTTGTTCTCCGCTGTGCCTCTACTTTTCCTTCCAACTAAACCTTCATAAATCGCGTCTTCTTTTCTGATTTGACGTGAGAACCGCTTCAATACTTGAAGCCGCAGCTATTTGGTATTTCATTTGTATCTGCAGATAGCGCTCTGCGTTCGAGTGCTTCGATTTGTACAGTTTGCGCACTCAGTTTACCGGAAGCCTTGGCCAGGTCGCGAACGATCGAGTCGCGCTCCATTGAAAGCCGCTCCAGGTTGATTTCGTTTTTAGCGTTAGCCTTCAACATCTGTTCGCGAAGTTTGAATTGCAGCGCGATGTTCGGCTAACACTTGATGACATCTAGAGGATTTCGGTCTAGAAGCGGCTCAGGAATCAACCGGAGCCCTCACAACGAAAATAAAGAAAAGAAAAGAGGACATGAGTGCTGAAGCTACCAAAAAGTCAACCGCGGCAACGGCGGAAACCGTTGATGAGGTATATCACGAGGCCATGCGCAGTTATGAGAAGGCCCTGATGTCGGGCATTCAAGTGCAGGAGGAATCAGTGCACCTCTGGAAAGATCTGCTCACCAAGCTCGGCTCCCCCGAGGAGTTCCAGGCTAAGCTCGAGTCGATGACGGCAGACGCTTTCCCGCAGGCTCGCAAGCGGATGGAGGAGTTTGTCGAGACGTTTAACCGCACGAGCAATCAGACGATTGATCTGTTCGAGAAAACGCTGGGCGTTTACCAGGCCACCTCAGTGCTCGATGCGCAGCGCCGCGCGCAGGATCTGATCGAAAGCTCGCTGAGCGCCGTGCGTGTCAACGTGCACAGCGCCCTGAACACGAACGCCAGAATCATCGCTTCGTGGAAGGAACTCGTGGATCGTTTCGGCCCGCCCGTGAAGATCGTGCGACCCCCAATTCAGGCCGTCGTGCAAGACACGCAGCTGGGCGATCTGAGCACGCTTGACGATTACACCGCTCTCGAAGGATTGAAGTCGGTGCTGGCTGAATCAAAACTGCAGGAACTGCGCAACGAGGTGCGGAACCGCGCGTTCGCGATCTGGCTGGGACGCGTCCAAGCGGGGGAAGGGAGCCACTTTGGGGATGCATCGTCCGATTGGTTCACAGCCCGCAACGAGCTGGGTATCCCTCCAGATCTCTTGTTGTAAAGTCTACGTCATCGCAAGTATCCCGCGGATCTTCCCGTATCACCCTAATCGATGAATGCTGCAGGGCAGATCCGGTTCCGGGATCGCCGGCTTCATTTGCCATGGTAATGTCGTGTAAATCGGTTCTTCAAAAGTGCTGTACAAATCAAGATTTACAATAATTTACATTCCGTTTCGTGCGATCACCCATTGTATCATATGACAGGGTGTCAATTATCGAAATTCCCGCTGCTGGCGCGGCACGTTCGGAGAAGCATCTTAAACCCGATAGGAGACGTTTTATATGGCAAGCGAACACAAAATTGTGGGATTGGGTCTCCAGGGCGGCGGCTCTCACACCGCGTTCACATGGGGCGTGCTCGATCGGTTGCTCGACGAAGTGGAAAAGGGAAATCTGAGCATCGCGGCCATGAGCGGAACCAGTGGCGGTGCGCTGACCGGCGCCGTGTGCGCATACGGCTTGATGGACGGCCCGAAGGAGGCAAAGCGACTGCTGAAGGCGCTGTGGGATGCGGTCTCCAGCAAATCGCTATGGCCAGTCGAGCCTTATCGGATGCTTCTGCCCAAAGACTCCCCAGAGCGATGGAACGTCGACTGGTCGCCGATGGCTATAGGCCTTGGCATGGCCGAGCAGATTTGCTCGCCTTATTGGAACCCGTGGTTGGGGAACGTCATCGGCCAGGTGATCGAGGAGGTCATCCCGGACCTCGATCGATTGAACGCCGCCAACCGCAATGGACCGAAACTTTTTGTCTGCGCCACAAATGTAAACAAGACGGCGCTCCGAATCTTCAGAGCCGGGGGGACCACGCCCGGGGAGATCACGCCAAAGACGCTGATGGCGTCGACCTGCTTACCGACTCTCTTTCGCGCCGTCGAGATCGACGGGGCGTACTACTGGGACGGCGGCTACATGGGCAATCCCGCGCTGAACCCGCTCGTCGATTGCGCCGACGATCTCCTGACCGTCCTTATTGACCCTCTCGACGTCGCCGGTGAGCCGCCGAAGAACCCTCGACAAATCGTCAACCGCATCAACGAGGTGAGCTTTAATTCGTCTTGGGTCTGGGAGATGAGGCAGATCGAGCTGATCAATCAGCTCTTGAACAAGGGCTTCCTCCAGGCGAGCAAATACACGCCCAAGCGCTTTCACCTCATCCGGAAAGACAGATTCATGGAGAGTATCGGAGCCGCTTCCAAGCAGAACCCCTCAAGGGATTTCGTCTATGAACTGCGTGACATCGGCCGGGAGTGCGCGGACAAATGGGTCTCGATGCATCTAGAGGACGTCGGTACAAAATCGAGTCTCGATGTCGAGCAAGAAGTTGCGCTGAGGCTGAGAGGCTAGCCCTGAAAGGACGTTCGGCCTGATCGAACAAAGGACGAGATTACACTCAGCGAGGTTGAGCGGATCCGGCTTTGACATTCGATTCCTAAGTATAGCGCGCTGAGAAAAATTCAGCCAATGCAAGCCAACGGATGTGCGGCAACTTTGTGGTTGAGCCGAAGGTCGGAGTAGACAATCGGAAATTTAGCTCGTCGGAGCGAAGAGACCGAGAATGGTGTTGCGATAGCAACGGGACAAAAAACAACGCTAAGCTAATCCGGACTATTAGAGTACGAAGCCTACCCGTCGAGCTTCACGAAGACGGCAGAAAACTTGCGTCTGGGACAACCGTCACTCGCTCTGCAGATAGCCGTTACGTTGGTCCTTTGAGGTGACAGAGCGCGGAATCAGCTTCAGAAAAACTGGAAGGTTTACGGACGCAAGAACTCTGCAATAATCGCGATCTTCGTCCGGTCCATGAGGGCCGGCGCGTGGCCGATTTTCGGGAACAGTAAAGTTCAGAACAGATGAGAAACACGTTAGGGAATGTGTTGCGAAAAAGACCGATTACGCACTTATAAAATCGTTGGTGGTGGTCTAGATCAATGGTGCCCATCAAGAGCAAATTTCAGGCTGCGTCGAGGTTACCAAAAAAGAACCGCAGCATTTCGCGTGAAGCGTCGGGTCCATGCCGATCGGTGTGTGAACCGTCCGGACAGCCCCCAGACCACGCGTGCCTCAGTCCTTCAATGGCCCAGTGTTCCACTTGGGGAACGCCGCTCGCGTTGACGATCACGGTGCGAGTGTAAGTACGGCCTCCCGCCGAGCCGTGATGTTGCGTCTCTCGAGTCGTGTCAGCGAGGTCAGCGCGAGCTTCGGCAAGAATCATTTCGCCGTTCGACGGATGCACCGTTTGATCGGACGCTCCATGAAAAACAATGGTGCGAACGAGGCCTTTCGCCCTCTTGAGACGCCTCTTCCTTTGCGGCGGCGCTACGGGGGTTGATGCGCCGCTCATGGCGGCAAATGCGGACGCCGCATCGGTAGCGGACCCATAGGCGAGGCCGGAGTGAATGCCTGTCGCGGCGTAAAGTTCCGGATAGGTGGCGCTCATGATCTCGGCCATGGCCCCGCCAGCTGAAAGGCCGGCCACACAGACCCGTTCGGCATCGATATTTAATTCCGCCATGATGGTGCGAGTAATCCCCGCGATAATGCTCGGTTCCCCCAAACCGCGCGTCTGGTCATCGGGGTTGAACCAATTCCAGCAAGCTAATTGATTGGCTTTGGTTGGTTGTCTTGGATAAGCGACTACGAAGCCATGCTCTTCCGCTAGCTGGTTCATCCGTGTCCCGACTGCGAAATCATCGGGGTTTTGAGTGCAGCCGTGGAGCATAATAATCAAAGGAAGCTTTGGGCCATCCATATGGCTTGGAATGTAGACCTTGTAATCTCTTGAACCAGCCTCGCAGGCGAATGTTCGCGTGAGATAAGCTGCCCCATCCGGCGCGGTTACCGGCGGCGTCTTACGAAATTTCGCGAGCGGCGCCGGGTCGAGAACGAAGCTCGGAAGATCGGCCTGACGCGACAGCTCCAAGACCTCTTCCAGTGGCCTTCTCATCCGTGCGGCGGGGCGCCGGCCAGCGGCAGCTTCCGCCAAGCCAATGCTCGCAATTCCGGCGTCTTGCTGGGCCGGTTCGAACATTTCAAAACTTTCAGCGACATTGGTTGGCAACGCGATCAATCGTGAATTTTCCGGCGACGGTTCGCCTGGCGAAACGGCGTGACCTCGTCCCGATAGGCCGCGCTGGATCACCCGCGTCGCCTCAATAACATTTTGTGCGCGTGTGAGTTGCGTGGCCTGACGCATGGCTGTGCCGAAGACCGATTTCATTTTTGTATCCTCGTGTGAAAAGCGACGCCCGGTTGTCACCCGATGCGATCAGAGAGCGCTGCCTTGACTGTTTTGCTGGCGTGAAGAGCGCCAAGGACGGCGATTGATTCGATTGTTGCAAGCGCGAGTTCGGGCGTGACGTCTTCGGCGATCGTCGCCAGCCCGACGACCTGGATGTGCAGCTTGCCCCCAGCAGCCTTCACCGCCTCCAACTCTTCGCGGCCATAGCGTCGCAAGCCGAGTTCAAGGCCATGCCGGACGATCGATTGCTTGACGGTATCCGCGTGAGAGGCAAGCTGGTTGCGGATCGCCGTCCTGATGAAGTCGGTGCGATTGGAGTAGAAGCCCTCGTGTACCAACAAATCGATATGGCCAAGGTCGACGAATCCGACATTGATGGTGATTTTCTCAGTCTCGCCTGACTTGTCCCGCAGTCGGCTGTATTTCTCCGGCCTTGATCCGTCCCCAGATACCATCCGCATAGATGGTATATGGATGGCAAACTAGCCGATGGCAATAGGAAAATAAAAAAAATATCTAAAAATCGGAACTTCACACACGCTGCTCAGACCACTTACGAACGGCAAGCCCGGTTTCGGCCAGGCGGACGCCGCCAGATGCCCAGGCTACGATATACAAATACGGCGTTACCGAGCTTAACGCCTTTGCGAGCCGCACAGGCGCCAACGATATTCGCCTGCATGACCCGTCGCGCAAGGTGACCTATATCATCGGCAAAAAGGTGCCCAGCGACGATCATTTTTCCGATACGAGTTGCGCGGCGACGCATCAGCGGCTTGATGGAACAAGCAGCAATTCACTTTAGCGCCGCGCGTCGGTCACGATCCCGGCAGTCTTTCGGCTCGCATTGCGGGATGAATGTGTTGTTCGGCAACGGCGTTTGCGCAGACCGGTTACGGGCGCAAGAACTCTGCAATAATTGCGATCTGCGTCGGTCCATGAGGGCCGGCGCATGGCCGATGTTCGGAAATTCGAGCAGCTCTGCGCGCGGACCGGGCTGGGTCATTTCCTGTGCGACCGGTGTCGGCAGGAAGTCCGATTTCAAGCCGTGCAGCAACAGAACGGGAAACGAATTCGATCGTAAATCGACCGTAAATCCATGTCCTGATCGACCGCGAGGAATGTTTGTGCGAGGATAACAAATCGGCCGAACGGCTTCTGGTCGATTTACTAGTTTGCATCAATGCGATCGCCAGCGGCCTGAGGACGACGGGGTAGCCTGGAACACGTAAAACGACATGAATGATGAGCAACACAACACCGGGCCGGACCAGTCGAGTGCGCACAGGGAATTGTCCGATTACCAGCACCAGGCAGAGCAGCTTGCGCGTGAAAATAATATGCTACGTGCTGTGCTTGATTCGATGCCGGATAATATCGCCATTAAAGACCTGCAAGGGCGCTATATTTTCGACAACACCTCGCACTGCCGATTCCTCGGCGCAATGAATACGGCGGATGTGGTTGGCAAGAATCTGGCCGATTTCCTTCCGGCTCCAGTTGCGGCGAAGTTTCATGCCGAGGATCTTAGCGTATTGAGGTCAGGGGAAGCAGTCGTTCGGTCCGTGGCCGAGGCAATCGACTCCACCGGGAACAAGATCTGGTTGTCGGTTACGAAGATGCCTCTGCGCGATGACAAGGGCGAGCTGATCGGGTTGGTGTCCACGACCCACGACATTACGGCGCGCAGGAACGCTGAGGAGCAACTCGCCAAGTATGCGGAGGAGCTGCGCGAGAAAAACGCGCGGTTGGAAGAGGACCTGGAAACAGCGCGCGAACTGCAGAACGCGTTGCTCCCGCAGGAATATCCGCGGTTCCCGAGTTCTGCTTCGCCGGAGACGAGTGCGCTGCGATTTCACCATTTCTTTCGTCCCTGCTCAGCGGTCGGCGGCGATTTTTTCCAGGTCTTTCAGATCTCCGACTGTGTCGCGGGAGTGGTTATTTGCGACGTGATGGGACATGGCGTGCGCGCGGCGCTCGTTGCAGCGATCCTACGAGCCCTCGTGGAGGATTTGCGCGCCCGCGCGACCGAACCGGCGAGATTCCTCCAAGAACTGAACCGGGGCATTTCCCACATTCTGAAACACACCCGTCTGACGATGTTTGTATCGGCATGCTACCTGGTCGTCGACGTTGCCCGAGGCGAACTTCGTTATGCAAATGCGGGACATCCGACCCCACTCTGGGTGCACCGTGCACTGCGAAGCGCTGAGCCACTTCCTTTTGGCGGATCGAAGCCCGACCCGGTGCTCGGGATCTTTGATGACGCACAATACCATAGCTCGTCCTGCAAGCTGAGGCCAGGAGACACCTTGCTGCTCTTTAGCGACGGGTTGTTCGAGGTCGAAGGAGCCGATGCGAAATATTACGATCAGCTCCGGCTGTTAAGATCAGCGAGTCAACGAGCCAGCCTTTGCGCTGACGAACTTTGCCAGCAGCTGGTCGATGAGGTCCAGCAATTCGCAGCGACGAAAGACTTTGCGGATGATGTCTGCCTGATCGCGATTGAAATTGATCATCTGGTATAGCGATCGACGATCGCGAGAGTGTGCGCGAGCTTATCCGTTGCTTCAGGGTAAACGAGCTCATGATGCGCCGAGCGAGCGTCTCTCTCTGTTAGCGCTACTTGAAGGAATTAAGTCGGAACGGGCTTTCGTCGAGGCGGGGGCGTACCCTGGTTTTTCTTGGTCTCGCACGGCCAGTTCTGGACGGAACTGCCGCGTGTCAATCAGTGCGCTGGACGAGCCAGTCAACGGCTCGCGGCCACAGCTCTTTTTGAGCCCACCCGCTGACGGCGAGTCCAATGTGCCCGGCTGGCCAGATGACCTTTTCCTTGTCGGTGGAACTAACCAGGTCGTTCAGCGGCTCGCTCTGGGAGCACGGAACGAGGTCGTCGTTGCGGGCCATCAGGTTCAGCAGCGGGCAGGTTATCTTGCGCAAATCGACGATGTGCCGACCCAAAGGCATCCGGTTTTTCGTCAGCAGGTTTTGCTGGTTCCATATAGAAATAGTCTTCGACGAATTCGTCCCGGTGGATGTTTTCCATCAGGTTGATGGGCTTTTCGATCAGGTTAGCGAAGGGCTTCAACATGAGAAAGGTCGACTGGAGAAAGTCCGCGGGGACGTTGCCCATGGTATCCACGAACTTATCGACATCGAAGTAACGCGGATCGGTCCACAGATTGATCAGGCCCTGGCGGGTGGAGAAGTCAATGCCGGTGGCGAGCAGGACAAGGTTCTTCACCAGGTCCTGGTGAATTGCGGTAAACATGGTGCTCAATGTGCCACCCATGCAGTAACCGAGAAGGTTGACCTTATCCGAGCCATTCCTTTCGCGCAGATGTTCGACAACGTTAAGCAGATAGCCGTTGACATAGTCGTCCGTGGTCAGGAAGCGGTCTGCCCGGGTGGGCGTGCCCCAGTCGATCAGGTAGGTGTCGAAGCCGGCTTTAACGTAGTTTGCGACGATACTCCGGCCCTCCTTGAGATCCATGATGTAAGGCCGGTTCACCAGTGCGAACACGAAACAAAGGGGCGTTTTGAACCTGGGTTCGCCCTCTCCGATGTAGTGGTAAACTTTGAGGTGGTCCTCCTCGTAGACTATCTCACGGGGAGTCACCCCTTTGCGGACTCGCTCCATTTTCTCGGCCAGGAACGGAGTGCTGATAAAACGCCGCAAGTTCGTGAAGGTCTCGTTCGTGAAGGAGGTCTGCCATGCCTCCAAGTCGACTCCATTGCCAGTTTTTTTGTCCATGTCAGGAGAAGTAGTAGTGCTTATTTGGTGGGTGAGTGTTTGGCGCCTATTGTGGCCGCCGGTTTCTATGCTTCGGTCTTCGAAGTCGGTCCCTGCGGTTCGGTGGCATCCTCCTGCTTCGCGATCCGCTGATCGACCTTGTCGATTTTTTGGTCCAGGTTCGCCACCCGGTCATCGAGTCCTTCGAGCCGGTCGAGAAGCCGCCGCTCCACATGGCGGATGGCCAGCAACACTCCATCGATATCCTCCTTGCTGGGGCTTTCGAATTGTTCATGCACTAGGTTCATTCCGTCGCGCGCCATGCGTTTGAGGTCGAGCGCGCCGTTGAGCGATGCCTTCATCATTTCCATGAATAAGGGCGTCCGCAGGTATTCATCCCAGGTTTCGGCCAGCACTTTCAGCATTCCGCTCCGCATCTTGCGCATCTCGTCGGCGGGCGGGGAGCCGGGGGAAAACTGAGACCAGACGCTGGCCATGTTCGCGAAGGAGTCCATCCAGAGCTTCTGGAAAGCGGCGATCTGGTCGACGCCCTTGTTCATGTTATCGCTCATAGTGGGATTTCAAGAGTGTTCTATTGGCTCAAGCAATTACTTCACGGCCGGCCCGAAACGATCCGCGAGTTCCTTCCAATCCGCGATGATTTTAGCGTTCGTGTTAAGGGCGCTGTGAACGTTGACCTGCAGTGCGGCCAGCGAGCTCTCGATCAGATCATGCATGCGGCGCTGCGCTTCGGGCACCGAGGTGGCCCGGTAAACGCTCAGCGTTTTCTCGAACAGATCAATCGTCTGATTGCTCGTGCGATTAAACGTCTCGACAAACTCCTCCATCCGCTGGCGAGCCTTCGGAAAAGCGTCTGCCGTCATCGACTCGAGCTTAGCCTGGAACTCCTCGGGGGAGCCGAGCTTGGTGAGCAGGTTTTTCCAGAGGTTCATCGATTCTTCCTGCACTTGAATGCCCGACTTCAGGGCATTCTCATAACTGCGCATGGCCTCCTGAAAGACCTTGTCAATGGTTTCCGACGTTGCCTTTTGGGCATCTGTTGCACTCATGTTTTTCCTTTTCTTCTCTTCTTTGTTTTCGTTGTGAAGGCTCCGGGTAACTCCTGAGCTTCCGCATAGACCATTGCACGGATTTCCGGAACGCGCCAACAATCTTTTTGCATTTGCACAAATTTTTTCCGGACCGTCCCCGCGCAATGAGCCGCCAGCGTTCGCGTGGGCAACCCGGAACGATAGAAATCGGGCCGGTCGAGCCACGGAAATTGAATGCTCCAGGTTCGCACCACGGCTTCGCTGGCGAACACTTCGGAGGCATAAGCGAGGGTTTCCAGCCAGGCATTGAAATCGGGGTCGAGCTGGCGCGCAATTCCCTCCAGCGTCAGGAAGGCTTTGCGCAGGAGGAGAAGGTTGAGCGGCACTGAATGGCCCTGGAGAGCCAGTTGCTGCACGATCTCGAGCGCGACGTGCAGTGGATCGCCAGGGCCCTGAGGCAGCGCAACCTGGATGGACTGCCGATTACTCTCGAGTAGCCGCTTCAGGACCTCTGGCGATGGCTCGTCGCCGGTGACGCAGTAAAGACAGAGTGCGATGAGCGCGTGGCGCAGCGGTGCGGAGAGCCGGCCCGCCTGGCTCCAGTCCAGAAGCACGAGCGTGAGCGGGACATGTTTCTGCGTTTGCACCATGAGATTCCCGGCATGCGGATCGGCGTGGAAAATGGATTCGGGAAGTCCGGAAAACAGCGGATCCAGGACAAGGCGTCGAAAAACAAGCCGGGCAGCATCGCGCCGGGATTCGTCGTCGAGCGGAGCGTCGAGAAGCGGAACGCCCTGAACAAACTCCATAAAGATTCCCCGATCGACCGGGATGCCGATGGCGGCAGGGACGCGGATGCGGCGGTTGAATTGGTAAAAGGCGCGCGCCTCCCGCAGATTCGCCGCCTCTCCGACGAAGTCGATTTCGCGGAGCAGCGCGCCAGAAGCATCTCGAAGCGCTTCCGCCAGGGCGGTCGCGAAATTGGATCCGACGACGACGCCAACCGCTGGGCAATCTTTAGCCATCCGCATGAGTATGGCGGCCTCGTTTTGAATGCGTAGCAACGAGTCCGCGCGCACGGTTTTGAACGCGATGGCGTTGCCTGCAGAAGTTCGATCCCGAAACCGAAAGACATCGGCCACGCTGCCGCGAGCAACTTTCGGATTCTCCGGGTCCAGCTCCGAATCTGGCCGCGCCTGCAGGGCGAGAGCGACCGCCGCCGAGACGGCCGTATCCGGAATTGCTTCCGGCGGCAGGCTTTCCAAGGGCGCGAGTGCTGCGCGAGCTTCTGCTGGAAGGCGCGGATTCCGCGTCAGCATCTGACATATTTTGTGCAAAGCGGTCAATTGCCCCGCCATGCGCGCGGCGGCTGATGCGGATGGCGGAAGCGCGCGCTGGTGATCCAGAAGCTGGGCCAGCACCGCGCGGTCGAAGTGCCGCAGGAAGGCCTCAAGAAGTGCCTCGATTACCGGGAGCCATCGCGCCTGTGCCGGGGGAATCCACGCACCTGGTTTCAGAAGTTCTACCAGAACGGCGGCGGCATCCTTGTCCTCGCTGGGACGAATGTGCGGCGGCGCGAGCACGGGCCTACCTCTTTTGCTTTTCGCGCGGCGAGGAACTGCGGAGTTTGGCTTGTGCCTTCAGTTTCGCAACCTCTTCGCGAAGTGCGACTATCTCGTTTTGTAGTCCAGCGGATCCGGGATCCCCATTTGACTCGCTGGCCGGAGTCGGCGCGGACGGGAGCGGAGCGGAAAAAGGCATCCACCGCGGGAGAAAGTTGGCGGCCGACAACGCCGCCGCGGGCAGGACGGAGGTCAAGTGATGGGCTTGACGGAGCATCAGTTCGACCTGCTTTTGCGATACGCAGAACGCCTCAAACGCCTGCCGGAAGTAAACGTCCACGAAATCCTTGAGCAATCGGTCGTTCACCCGAATTGCACGGATGAGCAATTCATTCGAGAACAAGTCCAGCTTGACCGGTTCATATTCGAGGAGAATCTGCGTGAGAACCTTTGCGGTGATGTCCTCGTTCGTCTTTGCGTCCAACACCCGGATATTGTACCCCTCGATGATCAGCTTGTGAATCTGCTGCAGGCTGAGGTGCCGGCTGCGAGTGCCGTCATAGTAGCGCCGGTTCTGGTATTTTCGGATTTCCAGTGTTCGAGGTTCGTCGCTGTTGTTTTCTGCCATGGGATTTGCCTTCCAAAGAACGAAATTCCTCAATCTTCGGCCGAGCCGCCCTCTCTGTCAAAAACTTTTAATGCAATCGCAAAAAAGGTGCCTGAGCGGCAGTGCTTCGTTGACCAGTTTCCAAAAAGAACCGCACCATTTCGCGTGAAGCGTCGGGTCCGTGCGGATCTGTGTGTGAACCGTCCGGGCAGCCCCCAGACCAAGCGTGCCCCAGTCCTTCAATGGACCAGTGTTCCACTAGGGGAACGCCGCTCGCGTCGACGATCACGGTGCGAGTGTAAGCTCGGCCTCCCGCCGAGCCGTGCTGTTGCGTCTCTCGAGTCGTGTCAGCGAGGTCAGCGCGTGCTTCCGCAAGAATCATTTCGCCGTTCGACGGATGCACTGTTTGATCGGACGCTCCGTGAAAAACGATGGTGCGAACGGGGCCTTTCGCCCTCTTGAGACGCCTCTTCCTTTGCGGCACCGCTACGGGGGATGATGCGCCGCTCATGGCGGCAGAGGCAGACGCCGCATCGGTAGCGGATCCATAAGCTAGGCCGGAGTGAATGCCTGTCGCGGCGTAAAGTTCAGGATAGGTGGCGCCCATGATTTCGGCCATGGCGCCGCCAGCTGAAAGGCCCGCCACATAGACCCGCTCGGCATCGATATTTAATTCCGCCATGATGGCGCGACTAATCCCCGCGATAATGCTCGGTTCCCCCAGATCGCGCGTCTGGTCCTTGGGGTTGAACCAATTCCAGCAACCTGATAGATTGGCTGTCGTTGGTTGTCTCGGATAAGCGACGACAAAGCCATGTTCTTCCGCAAGCTGGTTCATACGCGTCCCGACTGCGAAGTCATCGGGGTTTTGCGTGCAGCCGTGGAGCATAATAATCAAAGGAAGCTTCCGGCCATCAATATGGCTAGGAATGTAGAGCTTGTAGTCTCTTGAACCAGCCTCGCAGGCGAACGTTCGCGTGAGGTAAGCTGCCACGGTGACCGGCGGCGTCTTGAGCGGCGCCGGAGGATCGACCGGACGCACCGGCTCCAAGAAAGCTGCCTCATCCGGCACGGTGACCGGCGGCGTCTTACGAAATTTCGTGAGCAGCGCCGGAAGATCGACCTGAGGCAACAACTTCAAGGCCTCTCCCAATGCCCTTCTCATCCATGCGGCGGGGCTTCGGTCAGGGCCCGCATCCTGGCAAGCCAACGCCCGCAATTCTGGCGTCTTGCCGGCCCGGTTCGAACACTTCGAAACTTTCAGCGACATTGGCTTCTCCCTGCTATAATATTCAAACCGTAGTTCAGTGACTGCAAAGCTGCAACTTAATCAGGAGCATGGATATAGGAAAGGCCGCAGCTAATTATGAACTTGTTGACGCGTTTTTGAGAAATCCGTACAATATTCTTTTCGCAAGTTCAGGAATCACCCGGAGCCCTCACAACGAAAAGAAGCAAGGAAAAAACATGAGTGCTGAAGCTACCCAAAAGGCAACGTCGGAAACCATTGACAAGGTCTTTCAGGAGGCCATGCGCAGTTATGAGAGTGCCCTGAAGTCGGGCATTCAAGTGCAGGAAGAATCAGTGAACCTCTGGAAAGACCTGCTCACCAAGCTTGGTTCCCCCGAGGATTTCCAAGCGAAGCTCGAGTCGATGACGGCGAACGCTTTCCCGAAGGCCCGCGAGCGGATGGAGGAGTTTGTCGAGACGTTTAACCGCACGAGCAATCAGACGGTTAGTCTGTTCGAGAAAACGCTGAGCGTTTACCAGGCCACCTCGGTGCCCGATGCGCAGCGCCGGATGCATGATCTGATCGAAAGCTCGCTGGCCGCCCTGCGGGTCAACGTTCACAGCGCCCTTAACACGAACGCTAAAATCATAGCTTCGTGGAAGGAACTCGCGGATCGTTTCGGCCCGGCCGTGAAGTAATTACTTGAGCCAATAAGAACACCCTTGGCGATTTAAGCATGGTAGTAGCCGCCCTTGACCATTAGCTCGATCACCTGGTCAAGGTCGCCAATGGTCGGGGCGACCCCGCCATGCTGGGTTTAGGGTATCGTTTGACTTTCGCCTCAAAAAAGCTAGTCTAAAGGGCAGCGGTCAGCAGGCGAACCCCCAGTGACAAATGAGGCTCAAAAGAACAAAGAAGGCTGACCTGTCGCCACTGATCTTGCATGACGTGCTGTTTCCAAACAGCAACCTGCTTCAATCTGTTGGAGCGATTTCAGTTGAGGCCAGTTTGCGTCCCTCACCGGCGGCTGGTCAAATCAAGGTTGAGCTTCGGAAAAACTCGCAACAGAGACACAAATTTAATGTTCGGAGCTATAAGGAGAAATATTGCTAACGACTATAAGTTCTGTATCGGTACAGTATAGTCCATTCTCGTCAGCCGGCGCTTTTCAAAAGAAGGTATCACGATGATTTCGGTAACTCCTTCTCGGAAACACCAAGGAGTGCAACTCCTAGCCAAATATGGTGAGAAATCCGCGTCCAAAGGAGGCCATTTACAGGAGCAATCATGTCTACAAGCCAGTCCCACATCCTGGTGATCAACAACGGGAGTTCCTCCCTGAAGTTTTCGGTCTTGGATCCGAAATCCGAGACGGTTTTGTCCTCCGGCCTCGGAGAACGCATCGGCACGGAGGAATGCTACCTGAAACTGAGCGACCTCGAAAAAGAGAAGCACGAGGAGAAGTTGCCGCTAGCCGATCATCGATCTGCCCTTCTTCGAGTGGTCGAGATCTTGTCGAAAGACGGGCGATTTGACTGCAAGGCGATTGGTCATCGCGTGGTTCACGGCGGAGAGTATTTCCGTGAACCCGTATTAATTACCGAGGACGTGGTTCAGAAAATCGAGGAACTCGCGATTCTGGCGCCTCTCCACAATCCGGCGCACGTGCTTGGTATTCGAGTGGCCACAGAACTTTTCCCGGGCAAACCGCAAGTTGCCGTGTTCGATACCGCGTTTCACCAGACGTTACCACCGTACGCTTTTCACTATGCCATTCCCTACGAGTATTATGAAAAGTATCGGGTCCGCAGGTACGGTTTCCACGGCACCAGTCATCATTATGTGACGTTGGAAGCCGCCAGGCGATTGGGCAAGCCCTATGACCAGCTACAGTTTATTTCAGCCCATCTCGGAAATGGCTGCAGCGCAACGGCGGTCAAGCATGGCCGGAGCGTAGACACCACCATGGGGCTCACCCCTTTGGAAGGCCTGGTGATGGGTACTCGGAGTGGGGACGTGGACCCGAGTTTGCTTTTGTTCCTCCAGCAGCGCGAGGGACTTCGACTTGCGGAAATAATCGAAATCCTGACGAGAAAGAGTGGTCTGCTGGGTGTCTCGGGAGTAAGCCACGACATGCGCTCGGTGATCACAGCAGCCGATGACGGAAATTCTCGAGCGCAATTGGCGATCGATCTTTTCTGTCACCGTTTAGGACGAGCCATCCTCGGTTTGGCAGCTTCACTAACGTCGGTCGATGGAGTAATTTTTACCGGTGGGGTCGGAGAAAATAGCGCCTTCATTCGAGGCAAGGTACTCAGCCACCTAGCCATCCTGCATCCGGAAATCGATCCGAAGCTGAACGAACAGCACGGGAAACAGAGTAACGGCCGAATTAGCTCCGGCTCGGGACTGCTCTGCTTAGTCATACCAACTAACGAAGAGCTCATGATCGCACGCGAAACAGACCGATTGACCCCATGAAACACGCATTCTTTCTTGCTCCTGCCGGCACCGGCGCCGGATTGACCACCGTTTCACTCAGCCTGGTGAGCGCACTCGATCGCCGCGGTGTGCGTATCGCTTTTTTCAAGCCAATCAGCCAACTTACAGACAGCATTTCGGGACTAGAACTAGAACGCTCGACGCACTTTATTCGCGCCACCACCACCTTGCAACCGGCCGACCCAATGCCGGTCGCCACCGCCACCAAGATGATCTCGGAAGGGCGACTGGACGAGCTATTGGGGCAGGTGCTCGCGGCCTTCCATAATTCGACCGCGAGCGCTGACGTAGTGGTGATCGAAGGTCTGCGTTTTGCTCGGGGTGACTCACGCCTCGGAAGTCTCAACCAGGAAATAGTTAAATCGCTTAATGCCGAGGTGATTCTAGTTGCCTCTCGCACCGATAAATCGACGGATCAGCTGGATGAGCAAATAGAGTATGCGGCCAAAATATTTGGCGGCCTCCACAAGCTTCTTGGAGTCATCGTCAATCACTATCCAATCAGTGAGGACGATACCCTGGCGAGCCCGGCGGAGCGCTTCCGCTCAGAGAGTCAACTCTTTCGTCGTGGAAAGGTGCACCTCATTGGCGTCGTTCCGCAGAGCGATAGCTTAACCTATCCTCGGACACTCGATATCCAGCGGCACCTTAGAGCGGAAGTGCTGCACGCCGGCGAGATGGAGCAGAGGCGCGTAAAGAAGAAGTATCTTGTGTCGCTCACAGTTCCGAACAGCCTTTTTACGCTAGTACCTGGTGCGATCGTGTTAGCCGGAGCCGACCGGACTGACGTCATTGTCGCGGTTGCCATGGCCGCGCTAGGCAAGGTCCCCATCGCGGGTTTGATTCTCACCGGTGATATCCCGGTCGATGAGCGTATTATCGAGTTTTGCAGACCGGCTCTGGATACAGGACTGCCGCTTTTGCGGGTGAAAACGAACAGCTACGACACAGCGACACAGCTTTTCCAACTCAGCTCGGCCGTAGCGGCAGATGACCTTGAGCGCACCCGGGCTGCGGTCGAACACGTGGTACAAAGCTTGGATGTCGAGCAGTTAATCTCTCACTCAAAAAAAGAGCTCGAATTCAGGCTCTCTCCAGCCGCATTTATGTATCAACTGACCGAAAAGGCTCGCGCGGCAAAAAAGCGGATCGTCCTGCCGGAAGGATCTGAACCGCGCACCGTCAAAGCCGGTGCCATTTGCGCCCGCCGTGGAATTGCCCGTTGCGTGCTCTTGGGCAAGCCCTCTGAAGTCCAGGCGGTAGCAAAAAGCCAGGATGTCGAGCTCCCGGACAACTTAGAGATCTTGGATCCCGCATTGATCCGGTCAAACTACGTGAACCCCTTGTTCGAAGCGCGGAAACACAAGGGTCTTTCGATGGAAATGGCGGCAAGCCAACTGGAAGACAACGTTGTTTTAGGGACGATGATGGTGGCCTTGGGCGAAGTGGACGGCCTCGTATCCGGAGCGGTTCATTCGACTGCACATACCATCCGGCCCGCACTGCAGATTATAAAGACCAAGCCCAGTGCGCATGCTGTTTCCTCGATCTTCTTTATGTGCCTGCCGGAGCAAGTGTTGGTGTACGGCGATTGTGCGGTGGTTCCGGATCCCGATGTTGAGACGCTGGCCGATATCGCGATCCAAAGTGCCGATTCGGCAAAGGCCTTCGGTATCCCGCCGAGAGTCGCAATGAATAGCTACTCTACCGGTGAATCGGGATCGGGCACGGACGTGGATAAAGTCCGGGCCG
>Ga0210396_10001439_pt1 | contig 25757 bp, 25 predicted proteins | sample IncBWH17OmetaG_FD_155466 | JGI IMG/M metagenome (GOLD analysis project Ga0210396, IMG submission 155466) | Forest soil microbial communities from Barre Woods Harvard Forest LTER site, Petersham, Massachusetts, United States - Inc-BW-H-17-O ... | reverse complement strand
CCAAGTGGACCAACGGCACTCTCGCCACCGGCAAGTTCATCCGCGAATCGGCGCAGACGCGCAGCTGGGAAACGGCGGAGCGAAAAGCGCGCCTCATGGAAATCGATGCCGATCCCTTGAAAAAGGCGGCTCCCGAGCCGAATTGGAGAATCACGATCGAACAGGCGGTCGGGGATTTTCTGCGCGATGAAGAAGCCAGGAAGCTCCAGAAAACCTCAACTTGCCAGAGCAAGACTCTGCTTGAAAAACAGTTGCTCGGTTGGGCGCGAGAGCAGTCACTGACCTTTCTCGACGAACTGACTACGGCAAAACTGCGCGAATTCCGGGCCTCGTGGAATAACGGGGCCTTGACCACGCAGAGGAAACACCACCGCATCAACGGCTTTTTCGATTTCTGCAGTAAGAACGATTGGCTGCTCAGAAATCCAGCCAAGAAAATGAAACCGATGCAGGTGTCGCAGGAGCCAACCGATTACTTCACGCCGGCCGAGTTCGCGAAGATTGTCGATGCCACCTACGCATATGGCGAGTGGAAAGGAGGGCGGGACTTCGAACACCGGTCTCTCCGCTTGCGCGCGTTGATCCTGTTGATGCGCTGGTCGGGCTTGTCCATCCTTGACGCAGTTACTCTCGAGCGCCGGCGTCTTGACGGTGATCGTCTGCTTCTCTACCGCCACAAGACCAAAGTCCCCGTCTACGTGCCGCTGCCGCCCGTGGTCACAGCCCTGCTCGAAACGGTGCAAAGCATGAACGAGCAGGTGGCCTCAAATTTTGACCAGCAGCGCATGGTCGCGCAGTTGGCGGGCATATTCGGCCTCATCGCCATGTTGCTGGCAGCCATCGGCCTCTATGGGCTAACGACCTATACAGTTGCCTGCCGAACCAGCGAGATTGGAGTGCGCATGGCTCTGGGAGCCGATCGCCTGAACATTGTGCGATTTGTCCTGCGGGGAGCATTTCTGCTGGTGGCTATCGGGTTATTCATTGGAATTCCTCTAGCCATCGGTGCGGGACGTCTCATGGCCGCGCAGCTATTCGAAATACGCAGCTGGGATCCGCATGTGTTTGGGTTTTCAATTCTTGCGCTCGGTGCTTGCGCCGCGGTCGCCAGTATTCTCCCGGCGCATCGAGCTGCTTCGACGAACCCAATGAAAGCGCTGCGCACGGACTGAGGTATCTGGGGTGAATGTTGCGAACCGGGCCGGTGAAGCGTCGTCGTGGTGCTATTGGCGAAGAACGGCGTTGGGAAGGTTTGTCGGCAATCCTGAACTTGACTGTCCGCTCGTCTCGGTTTCCGTGTGGCCCGTGATCCAGGCGCAATTTTGCGGGAGCGCTAGCGACGCTGCTATGGCGACCTGAAAAAGGCGGCTAGGGGTTCGAACCATACAAGCGACGATAGTTCAGCGATGGTAGGATACGCGTGAAACTTTGAAGATCGACTCCACGTATCTATCCCGAAGGAAGAAGCCATGCACTATTCACCGATGCTCCTCGTTCATATTTGTGCCGGAACCGTGGGTCTATTTTCCGGGACGGCCGCATTGTCCTTCCGAAAAGGAACCCCTCGCCATATCCTGGCCGGAAGAATCTTTGTAGCCTCAATGTTGACCATGGCCGTCGGCGCGGTGTACCTAGCGATCGTGAAGCATCAACCAAACAACATTGGCGGAGGAATCATAACCTTCTACCTGATTGGAACGGCGTGGCTCACCGCTAGACGTAAAGAGGGCGAGACGAGCAGTCTGGACTGGGCTGCGCTTCTGATTCCGCTGACTCTCGGTGTCCTCACTTGGATGGGTGGTATCAAAGTCGTGCGCAGTGGCGCGACCTCACAAGACGGCGTCCCCGTTGGGATGACCTTCTTCATGGGGTCGATCTGTCTGCTGGCCGCCGCGGGCGACGTTCGCATGCTTCTTCGCGGTGGTGTTCTTGGCGCGAGGCGCATCGCGCGGCATCTATGGCGGATGTGTTTTGGGCTGTTCATCGCCTCAGGATCGTTTTTTATGGGACCCAACAACCGCCCGTTGCGGTTGCTTAGGACAGTTGGGCTCGGCCAACACCTGTCGCCGGCTCTGTTCAGCACAAACTTGTATTTAGTTCTCACCGTAGCGCCGCTGGTTTTAATGATTTTCTGGCTCGTGCGAGTTCGCTTCACAAGCACATACAAAGGAAAGTCCACCGTGCCCAGCGGCGAGGCTTATTCGCTTGAAGCTTAGCCTCCAGCTCGCTTTCCCGCTCACCCCGCTGACAAGAAGCCAATGCTCGACTTGTTGGATGCTTTTTCGCCGCAGTGGATAACCATGCGGATCGTCGGCTAACCTTCCTTTACGGATTGGGTAAGAGTTGCTCGTGATCCGTGAACTCACGAAACCGTCTTGCTACATAAGGCGCTACCGAAAGGATTTTGGACAGTTAGTCGATGTGAAGCGAAACGAGAATCTAATCGACTCGCAATGCGTCGGTTGGGTTTACGCCAGAAGCGCGATGCGCGGGAAGGAGCGTAGCACCGAGCCCCGCCAGGCTGAGAGCCAGGATAGCAATGGCGATTACAGCGGGATCCCAGGATTTCACCTGGAAGAGCTGCGATTCAACAAGCCGGCCCAAAGCCAAAACAATCGGCAGCCCAATGCATATTCCTGAGAGGATCATCACCAGTCCATCGCGGAGCACCAACCAGATCGTAGACCAGCGCCGCGCGCCCAGTGCCAACCGAATCCCGATCTCGTGCGTCCGTTGCGTGGCGACAAACGACATCACGCCGTAGAGACCAACCAACGACAGCAACAGCGCAATTGTGCTGAAGCTTCCAGACAGAGTGGCCAACATACGTTCGGCATTCAGCGATCGATGCACTTGCTCGTCAAGCGTACGGAAATCTGTCATCGGCAAGGTCGGGGCGGCACTGCGGACAATCGCGCGAAGCGATTCGAGAGCGGGTTCCGGGTTTCCGCGCACTCTGACATAAAAGGTGCCGAACGGATGCTCGCCTTCGTAAAAAGGGAAATACGCTTGCTCGGTGTCGTCGCGAAGTCCGCGGTAACTGAAATCTGACATGACCCCGACAATTTCCATCGTTGGCTTGGCGTCGGGTCTTCTGTCGAGACAGATTCGTGTGCCGAGGGGATTTCGGCCTGCCAAGTATCGCTTTACGAATCCTGCGCTCACGATCGCCGAACGCCAGCCTGGCCGGCCCGGCGGGGAAACATCATGGTCGTCGAAGTTTCGACCGGCAAGGAGTTTGATGCCCAACGTCTCGAAAAATCCCGGCGTGACGGCATTCAGATGGACAAGGCGATCAGTAACGATCCTTTGATCCGCAAAGATCGTCATTTGATTATTCCAGCTACCGCCGGTCAGCAACGGGTTGCGAGCGATCGCTGATTTCTGAATCATCGGAGAACGGTGGATCGCATCTTCAACGTGGGCCATCATCTTCTCTCCTTCAGCATTCGAATAGCCGCCTCGCATCGCATCGATACCAAACGAGACCAGGCTTGATGTAACAAAGCCGGGCCCTTTTGTTATCAAGGCATCGAAAGTTCGCACAAACAATCCGGCGCCCACGACCAGTGTCAAAGCTAAGGCAATTTGTGCGGTAACAATGATTTTTCGAAGCCGGACGTGGCCAAAGGCTGTGCCGCCTCGCTCTCGAAGTGACGACGCAAGCGAGCACTGGCCTGACTGGAAGGCGGGAGCAAGACCACTCACAATGCCAGCGATCACAGTCACCAGGAGAGCGAAGAGCAACAGACGCGAATCAATGCCCGCGTGCAAGGCATTGGCGCTGATGCTCCGAGGAATGAATGCGATCAGAACTCGCACGCCGAGGGGCGCCAATGCGATGCCAAGCAGTCCACCAGCCAGCGCGATCAGCAGGCTCTCGGCAAGCAGCTGCCTCGTGAGCCGCCCACTCGACGCACCTAATGCCAGCCTGGTGGCAATCTCACGCACACGGGTCGACGCCCGCGCCAGGAAGAGACCCGAGACATTCAAACAGACCAGGCCCAACAATACTGCCGTCGCGGCAAACAACATCCAAAGCGGGTCAGACAGCTGTCGTCTCAACGGAGAATGCCCCTGTGGCGCCGATGTGAGCGTCAGCGATGAATTGAGGTATTCCTGGCGGCGTTCTGCAGTGATGACGGGAAAGCCGGGCCGACCCATATCCTCCTGCAGCATGGCCTTGAACCATGGTTGCAGTCCCGACTCAGCACGCTGCCGCGTCATGCCTGGATTCAAGCGGCCCAGCACCTGCATCCAGAATGTACGGCGATCAAGAAGATCATTGAGACCAGGAACGACTGCAGTCGACATCGAGGCTGGGATCCAGAGCACCGGCACTTCGCCCACATCGATGCCGCGGAACGTCGAGGCCGCCACACCGATGATCGTCAGCGGATGGCCGTTCACTAGCAGCTTGCGGCCAACGACATCGGAAGCGCCGCTGAGGTGCGTCCGCCAAAAATCGTAAGAAATGACAGTCACGGCATTCGGCGCGTGATCGTCGTCACTTGTGATGACTTGGCCCACAGCCGCACCTACGCCGAGCACGGGAAAATAGTTACCGGAAACGATCTCCGCAGTGACAGGGGAAGTGTCGCCGCCGATCGAAAGATTCACCGGGGTAAGAGCACGACAGAAAACATCTTCGAAGAACTGCTTTTGCTGATCAAGATCGCGGCAGACGGGATAGGGCATGAGATTCCAACTGCCGAAGCCATTCCCTACCCAATCTCCATCCCAATCGAACAGGACAAGCCGTTCCGGCTCGCGGACCGGAAGCGCGTGCAGTACGATCTGATCCACCAGCGAGTAGATCGCTGTGGTAGCTCCAATGCCAAGCGTGAGCGAGAGCACCGCGGTGATGGTAAACGAGGGGGTCCTGAGAAAAGAGCGCAACGAAAAGCGGAAGTCGTAAAGGAAATCAGTCAACCACCAGCGAAGCCAGATGTCGCGCACTTCCTCTTGCGTTTGCACGATGCCGCCCAACTCCTGCATCGCGCGTTTTCGGGCTTCCTGGGCTGGCAATCCCGAATTCTTAAGGTCGGTGATTCGACGGTCGAGATGATACTGCAACTCGCGATCCAGGTCGCGATCCATTTGCTTGCGACGGAACCAGTTCACGAGTTGCCTCATGAGCCGCTACCCTCATCGAAGATAAGCTGAACTGCGCCTGCCAGGCGCGCCCAACTGTTTCGTTCCTCAGTGAGCTGCAGTCGTCCAGCAGCCGTCAACGAATAGAACTTGGCTTCCCGGCCGGTTTCCGATTGCTTCCATTTGGCCTTGAGCCATCCCCTCTGTTCGAGCCTGTGTAGTGCCGGATAGAGGGAGCCCTGGTTGACCTGCACCACAGATCGCGAGATTTGCTCCAACCTTAGCGCGATGCCATACCCATGCACAGGCTCCAGCGATACGATCTGGAGAATCAACATATCCAATGTGCCTTGCGGGATGGGGAATCGTGATGGCGGCATGGAGGCCTCAACCTTCTACCCGTAAGTATGCACCTCGATAGGTAGAAGGTCAAGGGGTGTGGCTCAGCCCAAAAGCACCAAAAGCTACATGGACAAGACTGCAATCCTAAGGTGGCAGTGGGGATGCCGATTGTGCTGCGGAGCGAATGGTCGGCGATTGAGAAGTTGACTTCTGGGTTGCCCCTAATTCATGCCTAATGGGCGTAGATGGCAAACCGGAACTTTTGATAAGACGCGTTTGGTGGTCAACCCCCATCCTGTCGCGGCCACCCGTCCGCGCTCCGGTCCTGCAAGGGCCTGCTGTATTTGTCTCGCTGGTTGCAAAATCTTGAGACGCTGCGTCAAACACTTACAGTAGATAAGTGATGGTGGATCGGCGGCGAGCGCGCATTAAGTGAAAAGCCGACCGGAGCGGATTCGGCACTTCAGACCCAGAAACGGACACGAGCGCGCCAGTCAGTAGGCTAGTATCTTTTCCGTTTCGCCGACGCGGATTATATCCTCGCGAGTCAGGTGCTCTGGCAGACGGTACTGGGGCAATTTGCGACAAAGCCCCGATCAGCTAGCCATTGGATGTTCGATCTTCCGAATGTACTGGAACGCGGGTAAGCCTGAGTTTTGATCCATCACGGCGACTGGCGTATCGGAGATGACCTGTTCAGCGACACGCTGAGAGGGTTTGTTATCAGCCCAACGATTGCCTCCACATAAAACACGTGCCAGAGCCGCCCGAACCCGTGTTGCATTTCTGATATTGCGGCGCTGATGGCTTCCTTTGCGCGCCCTTGGTTTCGATACGCTTCGGGCACAGCGTAACCAATATTAAAGCAGGGCGTCCCTTCAATAGGCTCGCACATGGCGAAGACGACGAGCGCAGTTACCGTTCTGCCTTCCAACCTTACATAGGTAATCCTGCTTTCTTCCTTCGGCTTATCAACGTGGACGAAGAGATCCTTATCAAGAACTCCGCGTTGCAGCTGTATTCGGTCATGCAGAAGCGCCTGCTGAAAAGATTGCAGCGCGTGTGAGGGATCAGTCATTCTTGTGGAGACCTTCCTTCAATCTACACCACCGAAGAATTGCAGGGGCGCATTGCCTGCATGACCTATTCGACCGGAAGGCGCTTCAGACGCTCAATTATTCCATCGATTGTTTGTTGAGTTTTCCCGATTGAGATCGTTGATATGCTTGCCAACGAAGCATCTGTTTGAGCCTCTTGATAGTCCGCTTTTAGCGTTGGAAGATGTTTCAGGAGTGCCTTTCCGAGAGATCTCATTGCGCGATCCTGCTGGAGTTGACACTCAATTACTTCCTTCATCACGGGCATGGAACGACGCATCTTGTTGCCGTCCGGAATCCTGATGTTATGCCGACTTTTCGTTCCCCATTTGCGCGCGACGAGTGACTCTGCGATTTATCACTTTCACAGACCCGTGGCCGGCTCTTATCGATGAATCCCATTTCAACCGTCCAAGGCACGATCCATCTCGGGCATCCGCCCTTGTTGACATTCTTTAATGTGTGGTTGCAATATGTCGTAATGAAACATATTGGGAACCAAGCTATCGACCGCGAATTGAAGAAGGGGAGTGCTGAACTGCTGATTCTCTCCCTGGTGGAGCACCGAGCGCGCCACGGCTATGAGATCAGCAAGCTGATCGAGGAACGGTCCGAGGGAGTACTGAAGTTCAATGTTGCCTCGTTCTATCCGCTGTTGTACCGCCTTGAGGCACGCGGCTTGATCATGGGGCGATGGATCGAAAGAGCTGGCCAGCGCCGCCGCCGCTACTACAAGCTGACGGCGAACGGGAAGGAGATGTTGAAGACGCAGCGTTCTACCTGGGTCAACCTGGTCAATGCAATCCGTTTGATTACGGAGGCCGAGAATGCGTGATTGGGCAAAGGAGATCGAAGCAGCAATCGCCCCGTTGAATCTTTCGGGTGGGCGTGAGGCAGAGGTCGTAGAGGAGCTGAGCCAGCATCTCAACGATCGTTACGATGAGTTGTTGATCGCCGGCACAGGAGAAGATCAGGCTTATCGAATCCTGAAGCAGGACCTAACTGACGGCAAGTTGGTTGCTGGGTTGAAAGCTACCATACGGGTTGCGTCAGAGACTGTGCCCGTTGGTCGGGATGGAGGCGACAAGCTCTTTGCGGGCATCTGGAAAGATTTGCGTTATGGCGTCCGCCTGCTTGTCAAAAGCCCCGGCTTTGCCATCGTTGCAATTCTCTCGCTGGCGCTCGGCATTGGCGCAAATACCACCATTTTCCAAATCCTGGACGCGGTGCGGCTGCGAACCCTTCCGGTACAGGATCCTGATCGGCTGGCCAGAGTCGCAATTGTGAACTCGCCTCATTGTTGCAGGGGTGACTTCTACTCGCGCAACGCCGATCTGACGGGTGGTCTGTGGAATGCTTTGCATGACCAGCAAAAGGGATTCTCCGCAATAGCGGCGTGGGCCACCGATCGATTCAATCTCGGGCAAGGAGGAGAGGCCCACTACGCAAATGCTTTGCTGGTGAGCGGAGATTTCTTTAATGTTCTTGAGATTCAACCAGTCATGGGCCGCCTGATCTCGCCGGCTGACGATTACCGCGGATGCGGCGCGCAGGGCGTGGTGCTGAGCTATGCTTTCTGGCAACGGGAGTTTGGCGGACGGCCAGACGTACTCGGTAGGAAACTTATCCTCAGCGGTCATCCATTTCTGGTGATTGGCGTTGCGCCAGCCAGTTTCTATGGTCTGGAGGTAGGTCAGAATTTCGATGTCGCCCTTCCCGTGTGCAGTCAGCCAGTTTTTTCAACGAATCTGAACAGGCCTTCCTTAATAGATAGTCCCACGGCCTGGTGGCTGGCCGCCATCGGACGTCTGAAGCCGGACTGGACACTGGAGCGTGCCTCTGCGCAACTGGACGCGATTTCTTCTGGTATTTTCTCAGCGACATTGCCCAGTGAGTTCGACGCCATCGCGAAGAATGACTATCTATCTTTTCACCTGGGCGCTCTGCCTGCGGCCACTGGGGTTTCAAGACTGCGTAAAGACTATGAATACCCGTTGTGGATGCTATTGGCGCTGTCAGGGTTGGTTCTGCTCATTGCCTGCGCGAATCTGGCGAACCTGATGCTGGCCCGCGCGAGCTCCAGGCAGGGGGAGATGGCCCTGCGTCTCACTCTGGGTGCATCGCGGAACCGGTTAATTCGCCAGTTGCTTGCGGAGAGCCTATTGCTTGCGGTGCTGGGCACCGCGACCGGCGTGGCATTGGCTCAAATCCTGAGCCGCGCACTCGTGGCATTTTTGAGCTCTCAAGGGCAGCCCATCTTTGTGGAACTGACGCCCGATTGGCGCGTGCTTGGATTTGCTGTTGGCCTGGCGGTTCTGACGTGCATCTTGTTTGGGCTTACACCAGCGATCCAGTCCTCGAGGACCCAACCGGGCGTAGCTATGAAGGCCAGTGCGCGGGGAGCAGCCGCCGGTCGCGGACATTTCGTAATTCGACGAGCACTCGTTATCTCACAAGTCGCATTTTCTCTTGTGTTGCTGATGGCCGCACTCCTGTTCGTGCGGAGTTTCCGAAATATCATTACTTTGAACGCGGGCTTCCAGCAGGATCACATTCTGGTTGCAGATTTCGAATTCTCACCGCTGAAACTGCCTCCCGCTAGCCAAATGGCCTTCAAGCATGAACTGCTTTCGCGTGTAAAAGCCACTCCCGGAGTGAATTCCGCTGCGGAGGTACTGATGGTACCGATGAGTCACAGCGGATGGGATGACAACATCGATGTTCCTGACGGGGCTCAGCGGCAGGATGTCACTCTGAATCGCGTGAGCCCTGGGTACTTCCAGACCATGGAGACACCATTGCTGGTGGGGCGGGATTTCAACCAAACGGATACGCCGACCTCCCCGCGCACCGCAATCGTGAACGAGGCATTCGCGCGCAAGTTCTACGGCGGCGCCAATCCGGTTGGGAAGGTGTTCCACGATTCAGGTGCACCCGAAAAGACTTACCACGTCGTGGGCATGGTGAAGGATTCCAAATTCTACGATCTGCGCGAGAACCCTGTGCCCACTGTCTATGTATCGTTCACGCAGGCTAACGGCCCGGAGCAGCACTCTACGCTGATGATTCGATCCGACGAATCATTGGTTCCACTCATTTCGTCCATCAACCACACAGCAAACGAAATCAATCCCTCCATGGTTCTCAGTTTCACAGTATTCAAGACACAGATTCACGAAGGTCTTCTGCGCGAGAGCTTGATGGCCACGCTGTCGGGTTTCTTTGGCGTCCTGGCAACGGTGCTGGCCGTTATCGGCCTCTACGGCGTCATCTCATATATCGTTATCCAACGCAGAAACGAGATCGGCGTACGCATGGCTCTCGGGGCCAATCGCAGCAACATCCTGCGCTTGGTGTTGCTGGATGCTGGAACTCTGCTTGGCATTGGCCTTGTGGTGGGCACGGGGCTAGCAATCGGGTTTGGACCTGCGGCAGCTTCGATGCTTTATGGCCTGAAGCCGGCAGACCCGCTCGAATTGACAGCCGCAGTTGCGGGAATGGTTGCGGTTGGTCTGGCAGCAAGTTTCTTCCCGGCGCAGCGCGCCGCGAAGCTACATCCCATGGCCGCGTTGCGCGAGGAATGAGGTTGGCCTATCTTGACTGACTCCCAGGGTGGCGACGACGCCAACGCATGCGCTTCGCTGAGTAAGATCCAAGGCGAGTCACTCATCGAGAATGGCTTCGGCGACGGGACAAGGACGGATATCGAGAAACGCGCCAGGATTCATGCAAATCTCATTCGGGATTACTTCCGGAAGACTGGCGCAATGCCGACTTGCAGGTACCTTTACCGGGTGACCGCATCTCAAGTTTGCGGAAGGATGAGCACGCAAATTCTCAGCAAACGCTCAGTGGCAAGGTTTGATGTTCTCGGATTGCCCACGCAAGTGGCTGTTGAACAACTCCGTTCGCCAGGGTTGGGCAGAAACCGCGTCGCGTCTGGATGCCTATAAACGATCGTCTCGGCTTTTTGGATACATTTCGGCTCACAGATTCTTGGCCGGTTTCGTTGAAATCGAATGTTTCAACGGCCACGCCTCTTATCGCTCGACATTCAGTGATCGGTATAGATCAGGTACTTTTGCCGGACCCGCATGAATTGTTGCAGATCCGGCTGATAGTCCTCGGCAATACACCGCGGATCTTTGCCGGACTTAAGCTCCTCCAAGGTCGACTCATTCCCCAGCAGATCGATCAATCGATCCAACTCCCAATCGGCGGGATAGAGCTTCAGCAGCGCGGAGCCAAGTTCCAATCCAAGTTCCGGCGCATCGAGAACAGACCGGTCAGTCACGATCATCTGCACCCCGCCAACGCGCTGTCCGCCTAACTTGGCATCTTTGGCGGGTGTAAACCAGGTTGGCACGAATCGGACACCCGGGATTTGGCGTGCATTCAGATACTGCGCGAATACCCGTGGTCTGATCCACGGCGCACCAAACACCTCGAACGGCGTATCCGTCCCGCGACCGACGGATACATTCGTATACTCCAAAATCCCGATCCCGGTGTACAGCGCGGCCTCATTCATATTCCGCATATTCGGCGACAGGTTGATCCAAACCAGATCGGTGGAATCGAACCAGTCGCTGCGCGTCCATCCCTTTACGGGAACCACCGTGAGCTTGGCGTTGATGTGGCGCTCGCTGTTAAACATCTTCGCCAACTCGCCCACCGTCATGCCATGGCGAATCGGTTCCCTCGTGTAATCGACAAAGTTGAGGTGTTTGCCATCCGAGACAGGTCCTTGCACATGCACACCGGTTAAAGGGTTCGGCCGATCGAGCACCACGACCTCGGTGCCGGTGATCGCTGCAGATTCAAGTGTGTAACCCAGGGTAGACTCGTACGTATAGAAACGGGAGCCGATGTCCTGGATGTCGATCACTAGGACATCCAGCCTCCGAAGCACGCTTTCGGGTGGATGCCGGCTCGCCGTCGTGTCGCCGTAGATGCTGTAGATATGTACGCCCGTGGCGCGATCGACTGAGTCGCCCACCGAATTGACGTCGAGTTCCCCGGTCACGCCGTGTTCGGGGCTGAATATCGCCACGAGCTTGATGCCGGGCGCTTTGGCGAGAATATCGATCGTCCTGCGGCCCTCGACATCGAAACCAGTGTGGTTGGTGATAATACCGACTGCGCGAGGGGAGGACGGGTCGGAACCCCGGACTTCCCGGAAACCATCCTGTTCGAGGACGTCGATCCCGTTCATCACGATTCCATTGTTTGGGGCTGGTCCATGCGCAGCAATTTGTGGCCGGCAGAGACCATCTCCGGAGGCTGCGCTGTTCGATACTCCGGGCTGCGATCTGGACATAAGCAAGACAGCAGTGAAGGTCACGAGAAGAAGGATTCTGGCACTCACGCGGGAATTGTAGTCGCAATTGCACCCGGGGGACAGCGAACGATTCAGTTGCGATTCGCCAAGGAGGCGTGCAACTGGGCGAATAAAAAACCCATCGTGAATAGGGTTAGCCCATGACGGCGCCTGTTTCTGTCAGTTGTTCAAAACAGACCCAATCACTTACTCAGACCGGTTTACGCTCGATTTCGGGTATAGGTACCGATAGACGGGCATCGGACATGTTTCGTGTGAGACCCCCGCTCCCCGATTTCTGGCGCAGAGCCGACTTCTCGTTACTAATCTTTGGGTCTTGATGCTGCGAGCCATGCGGCCAACAGGTTTCCTCATGAGTAACAAAGTAAAGTCTGGCAAAATGGAAGAGCACACAAATATGCCGAACGTCAACAAAACAGGTGAACAGCCAAAGCGCCGCGCCGTCACGGCGGAGTCCATGGCGGCAAAACAGCGCGACATATCTGTCAGCGAATTTTTCGCGAAGAACAGGCACCTACTTGGCTTCGATAATCCGAGAAAAGCCCTCCTTACGGCGGTTAAAGAGGCTGTCGACAATTCTCTGGACGCTTGCGAGGAAGCGGGCATTGTTCCCGAGGTCTGGGTTCATATCGAAGCTACGGGTCCCAATCGGTACAAAATAGGTGTCCAAGACAACGGGCCGGGCATTGTCAAAAAACAGATCCCGCTAATCTTCGGAAAACTGCTCTATGGTTCGAAATTTCATAGACTGCGGATGAGTCGAGGACAACAGGGAATCGGTATCAGTGCTGCGGGCATGTACGGGATGCTGACTACGGGCAAACCGGTGAAGATCGTTTCCATGACCTCGCCAAAGAAGCCGGCGCATTATTTCGAAATCCAAATCGACACGCGGCGGAACATGCCGGAAATTATCAACGGCAAAGGCGACGGCGAAGACATTCCTGCCGGTGAAAAAAGCCAGAAGTACATTACCGACCATGGTATCGAATGGGTAGCGCAATATCCCATTTCGGATCAACAGTCCCGTCGTCACCATGAAGTGCACAGCGGTACGCGTGTCACGATCGAGCTCGAAGGACGTTACCAACGCGGGCGCGGCAGTGTGGACGAATATCTAGAACAGACGGCCATAGCCAATCCACACGTAACGATTCACTATGTCGATCCCGATGGCGCCGAGACCACGTATTCGCGCTCTACAACTCAGCTCCCGCCTGAACCCGTAGAGATCAAGCCGCACCCATATGGCATCGAACTCGGGCAGCTAGTCACTATGTTGAAGGACACCTCGGCGCCCTCGATGGCGCAGTTTCTGACGACCTCGTTTTCCCGTGTCAGTTCCGGAGTCGCACAGAAGATCTGCGAAACCGCAAAAATCAGCACTCGTGGAAATCCCAAGAAGATTGGACGCCAGGAAGCCGACTCACTTTATAAAGCGATTCAGGAGACGAAAATCAGCGCTCCCGCGTCCGACTGCATCTCACCGATTGGTGAATCGCTGATTCTCCAAGGGCTTCATCGTCAGCTGCCCGGAGAATATTTCTGTGCGGCCACGCGTCCGCCCGCGGTGTATCGCGGGAACCCGTTTCTCATTGAGGTCGGACTTGCCTATGGTGGTGCCAGTTCAACCCAGAAGGTCACGCTGGAGGCATTGACCGAACTGCTCAGCGAGAGTGATGCCCGGTCGCTGAAGCAATTCTTACTGACGACGTTCGATGGAGTCGGCGCGACCGGCGCCGACAGGATCCTGTCGCAAGCGAGGATGGGAACTCGTCAATCGCCTTCGAAGCTCAAGAAGGAGGAAATCGATCAACTTTTCGCCGCAATGAAAAATGTTAACCTGAGCGAAAATCAGTCGATGCAGGTGCTGCGCTACGCGAACCGCGTTCCACTTCAGTTCCAGCCGGCGGGTTGTGCCATCACGCAGTCGGTCATCGGGACCAACTGGCGGGCTTACCAGTTGGCTCAATCCCGCGGTCAATTGCCGGTCGGTCCGGTCACCGTTATGGTACATGTTGCCAGCGTATGGGTGCCGTTTACCAGCGAATCGAAAGAAGCCATCGCATCGTATCCCGAAATCATGAAGGAGTTGCGGCTCGGCCTTCAGGCTGTGGGAAGAAAACTGGCGGTTTACCTCAATCGGCGTAAACGCGTGCGTCAGGAAGGTGAGCGTCGTGAGATTTTCTTGCGCTACCTTGGTGAGGTGGCGCATGCCGTCGCCACAATCAAGGATTATGGTGATCGCCCGAGAAAGGATCTGTATGGTCGGCTGGTTGATGTCGCGAAACGTAAGACGGCCGTTGCGGATACTCAACTGAACGACGAAGGGAAACAGCGTGAAAACGCTGCCGAGGAATTAGGAGAGAACGTGCTGATCGTGAACCCGGAAGAAACACCCGGCGAAACGGCATCGTCTGAACCAACAGGATAGGATTATGGCTAAGAAAACGAAATCGAGTTCAGCCACACCGAATCGCTCAACGAAAGACAGAAAAACTCTCGGTTCGATTCGCGGTCTTGCCGATTCTGTCATCCAGTCGGCGGAACGCGGCCGGGCGCCGTACGTGGATATCCCGTCACGATCGTTATCGAATGTTCGGTTCAATCAATCGAAGCGCATTGTTGAGATGGGCAGCGGGACCAACCGGCGGGAATTATTCAATCTGGCTCAAGCCCGCAGCTACATGCAGACGTTGCTTGTCGCTTCAGGATGCAAACAATTGATCGATCAGGGAAAGACAACCAGCATCCGAGGATTGTTCTACCTGCTGAAGCACACCATTGAAGGGACGACCGAAGAGACGTTCGATACGCAGGGTGAATGCGATCCGGTCATTGAGGACATCGAGGTTTCACTCGATTCCATGCGCGAAGAGCTTCACCTGTACGCCAAAAACGCGGGAGCGATGGTTGGACCGATCACAGTGGTAGATAGCGGCGACACGATCGACTGTGCCCGCATGGGCTCCGGCGGCTATAGCATCCCGTCGATCGTCGAGCAGGACATCGTGCAGTTCAAAAAGAGCACTGCAAAATTCATCCTGCATGTTGAGAAAGACACAGTTTGGCGGCGATTCAACGAGGATAAATTCTGGCGGAAACACAATTGCATCCTGACCCATGGCGGAGGTCAACCGCCCCGCGGAGTTCGTCGTATGTTGCACCGCCTGCATCACGAGTTGAAACTGCCGGTGTATTGCCTGCTGGATAACGACCCGTGGGGGTATTACATCTACAGCGTGATCAAACAGGGGTCGATCAATCTTGCCTACGAATCGCGTCGCATGGCTATTCCCGATGCACGTTTCCTAGGATTGCGCAGCCTGGATTATGTCCGCTGCCAGCTTAGCCCCAGCGTGCAAATCAGATTGAACGAGCAAGACATCAAACGCGCCCGGCAGATCGCGCAGTATCCCTGGTTCGTGAACAAAAAGCCCTGGCAAAAGGAAATCGAGCTGATGTTGAAGAACGGCTTCAAGCTCGAAGTCGAAGCCCTGATAAGCAAAAACATTAGCTATGTTACGGAAGAATACGTACCGGTCCGACTGAAGGAGAGCGAGTTCCTGGACTAGCTGGTGGGGTTAGGAATTTCAAAACTCCAAAAAGCTATGTGGGCGACGGTTCGTCATGATTTTTGCTGTTAATTCTCCGGGGATAACGATGGCGTGTCAGCGCGGCATAATGGTACGGCAACGCTACCGATTCCTGTTGTTTCTCACCGCGGAGAAGTTCCAATTCCGAGCCAACGAATCCCCATGAGTTCCACGCCTCACCCTTCACCACATTCCTGAACAGGCCAACTGCGCCAGCGCGATTGTGATGATATACGCGCCAGTTCCCCACTCCGTAGGTCACAGTGTCGAAGGACAGCTCGCCTTCGAGATCCTCCGGTCTCGAAGGCGGAGGCGGCAACACGGCCTCTTCCGTGAGTTGTCCCTGATAGAAGCGCAGAAGCCGCAAGTAGAAATACAAATGTGGCTCAGCGTTCTTCACATCGGGCGTGATGCGTGTCAAAACCTTTGCCGCCTCTTGTTCCTTGCCCTCTCGACGCAACGAAACATAAAGCCAGTTCGAGCAATCGATCAGGCCGTCGTTGTTCTTTGCTAACGCTCGCGCCTTGTCGAACGAGGCTGCTGCCTGATCGAATTCGGCCAAGAAATAATGCGCCAGCCCAAGGTGATAGTACGCATCCAGCATCTCGGGGGCGAGCCTTGTTGCCTGTTCCAAATCATTCATGGCTGTCTTGAACTCCCGCAGTCCCAGTTCGCGGTGTCCCCGTTCCAGGTAAAGATCTGCGCTGTTCGGAGCAAAAGCCAAGCCCTGGGTGGATGTTGCCACGGCCTCTCGGTACTGTCTACGTCCCGCCTCCGCTTTGGAAAGCTGCAGCACTCGCTCGACACTCTTCGGATCTGCTGCGAGGTTCTTGCGGGCCTCGATGACGCTCTGGTCATCCGGCAGGGCATAAAGCTTGCGCCCCAGACCGGACGTAACTTCGAGAGCGCCATGCTCCGCTGGGACAGTGATCTGAGACGGCAACTGAGCCGCCAAGCAGAAAGTGGCCATGAAGAAAAGCACGCCGAGGTGGACCAAGCGTTCCCACCTCCGCCCCATACCGCACTGCGCTTGGCTCATTTATGCTGTCTCCTTGCGGACTTCACGGCAACCTGAAAAAAAGCACATCGCCTCGTGGAGGATCGCCCAGAAATGTGCGTTATAGAGCACGTCCGCGCCCTTCAACAACAACCGACGCATTTTAGCAGCCTGCGGGTGGGTAACGAGAAACGGGCTTGCCGGCAATTTACTCCGGAATAGTGCAGTCCGAATTTGGCATTAAGAAATCCGGAGAGGCGTGTAAAGAACGGAATCTTGAAAGTCGGGCCACCGCGCAGCGTGACCTCACGCGTGGAGATCCACGTAGCGATCAGCATCCAGCCGCCATGCCTCGAACGACGGATAGGGTACCGGCAAATCAGATTTCCAGATCTCCTCGCAGTGATCGCAGTATTCCATCGCACGAATGGCTCGGGGATGATTGCGGGCGGAGATGAGGATCGCGTCATACCATCCCCCCGATCGGGCATCTTGGAAAAAGTGGTCGCGAATCCAGAGCATCAGGCGCTGCCAGGGATCGGCCGATCGTCCCTTTGCCTCTCGCTGCTTGGTATTCGATTCCAGAAACCTCGGGCAGCGGGAATCAAGCTCACGAGCCACTTCGCTCGGAAGGGAAGAGCTGGCTTCGAGAGCGGGTCGAGCCCAATAGGCAACCGCTTCCCAATCGATGAAACTTGAAACGGCTTGCGCCAGGCGTTCCGCCGAAACCAGTTTGAAGCACTCTCGTTGCTTGCGAATCGCCGGCAGCAAACGCGCTGTTTCGTCGCATCGAGCAGCCTCCTGGCGCCATTCCTCGAACGACGGGTATTGCACGGGTCTGGCTTTTTGCCACTTCTGTACAGATTCCGCCCAGCAAGCTGAAGCCTTTTGACAGCGCGTTTCCCGCACGGCATAGAAAGTGATCGCGAAGAGCCACCCTCCTTGCTTCGCAAACCCGAAAACGCGTTCGTCGATCCATTGGCTGAGACGAACCGGCACCAGCGTGGCTTCTTTCGGATGCCTCAACAAGTATTGCTTTTCAACAGCCAGGAATCCGGGACAAGCTTCGCCGAGTTTCCTTGTTAGCCAATCTGGGATCGCCTGCTCGACATCGATGATCGACCGCGCCCAGTGGTAAAACTCCTGCCAGTCGAGATACTGGTTGCGTGCCTCGAGGAGAACCTGCCACGGAACACGGCGCGCCTCAGTCGCAGCTTTTTCATTTGCGCGCCGCTGAAGTCGTACGATCAGTTCCCCCGAACTAAGGCGCTTCTTCTTCTGCAACGGTCGACCCCCTCGAATGCGACCTGCTTTCCTGCTGGATAGCAGTTCAGGGAAGCCCTCATAGTTTAGTCAACCGGTCGGAGGACGCAAGCGCTTCCAACCAACTCGCCAGCAGGATTCATTCTTACGCGAGGAGGGGAGTCGGTTGTGCTCGCCGTTCAGAATTTTGCGGCCAGAAACAAAGTCAGGTTGCAAGTTGCATGCATCAACGTGGCGGCCGTTGTTGTATGAGAAGCCAACCGCAGCCTTCCGTGGCGACACCCGTAGCCCCGAACCAAACCCAATGCGTAAGGTCTCGAGGACCGTGAAATGCTGAGAACAACACAGCTGTCGCCACAACAGATGCGGTACTTCCCAGAGTGCGGGCTAGAACCGGAAGCAAGCACCCAGGGAACACAGATTCCTCAAGAATAGGACCGAGAAAGAACCCCAGCACGAGAAAATCGATCGTCGGAGTTGACGGCATAACCTCGTGGCGAAAGTGCGTAATGAACGCGATAGCCAGTGCTGCAACTACGCCGCTGACCAATCCGATTGAAACGTAGAGTCCGCTAGGAGGTACCCATCCCAAGGGTACAACGACTGGTCGGCGATGATGCCATTTGAGAATTAGGTACAAGGTGAGGCTGAGGAACACGATGACAGACGTCTGCAGAGCCAATCCCGGTGTCACCAGCGCGGATGAGCTAAGCCAGTGTATGCGCACCGCGATTCGAACTACCGTTCCCAGGAGGACGAGGACGAAGAAGTAGATTCCGATGTCTTCGTAACTCCAATACGGTTCCATCGCTCGGCCGCCCTCATTTCTGCTGGTTGAGCGTGCGCACAAAGCCGGGAACGTTGACGCGAAGCCTGTCGAGCAGGTAGCCAAGTGATTTTTCAATTGCAGCCGCTTGTTGTTCAAGCGTCCGTAGCACGGACTCGGGGTCGAGTTGATATAAGTTCTTGAGAAAAGTGCTAGGGCCCTGTGCTGTGATGGAATAAGGCGCGAGCGCCGGACGCTGGAAGTCTCTCAAGTTGTACGTCACGATTGTTTCCGCACCGCAGCGGACCGCGGCGGCCAGAACGTGCCGGTCTTTCTCCTGGTTGGTCATAGAGGGAATCAGGTCCTCGTAGCCTTCCACCCAAGCTTCCCCGAAGTGTTTGCGGATTTCGCTCTCGCGATAAGCGGCCTGCTCTGCAGTCAGACCGAAGTTCTCCTGTAGGTTCCGGCTGACCTCTGCCATGATGTGATCCGTCCATTTCGGAAGGTAAAGCCTGGGATCACTGGCCAGCCGTAGCAGGGTGTCCGCGAGCGGCATGGGGATCAACACGCACGCATCGAGGACAACAGGAAAATCAGCTCTCACTCGTCCTGGCCGCCTTCAGGAAACTTGTTGCGGTCATAGAGGCCAGTCGCGACAGCTGCCCGCGACAAACGATCAAGGGCTGCGTGTCGTTCTTCGTCACGCTTATGGGCATAGGCCAGAACATCGCGCAGATACACTCGTCGCTGATTCCCGACGCGGTGATATGCCATGGTTCCGGTTTCGAGCAACTTGACGAAGAAGGGACGTGACATTCCCAACAGGTCCGCAGCGCGCTGAGTGGTCACAGCCTGGTTATCCGGAACCAACGTGATGGCTTGGCCATGCGCCATAAAGGTGACCACCTTTCGCAGGATCTCGTAAACCGTCTTAGGCAACTCAATGCGCTCGCCGGCGGAGCTTATGAGCGCGGCCTTTCCGCGGCTGAGAACAGCTTCGAGTTCTTCCACTCGCTTCTGCTCGGCTTTTGGCAAAGTGATCGGACGTTGTGCGGTTGCAGCCATATGTATACACGATAACATATACTCGAAATACTCGCAATACGCGCAATACACGAAAAACGTGTCGTGTTGTGTTACGATGAGCAATATGCTTTATTTACATCCAGATACAGAGAACATCTCATCTGACCCACTGCGTTTCTTGCGGTCCGTTTGCTATCCCGATCTCGAGTCTTTCCGGCGTCTTTTCAAGCTTTTATGCCCTTGCGCGTTGTCTCAGAAACTCAAATTCAGGAACGACACGGAATGGCTCCGCTGGACTCCGTACGGCTTCGCCGACAAAATCGACGAGCGTGGAGGATGAGTTCCCAAGAAACTTCGAGGCTTCTCGAATATGGACTATGCCGTCAGGTTCGAGGCCCATGAGCCTCGCACATGTCGCATCGGCAGCGACGGGATCATCGGCGAGAACAATTCTGCCGAGGGGCCGTGGCGTTCCATTCAATGGACCGTTGCCTTCCATCGCCATGATCGCGTCCGCAATCACAAAATTGATCGGAACCGTGGCGCAGACGTCGAGAATGCTTTGCTGGATGCCGTTCCAGTGGAGAATGTTTTTCGGCCAACCATATCGGCTTCCCGGGACGATGCCGAACATGTTCTTCATGCTGAGAGTAACGCCAGACCAGTGATGGGTTTTCACCTTGGGCATGGATACTAGAAAATCAGCTTCCACTACCGTTTTCGGCAGCCATAGACGCTTCAGTCCGGAGTAGTTGGCGCGGAGATCGACCTGGATCAACTCGTCGCGATTCAGGTCCATGAATCGGATTCCGCTCTCGCGAAGAATCGGCCCGTAGCCACTCTCGGAGAGCACGAGCTCTGTGTCGCGCTGATGCCCCGGTCCTTCCGCCACGATTACCTGTTTGGCTCCCAACCGACGAAAGCATTCCGCGGCTGCGGCGACGAGCAGTGGATTGGTGTTGATGGCACTTCCAGCTAGGTAATCGACTAGGTTAGGTTTCAGAAGGAGGCTCTTGCCGGCCACGTTCAGCGGAAACAGTTGTAGCCCCGCGAGAAGGATCTCGGCAATTCTCTGCGAGTAGTTCTCCACATGAAGGACAGCCACTCGCGAGCGTGGCGGTCGGCGAACTTCATGGTAACGAGGCGCGAGAAAGGCTAGGGACACCGAAGCACCGGGGGCGACTGCGGCGGCCCCAATCAGAAGGTCTCTCCGATTGATCCTCATGCGGTCACCCCGAAGGCGTCGAGGGCGCGCTGATAGTCCAGAGCCAGGCACATGGCGGCGAGAGTGCTGTTGTCTTCGATTTGCTTCAGACCAGGAAAACTCGAAAGAGAATTGACTAGGAATTCGACCGGGCGGTCATGAGCCGCCAGCGCCAGAATGGACCAAGCGAGACTCCAAGGCGCGGCAAGTGTTGGCGCAACTCGCTCCAGCCAATCAACACTCATCTCTACCGTTGGTTCGTGTCGGCGCCGTGCAAAAGCCAGTAGTGCAATGGCTGTGTCGTCCGGATGGGGAGCGAGGGCGACGTCGTAAACGACTCCGTTGCCCGCGTTCCATCCGCCGCCCGGACACGCACGATCAAGCAGCATTGCAATCCCGAGCTCGACACGGGAGGATCCGGCATCGGGGCCGCAGGCGCACCTTTGGTTGAGAGCCAGAATCGCGAAAGCGGTTGGCACAACCCAACTGTTCGTGTGCGGCACCCATGGCCAACCGAACTTGTCGGGATCAAAGCGGACGTGCCGATCGGTCGTGCGAAATTTCCATTTCCACAACCAATGCGTTTCCGCTCCGGCGAAGTCCATGAGCCACCGAAGGCCCTTCAATTGTTCAGGAATAGCTTCAATTTTGTCATGTAGGGCGATGCATGCAAGCGATGTAACCCACGAACCTTCCGGGCTGTCGCCAAGGAATACTGGCCAGCTTCCATTTGAGTTCTGGATTCCTAAGAGAAACTGTGTTGCACGATCGTGGGCGCGTTGGAACTCTGGGCCGAGAGCAATGCATGTGAGAGCGGTGGGCTCAAGAGCAGGCTGCGACGATGACGATAAAGCAGCCCACCCGCCGCTAGGCAACTGTTTCTGTGCCAACAACAGGCGGAGATCTTCGACTGAGGCATCGCTCGTCGTCACGATTGTGTTCTTGTATTGCCGGCTCCCAATTCTGTCAAACTACGTCCGAAGATAGCTTGTAGATTCGTCCACTGATGTGCCAACGCGCCAAAAGAAGAGTGCATTCGCGTTCACCACCCAGAGTGCGAATGGCAGAAATTTGCTGCAGCCATTTCAGGAAACGTGAGAACGGGCATCCCGCTGGCGGGGCCACCCAAGGTGCATACGGCAAAGAAATGTCTTGCGTACGGGCCGCGACCTGGAAGGCACGTGGCGGTAGGGAAGTGTCGCCACCCAGATTGCATACGACCGGGAATTTTCTTGACGTTTCACACCGGCAGCCTGCGCCGGACGGTGCTCTGAACCCTTCGGCGCAGGGCCACCACCCAAAATGCGAATGAACAAGAAATCAAGTACACGATCTCCCCGAAGGCTAGGTATGCGTCATTCCGGTGTTGTTTGATGATTTTCCGGTGCGGATAACGGTGGCGCCAGCGCCGCAGTCGCCTTCCGGTGCCGCTCTCGATTGAGATAGCAGGAATGTTTCAGGTGTACTCTCACAGCCGAAGGACCGGCCATCGTGTTCTCCTCCGCTGCGGAACTGTCGGAAAAGCTACGGGCTGCGCGATACATCATCGATCCCGTAACACTTTCAGTGGTGTATCTCGCCGCGCGAATGCAAAAACCACTTCTGATCGAGGGGCCACCCGGGTGTGGCAAGACCGAACTTGCATATGCGGTCGCCGAAGCTGGAAATGCAGCCGTCGAGCGCCTGCAGTGCTATGTGGGAATCACTGAAGACAAAGCCATCGGCAAGTTCGACGAAGCATTGCAGAAGTTGTTCCTCGAGACTCAGGGCGAGGACTTCGAAAAGGACTGGGGAGAAATCCGGCGGCGATTACATACGCTCGATTTCTTTGCGGAAGGACCGTTGCTTCGTGCCCTACGTTACGAAGAACGCCCTTGCGTGCTTCTCATCGATGAACTCGACAAAGTGGACCAGGAATTTGAAGCACTTCTGCTTGAGGTTCTCAGCGCCTGGCAGGTTACGGTGCCGAAACTCGGCACGATTTCTGCAACCACGGTGCCTTTCGTTGTGCTTAGCTCCAACGAGGAACGGCGCCTTGGCGATCCCCTGCGACGACGGTGTTTCTACCTGCGCTTCGAATACCCCACGGTCGAGCGGGAAACCGAAATCCTGAGTGTCCGCAGTCGAAGCGACAATCCCCGACTGCGGGGTCAACTCGCCGGGCTGGCACATGCGCTGCGCGGCTGGAACATGGAGAAGCCGCCGTCGATCGCGGAAATGCTGGATCTGGCGCGAGCTCTTGAGATCCTGGGCACGGAAGAGATCTCCCACGAGCAGCGTGACTTGCTCCTGCTTGGCGGTAGATCGCACGCGGACGAAAAGAGGTCTGTGTTTCACATAGACACGAAGATCGAAGCTTCGCGGACTAAGCGGGGTGTCCGTCTATACACTCGACATCGTCCGGTAACGGAACTGTCTCAGGAGCCTTTCTTGCCTCAACGTCGGCAATAATTGCCTTCTGAATTCGCTCTGGTAGATCCTTAAACTCCTTGCGAGTAATTTCGGTCGTCATAGCTTCAGACCACTCGCCTGAGAGCTTCATGCGGCCTTCGATAACATCTTTCGAGGCACGGAAAACTCCGCCGCCAGAGTATTCTGCACCCGTTGGATCGTCCTCAATCCGCTGCCAGCAATCGCGATGCATTCTTCGCAATCAATGTCCACGCAAGTCCCATGTCCCAGGTAGAGGCGAAGCAGCAACATCTGTCTACCGCGTGAAGCGTCACGAACATCTGGTGGACTATTGCAGAGGAACGCCAAGACCTTGGCTTCCAATGAACGAAGTTCACGACGGGGTTCTTCGGCACCAATCACAGCTTTGTATTCGGCCAGATCCATTCTTTTTTATTTCCCCTCTACACGTACGTGATGCACGCTCGTGGCCAATAATCTAGGATGCAAATCGTTGCTCCAGATCAAAGTTCCGTGATTTAAAACAGACCGGCTGAAAGATATTGCACACGAGTTTGGGAATAACTTTAGTAGTAACCAGCCCCTTGGTTACCTTCGGGCCAGATCGTATCCAAGCGCGAGCGCAGCGCGTTCAATCATTCAAGCTTATCTTTCCTCCGAGATGCCTTTTTTTATGGCCTGCATCAGCACGGGGAAAATATCGCAATCTGTCAACTGAGCGCTACCGTAGATCCCGTGAGTTTTGGTCTTAACGAAGGGCTGATATCGAAGACAGAACTGCTGCCTCTTGGTTTCTCCGAATCCGTTGTCATAGCTGTAAAAACCCTCCACTCCAATGGTGCTTTCCATACTGTTGAGAAGATCGAATTCGGATTTGCTGATGCCATCCACGAAGCATTGGCGATATTCGGCGGGACGGTTGACCGTGCTTGGAGGCATCACGCCGATGGCATAATCGTAGCGCCACTGTTTACCGAAGCGAGCGCCTGTCGCGATCCTTAGGGATTGGACAACTAGGTGGAGTTCAACATTGTTGGCAATGATGTGACCCTCGTTGCGTAATCCTGTACTGATGTTGAATTGCCGGGATACCAGAGGATACGGGTCGATCAGTGGGCTAGGTGCATTGAACACCACGACAGCGGACTGAGTGCCCACTAACTGCTGCCTCATGAGCGTCGTCTGCTTTTGGACCTCTCCGAGCGTATCGTGTGCCGCTTGCGCTGCCTTCTCATTCGCGCGGTAAATCCGGATCGTGTATCCGGCGTACACCATGAGCACGATGAGGCTCAGGGTCGTTACGATCAACGTCACCCATTGAAGGCGGTAGTTCTTACTCTGACCCTCTTCATAGTTCTTGAGTGAAGCGTCTGGGATTCGTAACTCTGATGTGACTTGAACTTCTATGGGACGTTCTGGAGTCTGCTGAACCTGAATGCCGCCCTTGTTCTGGCTGTTGTTTTGATGATCGATCCAGGCTCGAAGATCGCGGCGGAGTTCCCTGGCAAGAATTATGACCTGATTAAGCGGGTCCATCGGATTTTCGGTTGTCTAACCGTGCTTCGTCGCATCGCCAATTTTACTCCCGATCGCCTCGAACACTTCCCCGCACTCCGGACACCGCTGCCGCTCCCAGTCCACGCGCACGATCTTGTCCGGTGTGATCCGGTAGCCGCACTTCGGGCAGGATTTTTCCAGGCACGCGCGCACGGCTTCCAGATTGACTTTCTTGCGCGGGACCACGAGACCGAAAATAGCATGGCCCGAAGGCGATGCGCAGGCTTGACGCAAAGATTTGGCATTCTTGGTCGGGATGATCGTCAGAAAATCATAGGTGGACGCGCAAAGATGAAGTCGCAGATGGGAACCCGATTCTCAGTAGCAGCTCACGAAAACGAGGATCGTCACGCAGGCTTTCGAATTCTGGCGCTATCGCGAGGTAGGCGAGCGCGAGCGCACGCCCTTGCCGGGCCTTTTCCAGGTACGCAAATGCCTCGTCTTTCTCACCCAGCAGCGCATGGAGTGCCGCGCAGTAGTACGCAAACGAGAAGTTTGGAGGTCCTGATTCTGGCCTCAACTCACCAAGAATTTCTCGTGCCTCTACCGGCCGTCCCGTCAGCACGCTGACCATTCCTGATAGCGCTTTGCTCCGAAGGTCATTTTTAGCAAGCTTCCCGACCTCTGCCATTGCATCCTGCCGCAGGCCCTTTCGGGCGTACGCGAACGCGAGAAATTGGTGTGCCGCATGGCTTGGTCATGATGCGCCACTGCCTGGGCAGGCGCCCGGGTCCGAATATTTCGCGGAAATCGAGCGAAGAACTGATGCGGATTCTAGAGTTGCTGCGTAATACTCCTAGACCCTGAAGACTCCATCTCTCTGTTATAGGTTCAGGCGGCATGGGTGGCCAGAGGCTGTCGGTCGGGGTCCATTTCGAGTTATTGATTTGGATGCGATTCATCGTACAATAACCGTACAATAAACCCGGGAGTGCAGGTTTTTCACGTGTTCTGGGCACTGTACGATCGACGGCGAATCAGCAGCTTGCGTATTTTCAGAGCCGACTAGCAATTCGATCCCGACTAGCTCCACCAATCTTTCCAACAACTTGGTACCAGGTC
>Ga0210396_10001438_pt1 | contig 25760 bp, 27 predicted proteins | sample IncBWH17OmetaG_FD_155466 | JGI IMG/M metagenome (GOLD analysis project Ga0210396, IMG submission 155466) | Forest soil microbial communities from Barre Woods Harvard Forest LTER site, Petersham, Massachusetts, United States - Inc-BW-H-17-O ... | reverse complement strand
CTTAGCTGCGGAACATTCGCGTGGTTGGTTACTTCGCCGCAGCAACTACTCGTTGTAGCGCATCTTAAATTCAGGGCCATCACGCGACTCAAAACTTTACGAGGATCGAGGGCGGAACGCTGTCGTCCCGGATATTGTGCACATAGAACTGCCCGAAGTTCTCCATATGCCGAGAGCGCGGTCCAGCGGCACAGTTCATCCGCGCCACAGAGAATCACCAACGTCACGGGAAAGCCCCGTTCGCGCCAAGCCCGAAGGCCGCCTGCGAGCGGGCGAACATGCTCAAATCCCCGGTGCCGTAACTGAAGGGCTAGACGCGCGCTCGTGAGCTCATGGGGAGTAGTACAGTAAAGGACAACCTCGCAATCACGGAGGATTGGAGGGATTGGCATTCGCCCGTCGTGATTAGCGCGTTGTCCAAGCCTCCGGGGATCGATGCACACTGCGCCGGGAATGCCTTGGTGGCCTCGCAGGCCATCTCGGCCGCCATGTACATCAATAACCAGGACCTTTTCGCCCGCGTCTAGCTTCTCTTTCAGCTCTTCTGGTGTGATCCGCGACATTCGAAATTCGTGCACAAAGCGGTGCCATCGTACAAGTTTGCGGCGTACGTAGATACCTACTGAAGCGAACACAACAATCAGCCAAAGGGTGCCTAATCTGACTGCGTACGCGGCAGCATGATCCAGGTCTTTGCCGAAGACATAGCCGAGTCCGGCATAAGCGCCTGACCAAAGAGCGGCTCCAACAGCGTCAAAGGCAAATGAAGCGGAGCCGGCTTATGCCGGACAGGCCAGCTAAAGAAGGACGATTGTCATTAACCAGGTTGAAAGCTGCGCTTGCCCTCTGAACTGCCCTAAATGCCTGTAAGCGGAAAGGAGAGCATCTTGAACGGCATCTTCCGCGTCTGGTGCGTTCCTCAAGAAGTGGAAAGCCCTTTTGTAAAACATGGGAAGATAACGCGATACGACATTGTCGAGCTCCTGAACACGCTCGACAAACAAACCAGGGCGAATTGCGCACTCACCTTCAATAACCGTCTCCATCGCGGACATAAGGTGTTCCCTTTCCAAGCAACTCATCGCAGCCAGCAAGCCTGTGACCGCATCCTCTTCCTTTTCCTTCTGCTTGCTGCCTTCGCTACAAATTAGACCAAAGCAAGCGAGTGGCCAAAGCGATGAGCTATGGGAACGTCGTAAATCGTTGACCTTAATAGAGTCGTAAATCGTTGACTTTAACAAAGAGGAGACGATCACGCAGGATGGTGTCGATCACCGACGCGACTCCGGCCCATTACTGCTATATCGTGGCGAAGTTTGTGTTTCTGGAGCACCTTCGCCTCGTACGTCCCGAGGTGAACTCGGATGATTCGGATTTCGACTCCGCAGTCATCGCCGCCAGCAGCAATCCACCGCCGGATCAGACAGAGCAGAAAATGCTTGACTGCCTGGATCTCTGTTTGCAAAACCTGGTGCCCGGAGAGCGCGATCTGATCTTGGCGTATTACCGTGGAGAGCAGGGCGAGAAGATTCAGAGGCGCGGGAAATCGCTGAGCAATTGGAACTTAGCACCAACGCACTGAGCATTCGGGCGTGCCGGATTCGAGACCGGCTGGAGCAGTGCGTGGGCAGTTGTTCCGCAGAATCGTGAAAGGTTTTGGTCCCTTTTGTCTTAACTATAGTGGAGCAAGCCGTGACATATAACCCCGATGACCGACATCTGACTCAGTATCTTCTCGGCTCGCTGCCGTCGGAAGAAACCGAGCGCCTGGATGAATTGAGCATTGCCGACGACGACTTTGCGGCGAAGCTGAACTCTGCCGAGAAAGACCTCGTCGATGCCCACGTGCGCGGCGAACTTCCGGCCGCGGATGCCCATCACTTCAAGTCTGCGTACCTCTCATCGCCGAAGCGGCGAGAGAAAGTCAGGTTTGCGGAGACCTTTCTGTCTTTTGAGCGACGAGCGGCCACCCAACCCGTGGCGGTCCGCGCGGAAGTCACACAAAGTGAAAAGCATGAAAGTGTCTGGAAACGGCTCTTGGGAGGAGTCTGGTCCGGAACCTTGCGATCCCCGAACACCTGGTTCGCTCCGCAATGGGGATTAGTCGCGGCCGCACTTCTGCTGCTGATCGCGAGCGGGTATCTGCTGAACACGAATCTAGAATTACGACAGCAGGTTAGCCGGTCAGACTCTGAGCGCGCTTTGCTTGCTCAAAAGGAGCAGCAACTGCAGCACCAGCTTGCCATTCGGGCAAGCCGCCAACGCGGCGAAACCCGGGACGGGGATCGAGGTACCGTAAGCGTCGTGCGCACCCTGGAGAGATCAGCAGGCGTTTGGCCAATCGATGTCCGGCCATTTCAACGCGAGGTATTCCGATGGACGCATGCCGGTGGTGAGAGCGACTGCAAAAACCGGCCCATAATGCGTCTTGAGAGCCGCCGCCAGGAATGCTCTGGATTGCTCTGCACTGAGAACCTGCATCTCCCGACGGCCGAGCCGAGGCAGTTGGGCGCCGTCCGTCGGATCTTGCAAGAGAAGCCGCCATCGGATGGCCTGGCGGATGGCGGAGCGAAGAACAGAATGGGTGTAGCGGACGGTGCGAGCCGACCGACCGCGGTCGATCATTTTATGATATGCGTCCTGCACGTCGAGCGGGGTGATTGCGGATAGTAGGCGGCTATCCAATCGCTGCTGACCGAGGCTCAAAAGGTGGTGCACCACTGGTGTGTATTAATCCTGCTAGAAGTTATCTCTTCCTGTTAGGCCAGCCAACCCAGGAATACTGCCAGGCGACCGAAACGTTCTGGTAGTTGCCGCCGAAGCGGATGTAGGTGCCATCGCTGTAAGCAGCCTTGATTGATTGGTGCTTGGTCAATGGAATAGAAACCGTCCCGCCGATCCGGGAACTCACCTGTTTGGTGTCAGGTAGCCGTACTCCGTTTAATGCGGTGATCCCTCCCCACCAGAAATTGCCATCAAGCGACGCCCACAGTCGTTGTTTCTTGAAATCGTAGCTCAAATGGCCTTCGAAGCTGCCAATGGGTGCCTCGGTTTGCCGTTTAGGGACTGGGACATCGACGTAAGCGGAATTGGTGGTGTAGAACCATGCTCCTGCGTAACCATCGAGGACCCAGTGCCCCCACCGCTGTGAATATCCAAACTCGGGTTTGAAGGCCCAGCGATTGATACTCCAGTTCACCAACTTAGTTGGATCGTATTGACCGGTCGGTGCGACAACCGTCAGGCTCGCTCCCAGCAGCATTTTCTGCTTCCACTTCGCGTACTGCTGCGGCTTCATGGCGGGTCCGCCTTTCAAGTTAACGGCGAAGCGGGCGGTGAAATCAAGAAGCCCGGAGCGGTAGATTGATCTTTCCACGCCCAACTCCTTCCCTTGAAAGTTACCGACACCGTATGGCAGTATCGCGGTGATGTTAGCGCTGCGTCGGAAAAAGCTGAAGGAATGGTAGAAGCTGAAAATCGGAATGTTTGAAACACTCCCGTCGCACCGGTGATGGGAAGCGCTCCGTTAACGTTGAAGCCCCCATCGTAAAGCGACCAGGTCACTGTAACGGCGTTCCAGTGCTCCGGCGTGATGACGTAGGCCCTTGGCGCGAGGCTCTGCGCGCATAGCGGCGCAGTCAGCGCAACAACGAGACTACAAAGGAACGCCTTAGAGTCGAATCCCACTCCACAGAACCTTGCGCAGCTGAGAACAAAAAGACACAGATAGTGCATTAGGCGGCCTCTTGTTGAACGTTGACGAAACGCCAGCACCCCTCACACAATCGCGCTCGTGCGATGCGCCGCTTTTCCGAAAACCAAAGACCAGAACTTCTCCTCACCCATGGCCCGCCGGAATTCCCTCCACGCGAAAAGCGGAATGAACACGCAAAACACCACGAGAGCACGGCTGGCGAATTGTTCCAGGCGTAAATTGACGCGACGCTCGAGCCAGGTCCTCTCCGTGAATCAGCCGCTTGATCACTTCTTCGACAACGTGAAAACCGAACACCAGCAACCCAAACACAAAAGCCTTCCATACCGCGGAAATCAGCAACGCCTTGTCTTCATGCCGTCTGCCCAGCTTCGCGTACTCCCCGATCATGATGACCTTGGTAACGACCGCCGCGTTTATGAGCGCAAATGTAATGGTCAGATACTCCACGTTGTACTGCCTAAGCAGCAGCATGTCGTGTGCCGCCAGGGCCACGAAGAAGAAAGCCAGGTAGAAAAAAGCTCAAACATCTCTGTCAGTTCGTCTTTGATCTTCTCCTTGCGCTCGGGATGTGTGGCGTTCATTGGTGCCCTCCCTCCCTTATTTCTCCTACGCAAAAATCCCCGTTCTACTCGACCTCGTTTTCCCTCTCGATCACGACTCCTGACGACATCGACGAGTCGTTTCCGTCGGGATCAGGCATCTACTTCATTTCACGTTCCGGCGCAAAGCCAGCCATTGAATTCTTCGACCTCTCAACCGAGAAAATACGCCGAGTTTACGAGTTTGAAAAGCCTGTGCCGGGCTATATCGGTGCGATGCCCGACGACGGCCGACGGACACTGGCCCCCAGACATAGGCTTATGGGAAATAAGTCCCGCCTCGTCGCCCAGTGTTTACGCATTCATCCATTTCACTTAGCCGAATAACGCCCGTTCCGCTCTCTTGCCTGAACGCGTCCCGAGGGCTGGCACAAGGAAGCGTAGCCGACTAAATGTCCAAGCGGATCGTTTTCGTGGTGGCGGACCAAGCGATCAAATGGCAGGCGCTCGGACAATGAGTGACATGGGAACTTTACGCAAGCAATCGAATACCGCTCCCTGATCCGCCTAACTTAAGGCCTCCGACGGTTGAAGCAGGGGGACTCTAACAAAGCAATGCGAATGTCTGATGAATTGGGGCTAAACCAGGCAAACGAAACTTTTGACAAACCGCAAACAATTGCCTGAAGGCGTCTGCCAAGATCCGCGCGGTCAGTACCACCAAGTAGTACGCCACGATTGATTTACTCTGATCAACACCTGATTCTCGGCCAAATCACGCTGCAACAGGTCGGCCGAAATCAGGTCTGAGCCATGGACATTATTCCTGCAATCCCATCCTTCAATCTTGAATACGATACAACTCCTAGTCGCTTCGCTGGGAATCAACTCCGTAGGTAACGGATTCGGCAACGGCAATCCACTTGTCTGCGATGTCGAAGAAGGTAGGAGACTTGCAGCCGTAGTTGCCACCCCGGCACCAAGTAACATCCATACGAAAGTCCTACGGTCAATCACCATAAATTGCCTTTCGATGCGTAATTAACCTATCGCGCACACAAAAACTGGGCTGGTCAAATAACGCGCTAATGAAGAAATGAGATCACGGTTGCGGCAGTTTTCTCGGCTTCTGTAACAAGGAATAGGTGCCCCGCACCGGGGAATGCGACCAGCGTGACTCGCGAACCTAGCTCTTGCTTCAGCAATTCTCCATTTTCTGGCGGAGCAATCTGATCGTCAGTTCCCTGTACCACGAGGTATCTCATCTTTCCTGGCGGTGCCCACCACTCCTTTAGGGGAGTGTTTTCCATTGCTGTCCGCTCTATTCCTGCTGCCTGCGAAGCGCGGCAAGGCCTGATAATCTGCCATGCCATCTGAATATTTGCGAAGTTGCCAACCATGTACTTCATGTCTTTGAGAACCTCGGCGTCCGTTGATGCAGGATTAAAGATGGTCTTCAGGGCGTGCTCGCCGTCTGCGGTGGGTGGAACTTTCCCGCCAGCCGCGAGAAGAATGACCGTATGAACTAGTTCAGGGCGGTCCGCAGCCAGTGTACGCGCCACCCGATTTCCGAAGGCGTGCCCCGCAACATTCGTTGGTCCCAATTTGAGTGCCTGGATCACACCAGCCACATCTGCAGCCAATGTGTGGAGGGTGACACCTTGACTCGGACCAGTGCTCTTTCCCGAACCTCGGAAGTTAATTCGAACTACGCGATACCCAGCATCAGACAGGCTTTGTGACAATTTGTCCATGTAACCTACGGTAAGACCACCGAAAGGCAACAAGACAATTGGTTCGCCTTTCCCCTGGCTAAAGTATTCGACTTCGGAGTCGGAGAGCTTCGCTATGCCCTCTTGCGTGAGGGCGTTCCGTGTCGTCGATGCAGCACCCTGCTGACCGAAGGTATCGACCCTCGCAAGTGAGAGGATAACGATCGGAAGTAGTGTCCAAAAAGCAAATCTAAATGAAAAGGCAGTCATGATCCGCTCCTTCTAAGTTGCAAAGCGCAGCCCAACCTTGCGAAAGAACCATCCGATCCCGCGATTATCGAATGGCCATAAGGCCTCGAATGCTGTCATTACGACAAGGTCATTCGTTTGCTTGATTGTCAAGCGAGTCATGTCAGTTAAGCCCGTAGCGAGTCGCCGTTGCGGCGGCCTCGTGACAGAGGCGATACCCGAAAGGCGAGAGTGCCTCCCCAACGTTTTTGCGCGGCAGCGAGGATTGCCGATGAAGCATCTGACTTGCCCGCGCGTATTGCAGTCGCACGTGCCAGCTCGTAAGCTCGCAGCGTCTGACGATTCGTAAGGTTGATACTCGCCAGCTCAAACGCTCTTTGGACGTCGTAATCGCCAGATAAATAGAACTCTGCAGCATGGTCGGCAAACGCCAGTAAGTGCTTTCTCAGAAGGAACTCAAGTCCCGATCGGGCCGCCTCCATGTATACTTCAGCATCCCCGAATTTCCGCATCGCAAACAACACATCGGCGAGACGCCAAAAAACCTCGGGGTCGCCGATTGAGACTACCGGGGACAACAGCTCTTCCGCATCATTCGCACGACCGCAGTGCGAATAGATCTCTGCCAGATGCACGCGCGCTTTTAGATAGCACGGCAGGTATTCGATGGCTCTTCGGTACCACAGCGCGGCCCGGTCCAATTGCGCTTCGGGTAGAAGTTCTCCCCACAGAACGCCGAGCTGAAAACAAACCCACGCCACGGCGAAGGGTGAAGCACCGCAGTACTCCGTCAACGCTCGGCGATAGATCCGGTCGGCTTCGTCGAAATTGCCCAGATCAGCCAGCAGGGCGCCGAGTGGTATTAGATCCTCCAAGTGCCCAGACCCTCCGTCCATGGAACGACGTATCTCCAGCAAGGATTCGAGTCTCGCCCCGCAGGCTTGGTCGATGCTCAACGACAGGCGATTTGCAACATCACACGACTCGCGGCTCACTGCTGCTTTGGCAAGATAACTCCTGGCATCGGTGAAACGATGCGCCATCGCTGCGACCTGCGCATGGATAAGGGCGGTCCGCGCGGATTCTGCATCTATGCGATCGAGGTGATCGACCAACATCGCCAAACGGTCAAGTGCGCTTGAATCCCCAACAAACTGTGCCGTCAATTGCTCCTGCTCGACGACGTACTCCGCAATGCCCGGCTCCAACGGATCACGCCAGAATCGACTCCATGCCCTTTGGCGTGCGCTCTCCAGGTTGTTAACCGCAATTTCTCCATCCGTAGGCGGATAAACAAGCTCAATGTCGGGCGCTTCGATCATCTCGAAGCACCAAAACGGTTCTTGAGACTTTCGAGACCCGTCTTCTCCAAGGTGGAAACGATCGTCTTTACGACGAGGTCGCCTTGGCCATCTGCCAAATACTGCACCCGCCACTCCACGGAACTACCGCTCCCGTTTGGCTTGGCGCTCAAGGTTCCGGTGTAATCGACGGCTGGAACGCCGCTGATCATGGTGTAGCGATAGAATCTCTGCGAATTGTCGATCGCATCCAAGCGTTCAATAATCCTCTTGCCGTCGATCGTTTCAATCGTGCGCAACTGTCCGACACCCTCCCCGGTTAATTCGACACCGGCAATCAAGGGATGCCACATTCCGCCAAACGCCCCAATGAGCGCCCAGACCTGATCCGGCGGTGTCGACAGGTCGACCCTTTGAACTACTGTCTGCAATTCCGTGTTGGGAGAAGCTAGATAAGGAAATGTATTGACGCCGGGTTTCGTCGCACTGGTTGCTCCGCCTTGCAGGCGTTCGCGGTCGTTATTCACCATCCAGGTAATCATGATGTCGACAACGTTCGAGTTGACGGTACGGCCCCCGCCGGTCTGATAAGGACGACCATGGAGCGTGCTTTTCTCAATCTCAAGAAAGCTCGTGTCGCTTGTTGGTTTCGACACGTCGACCAATAAATAATCGTCAAGATATACACTAGCCGCCGCCGCCAAATCGGCTGGCGTCCAGTCTGCCTTCCCATCGCGCATGTCCCAATTAGTCAAACTGTCCATGAGGCGCTGGCGGAAGAGAGGCTGGACTTCTTTAGCGATAACAAATGGAGTCTGCTGATTCCACAAGTCACGCAAGTCGTCCGTCCCTGCCATCGCTGGATTATTAAGACGCATATTGGTCTGTTCCGGGCGACCGACCCAATCGAAACGGGGAGGTGGGTGTCCTATTGGACTAGGGGGCCCAGGCACCGGGCTTGTCTCTGCAATGACTCCGAAAAGTGTCCCCTTGTCGAGATCGAGCACACGGCGAGTGTCGAACTCGACGACCATGCAGAGAACGTTATCGTGCTGCAAAAGGTTGGGGACCTTTTTCAGCGATGCAGGCAGCCACGCAAGAATGAACGGATCGGAGCGCAGGCCTGCAAATACTCGAAAAATTCCATCCAGAGTGGACGCGCCTTTTTCGTCATTCACGACAAAACTGAGTTCTCGGCCATCGGGGAGGGTGCAGGTGCCATGCTGGGTCGGCTTCGCGTGGTCGGAACCTCGGTCAAGGGTGCCGAAACGATAATTAAAACGATATTCCTGATCATCCGGGGTAAATTTCGCAGAATTGCCGAGGTTGGATACCGCCACACGTCGCACCACGATCGAATGATTGACGGCGTTGGAGAATACCGCGGTAGCTCCCGCCGAAGGAAATACGTTCGCTGCGAGCACGGTGCGGCTCGCGTTTTCTGGGCTGGTGAACGCGAACAGATCGGTGAGATCAGCCGCCGGATCGCCGATCTGCCGCGGTCCATCTACATGGTCTGACATCATTGTTCTCCGAGGATACTGGCTGAAGTTGCAACTCTCACTGCTTGGTCCAATCCCCGTGTCCGGTTTTTGCATCCGGCGGTCCGCCAAACGGCGTGACTTGCCCTTCTTTCTCGGGAATAGATTTCAGATACTCGACGAGCGCCCAGCGCTGTTCTTCCGTCAGCAGTGGCCCGATAACGCCATTGCCAAGAGGACCGTCCTCGAAGGAGTGTCCCGCATTGGAATTTCCAGTCAGAGATGTGTCAAGGAGATACTTCCCGGACTGACCACTGGTGTCTATCCCAACCTTAACCGGATCGAACTCGCGCCCCACATAGAACTTCTTGGTGCGCTGGCTGGCTGGAAGCAGCAACTCGTAAAGATTGGGCACTGACCCGTTATGTAGGAATGGGCCCGTGGCCCAGACTCCATCTCGCGGCGCTGCTTTGTACACTCCCGGTGTCGCAGGCGGCAATGGAAATTCGCGGTAGCCATGCAATTTTACGGCCTCCGCTTCGGTCACCTGAAGTTTTCCAAGCGCTGTGCCCAGGACTTCTTTTTGCATAATGAGGTAGAGCGCCCCAGTCTGGATAAGGTCCTTTCCCTGGAATGGTTGCGGCAAATAAGGGCTCAGTTGTCCGGTGATCGCGTATGGCCTTATGTCTTCGAATTGTCCGGGATCGGTGCCCACATATTTTTGCGGCACCAGCCCAACCTCAATGAAGCGCTTACCATACTTGTTCGCCTCCGTCCAAGTGTACGGATAGGAGTTGTGGCAACGTGCACAGTGAGTAGCAAAAAGCGTTTTTCCCTCTGCCGCTTTCTTAAGGTCGATTTTTCCTAACACATCTTCCGGCCATTTCGGAGGCGCCAAGGTACTCAGTAACTCCTCGATCTTGCCTAGATTCAGAAGTTCAGCGTTGGAATCGAAGAGGCCCTGCGCTGGTGTTTTAGAGTGCAAGTCCATAGGCATCAGAACGCCCATGGCCTCGGTGAAGTTGCGTTGAAGCGGATCTTGTTGCACGCCACGCCATTGCGTCCATGAACTCTGCGGAGTGTTCCAAACGAATGGTGGCTTCGTTGGTGCAAGGGGAGTAGACCAGTTCTGAGGAATCCCGGGGCTGTCGGCCGTCACTCGATTAACGATCCCTGCGATGGCGTCTAAGCGGCCAGGTCCCCAGGCTTGAGGTGCAACCAGTGTGCGAGTGCGAAACACATGCACGATTGTGGCCTCGTTCTCAAAGCGCTTATGGAGCGCGCTCTTGGCGTTTGGGCTCGACGCGCCGAGTCGCGCGGCCAAGCGATCGAACTTTCCCGGGTCAGTCGAAGTCGCTTGCAGCGCATCATCGAGAGCGTAGACGTAGCCCATGAAGTCAAAAGTATTGCCAGCACCACCGTCAATCCGAATCTTTTTCCCTTTGTAAGTTAGCTGGGTGTTGTGGCAGGCCGCACACGTTATTGCAATGTACTCGCCCTTCCATCGCGGGTTTGTAGCCACTGTCTTGCTCAGGCCTATCGCCAAGCCATCGGGATTAGTCTGCGGATCCGCGGCTTCCTTAGTCAGGCCGTAGCGCTCGCTATTTGCGTCTGAGCGAAAAAGCTCCTGGCTGTCAGCAACCTCCAAATTCAGAAAGATGTCGTACGATACGGCTTCGGAGCCTTGCGAAATATGGTAATACGTCTCGCGATCCGCCTTCGACCACCCCTGATCGAGATAGATGACTTTGTCATCGGACGACTGGGCCGCCACGGTTCCGGTGTGGAAGAGTCGAAGCGCCAAGACCAAGACATAGAGAAGAAGCAAAGCTAGCGAAACGGTACTCCAAAGAACCCTCTTGACCCGTTGCATGAGCAACCCTCCGAGATAGATTGAAAACAGACAATCCGAATCGCCTTGATCCGAAGGAGACTTAGTAACATTCAGTCGCAGGTTGCAATTATTAGAATCAGCGAGTCGCTCGTGCAACTGGCAAAATTAACAGTGCGTTGTCCGAAAAGTGCCGAGTCTTCCACTGATTTTGCCGGCGCGCTATTGTGGCGGTCCGCCGAACGGAGTAACTCGGCCAGCTTCCTCTGGAATGGACTTTAAATACTCGACGAGTGCCCAGCGCTGTTCTTCGGTCAGCAGCGGGCCGATGATGCCGTTGCCGCGAGGGCCGTCCTCGAAGGAGTGGCCAGCGTTCGAATTTCCGCGCACCGACGTATTGAAAAGGAAAGTCCCCGACTTTCCACTGATGTCCAGACCGACCTTGATCGGATCGAACTCTCTCCCCATGTAGAACCTTTTGGTACGGTCTTTGGCAGGGATCAGCATCTCGTAGAGATTGGGCACAGATCCGTTATGTAGGTACGGGGGCGTGGCCCAGACGCCGTCGCGCGGCGCTGACTTGTACACGCCCAACGGTGGGGCAGGCAGCGGGAATTCCCGATAGCCATGCAGATCGGCAGTCTCCTCTTCCGTCAGTTTCAACGGCTCCAGCGCCTTGGCCAAGATTCGATCCTGCAGAAGTTTGTAGAGAACGCCAGTGGGTATGATTTCCTGTCCTTGGTACGGTGGTGCCAAATACCGGCTGAGCTGACCGGTGATCGCGTATGGTCTCAGGTCTTCAAACTGTCCTGGGTCAGTGCCAACATCAGTCTGGGGCACTAGTCCGACTCGGACGAAGCGCTTGCCATACTTATTGGGCTCGGTCCACGTGTAAGGCCAAACGTTGTGGCAGCCCGCACACAAGCTAACGAATAGTACCTTGCCCTTGAGCGCTTTCTGTCGATCAATCTTTCCCAAGACCTCTTCCGGCCATTTCGGAGGTGCCAATCGACGCAGAGCGCTCTCGATCTTCTGGAGATTGAGAATGGCGGCGTTCGAATCGAAGAGGCCTTGTTCGGGCGTCTTGGAACGCAGGTCCATAGGCATGAAAACGCCCATGGTCTCGGTGAGGTTGCGCTGGATCGGGTCTTGTTGGACACCGCGCCATTGCGTCCACGACCCTTGCGGGGAGTTCCAGACGAAGGGAGGCTTCGTAGGAGCCAGCGGAGTAGACCAGTTCTCGGGAATACCTGGTTGTATGGCCGCCACGCGATTGACGATCAAACCTACGGCATCGATCCGTGCGGGACCCCATATCACAGGCGTGACCAAGGTGCGAGTACGATACTCGTGCGCACGCTCCGCTTCGGATGCAAAGCGATTGTGCAACTCGATCTTGGCATCTGAAGTCGACGCCCCAAGACGCGCAGCTAAGCGGTCGAATTTCGCCATATCGGTCAGTGTTGCCTGCAACGCGTCATCAAGAGCAAAGATGTACGCCATCAAGTCAAATGTATTGGCGACGCCGCCGTCGATGCGAATCTTCTTTCCTCGGTAAGTTAGCTGTGCGGTGTGGCAGGCCGCACAAGTCAAGCCGATGTACTCGCCTTTCCATCGCCCCTGGGCAACCACTGTTTTGGTCAGACCTATCGGCAACGCATCCGGGTTGGTCCTCGGATTCGCCGCTTGTGGCATGAGGCCGTAGAGGCCGCTGTTCGCATCCGACCGAAAGAGTTCCTGGCTACCCGCAACCTCCAAATTCAGAAAAATGTCGTAATCGAGGACGGCTGAGCCTTGCGAGATCTGATACCACGTTTCCCGATCTGCCATAGACCATCCCTGATCGATGTAGATGACCTGGTCATTGGAAGACTGGGCCGCCGCGGGTTTGAGCTGAAAAAGCTCCAGCGGCAAGAAACAAAGCAGCGCCAACGCCGATGAAGCGATGATCCACGGATTCCCATGGGTTCGCAGCATGAAGTCCTCCGGGATGAACTAATTGACAATTCTTCTTCGCAGCCTGACTTACGAAGGCATGCTTGCGAAGACTTGCTCAACCGAACTGTGGCTTCCCAAAAGTGCGCGCTAGAGGCGGGCGCAAATACGGGCCGCTGATGCTGGGGCTTCGATTTCGGAACACCCGCCATCGCTACCACCACCTCACCGGCAAGCTCGTCCTATTCAATCACTGCAACGCGCCCAGTATACCGCCAGCTTTTTTCCCCACGCGATGGGACGTCTCCCAAACAGATGTCTGTATGCGGCATATGGTGTCGCACGATGCAACGGTTGCCTCTCGCAGGCGGCTACCAACAACAGTGCGCAGCTGTTATTGCGGTTCGCCTATCCGTTTACTCCGATTCCGTCGCCAGTTCCACACTCCATCATCCCCTTTACAAAGCAGGACGCTCTTTGCCTCGAAAATACCCATTTTCATGGCCTAAGGTGAACTTGGGGTCATGCCGGTTTCATAATGCGTTGACGTCCGGCGGGGTTGTTGTTTACGCTATCGCCTGTTTTAAGGACATTGATCACAGACCTAGATTTCAAGAAACGCTACCAGTGAGCGTCAAGTGTGAGAAACACTCTTCATATTGCGGTCCTGCTGCTTCGCCCCGACGAGGCGGGAAATACATGACTAGCCCTTTGAGAGCGCGGGAAGCTGTGCTGTTCTTCGCGATGTGCATAGCTGCTTCTTTTATCGGCGGTTGCAGCCCAAAGGAAGCGCCGATGCCAGCCAAAACAGAGAACACAAAGCCCCAAGCAGGTCCTGTATCGTCGCCCGAGGAACCGCCCGCGCCGTCAACCGGCATGGTGCTACCAACGACCTTCGGACGCCGCACCGGCGACCTGGATGAAATGGTGAAGCAGCGCATTACCGTGCGCTGGTCATACTGAACCCCATAGGCTTCTTTTACGACCAAGGACTCCCCAGAGGCGTGATGTACGAGGCTCTGGAGGAGTTCCAGAAGTTTGCCAATCAGAAGCTCAACACCGGCAAGCTGAATGTAGAAGTAACGTTTCTTCCCATGCGACCAGACCAGATTGAAGCGGCTTTGACAGAAGGCGTGGGAGACATGATCGCCTCTGGAATTGTTGTGACGTCCGAGCGTGAAAAGCGCGTCGCTTTTTCGACACCGATACAGACAGACGTAACCCAGACCATCGTAACTGGAAAGAGCTACCCCACGATTTCCACCCTCGCCGATCTTGGCGGAAAAGAGGTTTACGCCAATCCACTTACAACGTATTACGAGAACCTGCAAAAGGCGAATGTTCAACTTCAAAAAGCCAACAAGACGCCGATGGTAATCAAGGCGGCCGACAAGAATTTAACGGACGACGACCTGGTGCAGATGGTCAACGCCGGATTGATCCCAGCGACGGTGACGACCAAACAGCGCGCCGACCTCTGGTCGCAAGTCCTGAAGCAGATTCAACCGCATCCTGACCTAGTCATCGCAAGTGGCACCCAACTGGCGTTGGCTATGCGCAAGGACAATCCGCGGCTCAAACAATTGGTCGACGAGTTTCTCTCGTCCCACTCGGTAGGATCATCCTTCGGGAACACGCTTCTGCGGCGGTATCTGCAAAATACCAAGTGGGTCACCAATTCAACCTCAGCGGAGAAGATGAAAAAGTTTCAGGCGAACCTCGAGCTCTGTCAGAAATATGCAGGGGAGTACAACTTCGACTACCTGATGATTGCAGCCCAGGGCTATCAGGAATCTCTGCTGGATCAGAGCAAGAAGAATCCCAGCGGCGCGGTGGGCATAATGCAGGTGATACCTAAGAATGCGGCCGCCTCTCCCATCAATATCCCGAATGTGAATACGGCTGACGGCAATATTCATGCAGGGGTCAAGATGCTGCGCAACATTGCGGACACCTATTTCAATGACCCGAAGATCGATCCTGTCAACAAGACTCTGTTCGTCTTTGCCAGCTACAACGCCGGGCCGAATCGCATCGTGAGGCTGCGTAAAGAAGCAGCCGATTCAGGCCTTGATCCCAACGTCTGGTTCAACAATGTGGAACTGGTCGCGGCTAAGGATATCGGACAGGAGACGGTCACTTACGTTTCCAACATTTATAAGTACTACGTCGCTTACAAGCTGGCCTTGCAACAGCGGGAACTTCGGCAAAAGGCGAAAGGATTGCCCGCCCAATAAGTTGAAAATTTGCAATTCGGGGCTATTACATCACCCTGTACCGATCATCACAGCCAACTGGATGGCCGGCAGCGCTCGAGCCAGTGGAAGAAGAACAACAGAAGTACCGGTGCCGAAGAAGTAAAAACTATAGATCGCAGGCAAACGTCGCCCGTGTAAGGGGACAAATCGAAGGCCCCGGTTGCTCGTGGACATAGCCATTCGGGCCTTGTCGCCGGCAGTTAACGATCCGACGACGGCAGTGCAAGCTGTGGCTGGCGAATTGTTATTCCTCCAAGATTCCTGAGGATTCCCCGTCCTGCTACCATTCTTCGATGCGCAATCTGGCCGTTCTTTTCATCCATTTCATTGCCGTCCTGGCTCGGTTGCTCGGTCCTGGCGGCGTCCGTTCCATCGTTGCGGAGTCGCTTCTCCTCAAACACCAGCTCCTGATCGGGAATCGCTCCAGGCAACGATCGCCGAATCTATCCGCGTCGGACCGCATCTTTGCCGGCTGGATGGCGCTCTTGGTGCGTCCCACTCGTCTGCTCCGGTCCGCAATTGCACTGAAGCCCTCGACACTGCTAGGCCTTCACCACGCCATGAGCAAGCGAAAGTATCGCAGGCTCTTCTCACCGAATCGCCGTCCGACGTCGGCCCCGAAAGGACCGAGTCTAAAACCGTCACGGAGTCAGCAGGTGCGCGAGAAGGTTAACGAGATCTTTGCTTAGGCGTCCCTATCAACGACATTTTTGAACACTTGGACGCAACAATAGCGGAAGCAACACCGCTCTAACGAACTATGTGCTAGCGTGCTAAGCTCGGCTCCAACGATACGACTACAATCCCCACAATGCTTGGAAACGAAATCGGCAGGATAGATGTCGTATGATTCGTTGTAGTTCTCTAGTTCATCGAGAACGCTGCGGACATTTCTCGAACGAATGCGCGCTGAAGATGCTCTCACCAGCAAAATCTGAAGAAATAGCGGTACTTGCGTTGCGGGGCGCCGGGCCAGATTCCCCGTATTTAGCCACACCAAAGCCCTCAAAACGCGGGAAAACGCACGGGAACGCAGGGGCGCACTATCGTACAAGTCCCGCGCAAGCCGTTTTTATATAAATGTCTCTGTTTGTGCAACTTACAGACACTCGACGTCTGATTTTCAATGATAGCAAGGCGTGGAGAGATGATGGTTGAACGAGTCGGCGAGATAAAAGATGCCACCCTCCGGTTTTGAAGATCACCTAGCGTATTCTGATGCGTTATGAAAATGCTCTACTCTATATGATTCTTCAGCCACTTGCCAGAACTGACTTCTGATGCGTTTTGATCGACTCTGACCCGAATCTGAACATGGAACTATCACGTTTTCATCACAGCGGCTCCCAAATCGCCAGCGGAGCGACATGGAATCAATTGGCTCCTGAGTCATCGGCTCGTGCTTATCGGACCAGCTGTAAATTTATTGAACCGTGATGGTCTTGGTTGATTTTTTTAGGGGAGCCGCGCGGCCTGGCGCGCGCGTCCGGCCTCGTACCGCGCGCAGCGACTCGATGTGGCCGCTCACCCTTCTTTGGCCGGATTGCATCGTCCGGGGATCCTGCGAATTCTTTGTTAAAACGACGTAACCCTCGTATGCCGCGATCAGGAACGTAGCCGTTTCATTCGCGTTTACATCGCTCCTTACCATCCCACGTTTCTGTCCTTCACGCAGTGCCTCCGCGATTGCATCGTGCCAGTCCCTGAAAAGTTTCGCCGTCCTTCTGCGGAAACCCTCATCAAGACCTGACATCTCTTGAGACAAGTTAAGCAAGGGGCAGCTACGCCGAACGTCTTCTCTTTTCAGCGATTCGGACTGAACAATGCGGATCAGAACGTCGATGGGGTTCTTGGCGTTCCGTAAAGGCTGCACCCACTTTTGGTGAAGGTCACTTGCCATGACTTCGTCCACTACCGCGTAGCCGAGGGCTTCCTTATTATCGAAGTGGTAATACAACGCGCCCTTAGTCACGCCTGCTTTGGCCAGAATGGCATCCAGGTCAGCGCTTCGAAATCCTGAGCGATGCATCTCCCGGAAGGCGGCCTGCAACAGGAGCCCGCGTGTGCGCTCTGAATTCCGCGGCGTTGCTCGGCTGTGTCGCGATCGTTTTCTAACAGCGGACATACTAGCCAGTATGCCTCTTCAGGCGGGAGGTGTCGAGCCGAGCGTTTTCACGTGCGTTTTCACGTTCTGCCCCGAGGGGAATCAGTTTGTTCAGGTCATACATGACGCCGTTCTCCCACAGAAACTCGGCGGGAACATCCATAATTAAGAATGTTCGTTAGACAGCCTACGATCTGACTCTTTGAGTTAATGCTATATGCGAAACTGTGCTTGTGGCCCATCAGCGCACATGCTCAGCGCCTCGTGGTGCCGTTTCTGAGATAAGAAAACAGGGAGGGCAAAGGTGCCCTCCTTGGCAAGGAATTCCAGCAATCCTCGAACTCGCGAATAATCGGGAGCGCAGTCCAGAATTAAGGTTGCAATGGAAGCGTGGTTGGATCCGCTTTCCGCATGAATTGGCCGGGCCCGAATCTCCGCAAAAGCTGATTGCCGACATTCGCCGGCAAAGTGGTTCTCGGGTGGGTACGTGCGGCGTCGGCCATTGATCTGCCTATGCTTTGGTGCACCGGGGTTGCCAGAAAGGCGTGGATGTTCCCCGCATCCGGTCCGGTGAGTACGGTTGCCATGCCCGAGATTTGTCCGCGCGCGTTGATCTTGTTAGCCATAGTTGCGAAGAGGTTGGAACTGGCGGGAAGCAGCGTGTTAAGGTCGGTCATCGTGCCGTTCTGGTAGATGAACGCATGCGACCAGTTGAGGTTGGAGTCCCAGGTGCTTCCCACCACGATTTGGCCGTTGGGGCTGATGCCGCTGGCCAGGGAGCCAAAATCTCCCGGCAGTGTGTTGAGGCTTGTGATTTCGTGCGGGTTCTGCCAAAGAACGGCGTAGTCGGTTGCGCCGTCAGGTCTAAGGACTTCCCCAACCATTTGGCCCTGGTCGTTAATGGCCCAGGCGAGACTAAGACCCTCAACTCCCAAGTCAGGAAGCGGTGTGGGAGTGCTGTTTTCCCACACTACGGCATGATTCGCTAAGGTGCAGGTTCCCGAGTAGCCTACGACTTGGCCTTGATCGTTGATGCCAAATGCAATCGAGTCGGGATCGCCACTCAGCGGAGAAAGAGCTTTGGGGTTAGTGTTCGGGTTTCCGTTTTCCCAGAACGCCCCCAGGTCAATTCGATTATTAGTCGTGCCCGGCGGGCATGTAGAGTCCACGTCACCGTTTTCCGCAAATCCGGCGATTTGTCCGCTGAGATTGATCCCGCTCGCCTGCCCGTTATTTCCGCCGAGCGTCCGCAGAGCGCTCATGTGGAAGACTTGCCAAATAAACGGGCTACACGTAAGGTGTGTGCCGAAGCCGCAAACGTCTTCGCCGTTCGGGTCCGGGACATTCGTTTCCGAATAACCTACGATCTGCCCGAAGTCGTTGATCTGGCCCCAGTTCATCCAAGTGTTCTCGCCTCCGAGCGTGCCCAGGTCGAACTTGAATCCGTCGATGCCCAGCACGCCGCGTCCGTTTAGAAGTGTCCCGAGTTGGCTATCCTGTTCACCCGGGGGCAAGGTCCCAGACATGATGAACGTCCAGCCCTCATCATTGACGGACATGGCACAACCCAGATTATTGTCACTGTGCAGAACGCCCAAATCCGTAACTTTGTAGCTCGCTTGAGCGAATGCATTGCTGAAGCACACCAGAACAATCGTCGTAACCCAAAGTATCCAGGAATTCCGCAACCGTCTTACTGCGCTCATATCTTCTCCTTTTCGTTCGAGCAAAGTATCCGTGCCGAGATGAGTGGCGACTCATGCCGCGTGCCCTCGGCGCGGTCCAATCCTAGGGGCTGCAGCCTTTTAATTCAGGGCTAGATCGTGCACGCTGATGTCCACATGCGGGGGCAAATCTGCAAAATGATGTGAGCTTGTTGAATTCGGGTACACCGCTAACAAAAAGAAGAGACGACACGGCGGATTTTCCCAAGAGACGACAGCGCGTCATGCGTCGATTTATATGGGTATCAGTAGGAGTACTTTGATCGTGCTATGAGTTTTCGTAGTGAACAAGATGCAGGGGCAAATATGATGCGGGATATCTATCTGACGGTTGTATCGATAATACCGACTGGTATGTATGTTATGGCTAATTGAAATGCTGTGGAGGGGTACTGCGAGGATTCGTTACTGGCGAAAACTGTCAGTTGCCGCGACGGTGACCGGACTTCCGGCCACAAATTGCCCCTGGTTTCGAGCGATCATGGTCGCTGGCATGCCAACATGCAGCGTTCAAAGCGCACTGGCTGAGTTCAGCATCGATATCAGGGCTGGCTGCTCAAGCCGGCAGAGAAGAAACCATAGCCGGCAAGGGAGACCCCCGGCGCTTGAAGACATCGGCCCATTCACTCGCATTGCGGAGTGTCTCTACCTCGCTGGGGCCGCCCGTTCCATTTCGTATTAGGGCACAATTTCGGCCTGTTTCTGATCAACCGTCGCAAAGAACTTCCGTATATCATCAAGCAGGAGATCGGGTTGTTCCAAAGCGGCGAAGTGCCCGCCCTTGGGCATTTCAGTTATTTGTACTACGTTGTATGTTTGAGTAATCCAGCGAAACGGAGGGACGGCTACCTCCCTTGGAAAATCTGCGTACGCCACGGGAGTCTCCAAGCGTGGCGTCGGCGCCACTTCCTCTTCTGTGAGCCGGTTCTCGCGATAGATTCGCATGGCGGAGCCCACCGTGTCTGTAACCCAGTAGAGAGTGACGTCGGTTAGACATGTGTCGCGGTCCACAGCCGTAAGAAAATCGTCGTTGTTGTCCGTAAGCAGTTGAAATTTACCTATCATCCAGGCCAACCACCCAACCGGAGAGTCAGTCAGAGCGTAGGCAAGAGTCTGTGGTTCACTGGCCTGGAGGAAGAAAAAGCTGCTCTCTTCCCGGTCAAAGTACGAAAATCGTTTACGCTCCGCATCGCTCATTTGCGCAACTGCTTCCAGGTTCGGCGGGTCCGCAGTAATAAGGTTCAGGTGAAGCCCGATCACGCGCGCGGGCGCTTGGTAAGCCATGTCGCGGGCTATTAACGAACCCCAGTCGCCACCCTGGATGCCATACCGGGAATAGCCCAAACGATCCATCAGAACGACCAGAGCCTTCGCCATCCGCCGTGGGCCCCAGCCCCGAGTTGTGGTTGGTCCGGAGAACCCAAATCCAGGAAGCGAAGGAACGATGACGTCAAATGCCGGACTATGGCTGTCCTTAGGATCGGTAAGCGGCTCGACCAATGCGAGAAATTCAAGAATCGAACCCGGCCAGCCGTGAATCAGCAGCAGCGGTATTGCGCCGGGACGCGCCGAGCGCTGATGGATAAAATAAATCTGCTGTCCATCAATTTTCGTGGTGAACTGATCAAAGCGGTTGATCTTCGCTTTTTGCGTGCGCCTGTGGCTGGCGAATTGTTATTCCTCCCCAGATTCCTGAGGATTCCCCGTCCTGCTACCATTCTTCGATGCGCAATCTGGCCGTTCTTTTCATCCATTTCATTGCCGTCCTGGCTCGGTTGCTCGGTCCTGGCGGCGTCCGTTCCATCGTTGCGGAGAGAATTGGATCAATGAGAATGAGTTCACCGCATAAAATGGAAACTGGTTGGTAAAACCCCCGAGTGAACCTGATCCAAGATCATAGAAGGTTCCGAACCCGCCGCGCAGGACGGTGTCCCAATTACCTTCTCCGTGCGTTTGGTAGGCGACTCCAATTCTAGACGCCACATTTCCATAAGTTGTGTCATGGGATGAGTGCAATCGCCTGATAACAGAAGTTACTGCGCAAAGCACCTTCGGCTTGATGCAAAAGAAAAGCCGCCCAGAGATCGGGCGGCATAGTGTTCGTTGCGATTCGTTCTACTTACTCCGCAGGAAGCCGTGATACACACCGCTCCCGTCAATATAGTATCCAGTGATCCCCCCGATGGGTCGTTTTGATCGGGGAAGGTGCCCTGGCCAGCGCCTGTCCCCGCACCCGGAGCGTCGAACGTGGTGATGGTGCCGGCGCGGCTGCGCAAATAGCCTTGAGCCACATTGCTCGCGTCAATGCAGTCTGCGAACGACTTTTTTGACCATGCGAGGTCAAGGCTCCGCGGAGAGAAGGATTAGGGCGCTGAGCCAGCTGACCCCACATCGGGCCTGATTTTAGTGCGGAATAGTACAGCGAAAAGGCGGACATTCGCGGCGCTACTAACCAGCCTTTTTTTTTCCTCGCCAGACTGACTGTCCTCGTCCGGATTGGACTCCGGCTCTCGGTCACCGTCGAAGAAGGGATCTAGGCGGCCTGGCTGTACGATCTGCTCCAGCCCCACGTTGCCCAACTGGTCGTGTGCAATCCGGTGAAGAACGCTCTGTCCAGAGACGGGAACAAGAGTGATCGCATCGATGCGCGCAAGCTGGCCGAGCTGTTACGCGGCAACCATCTCAAGCCGGTCTACCATGGCGAGACGGCTTGCTCGGAGCTACCCACCAATCGTCAGAGATCTGACGTGTCATGAATCGGCTGAAAGCGATGTATCGCAACTGGCTCCCGCGCCCGCTGAGGCTATCGGTGGCCTCCCCTGCTGCTTGACAACCAGATTTTCTCAATCACGCCGAACAGGAAAGCGGTGGTCAGTCCGAACAGCAGCCATCCGTTCAGCGCCTCCATCGCTCCCATGAGCTGCCAGTGGTCTTCCAGAAACAGATTCGCATGCCCGTAGCTTGTTATCGCGCTCAGCGAATAAAGCATCGCGGACTTGTTGTCCGGTAGAGCGCCGAGCAGGCGGTAAGCGGCGGCCCAGATCCCTGCCTCTACCGCGTGCACTCCAGTGGCCAACAAGGTTGTGGCGCCCATGACCACCACGAACATGACTAAGGCGTGGCGGCGCTCCATCATATCGCTGGAAACGCGCACGGCTTTCTGGTAGATGAGCCCGAGGCCCAAGACATGGATGACCACGGTCAGCACGATCAAGGGCGCGCCCCACGCCCAGTCGGCCGACCAAGCCATCGGGTTGACCGCGAGGAAGTTGCAAGCTGCTTGGGCAATTCTCATCGAGACCTCCTTTAATCGTTCGCTCCGCACAGCACACGAACTGCTCGCAGATGTAACCAGCGCTTGCTATCGCCATACAAAGGGCACGCGCAAATTGAGAAATAAATAACTCTTCACCCCAAGACATTCACCTGATTGGGAGTGGACCCGACATTATTATCGTGCTCGTAGTAGGGTTCGAAGTCGAAATGCTTGCGAAACGGGAAATCCGCTCCAAATTGAAATGTCGTCTTGTTCCAACTTCCTGAACTGCTGCTGTGGAAAAATCCCCCCTTCAGTTCTTCATCGCAGCGCGTTTCGTGAATCTAGCCGTTTCACTGCCTCAGTATCAATTCGCCAGCCACATGGTCATTTACGAAGCTTTTCGTGGAGGGCAAACTCGAGCGGAGGGCCACAGCGCGGCGATCCGTTCCTGAATTTGTGGCGCGCGATGCCGACGCGCCCGTGGCCACCTTGCAGGCACACATGAATGTGCCAAGGCGATTGCCGTTGAGCTGAGAAAGTGGCCAGTATTCTCGCTTACGCAAAATCCTCGACAAAAACTCCTTCAAACAGCCGAACAATTTCGCGCAGCGCCTTGCAAGAAATTGTTAAGCCTAACCACACCAACCAGGGGAACTGCCAGCCGGAAATCAGTGGACCAAACAACGCCCATGCGATCAGCAGCGGCAGCGCAGTTCCGCCGAACCAGACCAAGGGTATTTCGACTCGCTGAAGCAGGCGCCCGAACGCGGCACACGTAAAGGCAACCAATGGCAGTGCCGCATGTTGCGGGATCAGCCACCCGAGGACCGCGGCGAGCCATACACCCAGAGTGACGCTTGGCAAAAGCGCCCTCGCCAGAGAGGTCGGAAAGAGGCGCTCCCCGGCGTAGAGACTGCAATAGCCCGCCACAATCGCGCCGAATCCGAAACTTTCCCGATGGATATCCCGCAAGGTCGATACGATTGAGCTCGCGGTACAAATCGCGACGATCGACTGCACAGTGCCGATCACAACAACCACGGCCACGGTGGACACAGTCACCAGAATGGCCGACTGAAGAATACGCTTCGCTAATCGTTCCGGTGCGTAAACACAAGCGAATGCTGCGGCGATCTCCTCCGGCTCGCCGAACCGCATCCTGACGATCCGAGCAGCGGCCTCGTCGTCATAGCCCTGAGATCTTGCCTCCTCAGCGAGATCATCCAGGTGAGCTCGCAATTCCTTCTCCACTTCGCGTCGGCGTTTGTTGCCGGGAAGCTTCGCCAGCAGAACTACCCGGGAAACGATGCGATCGAGATGCGTCACGAGTTGGCCTTCGAAAGTATGGCGTTAACTACTTTCGTGAAAGAAAACCATTCCTGTTCACTGCGGCGTGCAGCTTTTCGGCCAGCGGCGGTCAAACCGTAATACTTCCGCTGCTTCCCGTTCTCGCCCGTGCGCCATTCCGAGCGGAGATAACCACGCTTGTGCAGTTGGTGCAGGGCCGGGTACAACGTGCCCTCCTTGAATTCGAATGCATCCTGGCTGCGGCGCACTGATTCCTGAATGATTTCGTATCCGTACATGTCGCGTTCGGATAGGAGCTTGAGTATTAAAAGCGCGATGCTGCCCTTCAGCAATTCTCGGTCGAACGGCACTCTACCCACCTCGGGATTCATTTACATCGGTTAAAGAGGTAGTGTACCTCAGTGCCGTTGCAAAAGGTATGAGTGAATTATTCCACATGGTTAATACGTCTTGGGATCGGGCTTTGATCAGGCTTGACAATCAATTCTAGAAAACGTAATCTTATACATCGTATTACAAAGTATGTGAAAAGGAGGAAGATAATCATGAAAAGTGAAAGGGTGCTGCGCGTAACGCTTTTCCTAATCGTGGCGGAACTGCTGTTAGGGGGTCTCGCGGCTGCTCTGAATCGGACATTAGTGGAGATGCCTGCCTGGCACCATCTCGGAGCCGGGGCTTGGGCCACATTCAGCCGAATGGCGGATCTCGGAAATGGCGAGATTATGTATCCGCTCGTGGGCATCGGTGGAACTGCATCGATCTTGACGGCCGCAATCGCCTTTCGCTTCAGTTCGAGAAGACCTTGGTCCGTGGCCTTCCCTCTTTATGGGGCTGCCCTGATGGCGGTCTGTGGCTTGCTGATTACTACTCAAGCTGCTCCCATCATGCTGAGTCTGCATGGAATCGGCGACGATCCTGCAGCGCTGACGCAAGCCTTCGAAGGTTTTTATCGATGGGATTCGATCCGCGCTGTTTTTGGAGCACTCGGCTATTGCGCAGAGATATGGGCGCTGGTAGCACTTCTTTCCGTACCGGTTGGGAACCAGGTGCCTGTACACCATAACATCCTCTCATCCGAGAAGTCGTAAACAGCACATGCTTCGATCGCTGGGACTAGGGGCGTGCAGGCCGGACTATGTTGCAAACCCTCTTGGAAGTCGATGGGATCGGAATGCTCTTCGAATCGTCCACTTTCTTCCCGATATTGGGAGTCCATATTCTTGCCAGTCTGGTCTGTGTAGTCACGGGAATTGTGAGTATGGTCAGCGGGAAGCGAGCGGGGCTACATCCGATATGCGGGACGATTTATCACTGGGGCCTCGCCGTCCTCGTCACCTCCGCAGGTTTTTTGGCGGCGGCGCACTGGACGGACGACCGCATGCTCTTAGTCCTGGGGTCGTTTCCTTCGGTGCGTCATGCTTGGGACGCACGGCCCGAAGACGAAGGTGGCAGACCTGGTCGCCACAGACATCATTTCTATGGGTTGCTCTAGAACGATACTGTCGCGATGGCCCTTGATGAACTCACCCACGAATTTTTCGCTCGTGCCGCCCGTGTAGAAATTCGCCGTGTCAAAAAAGTTTCCGCCTGCCTCGCGGTAAGTCTCATAGACCTTCTGCGCTTCAGCCTTCGGTGATCCCCATCCCCACTCGTCTCCGAAAGTCATTGTGCCTAGCGCCGCTTCGGAGACCCGCAGTCCGCTCTTGCCGAGTAATGTGTATTTCATGATCGCGCTGCTTTCATGCAACTCAGGAATTGATTCCGCTCCGAGGGTCCTTTCGCTGAACCGCTTTACCAGGTGAAACGGTTCGGGACCGCCGCCTGATAGGCTTCCGGTGCGCGCTTCGAGCAAGCTTGCCGCGAGCCCGTGCGAGCTGTGCTTTCACCGTCCCGTGGGGAACACCCAAAACAAGCGCAGCCCCCTTCGTCGTCAAACCGTCGATATCACGCAACAAAAGGGCTCTACGGAGCTTTGGTGAGAGCTGCCTAACGCCCTCGACCAGTTGGTCTCGTGCTTCCGCGGCGGAGCAGAGTTCTTCTGGACTTGGCTTCGAATCAGTTAACCGTTCCGAGAATGTGAGGCCGTCTTCCCCTTGCTTTTCGTCAAGCGACAAATAGCTATCGCGGCGGCGTAATTTCATCCGCGCAGCGTTGGTGACGATTGTTATTAACCAGGTTGAAAGTTGTGCTTGCCCCCTAAACTGCCCTAGATCCTTGTATGCGGAAAGGAGAGCATCCTGGACGGCATCTTCCGCGTCGGGCATGTTGCCCAAGAAGCGGAAAGCCCTCTTGTAAAACATTGGTAGGTAGCGGGACACAACGCTGTCCAGTTCCTGAGCAC
>Ga0210396_10001433_pt1 | contig 25798 bp, 18 predicted proteins | sample IncBWH17OmetaG_FD_155466 | JGI IMG/M metagenome (GOLD analysis project Ga0210396, IMG submission 155466) | Forest soil microbial communities from Barre Woods Harvard Forest LTER site, Petersham, Massachusetts, United States - Inc-BW-H-17-O ... | reverse complement strand
CGAGCCGCTGGCCGCGGAAGACAAGTTCTCCCGTGCGCAACCGTTCCTTGAGCTGTTCCACGTCAATTTCGATGTCGTGTGTGATCGGATGGCCCGGCGGCAAGTATTCGGTTTCAATCTGCGTGCCACAACCCGGACAATAAAACTCCACGATGCGAACCCACAGCGGATCGGGAGAAAAATTGAACGACCCCGGAACAATCGTCGGATGGATTTCGCGCGGGTCACGGTCGTGAACCAGGCAGCCCTTCTTGTAATTTTCCCGCACCGAACCGAGCGAGCGCCCGCAGCGATTGCACATCCATTGTTCGCGGTCGAGGTCCAGGTCGAGATACTCGGTCACTCGAAGGCGGTTTTGAGTTTCAGGCGACATCGTCAGCTCCCATTCGCGCCGCGTTATTGAGTGCGTGCTACTTTCAAGCTCGCGTCATTTTCCCGTTGCCGTAAGGATCGATGGTCATCGTCCAGCCGTCGGGAAGAAAATAAGTCGTATTCACGCCCTCTAACACCGCGCAACCCGCCACCCGATTGCCGGGATGCAACGACTCCCAGCGATACACCCGGGCTTCACCGGCGCGGCTTCCCCACCAGACCTTGCGAGTCCCGATTTGAGCTTGCGAGGCATCGGCGCCCTGAAGCGCTCGACCGACGAGCCGCGCCTTCGGCATCCCTTTCTTCACGCGAACGCGCAGCATCTCGAGAGAAGTGTCGCCAGTGCGCGTATCGCCGCTCGTTGCCGAAGCAGAGGAGAGCGCTGCCTGCAAAGCCGCCGCGCTTCGCAGCGCAGATTCGGGGCAAGCCAGCGTTACGGAATGTCCGCTGCCGCCTGCGACTTCAAATTCGATCGCGTAGGTCAGATCATCGGGACGAATTCCCTCTCCAAGCAAGTCTTTAACACTTTCCGATTCGATTTCTTCGAAAAATTGCCGGAGCCAGGCGGCGCTTGCCTCGGAAATATCGGGTTCCGGAATCGATCGCTCGTATACGTGGCAAATATCCGAAACAGATGAGCCGAACGCGCTGAACAGCGGGCCGAGCGAGAAGACCAGTACGGAATCCAGCCCCGCTTTTTCGGCCACGCCCGCAGCGAAAAGGCCGCCGTTCCCGCCGTACGCGAAGAGCGTGTTGCGCGACAGATCCCGCTGCAGTTCCGTCTGCGCGCCGGCAATCAGGTTCGCGACGGATTCACACGCGCGGTCGATAATCATCTTGCACGCCGCTTCCGCCGAGAGATGCAGCGGCTGTGCAACATGAGTCTCAATCTCCTTCTGCGCGAGGTCGCGATCAATCGGCTTCGTCCCACCCAGAAAATAATCCGGGTTGATCAGGCCCGCGGCGATGAATGCGTCCGTAAGGGTCGCTTGGTCTCCGCCCAGGCCGTAGCACGCGGGCCCTGGAAATGAGCCCATGCTTTCGGGACCGAGCTGCACTTCCGCTCCCTTCGCGCCATCGAGCGGCTTAACGATGCTGCCTCCTCCGAGCGCCATCGAGCGCAAATATGGCAGCGCGAGCTCTAGCGGAATGCTGAAAAGGTCCGAGGGCTTACGATAGATCGGCTCTCCGTTTGAGAGAACACTGATCTTCGCCGTTGTGCCGCCGATATCCATGGCAATCACGTCTTTCAGGCCGTAGAGCTTCGCCAGATGCGCGCTTCCGAGAATTCCCAGAACCGGCCCGGATTCAATCGTGTCGATCGCCTTGGTCTTGGCAATTCCTGCAAAGCCGCCATTAATGTGGCTGACGAGAAAAGTTCCCGCGTACATCGAAGTCTCGCGAAGCTCGTCCTCCGCCTTGAACAACGTGGCCGCGAGCGCGCCGTGCGTGTAGGCATTGATCGCCGCGCAGTACGTGCGCGTGCGGTCATCGGCGCTCTTGGAGATCTCGCTTCCGGCGAGCACCGGGACGGATCCGAGGAAATGGTCCGGATACTGCTGGTCGATAACGTGCTTGAACGCGATCTCGCGTTCGGGATTACGGTGAGAATTATTCAGACTGATGCAGATCCGGCGCACGCCGCTTTCCAGAAGCGCGCGCGCGGCATTCATGATTTCGGTGTCCTGTGCGGAGCCGTTGATGCCGATGACGTCATGATCATTTACCAGCCGGCCTAGAATGGCGCTCCGGCCGCTCCTGCCGTAGAGATTTTGTTCGTGCCCTTGCGTGACAAGCAATCCGATTCGCGGACCGCGCAGTTCGGCGAGAACGTTCGAGGTAATCGTGGTGGACCACCGAATCAGGTCGACATTCTCGAGAAAGGCAACCGCATCCGAAAAACCCGTCTTCTCCGCAGCCTGGTTGAGGCAGTCAAACAAACAGACCGTCAAGTCGTGCGGCGTCGTATCCACCTTTACGCACACTACTTCGTCGCCGCTCGTAAACAATCCGTCGGTCAGCGTTCCCCCAACGTCGATGTCTGCCGTCCACATGAGATCCTCAACCGGTCGAAGCTTTGAAGTGCGCGCGCAGTTCATCCGAAGTCACGGTCCACCCGAAAAAGGATTCCACGTTGAACAGCGTTGCCTCAAAAATGCCTGGTCCGCCTGCAGGCATTGTTCCGTCCGAAATCAGGATCGGCCAATAGTCGAGGAAATAGGCGTCGCGCAATGTGGATTCGACGCACACGTTCGCAGCGATCCCCGCAAAAAAAAGAAATTGAATGCCGCGAACGCGCAATTGCGAATCGAGCGTCGTTCCGGCAAATCCGCTGTAGCGCGTCTTGGTAATAACCAGATCCGCGGACTGTGGCGCGAGATCGTCCACAATAGCCGCATCCCTGGTTCCTTCGATGAGAAGTTTTCCCTTATATTCCGGCCGGGTCCGCATGGTGTGCATCGCCAGCTCTTTGTAATAATTAGGAGATTGCGCGCCGCCTGCGTCGCTCAAGTCCGGCTTGTAGGCCATGCGCAGATAGACCACTGGCATTCCGTGCGATCGCGCGGCGCCGATGACGTCCCGAATTATCCGCACGACGCGCGGCGCATCCGCCAGGTCCACCCCCGCAATGTCGAGCAGCCCGCCCTTGCTCGCGAAAGCATTCTGCATGTCCACGATGACGATCGCCGATTTCTGGAAATCGACGTCGAGCGCCTCAGGCTTGGTGTTGAGTTTCGGCATGATCGTGCGGCGGGGACGATTGCTCCTTGCAATTCTAGTGGCCTTCTCTATTGACAACCTTTTCTGCCATCCCGGCCGAGTTAGTGTAAATCACCTCGTAGCTAACGGCCATTGGCACTAGCCGACCCGGGCAGTAAAGTGACTCAACCTCTCGACCTTCTGGTTCGCAACCAGAACGCTGGCGGTCTAAATCCAATCGCCACGATCATTCTTTTCACGCAAATATCTGTGATTTCTGGTCTTTTGCGCTAGGGCGAAATTGTGGCAAGGCACAGATGATCGACGGTCTGCCGTCGCAACGAGGATCTTCATAACAAGACTCGCGTCACCGCGGTGGCGCGCTGGTGTCTCATGTGAGGGTGCCGGTTTCAGAAAGTAAATTTTGCCGCAATTTGCAGCTGCCGTGCATTGAACATCGTCCGGGGCAAGCCGAAACTGGAATTCGGTTGGAATGGAATAAAGAGCACCCCACCGGAAGCGCCGCCGGGAGTGGGGGCGAGTGTTCCAGCCTGGGGAACGCCTGGAACCGCCTGGATAGGGCCAACTGGACAAGCCGTGGATGCTGCCCCCTGCTCGATGGCAATTGTCGTTGCGTCCTTATAGCGGCTAGGTATGGTGGGCGTCGTCCCGCAGAAGACGGGTGAACCGTACACCGAAGTCACTTCATCGACGTTCGGGCGATTGAATAAGTTGAAAGCGTCCACGCTCAATTCGACCTGGCGGTTTTCATGTAATTTGAAGGCGCGGGACACTCGCAAATCCAAAGTCCGCAGCGAATCGCCGTAATATGTATTTCTGGGAATCATCGTGCTGCACTGATCGACGGATGAACACTGCGGCGTGAGCGGGGCGCCACCCACGCGGTCCGTTGCTACTCCCGCGATGTCTCCTAGCGTATCGTTCCCGTAGAAAAGTGTGAACGGCCGTCCTGTTTCCAGGGTAACAATGCCGCTCAACGCGAAATTCCGGAACCAGCCCGTGACCGGCGCCGTCAATGTGAAGTTGGTTACGAAGCGATGGCGCAGGTCCTGGTTGGAGTTGGCGCGCTCCGCTTTGTAATCGAACTGGTTCACCGGGAGGTTGATGAACGTGGTGAAGTTGCCGTTATCAATCGTGTGCGAATAGGTGTAGTTGGCGGTCATCGTGAAATATTTGCCAAGCCTCTCTATTCCAGTAACTGAAAGGCCGTGATACACCGCATTGGCTATGTCGTTGTTATAGTCCATGAGTCCCGCGCTTAGCGTTTGCAAGCCAGAGCCGAGGGCGCCCGCAAAGAACGGACCTAATCCTGCTATGGCTCCTGAACCGAGTGTGGGAGTGCCCGCACACGGAGACATAGAACCGTCGGCGTTTACAAGTCCGGGCACCCACTCTGGCAAGGGGTCAGTTGGTGTACCTGACTTCGTTGTGCCAACCGGGCAAGGGATGTTGATATTGTTGCCTCGAACCAAATGGTGCGCTCCAACAAACAAGTAACTAAGACCGAGCGAGAAACCTTTGCCAAACTGGCGGTCGATTTCCAAGCTTCCCTGCACGGCGTAGGGCAGCTTGCTATTTTGTTCCATACCTCCGGAGCCGACTCCACAGGCGCCGGTTGTGAAGCAAGTGCCGGCCATCGAAACTAAGCCGTTGTCGACCTTGTCATAACCGCCGGTAGAGATAATGCTCGCCGCGAGCCCCGCCGCGCCCAATGGGTTGGAAGGGGTCGGCGGTGCTGGGAATCCGAAGAGTTGGTAGCCTTGGCCAGCTTGCCCTTGATTGGACTCAATACCCGTGAGATTTTGTGGAAGTATGCCCGCGGCTTGGCAGACACTGGCGATCGATGCAGGCGCATTATTTCCGCACAGATACCCTGCAACGACCTTCTGGGTATTCGGGACAAAGAAGAAGGTCATGTCATAACGGTCATAAAACATGCCAAACCCGGCTCGAACGACCGTTTTATTGTCCGGCGAATAAGCCAACCCTACCCTCGGTTGCCATCCACGGTAATAGTTATTCACATACTGGGAGAGGCCTGACTCAAAATCCCAGCGCAGGCCGTAATTCAGGGTCAGTTTGGGAGTGACACGCCAGCTGTCCTGAATGAAACCGGCCCAGTATCCGTGATTGATCTCATGGGTGTAGTTTCCAAAAAGTGACGGCGGAAACGCGTTGGCCCAGGTCGAAGTGTTCAGCGGATTGCCGCCGGCGACCGTGACGAGCGGCGCGCACGGCGTGGCAGAGCAAGCCGTGGGACTCGTTGGGAGCGGAGTACCGGCGTAAGTGAACACAACGCCATTATCTTGAGGAACGGGACAGCCTGCAGGGTTAACGTCGGCCGGTGGGGTCGGGTTGGGGTTGGCTGAAAAGTTAGCGTTGTAGTATAGGGCGAAAGCTGCGAAGCAGCCCAGCCCCGGCGAACTAGGAATGATTGCCCGGACCGGGGTAAATCCCGGGAATGTGTCTGAATCCCAAATGTAGTTTCCGTCGAAACCGAATTTCACAACGTGGTTGCCCTTGATCCAGGAGAGCGAGTCGGTAAATTGAATACGGCTCTCGTACTTCTGGTCATCCGTCCCGAAGTTGTGGCCCAGTTCAAGGTCGTTGGTAATGCTGAAATCAGGCTGCCCTGTGGCGCCCGGGAAGTTGTAATGCCTGCGGCCCCATTGCACGAGCGCGCTGTTGATCAAGTTGGGCCTCAAGGTCGTATCCAACGTTCCAAACACGGATTGATCGCGAATGCGGAGGTCGCGGCCGCCGCTCGGGACGCCGATGCCGCCGCCGTCGAGGGTCTGGCCGACCAGTTCGCCGTTGGCGCGCGTGTCGCCCACGTTGTAGCGAATCCCCAGATGGCTGTTGGCGCCGATCTGGTGGTCGATCCTGGCGAAGCCCGTGTCGTCATTGTCCGTCTTCAAGAAACCATCGATGTAACCGACGTTGGAACCCGTGCAAGCGCTCAGGCCAGCGCTGCAGCCCTCCGGCGCAAGGCCCATCAGAGCCTTCGCATCGTCGATGGCTTGGAGGCTATTGACCAAGTCCGGGGGGTAGGTCGGCGACTCTGCGCGCCGCTTGCCCTCGTAATTTAGGAAGAAAAAGGTCTTGTCTTTCTGGATCGGTCCGCCCAAGGTTCCGCCAAAGGAATTTTGCCGCAACTCGTGTGGCAGCGGGGCCGGTTGCAGCATCCCGCGCGCATCCATCGCGCTGTTTTGGAAATACTCGTACAAGGAACCATGAAGGGTGTTGGTGCCGCCCTTGGTCACGATATTCACGATCCCGCCCGCGGCACGGCCGTACTCGGAGCCGAAACTGTTGTTCACCACGCGAAATTCCTGTACCGACTCCTGCGGGGGAGTTACGCGCTGCACGCCCGTGTGCATGCTGATGAAATCGGCGCCGTCCACCATGATTTCGTTGCTGAACGAGCGCATGCCGCCAAAGGAAATTTGTGTCGTTTCAAAATCCGTGAAAGTGGTTCCCAGGCTGGTGCGGCTGGTGGCCACGCCGGGCGTGAGCAGGGCGAAATCGGTGAACAGCCGCCCGCTAATTGGCAGAGATTGGATCTGCTGCGGCTGAACGACCTGGCTGATTTCCGTCTTGGTCGTCTCGATTACCGGCGTCTCGGTGGTCACTATCACATTTTGCTCGCCGGAGGCGACTTTCAGAGAAACGTCGGCGTTCGCCGTCTGGCCGACGGTCAATTCAATCCCGGTCTGGACGGACTTGGAAAAGCCGGAGGCTTCCACCGTCAAATCGTAGTTCCCGGGCGGGACGCTCGCGAGGATGTAGAGGCCGCTTTCATTGGTGGTAGCAGTGTAAGCGCGGTTGGTGCCCGTATCACGAAGTGTAACAGCCGCCTTGACGACGGCGCCGCCAGTGGCGTCTTTTACGGTGCCGATCAAGGTGGCGCCGGTCGCGCCAACTTGGGCGAACAAAGGGGCCGACACAATCGCAAGAAGCAGAACTACGACGATCGCTACCGCACAAGAACGTCGAGCCATGTTTTCACCTCTTTTTTTGGTACGAGTCGTGGCCGCGACAGCTAGAAATCGATCTAGGAAAACACCCTGATGCAGGCACGTTTACCGGGTCGCCTAACAGTTGTCAAGCATAATTTTGCATGCATCTGTGTACATTGGCGCGCCTGTGCCAATTCTGATTGCAAATCCCATTGCGACGCTCACGTTGCATCCCGGATGGAGTTCTCGAACGCTTTCGCGTAAATCTTTGACGCGTGAAAAGGCAACGCTGTGCGACCGAGAGCCAAGAAGAGTTGAATCTCCGCGGTGAGCGCGTTTGATCCGATCGGCTGTCTCAAACTGCCAACTGCTGGCGCATACCGTCGTCCCTGACTGGTTAACGTAGTGGACGCCGCGAATCGCGAAGATGGATTCGCAGAACCCTTTCGTCCCGTTCGTCGAAGAGAATATCGAGGAGCTCAGGGCGATTCCGTTGAAGCGCGCGACTGTTGACTGTTCCCTTCTCGGTCAACTCTCCCGCCGCATGAGATGGCGGGGACTCCACGAGTAAAGCTGCGACGACCCGATTGGAACTCCCCGTTCCCATCGCGGCGAGTTGTTCCAACCGGTCCTGCAAAGCCGCTCTCAGAGCCTTGTTTGAGGCGATCTGTGCCTGTGAAGCGGCACGATCCAGACCAGCGGTCGCGGCGCACAACTCCCAGTCAGGAAAAACAAGAATACGCACATCATTGCGGTCTGCGCCCACGACTACGACGTCTGTGGCGAGTGGCCGCATGGCATCGAGCGCGTCAAGGCGCAATTTGCCTGCGCTCACTTTCGTGCCGGAAGTCAGCTTGAAATCTTCCATGATCCGGCCATCGAAGCGCAGGCCGGCTCGGGGACGTCGCGGGTCAATAAAACTCAGGAGGTCGCCGGAGCGGAAGAAACCGTCCTCATCGAACGCCAGCTTGGTGGCCGCAGAATCGCGCCAATAACCGGGCGTGACGTTCGGGCCACGATAGCCGACTTCAAAGCTGTCATCGTGGGGTACGAGCTTGAGGTCCAGTCCGGCCACCGGAATGCCGACGACGCCGGGACCGTTCGCATGCGCGTTTCCGAAGAGCGCAATTGGGCTCGTTTCGGTCATGCCGAGGCCGGTGACCGTTAAAATCCTCTGACCAACGCTTTCGACTGCCAATTTTTCCAAGGCATACCAGGTCGCCGGCAGCATCGAAGCCGCCGCGTACCAAAGGAATTTGAGCCTCCGGAAAAAATGTTCGCGCAATTCGCGATCGGCATCGAGGTGAGGGATCAACAGCTCATAACCCCGCGGGACGTTGAAGTAAATCGTCGGCGATATTCGGCGCAGCAACTCGACGCTCGATCCGAAGAGCGCGGGCGTGGGTTTACCGGGATCGATGTAGAGCGTGCCCCCATTGCATAGAATGATGTTGAAGTTGCTGTTTCCACCCGCGGTGTGATTCCAGGGAGCCCAGTCCACCATTACCGGCGGCTCATCGGCAAGAACGGGCGCCACCTGCCGCTTCATCTGGGCGTTGGCACAGAGCATGCCATGCGTATTGATGACTGCCTTCGGCATACCGGTGGAGCCGGAGGTGAATAAGTATTTGGCAATTGTATCTCGGCCGACGCGGGCTGCCGCAGCCATTACAAAATCACGGCGGCTACCGTCGCCGCGCAAGGATGTCAGAGGAATCATGTTCGATGACGCCGAGGCATTGCGCAGAGCGGCTGCGGGAACGCCGGGCGCAAGGGCCTGTTCGATTGCCTGCCAATACAGCGCGCCATCATCAACGACCACCAGACCCGGTGTGAGGAGATCGAAACTGTGCGAAAGCTTGGAAAAATCTGCGGTCTGGAGCGCATAAGCAGGCGCGATCGGGGCGACTGGAATACCGACGTAAAGCGCTGCGAGCATGATCAGCGCATGGTCGATCCCGTTGGCGGCAAGTAGAGCGAGCGGCCGATCTGCGCCAAGTCCGTACTTGAGCAGATTCTCGGCCAGCGCCAGTGCTTCCTCGCGAGCTTCGCTATAGCAAATCTTCCGCTCGCCTTCGGCGGTCTGTTCGATGAGGAAGTCGCGGTCCGGGGCTTCCCGTGCCCAGCGATCCAGCCAGTCGCCGATCCGGTTGTCGTAATTCGTCAGCGGCTCGACGGATCGCATGATGAAAGAACCGTCAGGCCGAGGGGTCAGTTCAACGTCGGGCGAGAAGAATCGTACAGGTCGCAAGGGCGCGTCAAGTACGGCTCGTCGGTCGTTAAGTGTACTCAATGCCCGAAGCTTAATGCATGAAAGACGCCGCCGCAAGGGCTGTGCTAAGCTCCTCTTTGAAATGAAAGCAGAGCGTCTCTCAGGATATTGGCCCCATGGAGAAACCGTGAATCGTCGCGTCAGAGCTTCCTCGAACCGTGCCGCCAAACGCGACGACGCAATGTTCATTGACGTCTACGATGAGCCCGGCCACCTGATTCGCCGTGCTCAACAGATCGCAGTGTCCATGTTCCACTCGACCATGCGCAACGGCGTAACGCCAATCCAGTATTGTGTCTTGCGCGTTCTTCAGGATCACCCCGGCATTGACCAGGTCACGCTGGCAAGCTTGTGCGCCCTGGATACCTCGACGGCCGCGGATCTGGCGGTGCGCCTCGAAGAGCGTGGCCTCGTCAGGCGGATGATGCCTATGAAAAGCAAGCGCTACCGCCTGCTTCAGCTCACGCCAGAGGGGACCGCGCTCGTGAAGCGGCTTGTTCCAAATGCGTATGTGTTGAGCCGCCGCCTGCTGCAAGCCTTGAACAAGAAAGAAAAAAGCATTTTCCTTCGCCTCTTAAGGAAATTCGTCCATCTGAATAACCAGGAAAGCCGCGCCCCGCTCGACCGCACGTTCATCCGCTTGCGACCCGGCAACTCAAATGTTCGAGCAAAACGCGCTTGATGTGAATTTCCAGGGAGAAAAATGAGAGTACGCAATGCAGGCTGCTGCAGATGCCTCCAGATCCATTCCTTTTGGCGAGAACCTATTTACCGAGGGCAGACAATTACATTCGTGCTTGACTCTCTTAGAAGGTATTGCAAAATCCCCATGCGTTCCGTATGCTGAACCACATTCCGCGCGTTACCACACGCGACCCAGTTCGCTCTTAGCGATCAAGGATTTGCGCCGCGAGGAGAGCTGCGATGAGAGGAAAAAGTTTAGAAGATCTGCTACAAGCCGTTGGAAATCCGGTGACCATGTTGCGCGATTCGCAGGTCGGCGCCTACGTGTATCCGGTTGTGCCCGCCGAATACTCCAATTGGCATGACGAGCAGCGCGCCTGGCGGGATACCGCTGTCCTGTTCGACCAGTCTCATCACATGGTGAACATTTATGTGGAAGGCCCCGACGCGCTCAAATTGTTTTCGGCTCTCGCTACCAATAGTTTTGCGAATTTCCCCGTCAATCGCGCAAAACAATTCTCGCCGTGCAGTTATGCCGGCTACGTCATTGGCGACGGCATCCTCTTTCACCTTGAAGAGAACCGCCTGGTTTTCGTCGGACGCGCGCCGGTTGCCAATTGGATCCAGTTCCATGGTGAGGCAGGCGGTTACAATGTTAGGGTCGAAAAAGACGATCGATCGCCCTCAAATCCGCGGGGGAAAGCGGTCGTTCGTACATGTTACCGTTATCAGATTCAGGGCCCCAACGCTCCGCAGATCCTTGAGAAACTGAACGGCGGGCCGGTTCCAGAAATTAAATTCTTCCACATGGGTTTCATTAACATCGCCGGGCGCAAGGTTCGCGCGCTGCGGCACGGTATGGCCGGTGCGCCCGGGCTGGAGGTTTGGGGGCCGTACGAGGAGCGCGAAGAAATTCGGTCAGCCATCGTTGATGCCGGAAAGGACCTGGGCCTACGTGAAGTTGGCGCCAGGGCCTACGCAACGAACACTCTGGAGTCCGGATGGATTCCTTCGCCTCTTCCAGCGATCTATACTGGCGAAAAAATGAAAGCCTACCGGCAGTGGTTACCGGCGGCGAGTTATGAAGGCACCGGTTCGCTCGGAGGCAGTTTCGATTCCGGTAATATCGAAGACTATTATATGTCGCCGTACGCTCTGGGTTACGGGCCCTTCATCAAGTTTGATCACGAATTCATCGGAAGAGAAGCCCTCGAGAAAATGGCTGGGAAACCTCAGCGCAAAAAGGTGACGTTTGCCTGGAGCGCAGGGGATGTAGTCAAAGTGATGGCATCCATGTTTGAACCAGGCGAGCCATACAAGTACATCGACTTGCCTCTATCCAATTATGCTTCCGCATCCTATGACCAAGTGCTGAACGCCGGAAAAAGTGTCGGCTTTTCCATGTTCAGCGGCTACAGCTGCAATGAGCGAGCGATGCTGTCGCTCGGCGTGGTGGATCCCGACATTGAGGTAGGCGCCGAAGTCAAGATCGTGTGGGGTGAAGGAGGCGGCGGATCGCGGAAGACGACGGTTGAACGCCACAAACAGACTGAGATACGCGCCATCGTCAGCCCCGTTCCGTATTCCAAGGTTGTACGGGAAACGTATGCCAAAGGCTGGCGTGCAGCTCAGCCCTGAGCGAAGACCGAATTACTGAGCGCGCGCGGCATTGATCCAGTCGACGGTCTTATTGAACCCGCCAAAGACATAGAAATGCAAGCCAGCGATGTCGAAAGGCAAAGCTGTTGTGTTCCCCTCTTCTTCTGCACAGGGGAAGCCCCGAATGATGGCCTCCGGGCCCTTCTCCACCAGAAGTTTCGCGAAAGACGGTTTTTCGGTCAGCACACGCAAAGAGTTGCCGATTCCGCACCGCACCGCGTAGCGCGCCAGCGTAAGGAATCCCGCCGGCCCCGCAAGGCCAACTTTGATGGGTAGGTCGATCCCTTTGGCTCGAATTCGGCACAGCCATTCGACGATTGGTTCCGCTTCGAAGCAGAATTGCGTAACAATCGACAGCTTCAGCCCGGCACGGTGCGCGTACATTAATTTTGAGTCCAGGGCCTGATTCAGAGCGCTTTCGGAAATGTTGGGGTTGCCTTCAGGGAAGCCAGCGACGGCCATACGGACGATTCCCGACTTCTGAAAAATTTCTGTTTGCATCACGGCCAGGCTGCAGTCATAGGGCCCCGCCGGCTTGGCGCGATCACCGCCTATGATGAGAACACGGTCAACGCCCGCGTCACTCACGAGACGCGCCGCGAGCCGCTCGAGCTGATCGGCACTCTCGATGTGACGCGCGCCAACATGCGGTACCGGAAACAGACCTGCGCGCCGCAACTTCGCCGCAGGCCCGATGAGATCCATTGGATTTGCGCCGGGTATCCAAGTCAGGAACACTTCAGTACCCGGATCGAGACGGGAGAGCGCTGCATCTACGGCCTTAGGCTCGTTCGGATTCACCTCGATGGAATAGCCGCGCAGCGTCCCGGCGATGTTCGTGGAAGTGGTTGCCATTTCGATCATGTCAGCAGCACCTGGGTCTAATTCGTCCGCAGCCATTGTCCCATCTGAGAACGCCGCCCATGGAACGGGACCTAATCTCATTCGAGAGGCGTCCGATGTTCAGTATACTGAATGCTGAGCGTATTGTCTTCATTCCTGTGGACGATTGTCAACAGCGCTGTTTCCAATGCTCAAGGTTGCGCGAGGATCGGAGTTTTCGGAGCGGTGAACGCGAAATGGGCGCAGGCTCGCTGCGTCGCCAAATTCAGAATCTAGCCCGTGAAATCGCGCCCCTCGAAGATTGAGTTGGACACAATGGCGAACGAAAGCGCTTTTCGCGAGAGACGTTCAGCCTTACGGGATGTTTCCGTTGGTTTGATCGGAAGGCAGGCTCTCTGCATTCGCCGCGCCAGCTCGCAACAAAGCGCGCGTCATATTGATGCTTTCCTTCGCTCCCGAGGCGTGCTCGAACATCAACGCGGCCACCCTGGCCCCTTCGCCGTTCTCGAGGGCCTGAACGATCGCATGATGCTGGCGGTGGTAGTATTTCAACGACTCGTACATCCGTGGCAGGTCAACCCGATCGAATGCAATGGCATGTGCGGCTGCGAAGGGTATCCCCCCATTGCGCTCAATCGCTTCGGCAACTACCTTGCTCCCGGCTCCCTGGACAATGAGGGAATGAAATTGCTTGTTCATGTCGCCGTAACGGGCTTCGTCCGATTGAACCAGATGCCCTTTGGCAAAAATCTCGTCGCCTTCTCGGAGGCACTCGTGCAGAGAATGTAAAAGCCGGCGCGGCGGTCCTTGCTCCGCGAGCATTCGGGCCGCAAGGCCTTCCAGGACGCCCCTGACATCGATCGCGTCCATAATCTCCTGGGGCGTGAAAGCTCGTACAACGAAACCGCCGGTGTCGAGCTGGGTGAGCAGCCCTTCCTGCGCTAGTGTCGGCAAGGATTCTCGAACAGGGGTTCTGGAGACCCCGAGCTTGCCTGCCAACTCGACCTCCCTGACGCGCTCACCAGGCGGGAGCCAGCCTTGCAGGATCATCTCGCGAATTTTTACGATAACTCTTGAGTTCTTGCCGGCCATTTTGTATGCAATCTAACTCAGCTCCCGATTCACATCCGGAGACGTGGCATTCAAATCGACCGGAGGCGCGTAGGAGCAGGGGCGAAGAAACGAATCCGCAATCGATTTCGGCAGGCTCACCGTTGCGGACGCCCTCGGTCATCCGGGATGTTATCAATTCCATTGAACGCAAGCAATTGCTCGAGGCCTGAAACGCGCAGTTCGGGAGGCGGTCGCGCAGGTAACTCCATTTGCCGGCTCCACCTTCGTTATTCTGCCCGACACCATGGGACAAGTACCAGGTCTGAACTGTAAAGGATGCTGCGGTCTTGACATGATGCATACAGAATGTATACATACACGCGATCAACAACGCAGTGGTTCCGCGTCGGCAACCACAGTCATTTGGTGCGGGAGGAGCGGGAAGGAGGACCATGAGCAAGGGTTCCATTGACGTGGATTCGATCGCCGCCATCGACGTTCACGTGCACATTGAGCATAGCGGCGAAGAATCCGCGACGGATCGGGCCGCGAAGAAGTACTTTGGGGATAGTGGCATATCGCACGACCGGCGCGCCCTGGCTGACTACTACCGGTCGCGCAAGATCGCTTGCGTAGTGTTCGCAGTGGATGAGGGCCTGACTGGCAGGCCACCGGTTTCGAATGAAAGTGTCGCGGAATTCGCTGCCGAGAATTCGGACATCGCGATTGCCTTCGCCAGCATTAATCCGAACCGCGGCAAACAGGGTGTCGAGGAAGCCCGCAGACTGCTTGCCACGGGCAAGATTCACGGTCTGAAGCTGCATCCACCTATTCAGCAGTTTTCCCCGAATGACCCGATCGCCTATCCGCTTTACGAGGTGTTCGCGGAAGCGCGCCTCCCCGTAGTCTTTCACACCGGGCATAGCGGAATTGGCTCGGGCATGCGCGGTGGCGGCGGCGTGCGGCTGAAGTATGGAAACCCGATGCCCATCGATGATGTCGCCGTTGATTTTCCGGATATGCCCATCATCATGGCGCACCCGTCTTTTCCCTGGCAGGACGAAGCCATTTCCATCTGCCTGCATAAGCCTCAGGTGTACATCGACCTCTCCGGCTGGTCGCCAAAGTATTTCTCGCCGACCCTGGTGCAGTATGCAAATACCCTTTTGAAGAAAAAGGTACTGTTTGGTTCCGATTACCCATTAATTACGCCAGACCGGTGGCTGTCCGATTTTGAGAAGATCGGCATCCGAGACGAGGTACGCCCGCTGATCTTGAAGGAGAACGCGATGGAGTTGTTGGGCTTGCGCAAGGGCAGTGCATAAACAGAATCCCGCTTGGGCTGACTCCTCGAATGTCCCGGAGCAAACCCTGAGCGTCTCAACACGAATCCTGGGGAGTCCTGACCTTCGGACGAGAATTAATTGCTTTGGAGGACCAATGAGCGGATCATCAAACGGCCAAAAAGAAAAATTCAGGTACCAAGAGAGGCTTCCATGCCGACGGTTGCCCCACATGATCCCCCGTTTCGCGCCGACCAGGTAGGCAGCCTGCTGCGGCCAGCGGCGCTCAAGAAGGCCCGCCAGGACTGCGCAGCGGGAAAAATCACAGCTCAAGAGCTGCAAGGCCTCGAGGACGCGGCGATTCGCAGGGTCGTTGCCCTGCAAGAGCAGGTTGGATTGCAGTCGATCACCGACGGCGAATTTCGCCGCGAGGATTTTTATACGGACTTCTTCGTGCGAGGATTGGGTGGAGTGGAAGTGCGGATGGAAAGCTCGGCGGCTTTCTTCGTCGACCACGAGGGCCGCAAGATCCCCGTTCCGTGGGCCCAGGTTGTGTCGCGCATGCGCTGGAGCGCGCCGATTTACGCAGATCACTTCCGCTTTCTTCAATCCATCACCAAACGAACGCCGAAAGTGACGGTTCCTTCGCCGATCATTTTGCATTTCACGTCCGGAAGTGTGGCCATTCCCAAGAATGCTTATCCGGATATGGATCTGTTCTGGGCGGACATCGTTGACGCCTACCAGAAGGAAATGAAGTCGCTCTATGACGCCGGTTGTCGGTACCTGCAGGTCGACGATCCGCCCATGGCCACGTTATGCAACGAAAAGTTTCAGAACATGGTGAAAGCTCGTGGAGATGATCCGCGGTATCTGCTCAATGATCTCTATCCTGAAATCATAAACCGCGCGTTTGCCAACCGCCCGCCCGGCCTCCACTTGGCTATGCATCTCTGCCGCGGCAATAATCAAAGCGGCTGGTTCACCGAAGGCGGGTACGATCCCATTGCAGAGGTGCTCTTCAACAAAATCAATGTCGATTCATATTTCCTCGAATATGAAACGGCCCGCGCCGGTACGTTTGAGCCGTTGCGGTTCGTGCCGAAGCACAAGACGGTCGTTCTGGGTCTTGTATCGAGCAAACTCCCTGCGCTCGAGCCCAAAGACCTGCTGAAGCGCCGGATCGACGAGGCCGCCAGGTATATCAGCCTCGACCAGCTCTCGCTTAGCCCCCAGTGCGGATTTGCCAGCTCGACAGAAGGCAACCGCATGACGGAAGAAGAGCAAATGGCGAAGCTGCGGCTGGTGGTGGAAGTCGCAAACGAAGTATGGAGATAGGCGCCTGTTGTGTCGCAATGAAGGGATTCACAAAACCGGCGAAGCCACCCGATGCGGGCGATCGATTATTTTGACAAAGCTGCGGAAGATTCCGCAGGACGAACAGCTCTCACGGACGGGGGCATCGCCTACAGTTATGCGCAATTGCGCGACGCCACACAGATTCTCGCCACGGCGATGCGTGCGAACGGGCTGCAGGCCGAGGACCGCGTTGCGATCTACTCTTTGAACGACGCGCGAGTACTCGTCTGCATGCTCGGCATCATGCGCGCCGGTGGCGCCTGGGTCCCCATCAATTACCGGAACGCCATCGAAGCGAATATCGAGTTCATGAAGTATGCGGAGGTTCGCTGGCTCTTCTATCACAGCAGCTTCGAGGAGCAGGTGGAACAAATCCGGAAGCTTGTGCCCTCTCTGCGGAATCTGATCTGCATCGATGCTTCAGCTCTCGGCGATCTTTCCCTGGAACAATTTATGGCTCGGAACAAGTCTCTAGAGGAAGTGGATTGGGGAGACCCATTGGGGAACTCGGACCGGTTGGTGGGCCTGGTTCCCACGGGCGGCACGACCGGCCCGGCGAAGGGCGTGCGGGTAACAACGGTGCCCTGGGCAACGTTCACGGAGATGGCTGGGCGCTATTGGCGCTGCGAGGGAATCGACCCCGTGTGCCTAAGCACCGCGCCGCTTTCCCACGCCGCGGGAGTGGTCTCGTTCGCAATGTTTACCCTTGGTGCCACGAATGTCGTCATGCCCCGGTTCGACGCCGGGGAGGTTTTACAAAATATCGAGCGATTTCGAGTCAGTCATCTTTTTGTTCCCCCAACGGCGTTTTACGCCTTGCTCGATCATCCGCGCGTTCGCGATTTTAAATACACCAGCCTGCGCGTTCTGCTTCTGGCCGCTTCCCCGGTTTCGCCCGACCGTGTGAGGCAGGGAGTCGAGATGTTTGGTCCCTGCATTTGTCAATGTTATGGGCAGACTGAAGCACCCATGCTGCTGACCTGGCTGGACCAGAAGACGGTGGCTGCCGCGGCAGCCGGTGACCATCCCGAGCGGCTGCGAAGCTGTGGCAGAGCCACGTACGGCGTTCGCCTGGCGATCATGGACGATGAGGGCCATTTGATGCCGCCGAATCAGACTGCAGAAATTGTAGCTCGCGGGTCGCTCGTGACTCCCGGTTATCACAATCTTCCAGAGGCCACTGAGGAGATTCGGAAATTTGGGTGGCACCACACGGGAGATGTGGGCTATCAGGACGGGGACGGCTTCTTTTATATCGTCGATCGCAAGAAAGACATGATCATCACCGGAGGCTTCAACGTTTTTTCCGCGGAAGTGGAAGCAGCGATCATGTCTCTGCCGGAAGTCTTTGAATGCGCCGTCATCGGAGTCCCGGATGAGAAATGGGGAGAGGCGGTCAAGGCAATGATTGTCCTCAGGAAAGGACAGTCGCTAATAGAAGACTCAGTGCTCGATCATTGCAGGGCCAGGCTTGGCGGCGTGAAGTCCCCGAAGACAGTCGAATTCGTCGCTGAGATTCCCAAAACCCCGGCAGGAAAAATCGATCGGAAGTTGTTGCGTGCTCCGTACTGGACCGGAATGAGCAGGGACGTGCATTGACTGGGGAATTCGGAGGAACTTGAACGCGGGATGAGACTGATGACCTTGCTGGCCAGGAGATTCTCCCTGCGCAAGATTAAAGAAGTTCTCCGATTGAGATTTGCAATAGGCCTCTCGGGCTGCGCGCAATCGCCCGTAGGTGCTCAATTGGCGTCGGAACGACGCGTTGAGCTGCTCGGCGACTCAATCCAAAAGAATTGGGGAAAACCAAACACCTAATTCGCGCTTGTGTCTATGATTTCACGGCGTGGAATTGGGCGCAACGATGGCAAGGGATGGCGTATTCCCTACGGGGATAACCCGCTTCTCCCGAAGCGAGTCCGCATCAAGGACCACAATGCCATGCTGCTCGGGGGCCGTGGCAAAAATGTACTCCCCATCCTGGCTAGCCACCGCACTCCAGAACGGAACGCTGGTTTTGGCGCGCCCGGACTCTGCCCATGTTGCGACATCGAAGACGCGAAGCTCACTGGCCGACGACATCCCGTTGGGAGCAATGCCTCCGTAGCCAAGATAGAGTTTTGCGCCATGTGCCGCCCCAGGCGATTCTATACCGGCCACAGCCAACTCACCGCACGCGCCCGAGGCGAAGGCAGGGCTGAATTTCTGCGTCGCTACGTCCATCTCGTAAACAGCTCCGTCCGTGCGAACGATAGCCATCTTGTTGCCGCCAGGCAATGGAATAGCCTCGGCCAGCCCGCCACATCCCCTCGGCATCGGCAGGTCGACAGAGCTACTGGACACCTTGTTGCTTGCATCAAGCCGAACGAAACGGACGAGGTCGGTATTTGTGAAGGACCCGCACCAAAATTCAAGATCGTTCGTCGCCGGCGAGGCGACGAAATCACCCCAGTCACAGTTGTCGACCTCGACTGATGTATTCAGAAACTTTTCACCATGTGTACCGAAAACCGAGAGTCGGGTCTCGATCCTGTCCGGCGAGAAAACATGCTGGCTGGAAATCCAGAGGGCGCGGCCATCGGGAGTCAACGCCATTTCTGAAAATGGCGGCAGGCCTTGATACCAGGGGTGATATAACTCGCGATTCGGGAACGGAATGTGGCGAATTTTCCCGGTTGCCGTGTCAATCAAAGCCAGTTCACCTGATTCACGTTCTCCCGAAGCGATGTAAAGGCGGTTTCCGTCAGGTGAAAGAACGAAGTCGGGGTCGTAACCAGCGCCAACGCTTCCGACTATCATCGATCTCTCCGGATCGACCAGCCACACGCGAGAGCCCGGGTTAGTGGGATCGGACCGCGGATCGAGAACAAATAGCCATCCCGGAAGTGGCTTTGTCCATTTGTCGACTACAATCTCCGATGTGGATGCGGCGGCTAGACCGCGCCCTGACGCGGCTCTGGCGATAAAGGGCTTGATCAGTGCCTCCCACTCGGGGGAAGCATAGCTCCATTTTCCATCTCGCCCCTCGCGGACGATAGTCCCGGAATTCAGCCACCAAACCGGGCCTTGCCTCGGCAGGTAGATGATCCCCGGCGCCGCCGCGGAACCAGGGGAGTAGAAAAAGACGCAGGTCTTGCGTATGTCATTGTCGGCAATCCAGGAATAGAAGGTCACTTCATACGGGCTGTCTACGTTCGGGGCCTGCGACAGAGGCGGCCTGGAGGCATCCAGAAACTCTCCGCCCCACGCATGGCTTAGTTCAAGAACCTTTGCGTCAGTGATTTGAATCGGGCTGGCGAGTCCGCCTCCAGTGATCGTGACTCGGGCTGTTTCGGCCTTGCCGGAGAGGGCAGACGGTACCACAAGCAATGTGGCACTCACGAGCAAACAGAACAATGTGCGCCCAATCATAAAACCTCCGAGCGTCAAAAGACGGAATTACCATCGATTCCGCTAACGCCTATAATAATCGAGGTTCGCCCAGGCACTTCCAATTGTACTCCTTCCCTTAGGTCGGATTGTCGGCGATCCAAAAGTTAATAACTCTTCCCTGGGTTTCTTTCCGCAAGACTTTGGTTCGCGCGAAAGATCACGTAGGAACGAATCGCTCGCGTATCGTCCCGCGTCAGTTCCGTCGCGAACGAAACCATCCCTGCTGAGCTGAACGCGCCGTTGGTTACGATATTCAGCCATTGGTCGTTGGCGAGCATTTTCGAGTACCGAAGGTCGGGCAACACACCCCCGCTTACGGCGACATCGCCATGGCAGGCTCCGCAGTAGCGTTGATACAATGCCTCCCCTTTTTTCACTGTAGCCGCTCTGGGGGTTTCCTGCGGCGGGGTGAATGCTTGTGGCTGTTCCTCTGGGACCGGCGGCAGACTTACATTGCCGCCTGACTTGAATACCAGCATCCGAGAAATATTTGGAATCCGCGGGGATTGCAGGGCAACTTCTCCGGCGACCAAGGGCAGCACGCCGCCCCATCCCACCAAGACTGCGATGTACTCCTCTCCATTCACGGTGTAGGCGATGGGCCCTGCGGTTACACCACTTTCCGTCGGCGCGGACCAAAGTTTTTCTCCCGACGTTGCGCGGAAAGCCTCAAAACGCCCGTACCCGGTGCCTTCAAACACCAGGTTGCCGGCTGTCGACAATGCCCCGCCATTCCATGGGCCCGGCCGCTCCGCGCGCCAGACTTCTCTTTGCGCAACCGGATCCCAGGCAGTGAGATGACCTCGAATACTTTCAAGAACTATCTTCTTGATCTTTGGATCCTGCGGCAAGCCTGCCGCGACAAGGTCAATGCCGTTGTTCCAGGCCATTGAATTATGACTGAAGTGTTCCGCCGTTTTGTAAGGGAATCCGGCCTCGAGCACCGGAAAATAGGCCAGCCCTGTTTCTGGATCGTAAGACATGGGCTGCCAGGTATGCGCTCCTCCCGGGCCCGGAGTGACAAGGGCCGCATCCCGGCCCGCTTCATATTCCGCACCAGAAGATTCGATGGGACGCCCGGTTTGCGCGTCGATGCCAGTCGCCCAGGTCACACGTGTAAAAGGCTTCGCGGACAGCAGTTTGCCGGTCGCTCGATCCAGCACGTAGAAAAATCCGTTCTTGGGAGCATGCAGTAAAACATGAGAGAGCTGGCCGTTGAAATTCAAATCGGCAAGGATGATCTGCTCGTCTGAATCGTAGTCCCACTCATCCCCGGGGTTCTCCTGATAATGCCAAACGTATTCGCCCGTGTCCGGATTGAGGGCCACGATCGAGGACGTAAACAGGTTATCTTCCTTCCGCGGATTGCGGATTTTGCGCGGCCACGGATCTCCGTTTCCTGTCCCGATGTACAACAAATTCAATTGCGGATCATAGGCCATCGAGTCCCAAACCGTGCCGCCTCCTCCGTTCTTCCACCACTCGCCCGTCCAAGTCTTCGACGCCCTCTCAAGGATCGGATTTTCAAATGGCTGGGAGGGATCACCCGGCACGGTGAAGAAGCGCCAGACTAATTTTCCAGTCTCGGTGTCGTAGGCCGAGACGTAGCCGCGCACGCCCATTTCCGCGCCGCCGTTTCCGATGATCACTTTTCCTTTGATCGCTCGGGGCGCTCCTGTAATCGTGTATCGCTTGCTCGGGTCCGTGGTTTGCGCCTCCCAAACTTTATTGCCCGACGCGGCATCCAGAGCGATCAGTCTGCCGTCCAGCGTTCCCACAAATACTTTGCCGTTCCATGCCGCCACCCCGCGGTTCACTACGTCGCAGCAGGCGTTGACCGCCCAACCTGGTTCCACTTTCGGGTCGAATGACCAGAGCTTTTCTCCCGTCGCCGCCCTCAGCGCGAAAACTTTGCTCCAAGCCGAAGTGAAATACATGACGCCGTCAATGACGAGCGGCGTCGCCTCTTGACCGCGGCGGGTATCTAAATCGAAATACCAGGCCAGCCCCAGCTTCGCCACATTCTGATCGTTGATTTGCTTCAATGGACTGAAGCGCTCCTCGCTGTACGTTCTCCCATAGCTCATCCAGTTTCCCGGCTCTTTGTCAGCGCTGATAATTCGTGCGCCGTTTACCGCCGCATTCACGATTCCCGATTGTTTATTTGTTGCTTGCGGCGACTGTTTGGATTGAGTTCCGCAGCTCAAAGCAGAAGAAATGACGATGCTAAGACCAAGCGCGGACAATCTCGGTAAGAGACTCATCCTGTCGCTTGAGAGAGGTTTTATCAATCGCGTTCCTTTCCAGATGAATCAGCGCGCCCCTCCTTGATCATTCAGAACGGGAAGCGCATTCAAAATGAGTGCTATCGATTTGAATCCCTTATCTGCGAATTATGATTTCGTGTCAAGCGTCGATCAACAAGCTTGTCGATGCCCGTTTAAATTCGTCAATTGCCTCCAGGGGCAAATGGAGATATTTTGTTCCTCGCCGGAACCCCGTCCATAACTGAGAAGAACGTCCTGGAAAACTATGGCCTCCCGCGAGCGCGTGTCACGGTGCAACCGCATAGAGAAAGATCACAAAGGCAGGAGTCTGACATCGTAACGACGCTCAGAGTTCCGAAAACCGGAGGGATTCCAACCACCAAGGTGATTGTCGTGAAGTGGCTCAAGCGGAAGGGGCAGAAAGTGCGGCGGGGGGAACCGATCGTTGAGCTGCAAACCGACAAGGTAAATTACGAACTTGACTCGCCAGTGGAGGGCGTATTGCTGGATATTGTTGCCAGGGAAGATTCAGAAGTTCCGGTGGGAGAAACGCTCTGCCATATCGGCGAGCCGGGAGATGCTGTGCCAAAGGTCTGAATCCGTAAGGAGGCAGCGGTGCCGAAGAAACTGACAGGAAAGCTTGGGAAAGAACGGCTGATCTGGATGTACACGCAGATGGTACGCATCCGCGAGTTCGAAGAGCGCGTCAAGCGGACGTTCGTTGAGCATCCCGGTGTGATCCGCGGCCACACGCATCTTGCCGACGGCGCCGAGGGCTCCATCGTTGGAGCACTGGCGACACGGCAAGAGAACGACCTGGCCATGCCCAGTTACCGCTGCCATGGCTATCCCATCGTTCTGGGGACCTCCGTGAAGAAAATGATGGCGGAGATTTATGGCCGCAAAGACGGCCTGTGCCAGGGGTTTGGCGGCTCGATGCATCTTGCCGACCCGGCGCACCACTTTCCGGGAACCTCGGGCATTATCGGGCAGGCCATCGCGCACGCCACTGGCGCCGCACTGACGGCGCAAGTGAAAAAGACCGGACAAGTGATTTACTGCTTCTTCGGCGATGGCGCCAGCAAACAGGGAGTTTTCTTCGAATCCCTTAATATGGCCGCAGTCTGGAAACTTCCGATCGTTTACATCCTCGAGAACAACGAGTACCAGGCCTACACTCACGTCAGTCTCGAGGACGCCAACAGCGTGGCGGGTGACCCGCTCTCCCAGAAGGCCAAGGCTTTCAGCATCCCGGGCGTCACTGTCGATGGAACCGACGTGCTCAAAGTCCATGAAGTCGTCGGCAAAGCAGTGAAGCGCGCCAGGGCCGGCCAGGGGCCGAGTTTGATTGAATCGAAGTTCTACCGTTTCAGCGCCCACGGCAACGCCATTACTATCCCTCCGGTGCCTACGCAGTTTCCGAAGCACGAAGCCATCGAAACTTACGGCAAGAAAAAGGAGTACTCCGCCGCGAGGGCCAAGGATCCGATCCAGATGTTTCGCAAGAAATTGAGGAACCGTGGAATCTTGTCCGAGCAGGACGCAAAACGCATTGAGGACTCCGTCCGCGCGGAATTGGAAGATGCCGTGCAGTTTGCTCTTGCAAGTCCCTTCCCGGCCCCTGAAGAAGCCCAGAAGTTTGTGTTCGCATAGAAAAGGGAGCGCTCATGCCGCGTGAAATGATGTATGCCGAAGCAATGGCCACCGCAATTACCGAAGAGATGAAGCGCGATTCCGACGTCATCTTCTACGGCCAGAATCTGGGAATGACGGATCGCGATCCCATGGTCCGCATGTTCGGCAAGAATCGCGTCCGCATTACGCCGATCTCGGAGACCGCCGAGTTGGGGATTGCCATCGGCGCGGCCATGACCGGCTTGCGCCCGGTCGTCGAGTTGTGGATGAGCGAATTCATGCTCGTGGCCATGGGCCAGGTGCTCAACGAGGCGCCGCGCCTGCGCTATATGTCCGGCGGGCAAGTGAAAGTTCCGGTCGTTTTCAAGGCCGGTTACGGCTTTGCCGCGGGCTGGGCCGGGCAGCATTCCAATTGCATCTATCACACCATGATGGGGGTGCCGGGCTTGAAAGTGGCGATGCCGTCGTGCGCCGCTGACGCCAAAGGACTCATGGCTGCGGCGATCCGTGATGACAATTCAGTAATCTATCTTCATCATTACATGCAAATGCTGGATAAGGGGCCGGTGCCGGATGGCGATTACGTCGTTCCGTTCGGCGTAGCGGATGTGAAGCGCGCGGGCAGCGACGTCACCGTGGTGGCCACCGGCTGGATGGTATCGAAGTCGCTCGCTGCGGCGGAAGCGCTGGCGGAAAAAGGGATCAGCGTGGAAGTGATTGACCCGCGCACGATCGAGCCTCTGGATATAGAGACCATTGTCAACTCGGTGAAAAAAACCGGACGGCTGGTGGTCGTGGATCAGGCAACGCGCCATGCTTCCGTCGGCGCGATCATCGCCGGCGAGGTTGCCGAACGCGGCCTCCAATTTTTGAAGGCGCCGGTCAAGATGGTCACGGCGCTCGACACTTCGATCCCTTATAGCGAGCCGCTTGAAAAGTACGTGCTACCCAACGAGGAAAAAATTATCGAAGCTGTGAAATCCGTACTCAGCTCAAAGAGTAGAGGAGCATGAAATTCGAGATGAGTTCTTGACCGGGGAGGTCAATCGTGTCCACTTACGTTCTGGTTCACGGCGCCTGGCGCGGGAGTTGGATCTGGAAACGAGTTCGCCGGTTGCTTCAGGCGCGAGGCCACGAGGTGTTCACGCCGACGCTTACCGGAGTTGCTGACCGAAGCCACTTGTCCTCACCAAGCGTGAATCTCGACACGCATATCACCGACGTAACGAATCTGATTCGTTGGGAGGAACTTTCGGATGTAATCCTGTGCGGCCATTCCTACGGCGGCTGCGTCGTGAGTGGAGTGGCTGATCGAGTTCCGGGACAAATTGGCGCGCTGGTTTATCTTGATGCTTTCGTTCTGGAGAATGGCAAGTGCTTGAACGACATGATTCCGCCGGATGTGAGAAAGAAACGCCTGGCGCGTGTAAATGAAGTGGGAGAGGGCTGGAAACTGCCGCCGATTCCTGCGGAAGAATTCAACGTCAATCTCAGGGACCGCGATTGGGTAAACCTCCAAGCCACCTGGCAATCGATGGCCACGTTTGAACAACCGCTGCATCTGACGGGAGCGATCAACCAGATCAAAAATATTACTTACATCATGGCTAGCGACTGGTCTCCCTCACCCTTTCTTCAGTTCTACGAAAAGGCAAAAACAAGTGGCTGGAAGACAATCACCATCGATTGCGGCCATGACGTAATGCTCGACCGGCCGGAAGAACTCGCTGAGCTACTACTCGCCGTGTCTTCGCAGCGCTTTGCCTCAGCAAGTTGATCACGTGCCAACGCCGCGCTCAGGGAAGCTTAAATCCTATGCGCCTTCATCTCGCGGCTGATGTATTCCGCTTGTCGCAGCGCCAGGGCCACGATTGTCAGAGTGGGATTGGCTGAGCCGGCTGTGGGCAAGGCGCTGCCGTCGGAAATAAAAAGATTCTTGATGTCGTGCGTCTGTCCCCTTGCGTTGGCGACGCCTTCACTCGCGTCAGCGCTCATGCGGGCGCTGCAAGTGTTGTGCGTCGCAGGCGGGACCGGACCGAGCACCACCCGCTTGGCCCCGACCGCTTCGTACATTCGGGACATCTGTGTCTGTGCATGCTTGCGCATAGCCTGGTCGTTTGGATGTTCATCGACGTGGACGTTCGCGACCGGCAAACCGAAGGAATCCTTGACGTCGTGATTCAGCGTAATACGGTTTTCCGCGCGCGGCATGTCCTCGCCATTAATCAGCATCCCCGCCATATTCCGATAGTTCTCGAG